>Ga0209175_10000460_pt1 | contig 24456 bp, 17 predicted proteins | sample JI91814C2DNA_FD_187506 | JGI IMG/M metagenome (GOLD analysis project Ga0209175, IMG submission 187506) | Wastewater effluent complex algal communities from Wisconsin, to seasonally profile nutrient transformation and Carbon sequestration -... | ecosystem: Engineered > WWTP > Effluent > Algae...
CATCGCACCGCGCTAGGGCGGGGTTAGCGCCTAGCCCGCAACGGGGAACACGGTCAAGTTGTCGAATTTGACAACTGCCGGGGTATTACCGACCGTGCTTGAGGTGTAGCTCTGGAGGCCGAGTCCGCCGGCAACCTGCAGACCAGCGGTGGTGTCAGACGCCTGCGAGTTCCAGGCGGCCGGCTCAGCGTCAGTTGCACGCCACACCTTGGTCTTGAGTGCCGTCGTTCCCGTGCCGGAAACCTGAAGGCGAACTCGCAACACGTCGTTGGACGAGTAGACCAGCCCAGTCACGCGACCACCGGACAGCGTGGTCTCCACACCGCCGACGTTCTTCACCAAGGTGGCGTTGACGTCACCGTTTGCGAAGACCCGCAGCTTGACTCGGTAATCGTCCGTCGCGTTGACGCGACGGCCAATCACTGAGACGTAGGTGCTACCTGCGTCGGGGCGGTTCAGCGCCACGTCAACGGTCGTGTCGGTTGACGTTGCGTTCACCGAGTTGAGGGACTGCGTACGTGTCGCCCCCAGCGGAACGGTCATCGACCCGACGCCACCAGCTACAGCGAAGTTGCTTGCGGTACCGGTACCAGTCCATGCACCACCCTTGATCGAGGTACCCCAGCCGTTGGCGAGGATGCGATCGAAGTCGTCCATGACAAGTGCCGGGCTCGGCGCAATCACCTTGACCGAATGCGTGACCTCTGCGGTTGCGCCCCGGTTATCGGTAACGGTCAGCTTGACGTCGTACGTGCCAGCAGCGGCGTAGCCGTGATCGATTGTTGCACCGCTGCCGGTGGTTCCGTCACCGAAGTCCCACTCGTACGAAGCGATCGTGCCGTCTGGATCGCTAGAGGTCGAACCATTCAGGCTCGCCGTCAGGTCCGTCGTGGACGATGTGAAGGCGGCCGTCGGCAGCGCATTCGGGTCGGTGACCGTGATGTCGTGCGACACCTCGTTCGTGCCACCTGAGTTGTCCGTGACCTTCAGCTTGACCGTGTAGGTGCCTTCCGCGGCGTAGTTGTGGTTCGCGGTCGCGCCAGTTCCGGTCGTTCCGTCACCAAAGTCCCAGTCGTACGAAGCGATGGTTCCGTCTGTGTCAGATGACGTAGTGCCGTCGAACGATGCGGCCAAGCGGTTGGCACTCTGTGTGAACGCAGCAGCCGGCAACACGTTGGGCGGAGGCGGACCGAAGCCACTGAGCGACCAATGCGACGCAACCTGAGCTTGCGTCAACGGAGCGTTGTAGACGGCAACCTCATCGATCGTTCCGGCAAAATACGTGCTGGTTGGCTGATTCGGCCAACCCGTCATGTTGTCTCCACCCACGCGCCAGTACCCGTTGTAGCCCTGAGCCGTGGTGACCGACGCGTCGTAGCCAACACGTTCACCATCAACGTACAGCTCCATACCGTTCGGGCCAAGATTAGCGACGATGTGGTGGTAGTTGCCGTCGTTGTAGCTCTTCGAACTGGTCACGGTCTTGACCGCACCTGGATACACGCCGAAGACGAGCTTGCCGTCGTTGCGCATGTAAACATGGCGGTCATAGTTGCTGCTGTTGCCCGTGGCATTGTTGCCGAAGCCGATGATCTTTCCACCCTGTGTCGTGGTGGTCTTGATCCAGGCTTCCGTGGCGTACGAGTTGCTTCCCGCAACGGCCGTGCCTGTGCGTACGTTTGATGCGTTGCCGTTACCGGCAAAGGTCGTTGCAGTATCGGGATCCCCGGCAACCGCGCCTGCCGCACCTCGCGTGACCGTGCCGGTGATAGTGCCCGGATTGGTGCCAGCAAGGTCGTTGGCGACGGTGCCGCTGGGCTCACCAAGGCGCCAGTAGAGGCTTGCGGAGTCATCGAGAACCCGCATCCCGTAGGCGCCAACGACTGTCGTCGAGACGGTCACTGGGGTCCAGTCGCCGACCGCCGAGTTTCCGAATGGGTCGGTCGCCTTGACCAAGTAGTTGTACGTCTGGCCACCCGTCACACCCGTGTCTTTAAACGTGATCGTTGGACGGGTATAGAAGTTCGACTTGGCCGTCGTGGTGAAGACCGGGTCAGCCGTTCCTTGGCGGTACACCTGGTACGTCAGGTTCTCGTTGTCCATGTCGTAGTTGGCCGTGATGGCTCCACGAACCAATCCATTGGCTGGCGACGTCAGCGTGGGCTTGAAGTCAGCGCCGCTAACCTTCGGGCCGGACTTGTTCGGCGCGAGATCCTTGCGTGCGAAACGGACTAGGCCCTGTTGGCCTGTGTTATTGACCTTCGGGAACTCGCCGCCAAGAACGATGTAGTCATTGTTGCCCGAGATACTCCAAGCAGCCTGCGTCGCACCACTGATGGTTCCTGCTGCCAGTTCCGGGTACCAATTCAACGAGCTCGGTGCTGGAATTCCTGCGTAGTTGTAGTAGCTGCCTTCGGTCTCGGTCTTGTTCACCTGCGTCGCGTTCTCGGTGAACGCCATGGCGCGGTGCCACGTCCACGGGTTCGTTTGCGGGAAGCCATTGATGGTGCGGCAATCGTGAGCGTGGCCAACCGAGTACGCGACGCCACCCATTGCAAACGCACTGTAGGTGTCACCGTGGCACGAGTTCACCCAATTGATCGCACCGTCACTCGGGTTGGCCGAGAAGACACCTTCAAGGTTCCCGTAGGGGATTCCAGCTTCGCCTCCACCAAACACGTAGCCCGTACCGTAGATCGCGTTATTTGATGCAGTCAGGCTCGTGATTCCGGCCTTCGTACCGGCGTTCTTGATCAGGTTTGAGGCGTCCCACTGCACGTTCGCGCCCGTCGCGGGATTAACCGCACCAAGACCAAATCGTTGCTCACCATTGAGAGCTGTGAATGACCCTCCGACAACAACCTTCGACTTGTCTGGCGTCAGCGCAAGCGCCGTCACCTGGTTGCCGCCACCCGTCGCAGTTGGATTCCAGTCAAGGACTGCACCGTTCGATGCGCTGACCGCGGCGAGGCGAGTCCGTGTTACGCCGCTGACATTTGTGAAGGTGCCGCCGAAGTAAACGGTGTCGTTTGTGGCGATCACTGCCTTCGTGCGGGCGTTGAAGCCTGGCGAGAACGATGCGATGACCGCACCATTCGTCGGGTTCAGCGCAACGGCGCGGTACTTGTTGATGCCATTGACGTTGGTGAAATCGCCTGCAGCGTAAAGCCGGGTTCCATCAGGTGATGCCGCGAGACTTTGGATCTGACCGTTGAAGGTCGGCGCGAATGAGTTGATCAGGACACCAGTTGTAATGTCGTACGCCAGAATGTTTGTGCGAGGAGTGAGGTTCGTTCCAGGCGCAGCACCAGCGGGGCGCGCGTTGCTGAAGCTACCGCCGACATACACGGTGTTGCCGATTACCACCTGCGACCAGACGATGCCGTCGATCTGAACAGTTGGCAGCGCGTCGTTGCTGACCGTTGCAGGCTCAGGAGCCGTGGGCATCGTGTCGGCATTCGCATCTGGCGCAGCAGCAAAGGTAACTCCGGTTGCGACTGCGAGGCTTGACACCAGCAGGCTCATTGAGCGCTTGGACAGCGTTCTTGACTCGGACAAAGTAATTCCCCCCGTAAAAACAACACTTCAGTAATCAAACAAGGCTTCCAAATCCCCACCTGAGGGATACGACGCGCCAATTCACACGGCGGTTCCTCAGGTATTCCGAAGCCTTCCCCAAGGTCTAGCTTCCCACGAGTTATACCCAACAGCAACCAACAAGATCACCTCAAACGGGTGAACGGGGCGAGCCGTACGTCACATTTGGAGTTTCAAGGCATACGGACTGCCCGTTCAGGAAAGAACAAAGGAACGCAGCCGGACACGCTCGCGTCACAACCTGTGCGTGGCGGCCATGAACAATGCGGACGGCCACCCGAGTGGTTTGCGCACATCACTCGCTTGTAGAGACCTTGGGGGAAATCACCTTGAACGTTCAGAGACTTCGCACACCTGCAATCGTTGCTGCTGCGGCAGCAGTAGCGGTATTTGGCCTGGCGGCTTGCTCCAGTTCGTCATCACCAACCACGGAGTCAACACCCGAGGTGTCTGTGCCCAGCGGGGCGGCGACGTCCGGGTCCGGCCAGGAACTGCTGGCACCGGTCTCCTTCAAAATGCCAGTCAACTACCCGAGTGGGCTCACCGTGGACGTCGCCAAGGCAGAACGTGTGACTGTCGCAGCCCAAGGGCCTGGTGAGATCAGCGGCCCAGGAGTCAGCTTCCAACTCAAGCTGACCAACAAATCGGATTCTGAAATTAACCTCGACAACGTCGCGGTTAACGTGTTTTACAGCAAGGCAAAGACTCCTGCCAGCCCCGCACCAACGTCGGCCACTCCGTTCTCCGGAGTTCTTGGAAAAGGCATGAACACGCAGGCCACGTACGTCTTCAACGTTCCCAGCGGGGCTGATCCCATTGAGTTGCAGTTCAGCTACGCCACAACAGCGCCGGTCGCGGTCTTCGTTGGCAAGCTATAGCGCTACCAGGTTCGAGCCAGCGGCCGAGTGAGACCGCGGTTTATCCGGCGACTTGGGTTACTTCGAAGTTCGAGAACTTCACGGCCGCAGGAATGCCACCGGCTGCGCTGGATGCGTACGTCAAGAATCCAACGGAGCCGGGCGCCTGAAGAACTGCTGTGGAATCGGCAACCTGGTAATTCCATGTTGCTGGCTCATCGTCAATTGCTCGCCACACCTTCACTCTCAGCGTCGTCGGTACTGTGCCAACAACCTGCGTCCGAACACGAAGGACATCGTCGGTGGAATAGGTGATGCCTTGGATCTTGCCACCAACGATCGAGGTCTCCGTGCCGTTCACAACTCGGACGAGGGTGGCCGTGACGTCCCCGTTTGGAAAGTAGCGCAGTTTGGCCCGGTAGCCGTTGGTGGCGTTTACATGCCGGCCGAGCACCGAAATGTACGTTGCCGAAACCGGAAGGTTGACGGCCACGTCAACGCGAGTGTCAGTGCCGGTCGATGAGATTCCGTTGAGCGTCGCAGTCCTGATATTCCCCGGCGGGGTTGCCACTGAACCGACTCCACCGGACACCGCGAAATTGCTGGCAGTGCCTTCAAGGCTCCACGGGCCACCCTTATCTGCTGCACCCCATGCATTGACGACTGAACGGGCAAAAGTGTCGACGGCGATTGCAGGCGTTGGCGCCGTCACCGTCACGACCTTGGAGACTGCGACTGCTGCACCACGGTTGTCCGTCACCTTCAACGTGACGAGGAAGTTCCCCGCCGAACCGTATGTATGGCTGGCCGTCGCACCCGCACCAAGCTGACCGTCGCCAAAGTTCCATTCGTACGACGTCAGCGAACCGTCGGGATCGTTCGACGCGGACGCGTCGAAGTTCGCAACGAGGTCGGTGGTTGCACTGGTGAAAGCAGGCACGGGCGGCGTGTTCTGGTCCGTCACCGTGACCGGCGCCGAGAACTGCGCCGTCGCACCGCTGTTGTCCGTCACGGTCAACTTCGTGGTGAAAGTTCCCTCAGCTGCGTAGGTGTGCGACGCACTCTGACCGGACCCCGTGGCTCCGTCTCCGAAGTCCCAGGAGTACGAAGCGATTGTCCCATCTGGATCACTGGACCCCGATGCGTTGAAGGACACAGCCAGGCGATTCGCTGTGCTGACAAACGATGCCGTTGGCGCCTGGTTCGGGAGCACCACTCCCCAGCCGCTGAGTGCCCAGTGTTGCGAAATCTGCGATTGATTCAGCGACAACGGGTAGAGCGCAACCTCGTCGATCGTTCCGGCGAAGTAGTCCGACGTTGGACGACTCGGCCATCCCGCCAGTCCGTCCCCACCGATTCGCCAGTAGGCGTTGTACTCAGTCGCTGCAAATGCCTTCGGATTGGCGGCGACCTTCGATCCGTCAACGAACAGTTCCATCCCATTGACGCTCATCTGCGCCACAACGTGATGGAACTTGTTGTCGTTGTAGCTCTTCGTGCTCGTGATGGTCTGCAGCGAGTCGGCTGCCACGCCAAACGTCAACTTCCCATCGTTACGCATGTAGACGTGGCGGTCAGACTTCCCACTCGCACCAGAGGTGCCGTTGCTGAAGCCGATGATGCGCCCGCCGGAATTCGTTGAGGTCTTGATCCACGCCTCCGCTGCGAAATCTTGCTGGTCAGGTAATTGCTGCGAAGTAACCACCCGCGAACCCGTATTGCCGCCCGCGAACGTGTAGGCGGTATTCGGATCACCTTGGATCGCCCCCACAACTGCCTGCGTGATCGTTCCAGCGCGGCTGCCGTCCATACGGTTCATGGCATCGTCGACTGTGGTTCCACTTGACTCTCCGAAGCGCCAGTAGAACTGCGGCCCATCGTCGGACACCTCTGCGGCATAGGCACTCAGCGCGCCGGAGGTTGCGGCCGTCACGTCGGTCCAGTCGCCGGTGCGGGTGTTACCAAGCGGGTCGGCCACTTGCACTCGGTATCGATAGGTTTGACCCGGGGTAACCGAGGTATCAGTGAACGTGATCATGGGGCGGCGCCAAAAACGCGACCGCAGGGTTGTTTCGTACACCGGCTGGGCAGTTCCTTGGCGAAAGACCTGATACGAGAGTTCTTCATTGTCGCCGTCGTAGTTCGCGAGAATCGAACCGCGTACCTGTCCGCGAGCGGGTGAAGTCAACGTCGGCTGATAGTTCGGCCCGCTCAGCAACGGCCCTGAGGTGTTCGGCGCCTGACCCTTGCGCGCGAATCTCACCAGACCCTGCTGGCGTGCTCCATTGACGCGCTGGAATTCGCCCCCAAGGACCAGGTAGTCGGAGTTGCCCGTGATGCTCCACGCGGCCTGCTGCATTCCGGTGAAGGTTCCCGCCCCAAGGTCCGGGTACCAGGGAAGCTCACTCGGCGATGGTGTCCCTTCCCAGTTGAAGTACCCGTCGGTGATGTTCTTGCGACTTGTTTGTGTCGCGCGATCCGTTACGGCGAGAGCACGTTGGTAGGTCCACGGATTGGTCTGCGGGAATCCCCTGATGTCTCGGCAGTCATGTGGATGGCCAACTGAGTAGCTCGCCCCGTTGACCGGAAATACCGAATAGCTGTCCCCGTGGCAGCTACTGACCCAACGAATGTCGCCGGTGTCTGCTGACGCCGAGAAAGAACCCTCCAAATTCCCCTTTGGAAGACCTGGATCTGTTCCAGACACATATCCGGTTCCGTAGATCGAATCATTCGATGCAACCAGACTTGTGATAGCTGCGGCAAGCCCTGCGTTCTTGACCGTACTTGCCGCGTTCCACGAAGCCGTTGCGCCGGTAGCGGGGTTGACCGCACCCAGTCCGAGTGCGGTGTTGCCATTGAGCACTGTGTAATTGCCGCCGACAATGAGTTTCGACCGGTCTGTCGTCAGCGCTAGCGCCATCACCTGGTTGCCGCCGCCGCTAGCACTCGGCGCCCAGTCGAGCACCGCTCCGTTCGACGGTCGGATAGCAGCGAGGCGCGTACGAGTGACACCGCTGACATTGGTGAAGCTTCCACCGATATAGACCGCATCAGCGGTGGCGACAATCGAGCGGGCTCGAGCATTGAACCCGGGAGTGAAGGTGCTGACGAGTGAACCGTCCGACGGATTCAAGGCGACAGCTCTGTAGCGGTTGACCCCGTTGACCTTGGTGAACTCCCCGACAGCATAGATCCGTGTGCCGTCCGGTGATGCCGCGAGCCCGAGTACCTGTCCGTCGAACGTTGGCGCGAACCCGTTGATCAATTCCCCGGTTACGATGTTGTACGCGAGCAGGTCCGTGCGGGTGGTGGTGTTTGTTCCCGGCGCAGAACCAGCGGGACGAGCAGTCGTGAAGTTGCCACCTGCGTAGACCGTGTTTCCAACGACAACCTGTGACCACACGACCCCATCAACCTGGACCGTGGGTAGCGCATCGTTGCTCACCGTCTCAGGCTCGGTGCCGTTGGGGAAAGTGTCGGCGCGCGCAGGCTCGGCGAGCAAACTCAGTGCCAGCGCAGCGACCACCACCATAGAAGCGAGAATTCGCCGCAGAAACGTCCCGCGATCAGTTAACCCGTTGACGGGTCCCCAATAGCCCAGCATTCTTCCCCCATTGGATCAAGCACCACGAACTCCACGTGCCGCGCACAGCGATCATCGCTGCATAGTCCGTGCCTTCGGTTCGAGTCTCGCACACGGCCCCGACGAGCGGAATGGCCGTGATCATTTCCGTCGAACTCGGGCCTTCAGGTGCCTCGATTTATCGTAATTGCCTGCCCAGTGTCATCCCACACATTGCCCACCGGGGCCAAGTCCGACTTCGACGAGTTGTGAACAATTGCGCAGCCGACAACCCGCTGCGCACGACCAAACCGATTGCCGTTCACCTGCATTCCTGACTTGTACGCACCGTCCGAGCCGAAGTTGATCGAGCATCCGCCCTGGTCAATCCAGTTTGAGTTGATCGCAAGGTTGGAGGTTGCTGCAACATCCTGCGTCACCATCACCGCTGCGTTGTACGCTCCTGACAACGAGTTGCCGACGATCTGTATCCCTGTGCCCGATTGAACTTGAATCGCGTCATCGTGCGATGGACCCCCGCCCCAGTTCGGGTCCTTGGTGTAGTGGGCGAAGTCGTGAAGGTAGGAGCCCTCAATCCGCACGCCGGACCCATAGATCATCATGCCGTCGACAGTGCCTGAAATGTCAGCCCGACGAATTATTCCCGGCTGGTTCACGTTGATGCCGTTGATGTAGGGCGATGGGTTTGATGGAACAATGGTGACATCCTCAACAAGGAAATTGCCCGCACCTGGTTGCGTAATTGCCAGCATCCCACGATTCACGGTCCCCACAGGTCCGCCCCGAATGATCGAGCGCCTGATGGTCACGTTCGGGGCCTTCACAACAACGTATCCGCGGATGTCCAAGCCATCGATCAGCGAGCCAGCCGTTGTGATCGTCAAGTCGCCTGTGTGTACGGTCAGTTTCGTCCCAGCCGGCACTCCGGAGTTCGACGGTCCGGGCATCGCCTTGGTCGGCGTTGGCGTCGGTGTTGAGGTCGGAGTTGGCGTTGGCGTTTTGGTAAGCGTCGGAGTCGGTGTCGGCTCGGGAAGCGCTGCCAATGAACTCACCGCGAGGTCGTCTATGAGCACGTTCAGTGAGTTTGCCCCAGTGCCGAGGTAGCTCCACAGTCCGAAGCGTCCTGGGTTTGGCAATTGAGCAACGGTTGCCGTCACCTGCCACGTCGGTGGCTCAGCCGAACCTTTGAGCCACGCCTTCGTACGCAACGTGCCCCCTTCAATCTGGGAGCGAAGGACGTACCTTGAGGCGGCCGACGCCTGGAAGCCAAGTGTGACGTCCCGTCCAACGGATGTCGCTGCACCGCTAGCGTTGACGTAGCGCAGCCCCAGGTACACGGCCTTGTTGGGCATCACGCGCAGCCGCGGGGAGTAGAACGCCCCAGCCGACGACGTTCTGAGCTGGTGTCCTACGTATGCACTACCTGCAGTGGGCAAGGACGAAAGTCCGAACGTTGTGGTGGCATCTACATCAGGAATGCTGGAACTGCCCACCAGACTGGATCTACCCGTCGAAGCCGCGAGGCTCACGACGGCCTGCGAACCATCAACACGCCATCCTGCAGCTTGCGGTTGCGTGTACTCGCCGCCGGTGGGCGCAGATCCGAGCCCACTTGCGACCGTCCTACTGAAGCTGTCTTGAATGAAAGGGGCTGCGGCAACGGCAGCGGGTGGAAACACGCCGAGAGTGGCAGTCACGGCAACGAGCATCAGGACTGCGGCACAGGCGAACCCGGCGGACACAACATTTCTACGCATTCGGCGAAAGTAGCCAGGAACATCAGGTGTTTGTCTGGCAAGTGGACGAAATATCCCAAATTGCGACATCAGCCACATTTCGGAAATCAATCTGCGAAGGATCCTTACCAGGATCTGGCCTTCACGAGTGGCATGTCAGCCATTTAGGGTGTAGTCAAACCACCGCTCAGATGCCTCGCGTGATCTCCACTGCAGCGACGACTGGTGACTGACGTTTCGCCCGGACGATCGCGCAACCGGCGACCCGTTGACCATCGCCAAAGCGATTGCCCACGACCTGCAGGTCGGATTTGCGACGACCGTCCGAGCCGAAGTTCACGCTGCAACCACCGTCATCGATCGAGTTGTTCGAGATGAGCAGGTTTCCAGTCGCACCCCGGTCTTGCGTGATCATCACCGCAGCGTTAGAGGCACCCGACATCGTGTTGCCAACGATTCGGTGGCCCCGACCGGCGAGCACCTGTATCGCGTCGTCATGCGAAGGCCGCCCACCCTGGTTCGGGTCGGATGCGAAGTGTCGGAAGTCGTGAAGGTACGAGTCCTCAACCCGCACCTTGCCCCCATAGATGACAATTCCGTCGACCGTTCCCGATACGTCAAGTCGACGCAGTGTTCCCTTTCTGCGGACCTTCACACCATCGAAGTTCGGTGTCACCGCACTTGGGCTGATCGTGACGTCCTCTACTGTGAAATTGCGGGCACGCGATGAGCTGATGTCGATCAGACCAAGGCTGCGCCGTGGCCTACCTGCACCGCGGATCACGGAACGTCGAATCGTCACGTGTGGGGCCGCGATCACGATCTGCCCGCGAACATCGACCCCGTCGATGACAGCACCCGGCTTGCGGACAGTCAGATCACCACGATGGATCCGCAGCGCTGTGCCAGCGGAAACTCCGGCGCTACGAGCCAACGGTGAGGCTCCGCGGGTTACCGACGCGTGGGAGGAGGCCAGTTGTGGCGACGCACTGGTCGAGGATGCTGGGATCATCAACCCGGCAACGGCGACGCTCAGCCCCGCACAGCACGCTGCGAGCAGCCGTCTTTTTTGCCCGACTCGGAACCTAGCGAGATCGAGGGCACCATTGCTCGTCCTGAATTCCAAATCCGATCGAAGGATCAGCCTGCTCTTTGCCTGTCCCTACTTGCCACGGCTTGGAGTCACTGGTTGGCCGTTGTCGTCCCAGACGTTGCCGGTGGGGACTAGATCTGACTTCGTGGAGTTGTGAATGATCGCGCAGCCGCTGACACGCTGGGCGCGGCCGAACCGGTTGTTGTTCGCTTGCATCCCGGTCTTGTAAAGGCCGTTCGATGCGTAGTTGATCGAACAACCACCGTAGTCGAGCCAGTTGCTGTTGATCGCAAGATCCTTCGTGGTTCCCGCATCCTGAGTGACCATCACCGCAGCGTTGAATGCACCAGTCAACGTGTTTCCCACAATTTGCACACCCGTACCGGCCTGGACCTGGATCGCGTCATCGTGCGACGGGCCACCACCCCAGTTCGGGTCATTCAGGTAGTGCACAAAATCGTGGAGGTAAGAATTCTCAACCCGAACACCATCGCCATAGATCATGATCCCGTCGACAGTGCCCGAGATATTCGCGCGGCGAATCGTTCCCGACTGATTCACATTGATGCCATTCACATACGGAGTCGGATTCATCGGAGTAACCGTCACATCCTCGACCAAGAAGTTCGAGGCACCCGCCTGAGTAATCGCCAGCAACGGACGATTCGACGTCGCAGCCTCACCACCACGAATGATGGAACGCTTAATCGTCACGTTCGGCGCCTTCACCACCACATAGCCGCGAATGTCCTTGCCATCAATCACCGTGCCCGGCGTCGTAATCGTCAGATTACCCGTCTGAACAGTCAACGCCGTCCCAGCAGGAACACCCGTATTCGCAGCCGATGGAAGTCCGCCGGGCACCCGGGTAACTGCTGGTGGGGCGATCGTGGCCAACGCCGTTGCGGACGTGACAACAGCCTTCTTCTTTGTGACAACTTTCTTGCACTTCTTCACTCGCTTGATCTTCTTACCGACCCGCTTCTTCACGATGGTGCAGCGAACCTTGGTCTTCTTTCGATTCTTCATGGCCTTGCGCGCCGTCGGAGCGACAGGACCAGCCGCCGTCGAAGCTGACACATCTGCCACTGCTGCCCCGCTTGGTGCCGAAGCGACGATATGGCCAATCGGCATTAGCAGGGCGGCCGCCAGCACCCCCATCACCATCTTGTTCGCCGACCGACTCATGCGTAATTCATCGGCATGAGCGGCTAGGTGCTTAATCGAGTTCCCAGCACCAACTGACTAAATGTGTGGCAAAAGGGTGACGCACTTCGAAGGATCGTGACCCCCGAATCTAGGCGCCCTTCTTGATCGTTGCTGGTTGGCCGTTGTCGTCCCAGACGTTGCCGGTGGGGACTAGATCTGACTTCGTGGAGTTGTGAATGATCGCGCAGCCGCTGACACGCTGGGCGCGGCCGAACCGGTTGTTGTTCGCTTGCATCCCGGTCTTGTAAAGGCCGTTCGATGCGTAGTTGATCGAACAACCACCGTAGTCGAGCCAGTTGCTGTTGATCGCAAGATCCTTCGTGGTTCCCGCATCCTGAGTGACCATCACCGCAGCGTTGAATGCACCAGTCAACGTGTTTCCCACAATTTGCACACCCGTACCGGCCTGGACCTGGATCGCGTCATCGTGCGACGGGCCACCACCCCAGTTCGGGTCATTCAGGTAGTGCACAAAATCGTGGAGGTAAGAATTCTCAACCCGAACACCATCGCCATAGATCATGATCCCGTCGACAGTGCCCGAGATATTCGCGCGGCGAATCGTTCCCGACTGATTCACATTGATGCCATTCACATACGGAGTCGGATTCATCGGAGTAACCGTCACATCCTCGACCAAGAAGTTCGAGGCACCCGCCTGAGTAATCGCCAGCAACGGACGATTCGACGTCGCAGCCTCACCACCACGAATGATGGAACGCTTAATCGTCACGTTCGGCGCCTTCACCACCACATAGCCGCGAATGTCCTTGCCATCAATCACCGTGCCCGGCGTCGTAATCGTCAGATTACCCGTCTGAACAGTCAACGCCGTCCCAGCAGGAACACCCGTATTCGCAGCCGATGGCTTGGTCGGCGCAGGATTGGTCGCCGTCACCTGACGAGTGGTCGTTGCCGTGCCACCACGATTGTCCGTGACAGTGAGCTTGACCGTGTAAATGCCAGCAGCCGTGTAGGTGCGATTCGACGTCTTACCAGTACCTGTGGACCCGTCACCGAAATCCCACGCATAACCAGAAATCGTGCCATCAGGATCAGCCGACCCACCAGCATCAAAAGTTGCAGCCAGGTCCGTGACCGAATCAGTGAACGCCGCCGTCGGCAACACATTCGGAGCCACCGCCGTCACCTGACGAGTGGTCGTTGCCGTGCCACCACGATTGTCCGTGACAGTGAGCTTGACCGTGTAAATGCCAGCCGCCGTGTAGGTGCGATTCGACGTCTTACCAGTACCTGTGGACCCGTCACCGAAATCCCACGCATAACCAGAAATCGTGCCATCAGGATCAGCCGACCCACCAGCATCAAAAGTTGCAGCCAGGTCCGTGACCGAATCAGTGAACGCCGCCGTCGGCAACACATTCGGAGCCACCACCGTCACGTCATGGCTGACACTCGCCTTGCCGCCTTCATCATCTGTGACTGTGAGCTTGACGGCATACGTACCTGCGCCCGTGTACTGCTTGTTGGGCGATTTACCCGTGCCCGTCGACCCGTCACCGAAATCCCACGCGTAGCCAGAAATCGTGCCATCGGAATCAGCCGACCCACCAGCATCAAGAGCGACATCAAGACCGTCCACCGAGCGTGTGAATGCTGCTGTGGGCAGGACATTTGGTGTCGCCAACGACGACACCTTCAAGTCGTCGATTGAGACGTTGATCGGATTGGTACCGCCACCGAGATACGCCCACACGCCCGATTTGCCTGCACTGCCAAGCGCCGACGACGTGGTTGTGACCTGCCAGCTGGCGGGCTCCGAAGTGCCCTTTGCCCAGGCCTTGGCCCGAAGCGTGCTGCCTTCAACCTGTGATCGCATCATGATGCGGGTATTCGCTGTCATTGAGAACGGCAATGTGACGTCACTGCCGATCACGGTCGTCGCACTTGCGCTACTGATTGACCGGAATCCGAGCGAGATCTTCTTGTCTGGGGTAATGCGCACTCGCGGCTGGTAGTGCGCACCAGTTGATGCCGTTCGAAGCATCTGGCTCAGATACACCGATCCCGCTGTCGGCAGAGCGCTGATGCCGAAGCTGTTGATGGCCTCGACGTTCGCCACATCTTTCGGGCCAACGAGCGCAGTGCGCGATACCGAGGCCGTCAAACCGAAGACTGCTTGCGACCCGTTTACGCTGGTGTTCTTCGTTTCCGCGACGTCGTAACTTCCGCCAGTTTCGGCGGTGCCAAAACCTGACGCGACACTCCGACTGAAGTCATCGCTCACGAGCACGCTACTTGCTGCGGCGTGGGCTGGGGCGGCAGTCAACGCCGCCGCTATGAGTAGACCGGTCGAGCCGACGACCAATGTTGCGCTTGTCAATGAACGCTTCGACATTTTGTCGACCTCCGCCGGATTCACACGAATGTATGAGCACTTGGTGATGGAATCGGCGGGGTTCGGAATCCGGTGTAGCTGTCATTCGGGTGATACCAGGACCTTGAGCGGCAACCGGGTGAAAATGCTGCTGTGTCCTGCGAACGAGGTTAAGAAGTCCCCGACTCAGCGCTCAACCACGAGACACAGAGCCCTACGGTGTTACCGACAAGAAGACTCGCCGTTTGGAGGCCCCATGAGTAAGACCGCGCCAACCGCAATCGTTGGCTTGGGATACGTCGGACTACCCCTGGCACAGGCAGCAGTCCGAGCGGGTGTTCCCATCGTTGGGTTCGACATCAACGAAAAGACGGTCGCAGGCCTCGCTGTAGGAAGGTCGCCGATCTCCGACATCGATGATGACGGCATCGCTGCCATGCTGGCCACCGGATTTGCGCCGACGACTGATCCGGCCGAGCTTGACGCATGTGACACCTTCATCATTTGTGTGCCGACGCCATTGTCAGATGATCAGGGCCCTGACCTCACAGCAGTCAAGGCTGCCGTTCGTGGACTAGTTGGTCACATCAATGTTGGGGACCTTGTCGTCCTAGAATCAACAACCTATCCGGGCACGACAGAGGAAGTCGTTGGACCGATCCTCGCCGAATCTGGACTGTCGGTCCCTGGCGACGTGAATCTCGCCTTCTCCCCAGAACGCGTTGACCCCGGCAATGCGGTGTACGGGATCACTAACACTCCCAAGGTCGTCGGCGGCGTCGACGAGAAATCTGGTGAGGCGGCCGCCGCGTTCTACTCCCAGTTCTGCGACACCGTCGTGATGGCCAGCGGAGCGAAGGAGGCGGAGCTTGCGAAACTTCTTGAGAACACCTACCGACATGTGAACATCGCCTTGGTCAATGAGTTGGCGCTACTCAGCCACGAACTCGAGATTGACCTCTGGGATGCGATTCGGTGCGCTGCCACCAAGCCATTTGGGTTCCAAGCTTTTTACCCAGGGCCTGGCGTTGGCGGGCACTGCATCCCGATCGACCCGAACTACTTATCACACCACGTCCGGAGCCGTCTTGGTCATACCTTCCGCTTTGTCGAGTTGGCCCAGGACATCAACTCAGCCATGCCTGGGTACGTCTGCCGACGCGTCCAAGATCTGCTCAATGAGAACTCAAAGGCTGTGCGCGGGTCTCGAATTGTCATCGTTGGAATCACCTACAAGCCCAACGTGGCCGACAGTCGAGAGAGCCCGTCGCGACCCATCGCAAGCACTCTTCTGGGCATGGGTGCCGACCTCACGTACTGGGACCCATTCGTCGACGAATGGACAGTCGACGGAACGCCTGTCCCCCGCGTTGACGACCTTCATGCCGCCGTCGCTTCCGGGGACTTCGATGCCGTTCTCCTGCTGCAACAACACAAGCAGCTTGACCTCGAACTTCTGCAATCCGGCTCGGTCCCGGTGTTCGACACCCGCGCGGTCTTGGAGCAGCAGGACTCCGTCGAACGACTATGACCTTCCGTGACGTCGCACGAGCCGCCCACCGGCGGGCCACTGAACCGATCGGATCAGTCCAGCGGGTCGCCGACGTTGAGGGGCAATTCGTCCTCACGTACGACGACGGCCCTGACCCGCGCTACACACCAGGGATTCTGGAAGCCCTCCGGGACTTCAATGCGACCGCAACATTCTTTGTGTTGCTTTCGAAGGTCGATCGCAATCCGAACCTTCTGCGCGAGGTCAAGGCGGCCGGGCATGAAATCGCATTGCACGGCATCGACCACCAACGCCTCACCAACTTCACCAGCGCCGAGGTGACCCGGCGGACGGCTGCGGGAAAAGCACGCCTTGAGGACACACTCGGGGCAAGAATCGAGTGGATGCGCCCTCCGTACGGAGCGCAGCGATTCTCGACCTGGCGCGCAGTTCGAAAAGCCAACGTCACTCCCGTCATGTGGAGCGGGACGTTCTGGGACTGGAAGGACATCGCACATGAGGCACGCGTCAAGAAGGCTCTGTCGGGCGCGTCACCCGGGGTGCTACTGCTCGCGCACGACTCATTCCCGGATGCTGCGGACGGCGTGATCGGCGCGGTGGAACCCCAAGTTGAGCGCCCACGTCTGACACGTGACGTCCTGAGCGCCTACGCCGATCGGGGGCTGCAGGCACGATCACTCGGCGACTCGCTGAAAGTCGGCAAGAAAGAACAATGGGCGTGGTTCTCGGACTAGTCCACTGCGGCACACCTGAACTTTCAGGCTTTCGGAGTTCTGCATTGCGGAAACCCAGACTGTTAGCATCGCTGCCAGCGCGAGCCTTCCACCGGCATGCGAAAACTCAGCGGAAATGGAGGGCAGATGGATCTTGCTCGCTACTTCAGCGTGCTGCTCAAAGGGTGGAAGGTTATTGCCGCTGCAGCGCTCATCGGTGCCGTGCTCGCCGGTGTGTATTCGATGCTGTCAACGCCACAGTACCGCGCGACAACAACGCTGTTCTTCTACCTTTCCGGCGCTGATTCCACGACCGCACTGCTGCAGGGGTCGACGTACGCGCAGAATCAGGTCAGCTCCTTCGCCCTCCTGGCGGAACAACCGGTCGTGCTTGACCCGGTCATTAAGCAACTCAACCTCGACGAGACTTCGGTTCAGCTGTCCAAGCAGGTGACAACAACTGTCCCACTGGACACCGTGGTGATGGATATCAGTGTCACGGATACGTCGGCGACGCAGGCGGCGGCAATCGCCAACGCCATCGGAGCTCAGATGAGTACCGCCATCACTAACTTGACGCCAGCGGGCGACGCAGCAACAAAGACCGCCTCGATCAAGGTGTCGACAGTTGCCCCCGCCCAGGTTCCCCAGTACGCGTATTCACCGAACACCAGGATGAACGTCGCTGCTGGTCTGATCTTTGGCGCGATCATCGGCATGGCGATTGTTGTCATCAGGGCTCTGACGAACAACCGCGTAAGTTCGGCCGAAGTCGCACGAGAACTGACCATGACACCAGTGGTCGGTGACATCCCGTTCAATCCCAAGATGCGCCCTGGATCGGCCATCGATTCCGACAGCCAATCGGTGCAGGGAGAAGCGTTTCGGCGACTCGGCGCGAACTTCGCCTTCCTCGACTACGAACACTCGATCCGATCCGTCGTGGTGACGTCGTGTCTGCCTGACGAGGGAAAATCGACAACAACGCTTAATCTCGCAATTGCGCTGTCACAGTCCCTCCGGGTGATCGTCGTCGACGCGGACCTCCGTCGGCCGTCTATTGCCAAGCTCACCGGACTCAACGATGGGATCGGCTTATCCGGCGTCCTGACGGGGAGCGCAAAGGTCGCCGACGTCCTCCAAGACTGGCGCCGTGGCCAAGTTCGCATTCTGACGGCAGGGCGTATCCCACCCAATCCGTCGGAGCTCCTTGACTCCGAGCCCATGCACCAGTTGCTGATCGAACTCCGTGACCACTGCGATCTCGTGATCTTGGATAGTGCGCCGCTACTGCCAACCAGCGATGCAGCCGTGCTCAGCCGAAACCTCGGGGGTGCACTGGTAGTCGTCGACGCCAAGCGCACGAAGCGTGCTGAATTGGAAAGCGGCTTGGAGAGTCTCACCTTGGCGGGTGGCACCGTATTGGGACTGGTGCTCAACAAGACTTCAGGCACAGCCACTAGCTACTACGGGCAATACGCTGCGGCAGAGGCACCGCCCACCCAGGCACCGTAGTGCTCACGAATCACGAGTGAGATGCGTCGACGATCATGAGTCAACCGACCACGATGGTGAAGCCTGGTGCTCGAATCGCTCCGAGAACACTCAGGACCCAGCGGGACTTGCCGGTCATCGTTGCCGTTGTCGCCGTCGCACTGCTTGGACTGAATCAGCCACTGTTCCCCGGGATCACCACTGGCACCCTCGTCGTGGGCTTCCTCTTACCTGTGTGGGTCGGGACTCTCCGTAGGTTTCGATTTGCGACCTCCATCGCAATACTGGCCGTGGCCGCAGTCGTGGCGGGGGCAGTTGTCAGCCGATTCCAAGGCGACCGCGCCTCGGATCAACTCCTCGCCGTCGTCTTCGCGCTAGTGCTACTGACGGGAGTTGGCGGACTCGGTTTGCTCCTGTGGGCGCGGACCGTCATTCCCACCTACCAAGTAGCCTTGGTCTTTGGACTCGGCTACCTACTGCGGGCTCTTCAAGAAGTCCCCTCTTCGGCGAACCCGTGGAAGTACGAGATTTCCGTTCCGCTTGCGATCGTACTTCTGGCGCTCGCATCGCGTGCAAAGTCAATTGCCCCCACGCTGGCATGCCTCGTCGCACTCGGGCTAGTCAGCGTCGCATCCGACTCTCGAAGCTTCTTTGGGTTCTGCCTGCTCGCGGCGGTTCTCGTGCTCTGGCAACGACGCCCCCAATCAACAGGCAAGGGCCTGAACAAGCTGTCAGTGCTTGCCCTCGTCATGGTGACCCTCTTTGCCTTGTACTCGATCGGAACGAGCTTGCTGGTCGAGGGATACCTCGGCAAAGAGAACCAGCAATTGAGTGTCCAACAGATCGAGAACAGTGGGTCGCTTCTTGTGGGTGGCCGTCCTGAGTGGGCCGGAACGATCCGGCTTATGCAGGAACATCCGATGGGATTCGGGCTCGGCACCCTCCCCTCATCGCAGGACGTCCTCGCGGCCAAAGCGGGTATGAGAGCGATTGGGACCGACACCGAGAACGGCTATGTCGACAATTACATGTTTGGTGGCCACATTCGGCTGCACTCAATTGTTGCGGATCTCTGGGCAACGTTTGGAGTTGTTGGCTTCTCACTCGGAATCCTCATGATGGTCGCGTTGATCTACAGCCTCATCGACCGACTCAGCACCAGAACAGCAAGCGGTTTGGTGTGCTTGTTTGCGGTTCTAGGCATCTGGGATCTCGCCTTCGGCCCCATCTACAAGAACCTTCCCGATGTCATGCTCGCGCTCGCTGTCAGCCTGACGACTGCAAAAGCCGTGACTACGCGTACCAAGAAACCTGCGGAGGCTATGGATGCGTGATCCCGAGCTCCGCGTTCTCGAGTCCTTCAAACCACCTCGCAAGACGACGAACCCGTACATCGTCATGTTGTACAGCGCGCTACAGAAGGCCTGCGATATCCACGCGTTCTCGTGGAGAGAGGCACTGCGCGGCGACTACGACGTATTCCATGTGCACTGGCCGGAGGTCTTGCTGCGCAGCGACCGGCGAAGCCGTAGGGTCGGCCGCCGTGTCGCGTTCTGGCTGTTCTTGGCCCGCCTTAAGTCCCGCCGTGTTGCTGTCGTGCGTACGATGCATAACCTCAAGCCCCACGAGAATCCGTCAAAGATCGACCGCAAGCTGCTGGCCCGCTTGGACGCGATGACAACAGCCTGGATTCGCCTCAACCCCGTCACTGAACCAGACGAACACGCTGACGTCACAACAATCTTGCTCGGGCACTACCTGGACTGGTTCGACGAGATTCCAGATGTCGAGGCTGAGCCGGGATTGATCGGGAATTTCGGACTCATCCGGCCGTACAAGGGAGTTCCGGAACTTGTGTCGACTGTACGGCGAAGCAGTGATCCGCACCTACGGCTAGTCGTTATGGGAGAGCCCATCAGCTTCGACCTCGAACAACAGATTCGCGACATCGCCGGTGCAGATCCACGGATCTCGCTTCACCTCTCGCACGTCGATGACGCGACCCTTGCGCGCGAAGTTCGACGCTGCAGCTACGTCGCCCTGCCACACGAGAACATGCATAACTCGTCATCTCTGCTATTGGCGCTATCCCTCGACCGCCCGGCGCTGGTTCCGAATACCCCGGTGACGCGAGACATCCAATCGGAGGTTGGCCCTCAGTGGGTTTACCTCTACGACGAACTCACTGCCGCCACACTTGAGGATGCTGCACATCGCTCGCGTGACGACGAACGGGAGCCGCATCCCGATCTGTCAAAGCGTGACTGGACTCGAGTGGCCGACGACCACGTCGCCGTCTTCAGACGCGCGCTAGCGGTGGCAAGGTCAGACAGCTCACACGCGCAGTAAGTTTGGGTGCGAGCTCCGTCGGGCATGACTGCAAGTAGAAGAATCGACACCTGTCGCAAAAACACCCGGGGGTAGTGTGAGTATGTACAGCGATGCGGTCGCGCAACTCGCGGCAGCGCAAAAACCTGCATACGGCGCACCCGCGTATTCGCGGTTCGTGAACCGTCCCATCGGTCGGCGTATCGCTGCTGCCTCCTTCGTAGTCGGCCTCACTCCTAACGGCGTGACTGCCATCAGTGCGGTGCTATCTGTACTGGGTGTCTTAGTTCTTGCGTTCGCACCGATCGCGGTCTACACCGGGGTCATTGCGGCATTCTTGTTCGCACTCGCTTACGCATTCGACAGTGCCGATGGGCAGCTTGCTCGACTCACAAGAACCGGAGGACCAGCAGGTGAATGGCTTGACCACACTGTTGACATGGGCAAGACGGTCCTGTTCCACGGAGCCATTCTGTTCTCACTGATCCTGCATACGTCGAATGTCAACGCGGGACTGGCAGCTCTCGTGATTGGCTTCACGACAGTCAGCGTGGTCGCGTTCTTCGCGTGGCTCCTCGTCGACTTGCTGCGTCGAGCCAACCCCGAGCCTTTGGCCACAGAACGTAATACGCAAACACACGCACCGCTGCTGCGGTCACTCCTACGTCTACCCAGCGACTACGGCGCTCTTTGCTGGGTGTTGATTCTTTGGGGGACACCCTTCTTCTGGTGGTTGTATGGATTGCTGTTTGCAGCGAACCTAGTCATCGTGTTGGCAGCACTGCCCGTCTGGTTCCGTCAAGCAAAAGCAATCAAGGTCGTGGCTTAGCCAGGTTCTTGCCGAGCCAGATGCAAGCCGTGACGAGAAGGTCACGTGGTGCGACTCACCCATTCCGGCGGTAGCCAAACAGCGATTAGTCACCGATACTTCAATCAGGGGAAAGGCGCGTTCTACCTGGAATTCAGGGGACGTGAAACGGGGGGAAACAGAAATGGCTCATTCACGCCTGCTACTAGGATCATTTGACCTCTTCAACATCGGTCACTTGACCCAGCTCAATGCAGTCTCTGACCGCGACGCACAATTGACGGCCGCTGTCATCAGCGACGCGGGTGTTGCCGCGATCTGCGGGTCGAACCCATTCCTGCCGGCTGATGAACGCGCCGCCGTTGTCTCGCAGCTTCGCATGGTCAAGAACACGGTCATCACCGGACCTGAGAACGACTGGACTCTCCCAGAACATGACGCACTGTATGTGGATGCTGGCCTCTGGGATCTACTGACAAATATCGGCCTCGACATTCGCCATGCATTTGCTATCGAACCAACGCGCATGCCATCGAACCCCGCGCTACTTTCAGCTGTCACGGCTGCTTGACGGGCAAGGTCGTTCCTCGACAGAGCCAGCGCAAGTGGGCCGGGTATTACGCAGGTGACGGTCAATTCCACGCCACCTCACGCGCAGAGCATGGAGATTCTGAGTGCATAGCTTCGACGCTGTTTCCGCTCCTTCGCGATTGCGGTGCTACCCATGGCCGAACTAGCCCCTGCCACCAAGGGTGGACGGTTTCGTAGTTACGACGGGGTCCAAGCTCTCCGCTTCGTTGCAGCGATGCTGGTGGTCGTCACCCACTCGACACTTTACGCGTCAGAGCGCCTTGCCGACGGTGGCCCTGAGGTGTGGGATTTTGGAGCCATCGGCGTTGAGATCTTTTTCGTGATCAGCGGCTTTGTCATGATCGTCTCTACCATCAAGCTCGTTGGCACCGCCAGTGGCTGGCGTGAGTTTGGGATTCGTCGCGTCATCCGGATCTACCCGATGTACTGGCTTGCGACCACCGTCAAGCTTGTCATTGCGATTGCCATTCCCGCAGCTGTACTTCACTCGGTTCTCACTCCCGGCTACGTTGCGTACTCGTACCTGCTGATTCCCACGTATGCAGCCGACGGAGAGGTCACGCCCTTGCTAAACGTCGGCTGGACGTTGATGTACGAAATGTTCTTCTACATCCTCTTCATGATCGCGCTTCTCTTCCGAGTGAAGCCTTTCATTTACGTCGGAGCGGTGCTGTCACTATTCGCCCTCGGTTCCGCTTTCCGGCCTGAGAGCGGATTCAGCCCATTGCTGATCTTCTTCGATCCAATCGTGCTGTACTTCCTCCTCGGAATGGCAATTGGACAGTTCGTGCTGAGCCGCCGCTTCATCATTCTTGCCCTCACGGTGGCGTGGGTTCTCTTCCTCAAGGTGGCCACCGGCCTCATCACGGGGCAGTTTGATATCTGGCAGACACGCTCCAGCATGGTGACGCTGGTGGGTGTATTCCTCGTGATGTTGCTCGTAATCTCGTGCGAGCCCTGGCTACACGGACGAGTGCCGAATCTGCTGCTCTATTTCGGTGCGGCATCGTACGTGCTCTACCTCTTCCACCCGCTGGTTGCACCGTTGGCACCACTCGCGCTGGCGAAACTCCATGTGCACAGCGCGGTCCTATCGATTCTCGGATCTATATCAATCGCACTGATTGCGGCGGCAGTGATCTACTCCTTCGTGGAGAAGCCGCTCACGCGGCGACTCAACGCGAAATTTCTCCGGCGCAACCAGGCTCCGCAACCAACCGTGACCGCCTAACTCGGGGACCCTTGTGGCGCCCCCAACGTCGCTGGAATGTCGCTGACCATCATTCCGTCAGCACCCTTCGTCATTGCTTCCGCCAGGGTCTCCTCGCCCGTGATGAAGAACGCGATGACCGGCCTCCCCTGAGCCTTGACCATTGCCCATTGCTCAGCGGTCGCTGCCAGGTCAAGGCCGAGCATGTCCCAGTTCTGCGCAGTCGAATCGAATGCGGCCAAGTCCCGGCCGTAATAGTAGCCCCACGTCGCGATTCCGGCGGTGCGTGCCGCAGTTGTCAGCGAGGCGTTGTCGTAGTAACCCTTGAGGACCCAATGCTCAGCCGGTGCGGCGGCCAACATCTGGTCTATTAGGTCTTGGCGCTGTCCTGCATCGCCTATGTATTTGGGATCGACGAAGATCACGTGGTTGCTGGCAAACTTCGCAAAGATCTCATCGATTCGCGCATAAGGAACCCCTGCCGGATCGGTCGCGTTCAACTTGTTCTGGTACTTGGACGTGAGTTGCGCCCAGGTAAGTGTTGAAGGATCGATGCCACCGGAAACCAGCGATGTTCGATCGAGCGTCTTGTCGTGCAATCCGAAATAGACCCCGTCCTTGGTCCGGGCAACACTGACCTCAAGTGCACCCACGCCCAATTCGACCGCCTTCTCGTAGGCGACCATGCTCATCTCAGGCCATCGTGCAGATCCGCCACGGTGCGCGACATAGAACGGGTCGTGGGATTGCATGTCGGCCACGCTCGAGTAGCCGGTGGTTGACGCGGGCTGACTAGGCGTCGGCGGCGGCGCATCCGAACGAGAAACAATTCTTACGGCAAGCACCGCCAGCACAATCACGACGATCGTGGCGACGACGATAAGGGCGACGATCCACGGGACACCCCCGCGCGTCTCGTCCACTTCTTGATCGCGACCCATGCGCCAAAGTATCCGTCATCTGCACGCCCGGCGTGCCAGTTACCTCGGCAGTCGTGTCAGCGACACCATGACACCAAGTTCTTCTGATTCCCCGCCGGAGTAGATTCCCTTGAGCGGGCTCACATCTGAGTAGTCACGGCCGCGAGCGACAGCAGTGTGCCGCTCCCCGACCTCAGTTCCATTTGTTGGATCGCACGCCCACCAGCCACCATCCCACGCCTCAACCCACGCGTGGCTTTCACCGGTCACGCTCTCGCCGATTTCGCCCTCTTTCGGGTAGAGGTAGCCGCTCACATAGCGCGCCGGAATCCCCACCGCTCGCAACAGCGAAATCATCGCGTGTGTGAAGTCCTGACACACACCGGTCCCGCGCTCCCATGCTTCATGCGCGGTGGTCGAGACCGACGTCGTGCCGCTCGCGTACTGGATCCTGCTCTGTACA
>Ga0209175_10000462_pt1 | contig 24355 bp, 21 predicted proteins | sample JI91814C2DNA_FD_187506 | JGI IMG/M metagenome (GOLD analysis project Ga0209175, IMG submission 187506) | Wastewater effluent complex algal communities from Wisconsin, to seasonally profile nutrient transformation and Carbon sequestration -... | ecosystem: Engineered > WWTP > Effluent > Algae...
GACAGCGCAGCAACGTACGGCGTTGCCGGGAGTCTCTGCCGGGCGCGCGCGTCAGCTTGTCGCGGGGGCTCTTGTAGCCGAAGCGGCGATGGACATCTTCGGTATTGAAGAACTCATTGTGTGTCCGTGGGCCCTACGTGAGGGAATCATCCTTCGCAAACTCGACGGGCTCTACGAGTGAGTGAGATGACCTCTGCCAGCTCGGTGGCGGATCCAGGCGGCTTGACCGACGATGAAGTAGCTCAGCGCGTCGCGGCCGGGCAGACCAACAAGGCACCCAATCCCAACAGCCGCAGCCTCGGCAGCATCGTCCGCGAAAACACGGTGACCTCCTTCAACATCGTGATCGGAACGTTGTGGGCGCTCATGATTGCTGCGCGGGCGCCGTTCCAGGATTCGCTGTTCGGCTTCGTAATCATCTTCAACTCGGCGATCGGAATCATCCAGGAATACCGAGCCAAGAGGACCCTGGAGAAGCTGTCACTGATTGGCGAAGCGAAGCCGATCGTGCGGCGCAATGGCGTGGATATCGAAGTCTCAGCTGACGACATCGTGCTCGACGACTTGGTTGTGCTGAACACCGGCGATCAGATCGTGGTGGACGGCGAGGTGCTGTCTGGAAGTGGGCTTGAGGCCGACGAGTCATTGCTGACCGGCGAGGCGGACCCAGTCCACAAACATGTTGGCGATGAAGTGATGAGCGGTTCCTTCGTCGTAGCGGGTTCCGGGGTCATGCGAGCCACGAAGGTTGGGCTTGACTCCTACGCGACGAAGCTCACGGCAGAAGCCAAGACGTTCTCCACTACCAAGTCCGAACTTATGGGTTCGATCATGCGGTTCGTCCGAACAATCACTTGGGTGCTGATCCCGCTCGGGACCCTGTTGTTCATTTCGCAACTGCGCTCGGCACCAACGTGGCAGGAGGCGCTGTCAGGAACCGTGGCTGGCGTCGTCACGATGGTTCCGGAAGGTTTGGTCCTGCTGACCAGCGTCGCGATGGCCGTGGCCGTGGTTCGGTTGGGGCAGAAGCGTGCGCTGGTGCAGGAGATGCCCGCCGTTGAGGTCTTGGCGCGGGTTGACGTCGTCTGCGTCGATAAGACCGGAACGCTCACTGAGCCGGGTATGGCCGTCAACCAGTTGGTGGTCGTTGATTCCGCCCCGCAATCACAAACCGAACAGGTGTTGGGTGCGCTCGGTGCATCAGAGAACTCACCCAACCCAACGTTGGCAGCGGTAGCTCACGAGTACCCGACGCCCGGTTGGCAGATCCTGTCGTCGGTGCCGTTCTCGTCGGCGAGGAAATGGTCTGCCGCAGCATTTGTAGATCACGGTAGTTGGCTGCTGGGTGCTCCTGAAGTCCTCCTTGCGGCCGAATCGGGTCCCGAAGTGGATGCGGTCAGGAAGCGGGCGGACGAACTGGCGGGCGGCGGAGCGCGAGTTCTGCTGCTCGCGCAATCCACGGCTCGCGACGCGGCGCAAGGCCCGACGGGAGACGGCCAGATCGGCCCGGTGCGCCCAGTTGCTCTGGTTGCGATCGACCAGCGACTTCGTTCCGATGCGGCCGAGACTGTCGGCTACTTCTTGGAACAAGGGGTCACGGTGAAGGTGATCAGCGGCGACAACCCCGTCACCGTGGGTGCGATCGCAGCGCAGGCCGGAATCCCGCTTGCGGATCGCCCGTTCGATGCCCGGGACCTGCCGGAGGATCAGGAACAACTCGCGGAGGTCCTCGAAACCCACGGCGTGTTCGGTCGAGTGACGCCCGCGCAGAAGCGGGCCATGGTCGGAGCGCTCAAGAGCAAGGGTCACACGGTTGCGATGACCGGCGACGGCGTCAACGACGTGCTCGCGCTCAAGGATGCTGACCTCGGTATCGCGATGGGTTCTGGCGCGGGAGCGACACGGGCGGTGGCACAGCTTGTGTTGCTCGACAGCAAGTTCTCCGTGTTACCGAGCGTCGTGGCCGAGGGCCGCCGAGTGCTCGGCAACATCGAACGCGTCAGTGAGCTGTTCCTCACCAAATCGTTCTACTCAGCGCTGCTGTCGTTGATCACCGTGATTCTGACCTTGACGTCGATCTACAAGGTCGAGTTCATCTTCCTTCCGCGCCACTTAACCGTCATCACGTGGCTCACCATCGGGACACCTGCGTTCTTCCTCGCGTTGATGCCGAACACTCAGCGTTTCAAACCAGGTTTCTTCACACGAGTGCTGCGCTTCTCGGTCCCGGCGGGCGTCATCTGCGGGGTCGCATCGTTTACGACGTATCTGCTCGTTCTCACCGAAGGAACGCCTGTCGAGGACGCCCGAACCGCCGCCGCGATCACCTTGTTCATCATCGCCTGGACGGTGTTGGTGTTGGTTGCTCGCCCACTGAATCCACTGCGGATTGCCATCGTTGTGGTGATGGGGCTTGGATTTGTGACTGTGTTGGGTGTTCCCGCGATCTCGCAGTTCTTCGCGCTTCGACTGTCAACTGGTGGTGACGGATTGACCGCGATCGGCGTCGGCATCGCGGGGTCGGTGTTGTTGTTGGTGGTCCGGAGGTTTATCGAGACTCGCGTTGCGAGCGATCCGAAACCCGAAGTCGAATCCACAGGTTCGGATATCTGAAGAGCAATTGGTGACGGCGGGCTAGGGTGATCCCTGTGACCCCCACATCGGGAACCCGCGGCCCCGCGGTCCCTGGACATGCGCTTAAGCCGGCCCCGGCCAAGATTGCGCTGTCCACTGTCTCGGTCTACCCCGAGTCGCCAGCTGCGGCGTTCGAGATTGCCTCGCGCCTGGGGTACGACGGTGTTGAGGTCATGGTCATGACCGACTCGGTCACTCAAGATCCCAAAGAGTTGCGTCAGCTCAGTGAGACATACGGTGTGCCGATTCTTGCCGTTCACGCTCCCTGCCTCTTGATCACGCAGCGAGTCTGGGGCAGCGATCCGTGGGGAAAGTTGGTCCGCGCCCGTCAGGCGGCGGAGCTTTTCGAGGCTCAGACCGTCGTGGTGCACCCGCCGTTTCGCTGGCAGCGGGAGTACAGCAAGGACTTCGTGCGCGGCCTTAAACGAATGGCTGACGACACCGACATCAAGTTTGCTGTCGAGAACATGTACCCGTGGCGGGCCGGATCTCGCGAGCTCGCCGCCTATTCACCAGGGTGGGATCCGCGCGAAGAGGACTACCCACACACCACCCTCGACTTGTCGCATACCGCGGTCAGTGGAACTGACGGGTTGCAGATGGCGAAGGACTTCGGCGACGCGTTGACGCACTTACACCTCGCCGATGGCTCAGGCAGCGCCAAGGACGAACACCTGATCCCCGGTCGGGGCAACCAGGCATGCGGAGAGGTCCTCGAGCACCTCGCCAGGCGCAACTTCGACGGCACCGTGGTGATTGAGGTATCCACCCGCAAGGCAGCCAACCGGGCAGAGCGAGAAGCCGATCTGGCAGAGGCTTTGGCGTACGCGAAGTTGCACTTAGTAGCGACCTAGATCAGTTCGGTGTTGACTCAAGTACCTCTCATCGGGTTCGCAACCGGGCTTTGGCACCGCATTTAGTGGCAAACTGCGCTACGTGGGATCAGATGATGTTCGCGATGCAGTTCTCGACGCAGCCCGCGCTGCCTTTCATGCCCGCGGTTACGCACGAACCTCCGTCAAGGCGGTGGCCGCAGCGGCAGGGGTAGCCCCTGACGTCGTCGGCAAGTATTACCAGTCAAAGGACAAGTTGTTTGCTGCTGCGATGCGGCTGCCGTTTGATCCGGGCAGTGCGATCCCAGCCCTCGTTGCGCCTGGCCTCGACGGCATGGGCGAGCGCCTCACTCGAGTGACGTTGGAAACTTTGGGTGACCCTGAGACACGTTCTGATCTGATTGCGCTGGCTCGCGCAGGTGCTTCTGGTGGCAAGGCTGCTGCAGGCCTCAAGACATTTGTCGAGCAGGACATCGTCGACCGCCTGGCGGGCGTAATAGGTGTTCCCGACGCGCGGTTGCGGGCGAACCTCATCACAAGCTACTTGCTCGGTATCGCGATCAACCGCTACGTCGTTCGCCTTGATCCGATCGCCTCCATGAGTGAGGACGAGGTTGTGCGCCTCGTCGCTCCCACGGTTCAGGACTGGCTGACTCCCACTCGCCCGCTGCCCGGTGCCAAGAGCTCAGATAGTGATGATCAAGGGTCGTCGACAAGTCGCCGCAATCGTCGTGATGACCCGTTCTCTGCGCTCAATGATTGGACTGATTCCTGACCAACGTACGGTCAAGGGTGAGGGCATTCATGAGGAGGAATCGGTGGTAGTTCGAAACGCGTTGATCGCGGCATCGCGCAGTGGTGCGATGAAGACGGCCGCGACGTCGACACCGTTGACAAAATCCGTTGCGCGACGTTTTGTTGCCGGCGAATCAGCAGTGGATGCCGTTCAGGCAGGCGCTGACCTCGCCGCCTCCGGACTCCACTGCACGATCGAGTACCTCGGGCCAGAGGTTGTCGATGAACAGACCGCGGCCGACGCGGTGAAGGAGTACCTGAAGCTGCTTGAGGCGCTGCAGGCCGCTGACTTGCTCGATCGATCCGAGCTGTCAGTGAAGCCGTCCGACATGGGTATGGAACTCGAGGGCGGTGGCGCGATCGCATTGGCAAACACGCGCGCGCTTGCAACGGCGGCAGCCGACCTCGGGACTCTGCTCACGTTGGACATGGAGGCCTACTCGACAGTCGATCCGACCTTTGAGCTGTTCGATGCGCTACACACGGAGTTTCCGCAGACCGGGATTGTTGTGCAGTCTTACTTGAAGCGCACAGAGGTCGATTGCAATCGATTGGCGAATGCCAGTGCCCGGGTGCGGCTCGTCAAGGGTGCATTCGAAGAACCGCCGGAGGTCGCCTACGAAGCGGCCCAGGACATCGATCTGTCGTACGTGCGCTCGCTGAAGGCGCTCATGAAGGGAAATGGGATCCCGCTCATTGCGACGCACGATCCTCGCCTCATCGAGATTGCCGTTGCCCTGGCGGTCCGGACCAGCCGGGAGCGCAGTAGCTACGAGTTCCAGATGTTGTTCGGGGTCCGCCCGGAGGAGCAGAAACGCCTCGCTGCATCCGGCGAGAAGGTTCGCGTTTACGTGCCATATGGCCCGCAGTGGTACCCATACTTGGTTCGTCGAATGGCGGAGAAGCCCGCGAACCTTGCGCTCTTCGCGCGCGCGCTGGCAGGCCGCGGATGACCGCAGTCGCACTTGTTGGTGGCGGCAAGATGGGTGAGGCGTTATTGGCGGGGCTCATCGAGGCTGACCACAGCGTCGTGGTGTGTGAGCCCGATGAACTGCGAGCCGCATCGCTGCGCAAGAAGTATGGAATCTCAACGGGGGACACTCGCATAGCGGTGGAGAACGCCGATGTCATCGTGCTGGCCGTCAAACCCGCGATGATCAGGGGCGTACTCGACGCTGTCGGGGATGCGATTCCGGCTGAGGCGCTAGTTATTTCCGTCGCTGCCGGAATAACCACGGAAGTCCTCGAATCGGGGGTTCCGGACGGGGTAGCAGTCGTGCGGGCGATGCCCAACACTCCAGCCTTGGTCGGTCAGGGAATGACAGTCCTGTCGGCGGGGCGTCACTGTTCAGCCGACCAACTGGAACAGGCAAAGGAGCTGCTCGAATCGGTCGGCCGGGTGGCAGTGGTTCCGGAGTCCCAACAGGATGCGGTGACGGCTCTGTCGGGATCAGGTCCGGCTTATGTGTTCTTTGTTGTCGAGGCGATGATTGATGCCGCGATCGCCTTGGGACTTGAGCCGGACACTGCTCATGAGTTGGCAGTGCAGACGGCTTACGGCGCCGCAACCATGCTTCGGGAAACTGGCGACGACCCGATCGAGCTGCGGGAGAACGTCACCTCACCAGGCGGGACCACGGCTGCTGCGGTCGAGCGGCTAGAGGAACACGAGGTTCGAGTTGCGTTCGCTGCTGCACTTGCAGCGGCAAAAATTCGGTCCGAAGAGCTCGCTTCGGAATAGAACTCGCACGATTCGGTGAAAATGGCGTCTGGAATGGCCGATCTCACCGAATGTCGCAGTTTTCCGCTCATCAGGTGAGGGCGTGGCAAGTTCGCTAGCGTCTTGGTCGTGAGTGGGCCAATGGCGTTCGTCTGGGATGACGAACTGCGCCACTACGACTTTGGTCCAGGCCACCCGCTATCGCCGATCAGGACCGTACTTGCGTACAAGTTGATCGAGTCGTTGCAGATCCTGGAACAGCCGAACTGCCGTGTGCTCGGCGATGTTGAGCTTGCCACCGACGAGGACCTGCTTCGCGTTCACGATCCGACGTTCATCGAGTCCGTGAAGCTCGCATCGGAGGGAACCGGCTATCGCGACCTGGCCCGCGGGCTGGGAACCGATGACGTCCCCGTATTCGAGGGAATGCACACGGCCGCCGCTCGGGTGTGTGGTGCCTCGTTGGCCGCAGTACGCGCCATTCAGGACGGCTCGGTCACTCATGCAGTGAACATCTCCGGCGGATTGCACCATTCCATGCCTGCGAATGCCAGTGGCTTCTGCGTGTACAACGACGTGGCCGTCGCCATCGCATGGCTACTAGAGCAGGGCGTCGAGCGAATCGGCTATGTCGATGTCGACGTCCATCACGGTGACGGCGTGCAGGACATCTTCTACAACGACCCGCGAGTGATGACGGTGTCGCTGCACGAATCCGGCAAGACGCTGTTTCCCGGAACAGGTCGGCACACTGAGATCGGCGGACCCAACGCCCTCGGGACGACCGTGAACATCGCGCTTCCGGCGGGTACCGATGACGATGGCTGGTTGCGGGCATTCGACGCGATCGTCCCGAAGGTCCTGCGGGCGTTCAGGCCGCAGGTGCTCGTGACCCAGCAAGGGTGCGACTCCCACCGCGACGACCCGCTTGCCCATCTGCGTCTCACGATTGAGGGCCAGCGCGCGTCATATGTTCGGCTTCACGACCTGGCTCACGAACTCTGCGACGGCAAATGGTTCGCGACCGGCGGTGGGGGATACGACTGGGTGGATGTGGTTCCGATCGCGTGGGCACATCTGACGGCAATTGCGGCGGGAGTGCCCATTCCGACGCAGGCGCCGGTGCCGAATGATTGGCGGACCCTGGTCAAGGTTGCGCTGGGGCAGGAGGCTCCGGCACGGATGGGAAACGGCACGATCCTCCACCCGCGCCCTTGGTCGGCGGGATACGACCCGTTGGACTCCCTCGACAAGGCAATCCTGCGCACGGAAGACGTGGTGTACCCCGAATTAGGGCTCACATCCGACCCGTACACCTTCTGACCCGACCCGTACTCGTATCCAGAATCGGACGCCGCGTAGGGTTGGCACCTGCAACTCCGGATCTGCGGAGACTGCCTCAAGCTTCGACCTTCCGGGGAAACCGGCGAGTCGATTGAAGTGTCAATGAATGCCCGTCCGAGGAAAGGTTTGATCCGTGGGATCAGTCGTCAAGAAGCGCCGCAAGCGCATGGCGAAGAAGAAGCATCGCAAGCTGCTGCGCAAGACGAGGGTTCAACGCCGCAACAAGAAGTAGCCCCGACCAGTCGTTGTTGGCCTTCAGGAGGATTCGATGCCAAAGGTGGTACTCGTCACCGGAGTTTCTCGGTATCTGGGTGGGCGGATGGCGCGGATCCTCACTGAGGACCCGAACATCGACCGTGTTGTTGGAGTCGATGTAGTTCCGCCTCGGATGGATATCGGTGGCGCCGAATTTGTGCGCGCGGATATTCGCAACCCGATCATCGCCAAGGTCATCAATGCGGCCGAGGTCGACACTGTCGTTCACATGGGAGTCATCGCGACTCCTGTGCAGGCAGGCGGTCGGATGTCGATGAAGGAAATCAACGTCATCGGCACAATGCAGCTGCTCGCTGCTTGCCAGAAATCCCCAAGCGTCAGCAAGCTGGTTGTGAAGTCCTCAACCTCGATCTATGGAGCGGGTCCCAAGGACCCAGCGATGTTCACCGAGGAGATGGAGCCCAAGCACACGCCAGGTTCTGGCTGGGCCAAGGACTCTGTTGAGGTCGAGAGTTACGTACGCGGCTTCGCACGCAGGCGTCCTGACGTTTCGGTGACCACACTTCGGTTTGCCAACTTCCTCGGACCACGCGTCGAGACGCCGATGTCGAGCTACTTCGAACTCCCGGTCATCCCTACCCTGCTCGGGCACGATGCCCGGCTTCAGTTCATTCACGAGGACGACGGACTCGAGGCGCTGCGTCAGGCAACGATCGATGAACATCCAGGCATGTTCAACGTGGCCGGTGACGGAATCATCCTGCTGACGCAGGCAGCCCGCCGAGCGGGTCGCCCAACCATCTCGCTACCGGCGAGCAGCGCGGGTCTCGTCGGCGCGATTATCCGCCGCCTCGGCCTCGCGGACTTCTCGCCAGAGCAGGTTCGCTTCCTCACGTACGGCCGAGGGGTCGACACCACTCGGATGCGAACCGTCTTTGGATTCACCCCGCAACACACCACACCAGAAACGTTCGATGCCTTCGTTCGTTCACGGCGCCTCAACCGAATGCTGCCACCTGAACGAGTCGAAGCCGTGGAAGAACAGCTTGTCTCATTGCTCACCGGAAGGGGTGTCGTAAATGGCTGACGCGCGCGTCATCCCGATCAAGGCGAAGGATCCCAAGGAGCGAGCGAAGAAGAAGGCCGCTGCGAAACGCCCGGCCGCCAAACGTCCGCCCGCTTCGGCAGGTGGAGGCGGCTCACGCGGATCCGCGGCAACTGCCGCAGCGCAAGAAGAAGATCCCGAAGTGGCAGCGGACCATGCTCCACTGCCGGGTGCCGAACCTGCGCCAGTCGCCTGGGATCGCAAGGTTGCAGAATTCCTCGCTTTCATGCGCCGCCGGGTCACGGGTGACTACGAGGTTGATGAGTTCGGCTACGACCGCGAGCTCACCGACAGGGTGCTCAACGCCCCACTTCGCCCGTTGTACTCGAAGTGGTTCAGGGTTGAAACTCGCGGGCTGGAGAACATTCCCGACACCGGCGGAGCATTGATCGTCGCCAACCACTCGGGAACAGTTGCGATCGATTCCTTGATGACGTCAATCGCGCTGCTTGACCACCACCCGGCGCGCCGCCAGTTGCGGATGCTCGGTGCGAACCTGGTCTTCCAAACCCCGGTGGTTGGCGAGTACGCGCGCAAGACCGGTTCAACATTGGCATGCGCACCCGATGCTGAGCGCCTGCTGAACAAGGGTGAACTGGTTGGTGTCTGGCCCGAGGGCTTTAAGGGCGTCGGAAAGCCATTCAGCGAACGCTACAAACTCCAGCGATTTGGTCGCGGAGGATTTGTGTCCGCTGCGCTGCGGACGAAGTCCCCGATCATTCCCTGCGCAATTGTTGGCGCCGAGGAGATCTACCCGATGATCTCGAACGCTAAAACGCTGGCTCGCATCATGGGAGTCCCGTACTTCCCGATCACGCCGACGTTCCCTTGGTTGGGGCCGCTGGGGTTGGTCCCACTTCCGAGCAAGTGGATCATCGAATTCGGCGAGCCGATCTACACCGATGACTTCCCGGACAACGCTGCCGACGACCCGATGCTCGTCTTCAATCTGACCGATCAGGTTCGTGAGACGATCCAGCAAACGCTTTACAAGCTGCTCGTCCAGCGCCGTTCAGTGTTCCTCTAGGAGTCCCTCTCCGAGCTAGTTCGCACGTGCGGCGAGCGCTCCGGCTTTCCTGCCTGACACTTCATCGAGAGACTTTCCGGTCGGCTCAATCTGGTAGATCAGCGTAATAACAAACCCGAGAAGGCAAATGCCTGCGAGTCCAGTCAGCAATTGCCACTGCTTCACGGATTCCAGCATGATTGGGAACAAGAACACGCCGAGTGCTGCCCCGAGCTTCGCCATCCCGGCGGCGAACCCGTGACCTGCAGCACGAATCTCGGACGGGAAGACCTCGGCAGGCAAAGCATACGTGGTGGCGTTCGGACCGGCGTTCATGAAGAAGTTGAAGATCGCGAATCCCGCAAAGACCAGCACGAGATGGTTTCCAGCCCCTCCTTTGAGGCCCGATGCGAGCGCTAGGACGAGGAGTCCGACCGTCATAAATACGAATCCGCCGAGCTGTAGTCGAATTCGTCCCAACCTCTCGACGAGGAAGATTGCTGCGATAAATCCGAGGACGAGGAAGATGTCGAGCACTGCCGTCCCCTTCGTCGCAGCGATGTCGTCGGCGATACCGGAGCTATTCGCTCCGCCGATCGCCATGGCTGCAAGCAGCGTTGGGGTGAAGATGCCGACGCCATATGTGGCGATGTCCATAAGGAACCAGGGAGCAGCCGTGAAGATCGTCCGTCGACGCATGTCGCGCTTGAACAGCGCGGGTTGGAACAGCGACTTGATGCCTTCCGGGGCCCGCTCGGGCGTCCTTTGGTCCTTTTTCGAAACGTATACGGCGGCACCGGTCAATCGTTTGGTGACTTCAACTGCCTCCGCCTCTTGCCCATTTTCTGCTAACCAGCGAGGACTTTCTGGCACTTTGCGTCGCAGGATGATGATCACCAGTGCCGGGACGATCCCGAAGCCGAGCATCCACCGCCACGATGTGTCGTACGGCAGTGCGAGCAGGATGACCACCCCGACGATCGCGCCCAGCAGCATGCCGACCGCTTGCAGTGAAAATGCCGAAACCAGCCACCGTCCGCGGTTCTTCTTCGGCAGGATCTCGGCGAGGAACGATGCGGCGATTGGGTAGTCCAGACCAATCGCAATTCCAAGCAGGAAGCGCGCGACGATCAATGACGGAACGTCCCACGCGAACATGCACGCCACCGAGAAGACCACGAACATGATGAGGTCGTAGCGGAAGATGCGTTGGCGACCCAGCTTGTCGCCGAGGGGGCCGAGGAATGTTGCGCCGACGAACGCCCCCACGATCGCCGCTGTTGAGATCAGCCCTGTCTCAACAGAACTCGCGCCCAGATCTTGTTTGATCAGCGGGTTTGCGACTCCGATGATGAAGAAGTCGAAGCCGTCAAGCATGATTCCCAAGCCGCCCAAGAACCAGAATGTGACGTGCAGTTTCGACATCTTTGCGTTGTCGAGCGCTTGGCCGATTGGAATGCTTCCAGCAACCGTCGACGTCGTTTTCGCCATGTCGATCACGATGGTGAGTCCGCAATCTGTCGGCAACCCGAGGGGCCTATCAGGAACGGGTGTAGCCGAACTGTTTGGAGTGCGTTTCCTAACAGGTCACACAAGGTGCCAAGTTGTAACCACCCTCAATGTTCGTGAGGCTCGTCGAGCGTGAACTCGTCTCGGTCGGCATCGAACGTGTATAGCTCCGAATAGCGACCCCAATCAACGGCGACGTCCAACTGCGCCTGCGCGTAGGAGTCGTTGTAGCGCCGCTTAAGCGCATCGCGAAAGAAGCCTGCGCCGATCCGCTTCGACTTGGAGCGTTCAAGCGCGCGAACGATGGTTGCGATTAGTGGAACCTGGCTGCGGGCTGCTTCAGCAAACATCAACTTCTCGCGGCGGATGGACCCACCTGCAAACTCGGTTCCAATTTCGGTAAGTCCGACCCTGCCACCTTGCACTTCAGCGAAGCCAAGTTGTTCCAATGCTTCCACCTGTGGCAATAAGTCGTCGACCTCGAGCCCAAGATCGTCAGCGAGGTTCGCAATCGTGCGCGTTCCCTCGCGGGCGAGGATGTCGGCTAGGCCTGAGATGCCGTCGACGCTCGCAAGTGGCAACGCGGTCAGCGGAACGGGTTGATCATTGCCTGCTGGCGATCCATCACTTGCCCGGTCGTCCTTGCCGTTAACCGTCGCCGCATCAGGAACCGTTCGTTGAGTGAGCAAGTCGTAGATCTGATCGACGTACCCTACGAATTGCGCTGAATCTCGATCGCGAGGTTGCGGAATATCAATTTCGAACAAGGCCTTGATTCGCCCTGGATCGGATCCAAGGACGGCAACGCGATCGGCGAGCACGACTGCTTCCTCGATGTTGTGAGTCACGATGACCACTGACGAGATCGTGAACTCGTGGTTCGCGATGAGCTCAATCAGCTCGTTTCGCAAAGTCTCGGCAGTCAACACGTCGAGTGCAGAAAACGGTTCGTCCATCAGGAGTACGTCGGGCTCGACGACCAGGGCGCGGGCGAATCCGACTCGCTGCCTCATGCCGCCGGACAACTCCTTGGGAAATGCTTCCTCGAACCCGTCAAGGCCGATGAGCTCGATCGCTCGCTGTGCTTTTGCCGTCCGTTCCTTGGCATCGACCCCGCGGGCCTCCAAACCCAGTTCAACATTCTGTTGAACTGTCAGCCACGGCAGCAGTGCAAATGTCTGAAACACCATGGCGGTGTGGGTGTTGGGGCCTTCGAGTTCTTGATCGCCGATCAGGACCTCACCTGAACTCGGAGCCATCAGGCCAGCGATGCACCGAAGCAACGTCGACTTGCCGCTCCCGCTCTTGCCGAGCAAGGCAAGAACTTCGCCAGGCTGGATCGTCAGGTCAATGCCGTCGAGCACGAGATGTTCACCGTCAGTGGTCGCGAAACTCTTGCGAATGTCTTTCAGCGTCATCAAGGGTTCAGGGGTGACCTGAGCCGAAGTTGCCTTACTCATAGGGAGTACCTCTTTTCGGACAGTGCGTAGAGTCTCTTCCAGAGGATCCTGTTGATCACCAGCACGAATACGCTCATAACGATGACCCCGGTCAGCAGTTGTTGTTGGTTCCCGGATTCGCTCGCCTCCGAGATGTACGCGCCGAGTCCGGCAGCGGTGAGGGTTGTCGATCCGAAGCTCACGACCTCCGCGACGATCGATGCGTTCCATGCCCCGCCGGAGGCAGTAATTCCGCCCGTCACGTAGGCCGGCATGACAGCGGGAAGCGCGAAGCGCTTCCACCACAGCCAACCTCCGACTCTCATATTGGACATCGCTTCGCGCAGGTCACTGGGCATTGCCTGTGCGCCCGCGATCACGTTGAAAAGGATGTACCACTGCGCGCCGAGCATCATGAGAACGATTGCGCCCCAGTTGATGCTGATTCCCGTCGCCACCAAGAACGTTGTGACGAAGGGAAACAGGAAGTTGGCCGGGAAGCTAGCGAAGATCTGCACCATTGGTTGGGCGATGCGTGAGAGTCTCGGGTTCAACCCGATCTTGATGCCGATTGGGACCCAAATGAGCGTCGACAACACCAGGACGGCAGCAACTCTCAACATTGTGAGGAATCCGAGTCCGAGCGGCTCGATGAATGTTCCGAAGCCTGAGTCTTTGGTGACATAGACGAGTAAGTGGTATAGCCCGAAGGCAAGACCGCCCAGGACGACAACCCAGAAGACGGCGTCCCACACTCGGCGTTTGGTTGGAGATGACGCCACCAGCGTCCGACGCGGTCGGCTGAACCGTGTGACCGCGGACGAGATTTGGCCAGAAGCGGAGCGCCTGGCATTGCCCACGCCTGACGGGAGACGAGCTGCTCGAACGACATTGAGGACGGCTGACTTCGGAGTCGATTGTGCTGTCGACTGTTCGTTCTTGAACCGTTCCGCCCAGGCCACCAGCGGACGCCAGAACAGAACATTGACAAGAATCACCAGGATGGCCATGGTGACGATCGCCCAGGCGACGTGAGCCATGTTTCCCTCGTCAATAGCGATACCCGCGTAAGCACCTACACCTGGCAATGAGTAGCTCTGCCCAGAGACGCTGATCGTCTCGGCTGCGGTCAGGAAGAACCAAGCTCCGCCCATGCTCATCATCCCGTTCCAGATGAGACCGATCATCGCGTTCGGGACCTCGAGTCGCCAGAAGCGCAGCCACGAATTCAGGCCGAAGAGTTGCGACATCTCAGTTAGTTCTTTGGACATCGTCAGCGATGAGTTGTACATCGAGAACGCGAGGTTCCATGCCTGGGCCGTGAAGATCGCGAAAATCGCTGCACATTCGAGTCCGAGTTGAGAGCCGGGGAAGAGCGCGAGAAACGCCGTCACGGTGATCGAAAGGAATCCCAACACCGGAACGGATTGCAACACATCGAGCGTCGGAACGAGGATTCGCTCGGCCTTGCGACTATGCGCGGCCCAGTATCCGAAGATGAGTGCGAATGCGTAGGAGAAGAACAGACCGACGAACATCCGTAGCAGCGAACACGCAGCGTAGTAGGGCAGGCTCGTTGGGTCGGTGGAGATCTCCGAATCATTGCTAGGTGGCAACGGAACATCAGCTGCCGAAACGATTCGAACGATCAAGAAGAGGATGAGGAAGACAGCGATCGCCACAAGCACGTCTGCCGGGAGCGGACTCGAAAGGCGCCGCCCAATCGTCGCCGACATCCAGGACTCAGTTGTTGGCCGTCGGCTGTCGCTGGTTCTACGCGTTCCCGTCTGGGTGTTTCCCGCGTTCACATCTACTGACCCGAATCGTGATCAGCGCTCGCCGACGGTGTGATCCCCGCGAGAACCTGAATGTCTCCACCGCCGAACGATTCCGATCGCTGGTCAGGAACCCGCGCTGCGGCGGGATCCTCGGCAAGGTTCGCCGCAGCGATCGCTGACGCCATCCACTTCTGACTCAGCGCGATTGCGTCGCTGGGCGCATCAGCGCGGATTACCGCTTGGGTGTGCACCCAGCCATCGGCGAGGACTGGCGATACCCGCCACGTTGCGAGTCGCGGATCCCGGTCCGCTATTGATTTGAGTGCTTCCGCGACGAGTAGTTGACGACGCCCATACGCCACTGACGATTCCGGTGCTAACTGGAATGAGAGTTCAAGGTTGAAGATGGGCGATTCGGTCACGGCACGCGATGCAGCACCGGTCCACGTCGTAAACGTCATGTTCGCCACTCTTCCGAAGTTAGAAACCGCATGACCACCACCGAGACTTCGTGGCGGTGAACCTCAGGTGAATTCACGGTTCGCTGCTCCAAGGGGGTCAGCCGGACGTCGGCGGACCTGATCGAACGTCGTGAGTCAGTCGCCGATTCATCTGTACGCCACCAAGGGTTCAGCAGAATGTTGGCTGTCTGTGATGCGGATTCAAACGCAACTTGCGAACGTCATCTCACTACAACTTCCAATGAGGTGCGGAGCATGGTGAAATTTAAGCGACCCGATGCAATCCAGAAGATGATGAGTGAGGCCGCGTCCCACCTACCGGACGCGACGATGGCGTTTTACTCGCTGGTCACGGCAAACCCCGAAGCCCGTCCGGCGTTGGCGAAGAAACTTGGCGATATTGAGTCCGAAGCGGATGAGCGCCAAGTGAAGTTGATGCGCAAGGTCGCAACAACGTTCATCACGCCGTACGACCGGGAAGACATCTACGGGATGTTCGAGACGCTCGACGACATTGTCGATTCGCTCGATCACGCCGGCCGACTGGTCGTCGACTTCGAGATGCTCCAGCTGCCGGAGGAATTGGCGACTAGCGCCAAAGAACTTGTCAAGATGAGTGAACAGGCGCGGGACGCGACAGAGTTCATCAAGAAGCCCAACAAGATGGAGAAGGCCCTCTTCGCCGTCAATGATCATGAGAACGAACTGGACACGGCGTACCGACGGATGTTGCGAAACGCACTACAGCCCGGCGCCGACCCCATTGAGGCGATCAAGCTGAAGATCCTCGCCGACTCCTTGGAGCAGGCGGCAACCAATATCGAACGGTTCACGCGCGCGTTGTCGATCGCCGCGATCAAGGAAACCTGATGGATTGGGCGCTCATCATTACGGCCGTCGTCGTCATTGTCGCCATCGGCTTCGACTTCACGAATGGCTTCCATGACGCCGCCAATGCCATCGCGACCTCCGTCGGGACACGAGCCCTCGCACCTGTGACAGCGTTGGCACTCGCTGCCGTCTTCAACTTCATCGGCGCATTCATCGGTTATTGGACTGGCAGCGGGGTCGCAAAGACGATCCAAAGCGTCACCACACCACCGACTGGATATGCCGGTTTGGCTCTGGTTGCTGCGGCCCTCGGTGGGGCAATCGGCTGGAACTTGGTGACATGGCGACTTGGGCTGCCAAGTTCATCCACGCACGCTCTGATCGGTGGAGTGGTGGGCGCTGCTCTCGTCGCGGGAACGATCGTCGAGTGGGGAACCGTGTGGGAGAAGGTGATCATTCCGATGGTCACCTCGCCGTTCGTTGGATTGATCCTGGCATTCCTCGTGATGAGGCTCATTGTCGTGATCTTCCGAAACAAGAATCCGCAAAAGGTCGGCGGCGGGTTCCGTCATGCCCAGAGTGTGTCCGCATGCGCGATGGCGATGGGCCATGGCATGCAGGATGCGCAGAAGACGATGGGTGTGATCTTCCTGCTGCTCATCAGCATGGGCTACGCGTCAGCTAGCGACGAGATGCCGGTATGGATTGTGTTCGCGTGCGCCGGTGCGATCAGTATCGGAACGGCGGTTGGTGGCAAGCGAATCATGAAGACCCTTGGCAGGCGGATCATCGACCTAGACCCGGCCCGTGGGTTCTCTGCTGAATCAGTTTCGGCGACTGTCCTCTACGTGACGGCGCTAGGACTCGATGCACCTGTCTCAACTACCCAAGTCATCACCGGCGGGATTCTTGGGGCGGGCGTCGAGAAGCGCGTCTCCTCCGTGCGCTGGGGTGTCGGCGTGAACATTCTGTGGGCGTGGGGCCTCACGCTCCCGGCCGCGGCGGCACTTGCCGCGCTGGTCTATCTGCTCATCAAGCTCGTTACGGCGTTGTAGCCGGCCAGGACTCTCGCTCCGCGGCTTGGTGCATTCTTGACGCATAGTGATCCTTACCGGTAGTTACCCAATGCGCCGCGGAGTCGCCGCAGCCTGCCTATCTGCGGCTCTATTCGGCATCAGCACACCGCTGGCGAAACTGCTCCTTGGGCAGGCCAGTCCATGGATGCTGGCAGCGTTGCTCTACCTCGGCGCTGGTGTCGGCCTGTTGATCTATCGCATCGCAACCAGGGCAAGCACAGTACGGCTTTCGCGGCCGGATTTCGGCGCGTTCGTCGGCGCGACCTTTGTCGGCGGTGTCGCGGCTCCGGTCCTCTTGATGTTCGGCATTTCGCAGATGCCTGCCACGGGCGCATCGCTGCTGTTGAATTCTGAGGCCGTCTTCACGGTCCTCGTTGCCTGGTTGATCTTCAAAGAACATGTGGGTCGGCGGCTGTTTCTGGGGATGGCGGCCATCGTTGCCGGTGGTGTCCTAGTCACCGTTCCCGAATCCGCTGACCTCGGATCCGGCTGGGCGCCATTCGCGGTGCTTCTCGCCTGCCTCTGTTGGGCGCTCGATAACAACTTGACGCAGCGAATTTCAACTACTGATGCATCGTGGCTCGCAATGATGAAGGGCCTGATTGCCGGATCTACGAACCTGGCAATTGCACTGCTCGTCGGATCGCACCTTCCGTCATTCACAACAATTTCGGCGGGTCTCTTGGTTGGCTTCGGCGCCTACGGGCTGAGTCTCATGCTCTTCGTCGTTGCGTTGCGACAGCTAGGAACTGCCCGCAGTGGTGCGTACTTCTCTGTGGCGCCGTTTCTCGGTGCTTTGGTGGCCGTCGTGCTAGGGGAACCCATCACTGGAGCTCTGGTGTGTGCGGGAGTCCTCATGGCGACTGGCGTGTGGTTGCACTTATCGGAGCACCACGAGCATGAACACGTTCACCCGGCACCGACACCCGGGGAACCAGAGCTACGGCACACTCACCCGCACTATCCGGATGTGGAGCATCGCCACACACACGATTGATAGGTAGCCATTCAGTTACATGGTCGCTACGGGTCGTCGGATCACCAAGCCTGGCAAGGCCGTTTGCGATGTTAGGCGCGGGCGTTACGGATAGCGCGTGCGGTGACAACCGAACCGATCGCTGCGCCCGCCACGACGCCCAGGACGATCGTCGAAGAAGCGCCGATCTTCACAGCCTTGCGACCGACGCGGAAGTCGTTGACTGGCCATTCGTGAGCCTTCGCGTACGACCGCAGTTTGCGATCAGGATTGATCGCGTGCGGATTACCGACCAGGCTCAGCATCGGAATGTCGTTCGCCGAATCCGAATACGCCGAGCATCGGGCCAAGTCAAGGCCCTCCAATTCCGCGAGCGCCTGCACAGCGTCGGCCTTCGCCTGTCCGTGAATCGGTGAACCCAGTAGGTGGCCGGTGTAGACGCCGTCCTTGATCTCTGAGCGGGTGCCGATTGCTCCCGTCAGGCCGAGCCGGTCGGCGATCACTCGGGCTACCTCAATGGGCGTCGCGGACACCAGCCAGACCCGCTGGCCCGCGTCCAGGTGCGCGTGGGCGAGTGCGAGCGTGCCCTCCCAGAGCTTGTCCGCCATGTACTCGTCGAAAACGTCGTCTGCGAGCGCCTCCATTTCGTCTACCCGGCGTCCCTTGACGATGGAGAGGGCGGAGTCCTGAATTTTCGCGATGTCGTCCATGTTTTCGGTCCCCGCCAGGACGAACTTGGCCTGTTTGAAGGCGAAGTTCGCCATTTCGCGACGGGAGACGATTCCGTTCTTCACCAACCCCCTACCAAAGGCGTAGATGCTGGCGCCCTGAACAACCGTGTTGTCGATATCGAAGAAGGCAGCACCCGTCGGATCGGGCGTAATCTGCGGCGGATTTTGGGCCTCTGCGGCTGCTAAAGAGCCCGATTCGAGGTCTTTCGGACGCACTTCCTGGCGCTCACCTGCCGGCAGCGTTGGATTCTCTGACTCCTGGTTTGCCACACTGGCACCCTAGCCGCCTATAGCTATGGGAGACTCGCGCTCGTGGGAGCCAACCTCGCAGACCTGGTACAGGTCGCCGCCGCACAGCGGCCTGACGTGCCAGCAATCGTGACAACCGACCGTACGACGACCTGGGCTGAACTCGAGCGCCTAGTCCGTGCTGTGTCCGGTGGGCTGACGACGCGCCGCCTTGATCGCGGTGACCGCGTGGCGATTGTTCTCGGGAACAGCCTTGAGTTCGTCACCTCGTATTTCGGCGTCATGCGCGCTGGCCTGGTGGCAGTGCCGATCAACAATTCGTACACGGCCACCGAAATTTCCGCCGTTCTGACGTCCTCTGGGGCAAAGCTCGTGATCGCTGACCGCCAGACGGTCAAGGCAGTCCGTGACGCTTCCGGTGGAGAGGTTCCGGTCATCGAGGTCGGTACCGATGAATGGCGCCGCCTGACCGTCGGCTCGACCCCGCCGCCTGATTTTGAGACGGATCCCGAGAGCCTGGCCGTGCTGATCTACACAGCGGGCACCTCTGGTCAGCCCAAGGGGGCGATGCTGACCCACCGCGCGCTGCTGTCCAACCTCGACCAGTTGCTGCGGGTGACAGACCCGCCACCCATGCTTCCCGACGACGTCGTACTCATCGTCCTGCCGATGTTCCACATCTACGCTTTGAACGCTGCACTCGGGCTGGTAGCTCGCTGCGGTGCGACGGCCGTCATCTCGGACCGCTTCGACCCTGAAGGCTCGCTGCGGATGGTGCAGGACCACAAGGTCACGAACATCGCCGGTGCGCCGCCGATGTACATCGCGTGGTCTGCGATCCCCAATTTCGCGAACCGGATGTCGTCGGTCCGGATGCTTGCCTCAGGTGCGGCACCGCTGCTGCCCGCGGTCTACCAACAATTCGCATCCGCCGGCCTGACGATCTGGGAGGGCTACGGAATGACCGAGGCCTCGCCAGTCATCACCTCCGCGATCGTCACCGGGGTCTCGAAGGCCGGAAGTGTCGGACATCCGCTGCCCGGCGTCGAAACCAAGTTGGTCGACGACTCGGGGAACGAGGTCGAAGAGGGCGATCCGGGCGAGATCATCGTGCGTGGACCCAACCTGTTCAGCGGTTACTGGCCGGATGGCGCCGACGGTCCCGATGCCGATGGTTGGTTCGGGACCGGCGACGTCGCGATCGCCGATCACGAGGGCGACCTGCGCTTGGTCGATCGCCGCAGAGACCTGATTTTGGTGAGTGGATTTAACGTCTACCCTCGCGAAATCGAAACAGTGATCGCCGCCGCACCTGGCGTTGCCGAGGTTGCAGTCGTCGGCGTGACGCACCCGTACACCGGCGAGGCCGTCAAGGCCATCGTGGTTCCAAAGCCTGACGTGCAACTGCATTCCGAGGACGTCCTGGCGTTTGCCCAACAACATCTGGCGCGGTTCAAAGCCCCCACAATCGTTGAGGTCGTCAGAGCACTGCCGCACTCGGTCACGGGGAAGATTCAGAAGAGCGGGCTCAAAGAGCCTGCCGCCGATGCCGAGTCGATCTCCGATATCAGCGACCAGCTCAAGCAAGAGGCACAAGCCAACGCCGATGAATCCGGCGGAGATCAGCCTGCCGACGACACACCAACCTCCTGACGGCTTCAGATGTCGCAGGAATCGCCAACAATCCGCGTCACGCTCATCGGAAAGCCGGACTGTCACCTGTGCGCTGATGCCCGCGCCGTGATCGAGCAGGTGTGTGGGGATCTTGGAGTCGGCTGGCGTGAGGTTTCGATCCTCGATGACCCAGAACTTGCCGACGAATACTGGGACCAGATCCCCGTGACACTGATCGACGACAAGGTCCACGACATCTACCGTGTGGATCCGGCGCGGTTGCGGTCCAAGCTCACGTGAGCACCGACTTAGCGTCCGTGTTCACGCGGGAGACTTGTTGCCGAATTAACACTCGGTAACTTTGTGCATTCGTGAATTCCGGCGTACTCTTATGCAGTTCGCAAGTCATTCGAAGCTTCATGAGCCATTCAAGGAGGATGCCCGTGGGAACACGGCGAGGCATCCCTGAAGCAACAGTTGCGCGACTTCCGGTCTATCACCGAGTGCTCACTTCGTTGAACGAAGTCGGCGTCGCCACGGTGTCAAGCGAGGAACTCGCGAACGCGTCCGGTGTCAGCAGCGCCAAGTTGCGCAAGGACCTGTCGCACCTCGGTTCTTACGGAACGCGCGGCGTCGGTTACGACGTGGAGTTCCTCGTCTACCAAATCGCCCGCGAGCTTGGTCTCACTCAGGATTGGCCCGTCGTCATCGTTGGTGTCGGCAACCTGGGCAGGGCGCTGGCGAACTACGGGGGATTCGCGTCACGCGGCTTCCGGATCGTCGGCCTCCTTGATGCGGACCCGAATCTTGTCGGCAAGGACGTAGCACTTGCCCCAGGATTGCGAGTACGTCATCTCGATGAACTTGAGCGGGTCGTGCGGGAAGCTGAACCTGCAATTGCCGTGATCGCGACACCCGCCGAGGCCGCCCAAAGTGTGTGCGACCGAGTTGTCGCCGCCGGGATGACGAGCATCCTCAACTTCGCGCCAGTTGTCCTTGGCGTCCCGGATCGGGTCGAAGTTCGCAAGGTTGACCTGGCAACGGAACTGCAGATTCTGGCTTTCCACGAGCAGCGCCGCACTCGTGACGATGACCTCGTGGTCAGTGCCGGAGGCGCGCTGTGAGCCTGCTGCTTGTTGGTGTGAGCCATCGAACTGCGCCCGTTGCGCTCCTCGATCAGATCGCGGCACACACCGAATCTGTGACATCTCTGCGCAACGACATCGCGGCATCACCGTTTGTTGCCGAAGTGATGGTTGTCAGTACCTGCAACAGGCTCGAAGTTACCGCCGAGGTTGTGCGCTTCCATGGCGCTGTCACCGACATTTCAAGTCGGTTGGCCAAACACACCGGCGTCCACCTCGACGAGCTGACGACGCACCTATACGTCCACTTCGAAGAACGCGCCGTCCACCACATGTTCACCGTTGCGTCGGGACTCGACTCGATGATCGTCGGTGAGCAGCAGATCCTTGGTCAAGTTCGCGGCTCACTGCGTGATGCTCAGGAAGCCGGTAACGCGGGTCGAGTTCTCAATGACCTTGGCCAAACCGCATTGCGTATCGGCAAGCGAGTTCACAGCGAAACCGGCATCGACCGTCACGGCGCGTCCGTTGTGTCCGTTGCGCTCGACCTCGCTCAAGACGTAACAGGTGCGCTGAGCGACCGCACAGCGCTTGTGGTTGGTGCTGGTGCGATGAGCTCTCTGAGTCTTCAGACTCTCGCGAACCGTGGGGTCAGTGACATCACTGTTGCGAGTCGAACCACTGCCTCAACAAAGCGTGCCGCAGATCTGTCAGGGGCAACACCGATCGGGATGGATGAGTTGCCCGGCGCCCTGCAGAAGGCGGATGTCATCGTCAGCGCAACTGGTGCCAACGGAGTTGTCATTACGGCCGAAGACATCGCTACCGCCATGTCCGGGCGGCCCGACCGTGCGCTGGTGGTCGTCGATCTTGCCTTGCCTCACGACACTGAACCTGAGGTAGGTGCCATTCGTTCGGTGACTCGAATCGACCTCGCCGACCTCGCTCATGCACCCGGTGCTGCCGCGTCGCAGTCGGACCTTGACGTTGCCCGAACGCTGATCGATGACGAAGTTCGAGCATTTTTGGCGGATCAGGCAGCACAGCGAGTCGAGCCGATCGTGGTGTCGCTGCGGGCAAAGGCGGACCTAGTTCTTGAAGCTGAACTGCAGCGCCTGCGGCTCAAGCACCCCGAGTTGTCCGAGGACGCGATTGCCGCTGTTGAGCAGACGATGCGCCGCACGGTTTCCACGTTGCTGCACACGCCTACTGTGCGGATGAAGCAGTTCGCGGCCGACCCCGACGGGCAGCGCTACGCCGAGGCGTTGCATGCGTTGTTCGACCTCGACCCAGAGGCCGTGACCTCGTTGTCGGACACCAGCGTGGACGCAAGTGAGGCCACCGGTTTCACCGACATCACGAACCTGAACGGTCGGTGGATGCCTTGACGCCTACCCCAATCAGGGTGGCGACAAGGCGAAGTCAACTCGCAGTGACGCAAGCCCAGACTGTCGCCGACGCGCTCGCAGAGCTCACGTCACGGCCCGCCGAACTTGTGTTGGTAACTACCCAGGGAGACACCAGCCCAGGGTCGCTCGTCGGATTTGGCGGCGTTGGTGTGTTCGTGGGTGCCGTGCGCGAGGCAGTCATCGATGGCCGTGCGGATGTGGGTGTGCACTCACTCAAGGATCTGCCAACCGCGCCCCATGCGGAACTCACCTTGGCCGCGACGCCAGTGCGCCAAGACCCTCGCGATGCGTTCTGCGGGATCGATGGTGCGACGTTGGCTGACCTGCCGGTTGCCGCCACTGTCGGCACTGGGTCACCTCGGCGCGCAAGTCAATTGCGGGCGCTGCGCCCTGACCTCAACGTGGTCGACATTCGCGGAAACGTGGACACTCGCTTGGGTCGCGTGGAGTCCGGTGACCTTGATGCGGTGATCTTGGCGGCCGCCGGATTGGTTCGGCTGAACCGCGAGGCGGCCATCACCGAATACCTAGAACCAGCGCAGATGTTGCCGGCCCCGGGGCAAGGATCGTTGGCGATTGAAGCCACAAACTCGCTCGCACAGCGAGATCCGGATTTGCACAAAGCACTGTCCAACCTCGATGATTTCTTTACTCACGTTGCAGTCGACGCTGAACGAGCAGTGCTCAATGCCCTTGAAGCGGGGTGCACGGCGCCGGTCGGTGCGTTGGCAACCGTGACACCAGCACCATCTGAACTGAAAGCAGAAAGTGAAATCCATCTGCAAGCCATGACCGCTGCGGTCGATGGTTCGCAGATGATCCGTATGTCCATTACCGGCAACGCCAGCCAAGCAGACGAATTGGGACGCGACCTCGCGGCTCTACTGCTCGAGGCTGGGGCAGCCGACCTGTTGGGGGAGCACGAGTAGTGACAACCGCACGTCCGAAGAAGAATCGCCCAGTCGGCACGATCTCGCTCGTTTCGGCGGGTCCAGGCGACCCCGAATTGTTGACAATCCGCGCGACGATCCTGCTCGAGGCGGCAGATGCCGTTGTGGCAGATTCCGATGTTGTGGACATCGCCACGCGATACGCCCCACAGGCGCAGCTGGTGTCGGTCGTCGACGACGACGGACTCCCGCTTGATAACCCCGCGCGGGCGAAGAAGGTTGTTGAGCGCGCTCGCGCCGGCGACAACGTGGTGCGGCTTTACTCGGGCGACCCGATTCTTGATGGCTCGATCGCAACCGAGGCAGCTGTCTTGAACCGCTCGAAGCTGAGCTTCGAAGTTGCTCCAGGGGTCTCGCAGGTGTCCGGGGTCGCGGCCTACGCCGGATTCCCCCTGATGAGCCCGAAGGCGCGCGAGGTTCGGATTATTGAAGCCGACGCGGTGACCGACTGGGCCGAATTGGCCAGCCCCCGATTCACCGTGATCATTCCCGATGGCGCCGACAAGGCTGTCGACATCTCCAAGGCGTTGTTGGCTGCTGGCCGCAAGGCCGACACTCCGATCACTATCACCCGTGGCGCGACCACTGTTGAGC
>Ga0209175_10000471_pt1 | contig 23895 bp, 18 predicted proteins | sample JI91814C2DNA_FD_187506 | JGI IMG/M metagenome (GOLD analysis project Ga0209175, IMG submission 187506) | Wastewater effluent complex algal communities from Wisconsin, to seasonally profile nutrient transformation and Carbon sequestration -... | ecosystem: Engineered > WWTP > Effluent > Algae...
TGGCGGTGCGGGACATGGACGTTGCGGCGCAGGTGATCGGCTTTCGCCTGATGCGCACCAAGCTGCTGGCCTTTGCGGTGAGTTCCTTCTACTGTGGCGTGGCCGGCGCGCTGTATGCCTACACCTATATCGGTACCGTCGAGCCCGAAGGCTTCAACCTCGACCTGTCCTTCAAGATCCTGTTCATGATCATCATCGGCGGGGTCGGCTCGATCATGGGTTCCTTCCTGGGGGCGGCCTTCATCGTGCTGCTGCCGATCTTTCTCGACAACTTCGTGCCGATGATCTTTGGTGATTCACTGGGGGCGGGCTTCGTGTCCAACTTTCAACTCATCGTGTTCGGCGGCCTGATCATCTTCTTCCTGATCGTCGAGCCCCACGGCCTGGCACGGCTGTGGCAGATCGCCAAGGAGAAGCTGCGCCTGTGGCCCTTCCCGCACTGAAAAATTGCCCGGCGGCTCGCCGCCCCGCGTGTAGCACCCATACCTACAAGAGGAGACAAAACATGAAATTCAAGCAAACCGTTCTGCTGGGCGCGGCCATGGCCGGCCTGCTGGCCTCGTCCGCGGCAAGCGCTGCCGAGGAGCAGTTCATCGGCCTGCCGAGCTACCGCGTCGGCCCCTACGCGGCGGGCGGCGTCGGCATCTTTGGCGGCTGGATCGACTACATGCAGCTCATCAACGAGCGCGACGGCGGCGTAAACGGCGTCAAGCTCACCTGGGAAGAGTGCGAAACCGAATACAACAACGCCCGCGGCGTTGAATGCTACGAGCGTCTCAAGAAGAAGGGCAGCACCGGCAACACCGTGTTCCAGCCTGTGTCCACCGGCATTACCTACTCGGTGCTCGAGAAGGTGGCCCAGGACAAGATCCCGATGGTGACCATCGGCTACGGCCGCACCGACGCGGCCGACGGCCGGGTCTTCCCGTGGGTCTTCCCGATGATCACGACCTACTGGTCGCAGGCCTCCGCCATCGTGAATTACATGGGCCAGAAGGAAGGCGGCATGGACAAGCTGAAGGGCAAGAAGATCGGCCTGCTCTATCACGACTCCGCCTATGGCAAGGAATCCCACGCGATCATGGACAAGCTGGCTGCCAAGCACGGCTTTGAAGTGATCAAGATCGCCGTCGCCCATCCGGGCAACGAACAGCAGTCCCAGTGGCTGCAGATCCGCCAGGCCAAGCCCGACTACGTGGTGCTGTGGGGCTGGGGCGTGATGAACCCGACGGCGATCAAGGCGGCCGCCAAAACCGGCTACCCGCGCGAGAAGCTGATCGGCGTGTGGTGGTCTGGCGCCGAAGAGGACACCATTCCGGCCGGTACCGCAGCCAAGGGCTTCGTGGCCGCAGGCTTCAACGTGGCCGGCGCGAGCTACCCGGTGGTGGCCGACATCAAGAAGCACGTGTACGGCAAGGACAAGGGCAACATGGAAGACAAGTCGCGCATCGGCTCGGTGTATTACAACCGCGGCGTGGTGCACGGCATCATCACCGTCGAAGGCATCCGCAAGGCCCAGGAAAAGTTCGGCAAGGGCAAGTCCCTCACCGGTGAGCAGATGCGCTGGGGCCTCGAAAACCTCAACCTCGACGATGCCCGCCTGAAGGCCCTCGGCGCCACCGGCTTCATGCCGCCGCTGAAGATCACCTGTGCCGATCACGAAGGCCCGGGCAAGGTGAAGTTCCAGCAATGGGACGGCACCCAGTGGAAGGTCATCACCGACTGGGTGGATTCCGACCGTCCGCTGGTGCGCGGCATGATCGAGGAGTCGGCCGCCGCCTACGCCAAGGAAAAGGGCATCAAGCCCCGCGATTGCTCCAAGGAAAGCTGATCGGCACGTTCCGCGCGTCGGGTTACGCCCTGCGGGCTAACCCGACCTACGGAGCTGTAGGGGCGATTTCGGTCGCCCGCCCTTCGTCGATCAACAGAAAGCCGGGCGACCGAAATCGCCCACAAGGGAATGGCCGCCATGTCTTACCTCAGCATCAACAACATCGAGGTCATCTACGACCACGTCATCCTTGTGCTCAAGGGCGTGTCGCTGCAGGTGCCTCAAGGCAAGATCGTGGCCTTGCTCGGCGCCAACGGCGCCGGCAAGAGCACGACCCTCAAGTCGATTTCCAACCTGCTGCGCGCCGAGCGCGGTGACGTGACCAAGGGCAGCGTCGAGTTCAAGGGCAGCCGGATCGACCAGCTGACCCCCGCCGACCTGGTGCGCCAGGGCGTGATCCAGGTGATGGAGGGGCGCCATTGTTTTGGCCACCTTTCGATCGAGGAAAACCTCCTCACCGGCGCCTACACCCGCAGCCAGAGTCGGGCCGAACTGAAAGACAGCCTCGACAAGGTCTACGCTTATTTTCCGCGTCTCAAGACCCGTCGCAGCTCGCAGGCCGGCTACACCTCCGGCGGTGAGCAGCAGATGTGCGCCATCGGCCGCGCGCTGATGGCCAAGCCCGAGATGATCCTGCTCGACGAGCCTTCCATGGGCCTCGCCCCGCAGATCGTCGAGGAGATTTTCGAGATCGTGAAGGATCTGAACAGCAAGGAGAACGTGAGCTTTTTGCTGGCCGAGCAGAACACGATGGTGGCGCTGCGCTATGCGGATTTCGGCTACATCCTGGAGAACGGCCGGGTGGTGATGGAGGGGGAGGCCGCCGACCTCCGGACCAACGAGGATGTGAAGGAGTTTTACCTGGGGCTTTCGTCCGAGGGGCGGAAGAGTTTCCGGGAGGTGAAGCATTACCGGCGAAGGAAGCGCTGGTTGTCTTGAGGGGGCTGTAACTGACAGGGATTGGCCGGGTCGCGCCCCGGCGGGCGCCTTACTTTCTTGCGTCGCCAAGAAAGTAAGCAAAGAAGGCGACCCGGCTTCACCGGTCGGCCTGCGGCCGACTCCCCTGCGCTGCTCGCATCGGGCGGCCGGCGCGGAACTCGCCGGTGTTGCCGGCTCAAACAGCCGCGCCGGAAAGCCCCGCCCGATGTTGCGCTGCTCAGCGGTTCAGGACGGGCTTTGCGGATGCACCGCGCCTCTTCGGAACGGACATGTGTGATCGACGGGTTGAAATTCAGCCCTTGCTTGTAGAAAACCGCGGGGGCGCGACCCCGCCAACGTAACGTGGAACAACGGAACGCCGTTCAGTAACGCTGAAAAACAAGGTCGAACCCGTTTCGACCCCCAAAAGAACAACTTTCCGCTCGCGGAGAAACCATGAACTACTACGACGCCCGTGAAACCCGCTATCCCCTGGATCGGGAGCGTGAGCTGCTGGCCCGGCTGCCCAAACAGGTCGCCCACGCCAAGGCCCACGCCCCGGCCTTCGCCGCGCTGCTGGCCGATGTGAATCCGGCTGCCATCGTCAGCCGCGAAGCGCTGGCCGGCCTGCCGGTGGTGCGCAAGTCCGAACTGCTCGAACTCCAGAAAGGCGCCCGGCCCTTTGGCGGATTTGCCGCGCTGAAGTGGGGCACGGGCTGCGCCCGCGTGTTCGCCTCGCCCGGCCCGATCTATGAGCCGGAAGGCGCGCGCAAGGATTACTGGCGGCTGGCGCGGGCGTTCTACGCGGCGGGCTTTCGGGCGGGCGACCTGGTTCACAACACGTTTTCGTATCACTTCACGCCGGCCGGCTCGATGACCGAGACGGCCGCCCACGCCCTCGGTTGCACGGTGTTTCCGGCCGGGGTGGGGCAGACCGAGCAGCAGGTGGCGGCGATGCTCGACCTGCGGCCCGATGCCTACGCCGGCACGCCGTCCTTCCTGCGCATCATTCTCGACAAGGCCGACGAGCTGGGCGTGAAGATCGACAGCCTCACCAAGGCCTTTGTGTCGGGCGAGGCCTTTCCGCCCAGCCAGTGCGAGGCTTTGGTGGCCCGCGGCATCCAGGCCTTCCAGGCCTATGCCACCGCCGACATCGGCCTGATTGCCTTCGAAACCCCAGCCCGCGAAGGGCTGGTGCTGGACGAGGACATCCTGCTGGAAATCGTGCGCCCCGGCACCGGCGAGCCAGTGGCGCCCGGCGAGGTGGGCGAGGTGGTGGTGACCAGCTTCAACCCCGATTACCCGCTGATCCGCTTCGGCACCGGCGACCTGTCGGCGGTTCTGCCCGGCGAGTCGCCCTGCGGCCGCAGCAACACGCGCATCAAAGGCTGGCTGGGGCGGGCCGACCAGACCACCAAGGTCAAGGGCATGTTCGTGCATCCCGGTCAGGTGGTGGCGGTACTCAAGCGTCACCCGGAGCTTGGCCGTGGCCGACTGGTGGTGGACAACCCGGACCACATCGACCGCATGACCCTGCACTGCGAACTGGCCGCCCCGGTCGAAGGGCTGGCCGAGGGGGTGGCCGCGTCGATCCGCGATCTCACCAAGCTGCGCGGCGAGGTGAGTTTTTGCGCCCCGGGCAGCCTTGCCAACGACGGCAAGGTGATCGACGACGTGCGCAAGTACGAATAAACCGGTGTTGGCGGGGCCGGGTTTCGGGAGCGCCGCTTATCCGGCGCTTTTTCGTGGACGGTGGCGGGGCGGCGCGCTGCGGCTGGCGGGTCAAAAAAATATTTTCAGCGGCCTGCATCCAAAGCGGGGGCTGGCGGGTAGTGGACGTAGCAGCGCAAAAAGCTGCGTTTATTTCCCCCTCATCCCTACGGAGAATCACCATGAAAACGACCCCGACCCGTCTCGCGCCCCGCCTTGGCCTCGTCGCCGCCACCGTGCTGCTGGGCGCCTGCTCTTCGATGGGCTCGCCGACTTCCGGCTTCAGCCAGGATCACCTGCCCGACACGATCAAGGTTCCGGCCGGGCATAAAGTCGCCTGGGAAACCGTGGGCAGCGGCGAGATCACCTACGAATGCCGCGACAAGGCCGGCATGCCCGGCCAGGCCGAATGGGTCTTCGTGGGCCCGAAGGCGGTGCTGAAGGATCGCGCCGGCTCGCAGGTGGGCCGCTACTACGGCCCGCCCGCCACCTGGCAAGCCCTGGACGGCTCGAAGCTGACCGCCACCCAGCTGGCCGTGGCGCCGTCCGGTACCGGCAACCTGCCCTATCAGTTGGTCAAGGCCAACCCGGCGATGGGCAATGGCGCCCTGAGCGGCGTGACTTACATCCAGCGCGTGGCGCTGAAGGGCGGGGTTGCCCCGGCTGCCGCTTGCAGCGCCGCCGACAAGGGCAAGCGCGAGACGGTGGGCTACCAGGCGGACTACATTTTCTGGAAGGCGCTCTGAGTACCCTCGGGGCTGGGCCAAGCCAGGCCCCGCCCGTCCCCCGTGGGGGACAAGAAAACCTGGCGCGGCGGACGCTCGCCGCAGGGCGGGCCTCGGGTAAGATCAATGCTGCCCGCCCTCCTGAGTCCGTCCCCCGACCGTGTCCCTCTCCTCCCGCTCCCTTTCCGAATTCGATTACGAGGCAACGCTGGCCGGCTGTGCGGCCGGCGACCGCGCGGCCATGCAGCGGCTGTATACCCAGGAAGGCGCGCGCCTCCTGGGCGTGGTGGAGCGCATCGTGCGCGACAGGGCGCTGGCCGAGGACATCGTGCACGACGCCTGCGTGAACATCTGGACCCGCGCGGCCAGCTTCGAGCGCAAACTGGGCTCGGCCCGCGGCTGGATCTACAGCGTGGCCCGCAACCTCGCCCTCAACGCGGTGCGTGACGGCCACCGGGAAGTGGCGGTGGACGACGAAACCGCCGCCGCGCTCGATGCCCGGGCGTCCCTCGAAGCCTGGCACGACATGGCCGACGCCTTTGCCTGGCAGGACAGCGCCGGGCGCATCGGCCCGTGCCTCGAACAACTCGAGCCGGTGCGCCGCAACTGCATTCTTCACGCCTATGTGGATGGTTTGTCCCATGGCGAAATCGCCCGGCGGCTCGATGCCCCGCTGGGCACAGTCAAGGCCTGGATCAAGCGCAGCCTGGCCGCCCTGCGGGAGTGCATGGCATGAACAGCAAAGCGCCGCCCGGAATTCCGCCCGACATCCACGAACTGGCCGGCGAGTACGTGCTGGGCACCTTGTCCGCCTCCAGCCGGCGCGGCGTGGAGGCCCGGCTCGGCTCCGACGCCGAGCTGCGGGCTGCCGTTCAGGCGTGGGAAGACCGCCTGCTGCCGCTGGCCGGGCTCGCCGAACCGGTGACGCCGTCGCCACAGCTGTGGCGACGTGTCGAGCGCAGCCTGGATACCCTTGAGACTACGCCGCGCCGGGCCGCCCGGCCAAAGCCCTGGTGGCGCGACTGGAACAACCTGGCCCTGTGGCGCGGCCTGACTGCCGGGGGCTTTGCCACCGCGGCCCTGCTGGCGGCGCTGCTCCTTACCCGCCTTGTCGAGCCGCCGCCGGTCACCCGCTTCATGGTGGTGCTGGTGGCCCCCGACGACAAGGCGCCGGGCTGGGTGGTGCAGGCCGGCGCTTCACGCCAGATCGAGCTGATTCCGTTGGGCACGGTCGATGTGCCGGCCGACAAGGCCCTGCAGTTCTGGACTAAGGCCGACAACTGGAGCGCTCCGGTATCCCTCGGCCTGGTCAAGCCGGGCCAGAGCCTGAAGGTGCCGGCGGGCCAGCTGCCGGCCCTCCAGCCCAACCAGCTTTTCGAGCTGACCCTCGAGCCGCGTACCGGCTCGCCCACCGGCAGGCCTACCGGGCCGATCCGCTATATCGGGCGCGCGGTGCAGGTCTTGTAGTCGGCCCGCCGACGCGGGTTGTGGAGAGCCCCGATCCTGCCGCCGGGCCGCTTCTGGCAGACTTGCCGCATGACGCTTTTCCCCTCCGTCCGCTCCTGATCCACCGTGCAGAGTTTCCTGCTCCTGCTGCCTGATTTTGCGTTGATCGCCCTTGGCGTGGCCTTGCGGCGCTTTGCCGGGCTGGGCGACGGTTTCTGGCCCGGAGCCGAGCGCCTGGTCTACTTCGTGTTGTTTCCGGCACTGCTGTTTCATGCCCTCGCGCGGGTTTCCATCGACCTGACCGTGATGGGGCCGCTCTTCGCGGTGGGCCTGCTGACCATGGCCGGCGGGCTGGTGCTGGGTTTTCTCGGGCGGCCGCTGCTGGGGCCGGGGGCGATGAGCTTTGCCTCGCGGGTGCAGTGCGCCTACCGCTTCAATACCTATATCGGCATTGCGGTGGCCGGCAAGTTTGCGGGGGCGGCCGGGGTGGCGACCATGGGCGCGCTGTGCGGCGCGATGGTGCCGTTTGCCAACATGGCGGCGGTGACCCTGCTGGCCCGTCACGGACAGGGTCGGCTGGGGCGGGAGCTGGCCCGCAATCCGCTGATCATCGCGACCGTGGCCGGCATGGCCTTCAACTTGTCGGGGGCGCAGTTGCCGGCGCCGGTCGTGCCTTTTTTGCAGCGCCTGGCCGATGCGGCGGTCACGCTCGGACTGTTGGCCGTGGGCGCTGCGCTGCGGGTTGGGCATAGCGAGGAGGGCGGGCGACTGGGTGCGGCCTATCTGTGCGCGGTCAAGCTGCTGGCCTTGCCGGCGCTGGCGTGGGGGCTGGCGAGTGTGTTCGGGCTGACGGGAATCGCCTTTGCGGTGGCGGTGATTTTTGCAGCCTTGCCAACGGCTTCGTCGGCCTACATTCTGGCCATGCGCATGGGCGGCGACGGGCCGGGGGTGGCCTGGCTGATTTCTGCCACGACGGTGGCGGCGGCCGTCACGCTGACGGCCTGGCTGACGCTGCTCGGCAGCACCGCCTGAAGCCCCGGCGGGCGCCGGGGCCGGGGTGTGTTACTTGCTGTCCTTGGTTCGGCCCTTGGCCGGGGTTGCCGGCGCGGGATCCGTGGCTGCCTTGGCCACGTCGGCGGCGGCGCCCTGCATCATGTTCCAGGGCCACATGCCATTGGTGAAGGGGTTGGCCTGGCCGCCTTCGGAGCTGCCGCTTTCGGCGGCCACCTTGCTCATGGCCTGCATGGCGGCAATGGTGGCACGCTGCATTTCAAGGCCCTGGGTGGCCATCTGCAGGGTGTTGAGGTTCATCTTGAGCCAGTTTTCGACGGCCTTCATGTCGGCGATACGCTTGTCGAGTTCGTCCACGTCGAGGGTGGGCGTAACCATGCCGGGGAGGCTGAAGCCCATTTTGCTCCACATGTTTCGCATGAATTCCATAGGATCCTGCGCGGTGTTTTCAGTGCTCATTGCTCGCCCCCTTGTCTGGTTGTGGTCTAACACGTTGATCTTAACTGAAGGATGCCCGGCCTGCATCAGCCTTGGGTTTTGCGCTGCAGCAGGGCGCGCAGCCTGGCAGGGCGAACGGGCTTGTGCAGCAGGGGAATGTCGGCCTGCTGGACTGCGCTGGCGGTGGCCGACGAGGTGTCGCCGCTGAGGATGACGGCCGGGATTGGCAGGCCGAAATGGGCGCGCAGCTGCCGGATGATCTCGAGCCCGTTGGCGGCGGCGATCTGGTAATCGCTGAGGATGATGTCCGGTGGTGTCGCGGCGCGCTGCAGCGCTTTGAGAATGCCGGCCTGGCTGTCGGCCGCGGTGACTTCGCAGCCCCAGGATTCGAGCAGCCCGACGGTGCTGGCAACGGCCAGTTCGTCGTCGTCCACCAGGACCACGTGCAGTCCGTTGAGGGCGTGGCCGGGCGCCGGCTGCTTGCCTTCGGCCAGCAGGCCCGGTGCGGCGGCGGGCAGTTCCACGGCGAAGAGGGAACCCTTGCCGGGGTGCGATTGCAGGCAGAGCGGGTGGTTCAACAGGTCGGTGAGGCGGCGCACGATGGCCAGGCCGAGGCCGAGTCCCTTGGCCCGGTTGCGCTCGGGGTTATCGAGCTGGACGAACTCCTGGAAGATCGCCTCCTGGGCCTCGGGCGCAATGCCGGGGCCGTTGTCGCGCACTTCGATGCGAACCCGCCTGCCGCGTTTGCGGCAGGCCAGCAGCACGGTGCCGCCGGGGCTGTAGCGGAGCGCGTTGCTGATGAGGTTGTGGAGGATGCGTTCGAGCAGCAGCGGGTCGCTTTCGACCCACAGGCTGGTGGCCCGCAGGCGCAGGCGCTGGCCGCACATGTCGGCTTCGCGGCGATAGTCCACGTCGATGCGTTCGAGCAGCGGTTGCAGCGGAAAGGGTTTGATCTGGCGGTCGAGCACCCCGACGTCGAGGCGCGAGATGTCGAGCAGGCTGTCGAGCAGGTTTTCCATGGTTTCGGCGGAGACGGCGATCTGCTCGACAAGGCGGCGGGTGTCGGGGGCGTGGGGCTTCTGGCCCAGTTCGGCGACGAACAGGCCGAGCGCGTGCATGGGTTGGCGCAGGTCGTGGCTGGCGGCGGCGAGAAAGCGGGTCTTGGCCCGGTTGCCCCGCTCGGCTTCTTCTTTCTTTTCGAGGAGTTCGCAGGTGGCAGCCTTGATCTGGCGCTCCAGGTCTTCCCGCGAGGCGCCCAGTTTGTCGGCCATGTCGTTGACCCCTTCGGCCAGCTTGCGCAGGCTTTTGCCCCCTTCCACCGGAACGCGGGCGGTGAGTTCGCCCCGGCCGAAGCGGCTGACGGTGCCGGCGATGCGCAGGATCGGGCCGGAAATGCCGCGGCTGAAGCGCAGGGCCAGGGCGATGCTGGCGATCAGCACGGCGACGACCATGAGGAAGGCGTTCCTGAGTACGCGCTGTTCTTCGGAGCGCAGGGAGTCGCGGGTCATTTCGACGAGCACTTCACCGCGCTGATCGGCGGCGGGCGGCGGGCCGATGTCGGTGTTCTCGAGGAAGGGATCTTCAATGTTGACGCCCGGCCCGGTGACCGGCTCGCGGAAAAGCAGCGGCTGGGTGGTGCCGTTCATCGTGGGGTCGGGGGAGGCGCTCTCGGCAAGAATCTCTTGCTGGGGGCTGATGACCACCACGCGAACCACGTCCTTTTCGATGACGATCGCGTTGCTGAGTTTGCGCAGGCTTTCCAGGTTGCCCGAAAACACGCCGTATTCGCTGGCGGCGGCCAGCTGGCGGGCAAGGGCCTTGCCGCGCTGGATGTGGACTTCCTCGAGGTCGGAGAGCCGGGAGCTGGTGAAGTAGGCAATCAGCACCGTCGCCATGACCATCGTCGGCAGCACGGCGATGAGGATCGCCCGGGCACGGATGTCGAGGCTGTTGATGCAGGTCATGGGGTGCCCTCGGCGCGTTCGAGGCGCTCCCGCAGCACGCTGGCATCTTCGAGGCCGATGCCCAGCGAGCGCGCCACGTAGGGGTTGGTGCTGATGCGGAAGTGACGGGGTGCGGCGGGGGGCGGCAGGCTGCCGCTGGCGAGCCCTTGGCGGGCCACTTCGCCGGCCTGCTGGCCGATCTGGGTCGGTGTGCTGTAAAGGGCCAGCAACGCGCCGGCCTTGACGTAGGCGGGCGAAAAGCCGATCACCGGCGAGCGGTGATGGTAGGCCGTGAGCAGGATGTTGGAGATGGTGCGGTTGTTGAACAGGCTGGCGTCGGGGACGGCCAGGAGCACCGCCGGCTCGACAAGCATGCGTTGCAGGGCCGGGTAGAGGTCGCTCTCGCCGCTGGCGGTTTCGAGCATCGGGCGCAGCCGTTTGTCGCGGGCGCTGGCTTGCAGGCGGGCGCACAGTTCGCTGCTTTCGCGCCCAACCACCAGCGCGACGCGTGACCATTCCGGCAGGGCGATGCGCAGCAGTTCGATCTGCCGCGCGGCGGGCTGGTCGATGAAGACCGCCGAGGTGCGGCGGCTGTCGTCGCCCTTGCCCGGCAGCTTTTCAAAGGCGCTGCGGGGCAACAGGGTGTGCAGCACGAGGGTGCGCGGGGCGAGGCTGGATACGGCGTGTGCGGCGCGGGTGCCGAGGGTGACGATCAGCGGGGCGCCCGAGAGGGCGGCGGCGTCGTCGGCACGCAGCGGGACGATGAGGGTCTGGGGGCGGTGACCGGCGCTGCGCAACTCGGCGGCCAGGGCTTCGGCGGCTTCGCTGAAGGCGCTGCTTTCTTCCGACAGGACGAGGATGACCCCCGCCGCCCGGGCAGGCGGCGCCAGTCCGCCGGCGACGGCGAACAGCACGCAGACGAGGACAAGCCGCAACAGAAACATCAGGGATCAGGAATCGGGGAGCGGGGCTCAGAGTTCGAGGCTCAGGGAGCCGAAGATCCGACTGCCCCACCATGAGGTGCCGGGGGCATAGCTCTGCTCGTGGCCGTCGATGTTGCGTGCGCTGACGGCGATCTCGCCGCGGCCGACGGAGGGCGGCAGGCGGTGGGCGAGACGCAGGTCGAGCTGGCGGTACATGGTGGTGCGGTGCTCGGCATCCTGGTACCAGCTCATCGAGCCGATCCAGTGTTTGGCAACGCTGAGCTGCCACCGGGGGTGGAATTCCCAGGCGCCGAAGATCGTCGAGCTGTGGCGCGGCGCGGTGTATTCGACCCATTCGCTGGGGCGGCGCGCGGCTTCGGCGGCGCTGATCGACGGGCCGTCGATGCGCAGTTCGGTGTGCTGCAGGGTGAGCCAGGTGTTGAGGCCCGGGCGCCAGGTGGCGGCCACTTCCAGCCCGCGGATGTCGGCCTTGCCGGTGTTGTCGAGATAGCGGGTGTTGCTGCGCGGGATGAGGCCCGCGCTGGAGCGTTCGAGGTTTATTTCGATCAGGTCGCGCGCCCGTTCGAGGAACAGGCGCGCGTCCAGGGTTGTGTTCAGCGGCTGCAGGTGGGCGAGGTAGCCCAGCTCGTAGGTGGTGATCCGCTCGGCTTGCAGGCCCGGCGAGGGGCGGAAGGTTTGCGAGATGGCGGTGCCGGCCGGGATGGTTCCGCGGGGCGTGGAGAACGCTGCCGAGTTCGAGAAAATCATGTTGGATTTTTGCTCGAAGGCGGTGGGGTTGCGGTTGGAGCGATTGACCGAGAGGCGCCAGGTCTGGGTGTCGGAGACGCTGTAGTTGGCCGACGCCCTGGGCGCCAGCGAGCTTCCGGTGAGGGAATTGTCCTCGATCATGGCGCCGACATTGAACAGCCAGCGCGGCGAGGCCCGCCATTCGAGGGTGCCGAAGGCATGGTTCACCGCGTTGCGAACGCTCTCGCCCGAGTTGAAGCGGATGGGCGCGGTGATGCGGTCGACCCGCACGCCGGCGCCGATCACCGCCCTGAGCGAAGGGGCCAGGCTGGTGATCCGCTGAATCTCGAGGTCGTCGCGCAGGGCCTTGAAGTTGTAGTTGAAGTGGAAGGGAATGTTCAGCGTGACCGGCAGCCGCGAGGCGCTGGGCGGAATCGGCACGACGAGGTCGAAGACGTCGCGGCCGTCTTCTTCCTGGTGGTAGTAGGTGAGTGTCAGCTCTTCGTCCGGCGCGGGGGCGTGGCGCCAGCGCAGCAGGCCGAAGCTGGTGGAAATCCGGCTGGTGCGTTCGGGGTCGGTGGGGTTGTCTTCCTTGCCGATGCCGCTGTCGGTGTTGGTCCAGCCGGCCTGAAAATCCAGGGCGTTGTCGCTGTCCATGCGCCAGTCGGCGTTGAGCGTGGCGAGTTCGGACTTGCGCCAGTCATTTATCTCGGCAAAGCCATGGTCGTAGTTGCGCGAGGCGCGCAGGCGCAGGGCCACGTCGCCAAGCTGTTTGCCGACCCGGACACCCACATCGTTGACCCCGCCGTCGCCGGCGCGGTAACGAACGGCGGTGCCGAGGGTTTCGGAGGTGGAGCGGGTGATGATGTTGGCGACGCCGAGAAAGGCGTTGCTGCCATAGGCGGCCGAATTGGAGCCGCGGAAGACCTCGATGCGCTCGATGTCGTCGATATCGACACCGATCTGGTTCCACTCGACGCCGGAGATCAGGTAGGGCGAATACACCGAGCGGCCATCCACCTGCAGCAGCATGCGCCGGGGCGCGTCGTCGGAGAGCCCGTGGTAGGTGACGAGGGGGTGGTTGCCGGTGTGCATGCCGAGCTGGAAGCCGGGCACCAGCCGAAACAGCTCGTGGATGTCGCGGGCTCCGGAGGCGCGGATCATTGCCCGGTCGATGACCGTGACCGCGCCGGGTGCGTCGGCCGGCGCCTGGGACAGGCGGGTGGCCGACAGCACGACAGGCAGGTCGCCCAGATGCTCAGCCTCGTCGGCGGCAGCGTCGGTCTGCGCCGTCAATGGCAGGAGCATCAGCAGGAGGGACGTGGCGCGGGCGGGCGTTGTGGAGCGGTGGATTCTTCGGGGCGTCGGCATGGTTTTGCCATATTGGCTATCAAGCCACGATTTTGTACGTTTTGGGCGGGGCTGGGTAGGCTAAACTGCGGCCACCTACCGAAACCGGTTTTACCCGCATTAAATTGCTGGCCATGATGCAGACACGCATTCTGATTATCGAGGACCATGTGCTGGTGAGGGAAGCCCTGGCGCTGACCCTCGCCCAGGTGCGTGAGGGCGTGCATTGCCAGCAGGCGAGCAATGCCACCGACGCGCTGGCGCTGCTGGAGGCCGACCCGGATTGCGACCTGCTGGTGGTCGACCTGATGTTGCCGGAGATCAACGGCTTTTCGCTGCTGGGCGTCATTGCCAAGCGCTTTCCGGATGTTCCGGCGCTGGTGGTTTCGGCGCTCGACGACCGGGAGTCGGTGCACCGGGCGATGAAGGCCGGTGCGTCGGGTTTTGTTTCCAAGGCCAGCCCGAGCAACACGCTCATCGAGGCCGTGCGAACGGTTCTTGCCGGCGGTGTGTTCACCCCCGAAGCGTCCACCGGCACCAGTACCGGCGTCGACAGCGGCAATCGTAACCGGCGGGCCAGCCAGGCCTTCGCCGAGCGCTTCCAGCTCACCGCGGCGCAAGGCCGGGTGCTCGAACTGGTGGCCCAGGGCAAATCGAACCGGGATATCGCCGAGTTTCTCGGTTTGTCCGAAGGTACTGTCAAGGTACATGTGTCGGCGATCTTGCGTGCGCTCGGCGTCACCAGTCGCGCCCAGGCCCTGCTGCTGATGACTCGCGCCGGTCTGCGGGTCTGATGGGAGCCCGCGTGCCGGGCTGACCCGGGAGTTGCGCTTGTTTTTGCGAATGGTTCTTATTCTCATGTATAATCGATGGCATTGGCTCAGGATCAGGCAGCTTTCGATGATGCGATTTGACGAGCAGGTGATGTGATGGGGGCGTGCGCTCCAGTTGTTGCCCGGGTGCCGCTGCCGCGCACCCTGCTGCGCGGGGCCCGGCGCCCGCAGATCGCCCTGGTGGGCCTGCCGCGAACCGGCAAGAGCACGATCTTCCAGGCCGCCTCGAGCACCTCGGTCGAGGCCGGCGCCCTTGCCGGCAGCGCCCTGTCCTTCAGTACCTGCCAGGTGAATATCGGGCTCGAGCAGGCCGCGCTGGTCGATCTGCCGCCGCTCAAAACCTTTCACGATCTCGAGGATGCCGACCGCCTGCTGCTCACCGCCCTCCTCGACGGTGCGGCGGGCTTCAAGGCCCCGGACCTGCTGATCCAGGTGGTGGATGCCACCGCGCTCGAACCCAACCTGGCTTTTGCCCAGGAGCTCTGTCAGCTTGGCAAGCCCCTTGTGATTGCCCTCAACCGCCTTGACGAGGCCCGCGAAAAGGGCATCTACATCAACGTCGCGGCGCTCTCGGAAGCCCTTGGCGTGCCGGTCGTGCCCACGGTTGCCCACATGGGCAAAGGCATCGGCAGCCTGTTCGAAACCGCCCTCGAGCTGCTCCGCGCCGGGCGCTGCCCGCTGTCCCAGTCGCCCGGCCAGCACCTGCGCAAGGCCCTTGCTCCCCTCAATGCCATTCTCGACCAGCCCGCCGTGGAGGCCGCCTTCCGGGTGCCCCGCTCGCTGCTGCTGACCCAGATCGCGCGCGGCGAAACCTGGTTCGCTGCCGAAATGGCGCGGCGTTTTCCGGCGCTGGTGCCGGCCGTCGAGGCTGCCCGCGGCGAGGCGGCCCGCCAGTTGCCGCGCCCGCTCGCCGAAGAAATCTTCGCCGATCGGCATTACCGCGCCGCGGCGCTCCACGAACGGGTGACCCGCCTCGGCCACGCCGCCGAGAAAGCCGGCTGGAAGCGTGCCCTCGACCGCCTCTTCCTGCATCCGCGCTGGGGCCTGCTGGGCACCCTGGCCGTGTTCGCGCTGGTGCTGTTCATGGTTTTCGAGGTCAGCACGAGTCTCGATGCGCTCACCGCGGCGCCACTGGCGGCGTGGGTCGGGCAATGGGCGCCGGACACCACTGCCGGCGTGGTGGGGCGTGCGGTGGCCGACGGGCTGGTGGGCCTGGTCGGCATCGTCGTGCCCTACATGCTGCCGCTGGTGCTGCTGCTGGTGAGTCTTGAAGAGTCGGGCATCATGCACCGGGTTGCCTTTGTGGTTGACCGGGGCTTTCACCGCATCGGTCTGCACGGCGGCGTGGCGGTGCCCTTTTTGCTGGGGCTCGGCTGCAACGTGCCGGCGTTGTCGGCGGTGGCGGGCAGCTCGAGCGGGCGGGAGCGCATCGTCGCCTCGCTGCTGATCACCTTCGTGCCGTGCTCGGCGCGCTCGGCCATCGTGCTGGCCATCGGCGGCAAATACCTGGGCTGGGCCGGCGTGCTGGGCATCTTTCTGCTCACCATGCTGATCATCGCGGTGGCCGGCAAGCTGCTCACGCGCCGCTACGTGCAGGCCAGCCCCGGCATGATCCAGGCCATTCCGCCTTACGCCATGCCCCAGTGGCGGCGTCTGCTGACCATCACCTGGGAGCGCACCAGCGACATCCTGACCATCGTCACGCCGCTGCTGGTGCTGGGCAGCGTGGTGCTGGCGCTGCTGACCCATTTTGGTGCCGACGACATCATCAACACCCTGCTGCTGCCGGTTACCCACTGGTGGCTGGGACTGCCGGTGGTGCTCGGGGCGCCCATCCTGTTCGGCGTGCTGCGCAAGGAGCTGTCGCTGTTGATGGTGTACCAGGCCCTTGGCACCCAGGACATCGCGCCGCTCCTCGACTGGGTGCAGATCGCCACCTTCCTGGTTTTCCTCACTTTCTACGTGCCTTGCGTGTCCACCTTCGCGGTGATGCTCAAGACCATCGGCCGGCGCGACGCGCTGTTTTCGCTGGGCCTGTCGGTGGCCGTGGCGCTGGGCATCGCGGCCCTGTGCCGAATCCTGCTGCAGGCGGTGAACGTGTTGAGCTGATTTGCGGCCCGGAGGTCGGGGTTTCACACGGGCTTAACCGGGGGCGCATAGCCTCGTGGGTATCCGAAACTCCCGACGACCCCGATGAAATCGCTCCGAACTCCCCTGTCCATGTCCTCTCTGGCCGTTTCCCTGTGTGCGCTGACCCTCACCGCCTGCGGCGGCACGGGCTCCAGACCGGCTCCGCTGGATCTGACGATCCTGCACATCAACGACCACCACTCGCGCCTCGACGCCGAGACGACGACCCTCACGCTCAAGGACGCCACCGGCGCCAGCAAGGCGGTGACGGTGGAACTGGGCGGCTTTGCCCGCGTGACCGCCGCCATCGAGGCGCTCGCCGCCGGCCAGAAAAACGTGCTCAAGCTGCACGCCGGCGACGCCGTGACCGGTGACCTGTATTTCACCCAGAGCGAAGGCAAGGCCGACGCGGACATGATGAACACGGTCTGCTTCGACGCCTTTACCCTCGGCAACCACGAGTTCGACAGCGCCGATGCGGGCCTGGTCAAGTTCATCGATTTTCTGCATGCCGGCACCTGCCGCACCCCGGTGCTCTCCGCCAACGTCAAGCCCGCGGCCGGCACCGCGCTGGCCGGCCGCGTCGCTGCCTATTCCATCGTCGAGAAGGACGGCCAGCAGATCGGCATCGTCGGCCTCACCGTCAAGGACAAGACCCGGTTCGCCTCCCGCCCGGACGCCTCCACCGAATTCCTCGACGAAGCGACCGGCGCCCAGGCCGCCATCGACGCGCTGCGGGGCAAGGGCGTGAACAAGATCGTGCTGATGTCCCACCTCGGTTACGCCGCCGACAAGGCCATCGCGCCCCGGCTGTCCGGCGTCGACGTGATCGTCGGCGGCGATTCGCACACCCTGCTCGGGCCGGACAGCATGACCGGCTTCGGCCTCACCCCGGCGGGCGCCTACCCGACGGCCGCCACCGACAAGGACGGCAAGCCGGTGTGCATCGCCCAGGCCTGGCAGTATTCCTACGCGGTCGGCGCCTTGCAGGTGAACTTCGACAGCGCCGGCAACATCACCCGCTGCAGCGGCAACCCGCAGGTGCTGCTGGGCGATACCTACAAGCTCGGCGCGACGACGGCATCGGATGCCGACGCGGCGGCCTTCCGCAGTCAGCTCAATGCATCCGGCGTGTTCCGCATCACCACCCCGTCGGCCGCCGCGGCCGCCGTGCTCGCCCCCTACAAGGCCGCCAAGGATGCCCTCGGCCTGCAGATCGCCGGTTTCACCAACGACAACCTGTGCCTGCGCCGGGTGCCCGGCACCAAGCGCGACAGCACTCGCTCGCGGTTGGGCGACGTCTGCAACCTCGACGCCACCGTGATCGCCCAGGGCGGCGACATCCAGCAAATGGTGGCCGACGCCTTCCTGGAACAGGGCAAGCGCTTTGGCGGGGCCGACATCAGCCTGCAGAACGCCGGCGGCGTGCGGGTGGATATCGGCGCCGGCAACATCACCGTCGGCAAGATCTTCGAACTGCTGCCCTTCAAGAACACCCTATACCGGCTCGTGCTGACGGGCGCGCAGATGAAGGCCGCGCTTGAAGACGGCGTTGATTCCGTGATCAACGGCACCGGCACCGGCGCTTACCCCTACACCGGCGGCATGCGCTTTACCGTGGATATGAACCAGGCCCGCGGCAGCCGCATCGGCAGCCCCGAGGTGCGTGATGCCAGCGGCACCTGGAAACCCCTCGATCCGGCCGCCAGCTACCGTCTCATCACCAACAACTTCACCGCGGAAGGCGGCGACAAGTACGACACCCTGAAGGCCATCCCCGCCGCCCAGCGGGAAAACACCTTCCTCGACTATGCGGACTCCTTCCTGCAGTACGTCCGCAGCAGCTCACCGCTGAGCCGGCCGGCCAGCGCCAACCGCAGCACGCAGCAGTACACCGAAACGCCCTGAGCGCCCCCGTGGGCGACAACACAAGCTGGGGCGGCCCAGCGTTTTCCTGAGTGCGTTTCCGACCGGCGAGGCCCCGTTGCGACGGGGCCTCGTGTGCTTTCGCGGGTGGACTACCATGGGCGCCCATTTGCCCGAAAGCCCCCCGCCATGCCTGACGTGATTCACGCAATCCAGACCTTCAACGCAGGCCGCGACCCGGAGCGTCTGGCGCTCAAGTACGCCAACATGCGCGCCAGCCCCTTCGTCTTTCTGCGTGGCACTTGCCACCTGTTCTACCGCCGCCTGCCGGATGTGCCGGTGCTGGCCGAGGCGCCGGCCGTGTGGTGCTGCGGCGATCTGCACCTGCAGAATTTCGGCAGCTACATGGGTGACAACCGGCTGGCCTACTTCGACATCAACGACTTCGACGAATCTGCGCTGGCCCCGGCCAGCTGGGATCTGGTGCGTTTTCTGACCAGCGTGCTGGTGGGGGCCGGGTCGATGGATGTGAAGAACAAGGAGGCCGGCGAACTCTGCGAGGCCTTCCTCGACGGCTACTGCCTGACGCTGGTTTCCGGCAAGGCCGGCTGGGTCGAACGGGAAAGCGCCCACGGCCTGATCGGGGATCTGCTGGGCAGCCTCAAGGGGCGCCTGCGCCCGGCCTTTCTCGACAGCCGGACCACGCTCAAGGGCAAGCGCCGCCGCCTGCGCGTGGATAACGGCAAGGCCCTGCCGGCCAGCGACGCGGCGCGCGCAAAAGTGACGCAACTCATCGGCGAGCTGGCCGCATCCCGGGACGATCCGCGTTTTTACGAAGTCCTTGACGTGGCCCGGCGCATTGCCGGCACCGGCAGCCTGGGCGTTGATCGCTACGTGATCCTGGTGCGCGGCAAAGGCTCGCCGGATGGCAATTACCTGCTCGACCTGAAGGAGGCCTTGCCCTCGTCCCTCACGCCCTATCTCAAAATCCCCCAGCCGGCCTGGAAAACCGAGGCCGAACGGGCGGTGGCAGTCGAGCGGCGGATGCAGGTGGTTTCCGCGGCCTTCCTCCAGCCGATCCGTGTCGGAAAGCGCGCCTACGTGCTGCGGGATCTGCAGCCGACCAGCGACCGCATCAGCCTGGACGTGGGACGCTCCGGCTTCGATGCCGTGCGCGGGGGCATCGCGGAGATGGGCCGTATCCTCGCCTCTGCCCAGTTGCGCAGCGGCGGGCGCGATGGCTCGGCGATTGCCGACGCGCTGATCGCCTTTGGCCAGGGGGCGTGGCGCACGGCCCTGCTGGGGGCCGCGCGGGCGTGCGCCGGGCAGGTGGAAAAGGATTGGGCCGCGTATTGCACGGCCTATGACGACGGAGCCTTTGCCGAGGCCGGCGGCGCGCAGTCGGGCTGAAACCCGCCAGCACGCGCTCCGTCACCAAGACTCAGCGCATTCGCGCAATATCCCTCAGGGGCGGCGCGCCGAACAGGCGCCGGTATTCGCGGCTGAACTGGGACGGGCTCTCGTAGCCGACCCGGCGCGCCACGGTGGCGGCGTCGAGGGTTTCGGTCAGCATCATTTTGCGGGCCTCCTGCAGGCGCAGCTGCTTCTGATACTGCAGCGGGCTCATGGCGGTAAGGGCCTTGAAGTGGTGGTGCAGCGACGACTTGCTCATGTTGGCCGCATCCGCCAGCGCGTCGATGGACAGGGGCTGGGCGAAGTTGTCCTTGATCCACTCGATGGCCCGCGCCGTGCGGTGGCCCTGGCTGTCGGCGGCGGCGATGCTGCGCAGGCGCAGGCCCTGGGCGCCGGTCAGCAGGCGATACAGCAGTTCCTGCTCGTACAGGGGCGCCAGCACCGGGATGTCTTCCGGCGTATCGAGCAGGCGGACGAGGCGCAGTACGGCGTCCATCACCGTGTCGGTCAGCGGGCTGACCCCCAGCCCGAGGCTGCCGCTTCCCGGCAGGGGCGGCGGCAACTGCAGGGTGCCGGCCAGATCGCCGATCTTGCGGGTATCCATGTCGAACACCGCGCACAGGTAGGGGCGCTCCGGCGAGGCTTCGGTGATGTGTCCCATCACCGGCAGGTCCACCGACGTGATCAGGTAATGCCGGCTGTCGTACTGGAAGGTCTCGTCGGCCAGGTTCAGGCGCTTGGTGCCCTGGGCGGCAATGGCCAGCAGCGAACGGTAAATGGTGCACATCGGCGTACTCGTGCTGGAGGCCCGGAACAGGCTGAGGCCCGGGACCGGCGTCGGGTTGGGGCCGTCGCCGGGGCAATATCGTTCAATGAGATCCGCCAGCGCAATGCGGGCGGCATCCAGCCTCAAAGACGGGCTGTGGGTGGAAGGGCCTGATTCGGTCATGCTTTCATTCCTCTTGCCGGCAGCGCGAGTGAGACAACATTTCGGAGAATCAGGCAATAATCTCACAGGATTCTGCAATACCTGCAAGCGCGTCATGGACTACATTTGGCTTCATGACAGCATCAGGCGGCGCGGGGCATATTGCAGGGCGACTGAAGTCGCCCCGGCCGCCCCCCGGCCCCGCCCCAGACCTTGCCCCGGCTTTCCGGAACAACAGGCAACACCCCAACGGAGATTGACCATGATCCAGCTCACCGTGAACGGCACGCCGCGGCGCGTCGACGTCGAACCCGACACCCCGCTGCTGTGGGCCCTGCGCGATACGCTGCTGCTCACCGGCACCAAGTACGGCTGTGGCACCGGCTTGTGCGGCGCCTGTACCGTGCATGTGAATGGCCAGCCGACCCGCTCCTGCATCACGCCGGTCGCCGACGTGGCCGGCAAGAAGATCACCACCATCGAAGTCGCCGACAGCTCGCGCGTGGGCCGCGCCGTGCAGGAGGCGTGGCGCAAGCTCGACGTGGTGCAGTGCGGCTACTGCCAGTCGGGCCAGATCATGAGCGCGGTCAGCCTGCTGAGCACCAAGAAGCGCCCCACCGACGCCGACATCGACGCCGCCATGGCCGGCAACCTGTGCCGCTGCGCCACCTACGTGCGCATCCGCGCGGCCATCCACGAAGCCGCCAAGGCCCTGGCGTAAGGAGCCGACCATGAACAACCCCATCCAGAACCTCTCCCGCCGCGGCTTCCTGCAAGGCGCCGCCGGCCTCACCCTCGGTTTGTCGCTGCCGGCCTTCGCCGCCAAAGCCGGTGCCGCCGCAACCCAGGCCGCCGCCCCCTTCGAGCCGACGCCCTTCCTGCGCATCGGTGCCGACAACTCCGTCACGGTGCTCTCCAAGCACCTGGAAATGGGGCAGGGCACCTACACCGGCCTCGCCACCATCGTGGCCGAAGAACTCGACGCCGCCTGGCCGCAAGTGAAGGTGGAAGGCGCGCCGGCCGACGCCAAACGCTTCAACAACCTGGCTTTCGGCCCCATGCAGGGCACTGGCGGCAGCACCGCCATGGCCAATTCGTGGGACCAACTGCGCCAGACCGGCGCCACTGCCCGCGCCATGCTGGTGTCGGCGGCGGCCAGGCGCTGGAACGTAGCGGCCGCCGAGATCAGCGTGCGCGAAGGCGTCGTCAGCCACGCCGCCAGCAAGCGCAAGGCCACTTTTGGCGAGCTGGCCGAAGCCGCCGCTGCCGAAGCCGTGCCGGCCAGCGTCACCTTGAAGGACCCGAAGGATTTTCGTCTCATCGGCAAACACGCCAGCCGCAAGGACAGCTTCGCCAAGACCAACGGCAGCGCCCAATTCACCCAGGACGTGCACCTGCCGGGCATGCTGGTGGCGGTGGTGGCCCGCTCGCCGCGCTTCGGCGGCAAGCCCAAGTCCTTCGACGCCGGCAAGGCCAGGGCCATCAAGGGCGTGGTCGACGTGGTCGCCATTCCCGGTGGCGTGGCCGTGCTGGCGAAGGACACCTGGACCGCCAAGAAGGGCCGCGACGCGCTCAGCGTCGAATGGGACGACAGCGCGGCCTTCAAGCTCGGCACCGACGAAATGCTGGCCCGCTACCAGGCCCTCGGGCAAACCCCCGGCCTCGTCGCCCGCAAGGATGGCGATGCGAACGCGGCCCTGGCCGGTGCCGCCAAGGTGCTTGGCGCCAGCTATGACTTCCCCTACCTGGCCCACGCCGCCATGGAGCCGATGAACTGCGTCATCCAGCGCACCGCCGACGGCCTCGAGGTGTGGAACGGCGAGCAGTTCCACACCGTGGACCAGGGCGCCCTGGCAGCCATGTTCGGCATTCCGGTCGACAAGGTGAACATCCACACGCTCTACGCCGGCGGCAGCTTTGGCCGGCGCGCCAGCACCGCGGTGGACTACATCCGCGAGGCCGGCTCCATCGTCAAGGCGCTGGGCGAGCAGGGCACCCACGCCAAGGCCCCGGTCAAGCTGGTGTGGATGCGCGAGGACGACATGAAGGCCGGCTACTACCGGCCCATGTTCCACCACCGCCTCGAAGCCACGCTGGACGCCGACGGCAGCATCCGCGCCTGGCGTCATCGCCTGGTGGGCCAGTCCATCGCCAAGGGTTCGCCCTTTGAAGCCTTCATGATCAAAGACGGCGTCGATGGCCTGTCGGTGGAGGGCGCCGCCTCGCTGCCTTACGCCATTCCCAACCTGCAGGTCGAACTGCACACCCCCGCCGGCATCGACGTGCCGGTGCTGTGGTGGCGTTCGGTGGGCTCGACCCACACCGCCTATTCCACCGAAACCTTCCTCGACAGGCTCGCCGTGGAAGGCGGGCAAGACCCGGTGGCCCTGCGTCTCAAGCTGCTCGCCAAGCACCCGCGTCACGCGGCCGTGCTGCGCCTGGCTGCCGACAAGGCCGGCTGGGGCACGCCGCTGCCCAAGGGCAAGGCCGGCGAGCGTCGCGGCCGCGGTGTGGCGGTGCATGAATCCTTCCATTCCTTCGTCGCCCAGGTGGCCGAAGTCACGGTGGCGGCGGATGGCAGCGTCAAGGTCGATCGCATCGTCGCCGCGGTGGATTGCGGCATGGCCATCAACCCGGACAACGTTCGCGCCCAGATCGAAGGCTCGGTCGGCTTCGCGCTGTCGGCGGCGCTGCACGGCGAGATCACGCTGAAGGACGGCGTGGTCGAGCAGGGCAACTTCGGCGAGTACGCGCCGATCCGCATCAACGAGATGCCCAGGGTGGACGTGCACATCGTCGCCTCGGCCGAAAAACCGACCGGCATCGGCGAGCCCGGCGTGCCGCCGGTGGCGCCGGCCGTGGCCAACGCGATTGCCGCGGCCACCGGCAAGTGGCTCACGCGGATGCCCTTCCTCACCGAGCAGCTGAAGGCCTGAGCATGCAGATCTCAAGCCTGAAGGCGTCCTGACATGGACAGCCAGGATCTGCAGGTGCTTGCCGCCCTGCGCCGCTGGATGGGCGAGGGGCGGCGGGCGGCGCTGGTGACCGTGGCCCGCACCTGGGGCTCGGCGCCCCGTCCGGCGGGGGCCTGGATGGCCCTGCGGGACGACGGCCGGGTGCAGGGCTCGGTATCCGGCGGCTGCGTCGAGGACGATCTCATCGCCCGCATGCGGGGTGGTCACATCGGCGGCAGCCAGCCCTTCGTGCTCCGCTATGGCGTGACCCGCGACGAGGCGGCGCGCTTTGGCCTGCCCTGTGGCGGCACCCTGGAGCTGGTCGTCGAGCCGGCCCCCGAGGCGGCCCGGCTGGCGGATCTGGCGGCCCGCATCGAGGCTGGCCAGCTGGTGCGCCGCGAGGTGGACCTGGCCGGCGGTGCGGTGCGCATCATCGATGCCTGCCGCGGCGAAACCCTGCACTGGGATGGTCAGCGCCTGGCCACCCTTCACGGCCCCCACTGGCGCCTGCTGATCATTGGTGCCGGGCAGATCGCCCGCTACCTGGCGCCGATGGCCCAGGCGCTGGATTACGCGGTCTCGGTGTGCGATCCGCGCGAGGAATATTCGACCGAATGGGACCTGCCCGGCGCACCGCTTGTGGCCGGCATGCCCGACGACGTGGTGCTCGAAATGCTGCCCGACCCCCACACCGCCATCGTCGCCCTCACCCACGACCCCAAACTCGAC
>Ga0209175_10000474_pt1 | contig 23801 bp, 20 predicted proteins | sample JI91814C2DNA_FD_187506 | JGI IMG/M metagenome (GOLD analysis project Ga0209175, IMG submission 187506) | Wastewater effluent complex algal communities from Wisconsin, to seasonally profile nutrient transformation and Carbon sequestration -... | ecosystem: Engineered > WWTP > Effluent > Algae...
TGGGGGTGGATGTTGCGGGCGGGGCCGTGTCCTGGGCACAAGCCGGGCGCACCCCGCACCATCCCGCAGCGAGGGCCAGGGCGAGCAATCCCACCGACGCGGTGGCCGGGCCGTGCCGGCGCGCGGGGCCACCGGCGAGGCGCGGGGCGGGCGGGGTTGGTTTGTGATCACTCACCGGGCGGGGACGATACCACCCCAAACGCGCGACAACAAACCCGAGCGGGCTCCTGTGTTGGCGGCTGGTGAAGATTGTGTGGGCTTGAAGCACTGGCGTGCCGATGGTACGGTTCGAACCCGCTGGGGGGATTCTCCTACACCTTATTCGGGGCACCGTTTTATGGCGGGGTGCCCCTGTGCTGGCCGCGAGGATGTGTTGATCGATGGATCATGTGTATCGGAAGATGCGGCTGGTGACGGTTGGTGTGGTGGCGGCGGCGTCGGTCGTCGCTGGGATGGTCGCGTTTTGGTACCTGGCGCCCCGGGAAGTGATGGCCAAGACGCCGACCTCGATGTACCTGATCGTGCTCGCGATGTTGGCGGGGCCGATCGTCACGATCGTGGCGTGGGCGTGGGATCGGCAGGCGCGGATCCAGGATGAGCAGGCCGCCCAGGAGTCTCGGCACGAGCACGTGCACGTGGCGAATCGGCTGGGTGCGAGAGACGTGGCCGGGCCCGACGCATTGAAGACGGGCGAGCGGCAGGAGAACATGGGTTCGTCCGGGCAAGCGAGTACGTCCGGATCAGGCCGAGCGGTCCCCGCAAGGCGGGCATTGCCGGGGAATCGGCACCGTGTTGTGCGGCATGTCGTGAAGTGAAAAAACACTTGCGCATGAAAAACCCCACGCCGGGCGTGGGGTTGGTTGCGTTTGCACAGATTGTGTGATTACTGCAGATTCACCGGCATCACGACGTACAGGAAGTCCTGCCCGGACTTGAGGAGGGCGGGCTTGCTCGAAGCCTTGAGTTCCATGATGACCTGCGGGTCGGTGATGACCTTGAGGGCATCGGTGATGAACGCGGGATTGAAGCCGATCTCGATGTCGTCCCCGTCGTAGCCGGCGAGGTCCACTGTGATCTCCGCCTCGCCCATTTCCGGTGCGCGGCTCGAGAGTTCCAGTTGCTTGCTCTTGCCCTTGAACGAGAGGCGCACGCCACGCGATTCCTCGTTGGTGAGGACGGCGGCGCGACGGACGGCGGACCCGAGCACGTCGCGGTCGAAGGTGACCTTCTTGTCCTGGTCGCGCGGGATCGCGTCTTCGTAGGGAGGGAACGCGCCCTCGACGAGGTTGGAGACGAGGACGGCGCGGCCGACGTTCACGTCCTTGGGGCTTGTGCCCATGCTGAAGAGGATCTGGTTGTCGGTGATCGCGATTGCGATCTGCTCGTCGGCTTCGCCGATGAGTTTCTGCAGCATCGCAAGGGCCTTGGTGGGCACGATGCAGGAGACGGCCTTCGCGTCCTTCTCGCTGCCGGCGATGTTGGCGCGGGCGAGTGCGAGGCGGCGGCCATCGGTCGCGACGAACTCGAGGCGCTTGCCGTCACGCTTGAGCAGGACGCCCGAATACGCGAAGCGCGTGTTCTCGCGAGCGGTGGCGAAGAGCGTGCGTGCGACGAGTTCGCTGATCGAGCCCGCGGGGTGGTAGATCACGGCCTTGGCCTTGGGGACGGCGGTCGAGCCCGCGACGACTTCGGCGAAATCGGGAATCGGCGGGAACTCGGCGGGCGGATAGCCAAAGACGCGGAAGTGGGCGTCGCCACCCTTGATGTGCATCGTCTCGCGCTCGGTCTCGAGCGTGAGCGTGGACTCAGCCTCTTCGGCGGAGACGATCTGACGGATCTTGTCCGCGGGGATGAGGGCCTCGCCCGGCTCCTTCACGTCAACTTGTGCGAGCGTGAGTTTGAGGGCGATCTCGGCGTCGGTGGCGGAAAGGGTCAGTTCGCCCGCGTTGCCTTCTTTGGTGGCGACGAGTTTGACGCAGGTGAGTTGCACGCGCGGCGTGCGGGCGGCGACAGCGCCGGAGACGAGGTTGATGGCGGCGAGCAGAGCCGCACGATCGCAGATGACCTTCATGTCGGACTCCGTAGAACCCGAGCGACAGGACCCCAAGCGGGTTCAGAAACCCCCAAAGTGGTCGGTGGCACGGGTCGGGGCAAGTGTATCAGGGTGGGGTCGGAAAAACGGCGACGTGGTGACCCTTGGAGAGGTCGTCGTTCCGGGTGCTGAGCGGGTGTCGGACGATGTCACTCAACAGGCAAAAGGACGACGTCCTCCGCCGCGACTTCGACGCGGGAGCCGCCGCGTTGGGGGGTGGCGGGGCCGGGGCCGCTGGGCCGAGCGAGAGCCGCACCCGCGGGGTTGAGTTGGGCGAGGCGGAGTTTGGTGCCGCCTTTGAGTTCGACGAGGTGCTGTGCGACCTCGCCCAAGAAGGTGGTTTCCAAGACCTTGGCCGGGAGGGCGTTCTCGCCAGCGGGTGCCCACGAGGGGATGAGGCGCAGAGCCTCGGGGCGGAGGGAGAGGAGGACGCGCGAGCCTTGGGCGGGGAGGGGCGCGGCTGGTGCGGCGGTGGGCTTCGCGGTTGGTTTGGACTCTGGCGCACCTTCCGCGTCTTCTCCACCAAACACGAGCGGGGCGTGGGCGCGGCTTGTCATGGTGCCCGACGGCGTTTCGAGGCTGATGAGTTCGGGCGTGGCGGAGAGGACCTTGGCCTCGACGAGGTTGGTCTCGCCAAGGAACTCGGCGACGAACTTGTTGGCAGGGCGGCGGTACATCTCGCCGGGCGTGCCGATCTGCACGATCTTGCCGCTGCGCATGATCGCGATGCGGTCAGCCATGCTCAGGGCTTCTTTTTGATCGTGGGTGACGTAGATCGTGGTGAGCCCGGACTGCTTACAGATGCGGCGGATCTCGGAGCGGAGGTCGTTTCTGAGTTTCGCGTCGAGGTTGGAGAGGGGCTCGTCGAGCAGCAGGACGCTGGGGCGGATGACGAGGGCGCGGGCGAGGGCGACGCGCTGTTGCTGCCCGCCCGAGAGTTGCGTGGGTTTGCGAGCGGCGTACTGGTCCATTTGGACGGCCTTCAGGGCCTCCATGACGCGGGACTGGGTCTCGGCCTTGCTGACCTTGCGAACGGAGAGGCCGAAGGCGACGTTGTCCGCGACGGTCATGTGGGGCCAGAGGGCGTAGGACTGAAAGACCATTCCCGTGTTGCGTTGGTTGGGTGGCGTGTGGGTGACGTCGCGGGAGGAGCCGTTCTCAACGAAGGAAATCGAGCCCTTGGTCGGGTCGATGAACCCGGCGATCATGCGGAGGAGAGTGGTCTTGCCGCAGCCGCTGGGTCCGAGAAGGAAGAAGAGTTCGCCGGCAGGGATGGAAAGGGAGACATTGTCGACGGCGGTGGAGATGCCCGCGGCGCCGATTGCTGGGAAAGACTTGGTCAGTGCAGTAATGTTGATGGTGGTGGACATTGGTATGGGTCGGCCGGGGGTCGGCGTGCGTATGGATGCCGGTGCAGGGTAGCCGCCGGGGGCTGGCGGCGGGTTCAGTGTCGCTCAGAAAGGGTGTGGCGATGGATCGTCTTTTTCGCGTCGCGATGGGTTGTGCGGGACTGGCAGTGGCGGGCGCCGCGCAAGCGGACGTGGCCGTGCTCGTCGCGAACCATGACACTTCGATGTATTCTGAGGACGGCGCTTTGAGCAACGGGCGCGGCGCGTTCCTGTTTGCTGGTCGAACGCTGCTCGCGGACGATCGTCGGGCGCTTCTGTCCTTTGACCTTTCCGGTATTCCGCAAGGCTCGACAGTGACGGCGGCGACGCTGAGCCTGTACGTATCACAAGCCAGGCCGGGCTCTGGCCTGGTGGCGTTTTCGGCGCATCGCGTTCTGAGCGCGTGGGGCGAGGGTGCGTCGGACGCCGGGCTGCCCGGTGGTGGCGGGATGCTCGCAGAAGCCGACGACGCGACGTGGACCAAGAGTTTTTATCCCAACACCAACTGGACCACGGCGGGTGGTGATTTTAATGCCACCGCATCAAGTTCGGGCGATGCCGGCGACACGGATACGTCGTTCGCGATTCCCAGCACGGCACAGTTTGTGGCCGACGTGCAGGGGTGGCTCGACACGCCGAGCACCAACTTTGGGTGGATTCTGGTGGGGCCACAGACGCTCGGTGCCGCCAGGAGATTTGACTCGCGTGAATCGTCTACTGCTGCGACGCGCCCGACGTTGACGGTGACATACACGCCGCCCGTCTCATCGTGCCCGGCGGATCTTGACAACGGCAGCGGCAACGGCACGCCCGACGGCGGCGTTGATATCAACGACTTGCTCTACTTCCTCGTGCAGTTCGAGGCGGGCAGCGAGGACGCCGACTTGGACAACGGCAGCGGCACGGGGACGCCCGACGGCGGCGTGGATATCAACGACCTGCTGTATTTCCTGCTGCGGTTTGAGGGTGGGTGCTGAACCAGCAGCGCGAGAAGGCGATGCCGGGCTTACGCTCGTGCATGGGACGTGGCTCGTGGATCTCACAGATTGAGCGGTTGAGGCGGTTTCGCACGCCGCGGGCGATGGACCTGTCGATGGACCGCGCGCTGGGTGCGGAAGAGAAGCGACTCAAAAAGCAGACGCGTGTGGTGGGGGGCTTGGGCGAGAAGTGGGAGGAGATCCTGCCGCCGGAGTTGGCGCTGTCCAGCACGCCCGAGCGACTCAGCGGCGGCGTGCTGACGATCCGCACGGCGGATTCTGCAGCGCGGTTTGCGCTTGATCGGTGGTTGCGGTCGGGCGGTGAGCAGTTGGTGAAGGGCGCGTGCGCGGTTTCGGTGGTGCGGATCAGGTTGGTGTGACGCGCGCAGGGGCTGGCAAGGCCCCGCCTCACAGCCGTACGACGACGTCACACTCAGTGCGAGACTTCCACAGGCGTCGTGTCAGAACACCAAACCAGATCGCGCCGCCCAGCCCCAGACCGATTCCCAGGAGTCCGCCGAGATACTGTTCCAGCCAGTGGTCTGCGGGGAGAAATGCGAGGAAGGCCTTTCTTGGATCCGCCCCGGGAACAAGGGCAACTCGCTGCTGGCGCGCGTCCGCAACAACTCGCGCGGCTTCGGCCTCACTCATCGAGGCTCCAGATTGGTCGTTTGGAAAGACGCGATTCAGAACGTGCTCGGTTCCCCTGAAGCGGAAGCTGTAGGTTGCACCGAAGATCGTGGACGCAGAGCCCTTGATGCCGGCAATCCTGTAGAAGTTTATGTCAAGGCGGTCAAGTGGCACGCGTTCGACCGACGACTCCGCCGGTTGGGCCAGGGCAATGCGTCTTGTGGAGACAAGGTGATACGCCCCGCCTGCGGCGAGGCACAGCCCCAGAAGCGTGAGCACCGCGCCACATGCGGCGCGTCGAGTTGCGATCAGCATTCGTCTCTTCCTCGGTTGTGCGGCATGCGTGGCTATTTCACAAAGAGCGCCATCGCGACATCGTCTTCGTACCTGCCCGGCGCGACGCGGATTTCCTTCTTGCGCAGGCCTTCTTCGACAAAGCCGAGTGATTTGTAAAGATGTCGCGCCCGGGCGTTGCTCGCAAAGACGCCCAGTTCGATTTTCTCGATCGTGGGATGCGCGCGAGCCCAGTCGAGGAGGGCGACGATCATCGCTCGGCCCACGCCCTTGTCGCGATAGGGGAGCGCGACGGAGAGGCCAAAGCGGATCTTGTGGTTGACGCGCCGGCGTTCGCCGCCGGTCGCGAGGAGATCGCCGATGATCGTGCCATCGGCGAGTGTGGCGAGGATGTTGAGGTCGTTGGGATCGGCGTTGTGTCGCACGATCTTGCGGCGGATCTCTTCGGGCTTGGCAACTTCGTCGGGTTCGGAGACGATGTAAACGCCATCGCGTGCGACTTGCACCAAGTGTTCATAGAGGGGTGCGGCGTCTTCCTCGCGCGTGGTGCGGATGGTGCAGGGAGTCGAGTCCTTGAGGCGAGTGCTGATGGGGTTGATGTGGGCCATTGTGGTTTCGCACAGAATGGAAGCCTGTGCAGCGGCTAGAGCGAGCGGCGCGTGAGGGCGATGTAGTCGGTGGTGGCGCGCTTGCCGCCACACTCGCTGACGAGGCGGGCGATCTGGCCCCGGTGGTAGGTGGAGTGGTTGAAGACGTGGGTCAGGATTTCGTCGAGTGAACTCGCGTACTTCTGTCCTTCGCTCGAGGTGTAGTGGACATCGCGCAGAAGATCGGGCTCGGCGAGGGTGTGGACGAAAGGATGCCAGAGGTTGTGGATCGCCTGTTCTTCCTGTTCCTGACGATCGAGGGTCCAGCGCGGAAACCAGTCGGTAGGATTCTCGTAGGTCTCGCCCTTGACGCGGTGCAGCCACACGCGCCGCGCGATGAGGTTGTGCGGCAGCAGTTGCATCGCGCGGTCGTACTGGGGCTTCTCCCGCTGCGAAGCCGGCACGCTTGCGAGCGATTCGAGCGTGCGGCGGTTGGCCTCGCTCTCGAACTTGAGGAGTTTCTTGTAGCGTTCGACGTGGGAGAGGGACATGGGATCACTCCGTGTCAGAGGAGGCTGGGCTATTTCGCGTTTTCGATCAGGGCCTTCATCTCGCGGACGGCGTCGCGCAACCCCGTGAAGATGGCACGGCTGATGATCGAGTGCCCGATGTGCAGTTCGGAGAGGCCCGGGATGCTCGCGATGTTGCCGATATTCGCATAGTTGAGGGCGTGCCCGGCGTTGAAGCGCATGCCATGGGCGAGGACCTCGCCGCCGGCGATCGCGACGGCGCCCAGTTCGGCCTGCAGGACGGCGTCGAGCATGTCCCCGCCACAGCGGCGGAAGGCCTCGGCGTAGGGGCCGGTATGGATCTCGCAGACATCGAAGCCCGCTTTGTGCGAGGCTTCGACCTGGGCCGGGTCCGCGTCGATGAACGCGGAGACGACGCAGCCAGCAGCCTTGAGGCGCTTCACGACTTCGGTCAAGCGCTTGAGGCCACCCTTGACGTCGAGGCCGCCTTCGGTGGTGACCTCGAGGCGTCCTTCGGGGACGAGCATCGCGGTGTGGGGTTTGACCGTGCGGGCGATCGCGACCATCTCGTGCGTGGAGGCCATCTCGAGATTGAACTTCACGCGGACGAGTTCGCGCAGGCGCGAGACATCGTGGTCGGTGATGTGGCGGCGGTCCTCGCGGAGGTGGATGGTGATGCCGTCGGCTCCGCCCATCTCGGCCTCGTGGGCCGCGCGGAGGGGGTCGGGCTCGCCATAGTTGTCGGTGCGCGTGGGCGCGGACTTCGAGGTGCTCTTCGCGCGGGACGCGACGCGGTAGCGTGCCTGGCGCACGGTGGCGACGTGATCGATATTGACGCTGAGGTGTGGCATCGCCCAAGGATAGTGCGGCTTGGGCGATCGGTGTTTCGCTGGGGGTCCCCGTGCAGGGGGCTCAGGCAGCGCGGCGGGTGGGGGCGGTCTCGGACGACTTCGCCGTGCCGGCATTCGCCTTGCCGATCTCGATCATCTCGGCGAGTTCGGCTCTGGCCTGGTCGTGGGCGGCCCAGAGCATGAGCGTCGTGCCCAGCATCTCGAAGTACTCCTCGAAGGCGATCTCAACAGAGCCGCCCTGCAGGGGCAGGAAGTTGGAGAGGGTCTCAAAGCCAAGCGCGCCCACGAACATCACAAGCATGCCCAGGGAGAAACGCCAGAGGGCGCCAGTCTTCCAGAAGGTCGAGCGCCCGATGGCGAAGAGCGCGCCGACGATAAGGACGACGGCGGGGATGCCGATGACGAGCGTCCAGACGCCCGTGTTGGCGAACATGGAAGACTCGCGCGCGGTGTGGAGGACGGCGGCGTCGGCGCGGCGGCCGAGGGACTCGTGGATTTGGGCCACCTCATCGCATGAGAGCGCAACGAGGACGACGGGGAAGAACGCAAGGAACCACGTGCGGACTTCGGCCTTGCGAATGCGCGTGCGCACGCTGAACCAGAGGAGGCCAGCCGCGAGGAGGTACTTGATGCTCGACAGCCACGCGGGGAAGTTGCCCTCGTTGTTGAGGTCGTGCTGGTGCGTGAAGCGATCAAGAGGATGGCCCATGCGCGCGTTCAGGAGGTAGACGGCGACGAGGATGGCGTCGACACAGAGGAGTGCGAGGATGAAGAGGGGAATGCGCGGGGGCTTCACACCGGGAAGATCGGCGGGAGTGGGGCGGGGCTAGATTCAGAGTGCGGAAGCGAGCGATTACCGGACCGGAATCGGCGTGCCATTCAGTGCATCAGGTATTCGATTTAGCAGGAACCTTCCGCGAGATGGTTCCGCATTCCGGGCAGGGTGCCGAGTAGTGTGATTGCACGTCGTAGCCGCAGTGTGGGCAACGGCCATTGCGGCGGCGCAGCACTCGACGAGTGGCGCCCGTCGCGAGGACCATGGTCAACAAAACGGAGGCCCAGAATGTTGATCCAAGAGCGACTCCCGGCAGAATCGGGTTCCACGCGAGAACCGAGCGCCGATATCCGCTGCCCCGTCCGCTTTCTTGGATCATCCCGCCTCGGGTGACGCGTGGTGGATCGAGGCGCGGATCAACCGAAGCAGATCGAGCCTCGGTCGAAAGCGAGAAAGACAAGAATGGCCAGCCGATGGCAACGTCTTCTGGTAAGAACCATCCATTACCATCGGCACCAGCCTTCTCCGCAGTCTCGACCCATTGGGCTCGCCAGCCTGGTGCGTGAACAGAGCACCACGAAGGAATCACTGAAACGGCGTCGAGCGGAGTGCCTTCTGGAAACTCTTTTTTCAGACGGATGTTCCGCCAGATCGCAACGGCCCATTCTTCCATCGCACGCCATTGAAACTCTCGTCGCCCGAATCGCCGGTAGTCACGGACTTCGGCTGCCCACTTCGAGTCTCCCACGAAGAGGTACGTCGGCTCTTTGTAAGGCGTCCGCACAAACCACCCAATCGCCTGGGCGACCACCATGTTCAGGATTGCACCGAGCAGCAAACAAAGAACAACACGACGGACGATTCGCTTGCGCGTTGTGCCCGTCGGGTTCGACATCAATCAATCCTGTGTTTGAGCGGCCGTCTGCGAGCGTGTTCGCCTATCGATCCAGTTCCGCCGCCACCACGTTGATGCTGCCGATGCACGCGACGATGTCGCTGAGCAGGTGCCCTTCGCACATCTTGGCCATCATCGAGTAGTTCATGAAGCACGGCCCGCGGGTCTTGGCGCGCCAGGAGCGTGGCGAGCCGTCGGAGACGAGGTAGTAACCCAGTTCGCCGTTGGCGGATTCCTGGGCGGAGTAGACCTCGGCGATGGGGGCCTTCCAGCCGCGATTGGTCATGATGAGTTCGAAGTGCTGGATGAGGCCTTCGATGGAGCCGTAGACGTCCTTCTTGTTGGGCTTGACCATCTTGGAGTCAGCGAAGGCATCGACCGGACCTTGCGGGATTCTGTCGATGAGTTGCTCGATGATCTTGAGGGACTGCTTGATCTCTTCGACACGGACGAGGTACCGCGCGTAGCAGTCGCCTTCTTCGGCGATCGGCACCTGGAACTTGACGGCCTCGGCTCCCTGCCCATCCCAGTTGTCGGCGTAGCAGAGGTAGGGCTCATCCTTACGGAGGTCGCGGACGACGCCACTCGCGCGGGCGCACGGGCCGGTCCAGGACCAGTCCACGGCTTCCTGGCGAGTGATGGCACCGATGCCGCGGGTGCGGTCCATGAAGATGCGGTTGCGATTGAGGAGGTTTTCGAGGTCCTTGACGGCGCCGGGCACTTCCTCGTGGATGAGTTTCTTGACCAGGGCCTTGAACGTTTCGTCCTTGTTGGCGGCGCAGGGGAGGTCCTGCATGAGGCCGCCGACGCGGGTCCAGTCGGGGTGGAAGCGCTGGCCGGAGACATAGTCGCAGAGGTCGTAGATCTTCTCGCGGACGTTGAAGGCGTAGATGAATCCTGTGAAGGCGTTGAGGTCCAGGCCCGCAGCGCCGACGCACAAGAGGTGGTTCTGGATGCGGGCGACCTCGGCCATGATGGTGCGGAGGACCTTGCAGCGCGGCGTGATCTCGATGCCGAAGAGTTTCTCGACCGCCCCGTGCCACGCGATGTCGTTGGCGATGGGGGAGAGATAGTCCATGCGGCTGACGATCGTGACGTACTGGTTGTAATCGAGGCTCTCGGCGAGTTTCTCGAAGCCCGAATGGAGGTAGCCGATGTGGGGCGTGCAGCGGGCGATGCGCTCGCCATCAAGTTCGAGGACGAGGCGCAGGGTGGTGTGCGTCGCGGGGTGCTGCGGGCCGAAGTTGAGGACCCAGCGGTCGCCCGTGTCGACGTGGTCCTTGAGATAGCCGGTGGTGTCGGTGTCGACGCGGATGGCGTCTTCGGGCTTGATGGTGAAGGGCATGGTTCTTTCCGTTCGGGAGCGGGTCGGTTCGGGGTGGAAAGTCTAGGACCGGCCGCGCCAAATTGGGTTGGATGGAGGTCGCGATGGGCGGTGCGGCCCGAGTGGCCTACGTGGGTCCAATCTTGGCCTTTGCCTCCCTGATCGCCGACTTGAGGTCTTCGACCAGTGGCTGCAGGTCCCGCGTCGCGTCGCCCTTGTCGATGATGCGGAGGATGGTGGGGCTGTTGAGAAACTTGTAGACATCGTCCGCGGTGGCACCTTCGTCGCCGACGAGGCCAGCGAGTTCCGGGTCGTTCTTGACGTCGTCGAGGGCGGCCTTGAGGGAAGGAAGGTCTTCGAGTTTCTTGATCGCGGGGCTCTTGAGAAAGTGCTCGCGGGCTTCGGGGTGGCTGGTGATCGCCGCAAAGTCGCCGATGAGGGCGACGAGGTCCGTGTCCGGCAGTGGGTTGGTGGCCTGAGCGAGCGACCCGAATGCAGAGGCACGGGCGGTGGCCGCCGCCGCGACGACGCGTTGGGCGACGGGGTTTGAGTTTGGCTCGGCGGTCGCCAACTGCGACCGGGCGATGGGCTCAAGCATCAGGATTGCCCAGAAGAGCAGGGCCGCGATGAAGGAGCCTTCGATGAGGCCCAGTCCCGCGCCGACGTACTTGTTGGCGGCGGCCCACTTCGGGCGCTTTTTGAGCCATTTGCGCGCGAGTGTGCCAATGACGGCGGCGAGGGCGATCGTGATGACGAGTGCGACGAGGCCCATGGAAAGGAGGCGGTTGGCGATGCCGCCGGTGCCGAAGAGGCTGTGCGTGAGCCCTTCGAACGCCCGCCCGATTGGGGGCGCGAGGACGACGGCAAAGATCATGGCGACCACCACGCCAAAAACTTCGGCCGCTCCGCGCCAAAGTCCCTGGAGCATCGTGAGGCAGACGATGGCGACGGCGAGCGCGGTGATGGAGTTGCCGAAGACAAGGGAGGTGAGGATCGCGAACGCGGCAACGCCGACGATGGACCAGGTGATGGCTTTGTGTGAGGTTTGCGAGGACTCTCCGTCCGAACTTCTTGCGGCGGGGACTGCATGAGCGGCGGGCGTCGCCTTCGGTGCACGCGCCTCAGCGCCCATCTCATAACTGAGTCGGTAGGGCTGCGACGACTTCTTGGCGTCGCTTTTGGTGTTGCCTGTGGTGGGCGACTTTGACATGCGGGCGGCAGTGTACCACGAAATGCAACTGGCCACGCCCTCTTTGGAGCGTGGCCAGTTGTGGTTTCATGAGTTCAGAATGGGTGGCGCATCAGAACGAAAACCGCAATCCAAACCCCACGCCCCATTCCAGTTCGGGGCGTTCTTCGAGGTCCTGGTACAGGGGCAACTGGGCCATGAACTCCAGGGCCCAGCGGTAGCCTTCGAACATGATGCCCGGCGCCCAGCGGAGGTCGTAGTCGCCGTTGGTCTCGTAGAGGCCCGAGACTTCGAAGGTGGTGTACCACGCGCCGCGACTGTCGGCCTGAAAGGCGTCGGGCCAGAAGCGATAGACGTAGGCGGTGGAGTGTGAGATCGCGTCTGATGGGCCTTCGCCGCCGAGATTCGTTTCGCGGTCGCCATCGGTGTTGAGTCGGAAGAAGAGGTCCTGGTTGAAGCCATGGCGGCCTTGGACGATCGTGACGACGCCGCCGACCTTGGGGTTGATCGCGAAGTCGCCATCGACGTTGACCTCGGCGCCGGCGATGAGGGCGGCGCGGACAGTGTTGATGCCGCCCGTGTCGTTCTGGGTGAAGCGCCACTTCACGTTGATGTCGAGCGACTCGACATTGGCGTCGGTCTCATCGCCGCCGCCGGGCTGGTCGGAGAGTTCGATGTTCGCGGGGATCTCGAGGTATGCGGCCCAGCCCCGGTCAAGGCCATAGCCGAGGTTGTGCGTCGTCTCGAAGACCTGCGTGCCCGTCTCGCCCGTGACGGGGTTGTCGCCGTAACTCCAATAGTGGACCATGGGCTTGTAGACAAACGTGTGCGGGCTGGGCATGGTGGCGGCTTGGGTGTACATCGCTTCCTGGGCGTGCGCGGCGGAGGCGACGCACGCGAGGAAGAGTGCCGGTGCGAGGTGTTTCATGGGACGTCCTTTCTGTGTGACGAAGCGGGTCGGCCGGTGTAGCGAGGCTTAGTTCACTTCCTGCACACGGACGAGGGTGAAACCAGCGTCGAGGACGGCTTCCTTGAGGTCCTTGGGGCTGGGTTTCTTGCTGCCGCTCATGGTGATGGTGACGACGCCGGTGGAGAGATCGACATCCGCGCGATCGACGCCCTTGAGTCGGACGAGTTGCACGTCGACGTTGCTCGCGCATTGCGGGCAGCCAAGCCCATTGACGACGAGGGCGGCGGAGGCGCCGGTCATGGGCGTCGTGCTTTCGAGGGCCTTGCGGTCGGCGTCTGTGATGTCGTACTCGATGACGTCTTCGCCCGTGGGGCTCTTCACGATGCGGGCGCCAGGCGGGAGGGGCGCTTTGGGGTCACGGACGATGGATGGGCCGCTGGAGCCACACGCGGCGAGGAGGATGGCGAACGACGCGACCAGGGCGAGAGCGGAAAGAGAGTTCTTCATGGGATACCTCGGAAACGCCCAACTGCGGGCGTGGTGGAACGTGGTTCTTGGATGGATGAACGCGGAGAAGTAGGTGGCGAGACGCCTGCACCGATGAGTTGAGCGCGCACGGGTGCGCTGGAGCGTGCCGCTAGGTCTGGTGCACGCACGTCCAGAGTCGAACGTTGCTGGACGGAGTGGGCCATGATTGGTTTGCGACGCGGGAATCGCGCTGTGCCGCGTGGCGGGCGCTGGACTCGCGGCGCTGATCGCGCGGGCTGGGTTGGCTCTGCGTGCGAGGCCGTGCGATGTGGGCGGTGGAGTTGATGGCAGCCACCGAAGCCAGTGATGTGATCGGGCCGCTCGGCTTTGGCGCGACGGGCACCGGGCAGCAGGGGCAGGCGGGAGGCAGATTGCCCTCGTTCCCACAGCAGCACGAACCATCCGGCGCGCAGCAGGAGGCGGGGGATTCGGCCTTGGCGAGGTCCGCCGCAGCGTGCCATCCAGCAATCCACGGCGCGACGACGAGCCCCATCGCGACGAGCAGTGCATGGATGAACCGGGCCCGAGGCATGTCCAATAGTATCGTCGGGCCCGGGCCTGGGGTTCGGGCGTTTCGCGGGCGTGGGCGGCCAACAATCGACCGGTGCCTGATGAACAGCCCGAGAATCTTGAGTTGGCTCCTCCCCAGACGGGGTTGGCGAGCGCGTTTGCGCGGCCGACGATCTCGACGCACCCACCCTGCGTGAAGTGTGGGTATGACCTGCAGGGCCTGCCCGAGGATGGTGTCTGCCCCGAATGTGGGGAATCGGTTCGCAACTCGCTCTCGATCGAGTTGTTGGGGCACTTGCTGCCCGAGCAGTTGCGGGCGCTGAGGCGTGGGGCGGGATATGTGCAGTGGGGGGTGGTTGTGTTTGGCGTGAGCGTGCCTTTGGCGTTCATGAGGCCGGCTGTGGTGCCGACGGGCGCGGGGTGGATCGGCGCGATCCTGCCGGTGGTGGCGCACGTCGCGAGCGTGGTGCTGACGGCGATTGGGTGGTGGTTCCTGACCGAGCGCCGAGGCCCATGGTGGACGGGCGCGATCGAGAAACGGGGAGCGCACATCCGCGTGCTCACGATCGTGATGGTGGTGATGGAAACGCTCCGCGGGGTGCTGATGCTCGCGGGGGGAGACGCGTTCCCGCTTGGCGTGTATCGGAACATCATGGGCGGCGACCCGTGGCGCATCGCGAACACCGCGGCGTTCTTCATCGCGGGCTTCGCGGGGCTCGCGAGGTTCTTCCTCTCGACGAACCTCATCCTTGACTACGCCAAGCGAATGCCCTCGACGCAGTTGGCCAAGCAGGCGAGGAGCGCGCGGGTGGCCGTGCCCATTCTGGGAATCGTTGGAGCGGCTCTTTGTGGTATCGGCCCGGTGATCGCGTGGGCGCTGTACCTGGGACTCGTCGACAACTTCCGCTGGTCGCTCAAGTTGGTGGCGTGGCGGAAGGGCGGCGCGGGGTGAACGTTCGCACGCCCACGATGAGTCCGCGAATCGTGGCGCTCGGGGTTTCGGGCGGGACCCTACTTCTTCACTTCCTTCGGCGTCTTGTACTCGTCCTTGATCTGCCCCATCTGCTCGAAGCGTTCGCGGTACTTTCTGTAGAGTTCGGTCTGTTTGTTTGAGAGGTCGATCTGACGCCCATCGATGAACGCCGCCTCGATCTGTGTTGTTACCTCGAGCGGGTTGCCGGTGGTCAAGATGAGCGTGGCGCGTTTCCCTTTCTCGAGTGAGCCTAGTTGATCGCCAAGCCCCAGGATCTGCGCTGGCGTGAGCGTGACGGAGGCGAGGGCCGCTTCCATGGGCAACCCATGCGCGACGGCCATCGCTGCGTTGTAGGGGAGGTTGCGTTCGTGGGCGGTGCGGTCGGCGCTCGCGATGCAGAACTTGACGCCCGCGGCATGGAGGCGTGCAGGAAGGGTGTACGCCTCGTCGTACGCGGAGTCGTTGCGTTTGGGGATGGAGTGCGTGCCACTGATGATGACCGGGATGTTGTGCTTCTTGAGCAAGTCGGCGGCCATATCTGCCTCTCGCCCGCCAACTAGGACCATGCGGAGGTTGCGTGCCTCGCAGAACGCGATCGCGGCGGTGATCTGGTCATAGTCGTTGGCAGCGATAAAGATGGGGAGCGTGGCGAGGGAGGAAGTGGCTTCGATGGGCGGCGTCTCCTCCCCCGTCCGCAAAGAGGCGGCCGCGCCTTCCGAGGGCTTGGAGGGAACAGGCAGCACGCTTCGCATCGCCTCCCAGCGCAGGTCGGTTGGGTGTGATGGGTCGGCGGCTTTCGCGGCGATGTAGGCGGTCGCGGCGTCGAAGGCGTCGGTCACGCGGGCGAGGCTTTCGCGGTTGGCGCGCTGCTGGTCTTCCTCGGACTGGTCCATCCACCACGCGCGGACGGTGCGGGTCATGGGCCAGTTGAGGGAGAGGCCAAGCGCGGGAGACGTGGCGCGGCTTGGTGCGATCGCGAGTTCTTCATTCGTCCAGCCGTCCATCCGAATCGCGCACGGACGGCCTGGGATCGTGCCACCCTCGGGAAAGACGGCGGCGGTCAGGATGCCGTTGGAGCGCGTGACGGGCAGCAGTGTCGAGTCGGGGTTGACGGCGGTGACGGCGAGCACTTCGGGCTTGATCGTGCCCAGTTCGCTGTGGTCGAGGGTCTGCGTGATCGCGGCGAACTCCTGCAGGCCAAGTTGCGTGTCGGGCGCGATGAGGCCCGGATACACGTGCTTGCCCGCGGCGTCAACGATGAGCCATTGCCCCATGTTCATGCGGACGCGAGATTGATAATCGGCCCACTGTTCTTTCGTGAAGACCTCGGTGATGACGCCTTCCCAGAAGAGGATCGTGCCATTCTCGATCGCTGGTGAAGAGATCGGATGGATCGTGGCGCCGGTGATCGCGATGGAGCGAGACTGTGCTGGCGCTTTGATCGTGAGGTCCTGCGCGCTTGAAATGGAAATCACGTTGGCCATCGCGACTACGCAGGCGACAGTCCGAAACAGCGGCAATGCGGGCGAGTTCGAGTTCTTCATCATGTCCCTCAGTCTGTCTTCTGTGGCCTGTTGCTTTGTGTGTTATGGGTGAACTGTGCTCAACCTAGTGCGTGTAGCCGCAGCCACACAGCCCCGGGCGGTGCTCGTCGGGATTGATGCCGCGGTTGAGGAGTTGCAGGTTGAGCAAACGGCGGCGGATGATCTCGTTGGAGGAAAGGCCACTCGCGTTCTCCGTCCCAGTCTCAGCCTCGGCAACATTCGCACCCGAAGTCATTTCCTCACTCGGCGGGCGGCGACGGCGCGGGCGAGGTGAGTCCACGCCTTCGTCGACCGGAGTGTCGTCCGCGTTCGTTGGCCTGTCGCCATCGGCCTTTTCGCCCGCCTTGCGGGGCTTCGCCAGAAGTTTCTGGATGAGGCGTGATCTTTCGGCCGCGATCTTCTCGCGATGCTTGGCGTCCTGCTCGAGCGAAAAGTACTCGCGCCCGTCGACAAACGTCCGCTCGCACTTGCTGAACGCGCTCATCGGCTCACCCGACCACACGGCGAGGTCCGCGTCCTTGCCGACTTCGATCGAGCCCACGCGATCGTCCACCATCAACTGCTTCGCGGGGTTGAGCGTGACGAACTTCAGGGCCTCGGACGGCTTGATGCGGCCATTGGAGTACTTGATCGCCTTTGCTGCTTCGACGTTCAGGCGCCGCGCGAGTTCGTCGGAGTCGGAGTTGTACGAGACGGTGTTACCAACCTCGTGCATGAGGACGGGCCCGCCGGGGATCGCGTCCTGGACCTCGATCTTGTACGCCCACCAATCCGAGAAGCCGCTGGGCCCACCCGAATAGTCGCGGACGTAATCGGCGACTTTGTACCCCTCGAGGATGTGTTGGAACGTGCCGATCTTGAAGTTGAAGTCCCGAGCGACCTGCGTGAGCATCAAGATCTCGTCCTGGCGGTAGGAGTGGCAATGGATGAGCCGCTCGCCCGCGAGGATCTCGGCGAGGGCTTCGAGTTGAAGGTCGCGGCGGACGATTGGGTAGGTCTCTACCGTCGGATCGATACCAACCGCCTTTTCGCTGACGACCGGTTTGAGATCGCCCGACCGTGCCTTGCCTGCCGCATACTCCTTCGCCTGCGTGAACCGATCACGGATGATCATCTCCACGCCCATGCGTGTGATCGGGTAGCGGTTGCGATTGCGCCCGCCGCCGTTCATCTGCGTCGGGTTCTCACCGAGCGCGAACTTGATGCCCGGCTTCGCACCCTCGAAGTGCATGTCATCTGGATGAGCGACGCCCCAGCGGATCTTGTTGGTCTGTGACTGCCCGCCGATCGCGTTGGCCGAGCCGTGCAGGGAGAGAACGCTCGTCACACCACCCGCGAGTTGGCGGTACCAACTGAGATCATCTGGATTCGTCACGTCACCGATGCGAACTTCGGAGGAGATCGCACGCCCGGCCTCGTTCACGCCGCTGCTGATGCCGGTATGCGAGTGCGCATCGATGATGCCGGGCGTGATGTGCTTGCCGGTGCAGTCAAACTCAACCCACGGCTGGCGGAGTTGCACGCCCTTCTGGAACCAATCGCCCAGTTGCTTCTCTGTGCCGACGAAGACGATCTTCCCCTCTTTGATCGCGACGGAGGCATTCTGCAGTGGTTCGCCCGTGTTCGTCCAGACGGTCGCGTTCTTGAAGAGGGCGTCGATCTGCGCCGGCTGCTCGTCCATCGCGTAGGGGCCGAAGGGCAGGCCGAGGATCTGTGGCACGTCCTTGGTGATGAGTGCGGGATCGGTCGGCTCGTCGTCGGGCTTGGTCTGCTTGGGCTTGCGAGTTGCTTTGTATGGGTGCTTCGAGCCATCGGGGAGCGTGGATTCGCCGACGAGTGTCTCGCCCTCGAGCACGATGCGATCCGTGGACTTGCCTTCCATGCCCAGTTTGTCGAGGGCGTGGGTGAAGGTGATGGTGGTCCCCTCGATCACGACGTCGTCGGCCTTGATCGTGAGTGGGTCCTTCTTGTCGAAGGTGAAACGGAGCGTGAGCGAATCACTCGTGATCGTGAGGTCTAGTTGGTCCTTTGCCGCCGGGTCCTTGGCCGCGCCATCGGCTTCAGAAATGCGCCACGCGCCGAGCACGGGGCTCTTGGGTTCGCGCGTCGCGGCGAGGGTGAAGCGCTTCCCCTCGTGGTCCATGCCGACGCCGGCGAATGACGTGACCGCACCGGTCGCATCACGTGAGAGGAGCGCCGACGCCGCGAAGACTTGGGCCGCTTCGCCGCCCGTCAGCGCGGCGTGGTCGAACGTGAACGAGATGCTCGTTGGCGTGATCGAGACGCGCTCGGCCTTCGTGGACTTGGTGCCCACCTTGATCGTGATCGCATTGTCCCCCGAAATGACGACCGAACCCGAGCCGGACATGCCGCCCGCGAGTTCGATGGTCGCCTTCCATGTTCCTTCGAGATCAGGCCCGGGCGGCGGCGAGAGTTCGTGACGCTGGCCATCGACCCACAGATCGCGGATCTTGGACTGCTTGCCGTCGGCGTTTTTGCCGAAGATCGGCCCATCGGCGACCACGAGGTTGGCGCGGTGGCCCGCCGCAACCTGACCGAGTTCACCGCCAAGATTCAGGATCTCGGCGGGCGCGGTCGTGAGCGCGGCGAGGGCCTGGTCCTCGGTCAACCCATGAGCAATCGCACGGCGGAGATTGGAAGAGAAATCGTTGCGGTTGCGCAGACGGTGCGTCGTCAGTGCGAAACAGATCTGCTCGGCAGCGAATCGGCGGGGATTCGTCGGTGCCTGCTCCCACGACATCAACTCGCGGAGATCGACCTGCTCAACCTTGCCGGGGGAAGAAACGTCAGGGGCGGCGGGGAAGTTGAGGGGGAGGATGAATGGCACCTGAGCGGGAACAAGTGTGATTGCCGGGTTGATACCTGCAACTTCGTCGCCCTTAGTCAGCAGAAGTTCGCGAGGTGGTCCGGCGACCATCGCGGGTTCCCGAAAGGCGGCGAGGCGTTTGTAGTCCGATCCTGATCCGAGTATGGCAGCGGGCCGATGAAACTCAGCCGCGACCTTGAACGCCCGCAATGCCTCCAGTTCGCTTCCACAATCAAAGAGGAACAGTGGGGAAATCTCGCCGATTGCGAGCAGGTCCAAGCAGTTCGCCGCGTCCTTGCACTCACCACTCTTTCGTGTCGCCGCCTGCCAATCCGCATCGCTCAGCGTCTGACGAATCAGCGCGATCGCGCCCATCTGCGAGCCGGGGTAGCCCGTGCCGTCGTTGTCGAAGGAGACGCTGTGGTACGCATTCTCGCGATAGACCGGCGGCCTTGCGGCGGCCGCGTTCGCGTCGTCAAAGGGTTTGGCGAGGGACACAACGGCGGATCGCCCGCGGAAGATGCCGCCCTTGGGCGAGATGGCCGCCGAGGCGAACCCGAGTTTGCGAAGCGCGCCCGCCTGTGCTTCGAGGTTTGCAAGTCCATCGAGGGCCGACCGCTGCGGCGTGACGGCGTCGTTCCAGTGCTTGCCCGGATCGCTCGCGAGGGGCTTGGGCGTGTCGAGTTCGAGGTAAGGCTCGACGAACGCCGCGTAGAGGTGCAACCCCGAGTAGTCATACACGCGCGGGCCCATGGGCAGGCGCGGGGCGATGTCGTCGTCCGTGTTCGCGACGCCATCAGGTCCCGGGTCGGCGGGCAAGACATCGGTGATGCGTCCATCACGCACGACCACCGTCGCGCGGCGCAGGACCTGACCGGGCTTGGGGTGGACCGTGGCGTTGGTGAGTGCCGCCCATGTCGAGTCCGCCCGGCGCATGCCGTTGGGATTGGGTGCCAGGGGGCTGGTGGAGGTGGGCTGTGCTGTTGCGAGCAGCGCAAGGCTGGCCACGACAAGGGAGCCCGCTGCCGCACCAGATGCCAAAGTGCCGCGTGACCAACCCGATCCGGTAGAGAGTCTGAGAATCATGGGCACAGTGTAACGGAAAATGGACCAAGGAGGATGGGTCTCAATAACGCGAACGCTGGGGAACTTGGCGAAAGTCCTCCGGCCCGGGGGGCGCCCATAACCGTTTTCGTCCTTTGGCGTTCAGCAAGGAGGCATTCGCGTCGATGCCTTGGGGAGTGATTTCCATCAACTCTAACGCCATGCAGGCCAAGGCCATCTCGCAACTGACGCGGATGTCGGCGGTCATGAACCACTCGATGGAGCGGTTGGCGACGGGCAAGCGGATCAACCGCGCCAGCGACGACCCCGCCGGGATGATCACGGCGGAACGAATGACCGCCGAGCAGAAGTCATTGCAAGCCCAGATCGAGGCGCTGGATCGCGAGGAGCATCGCACCGGCGCCCGCGAGGGTGCGGCGAGCGTCGTCTCCGACTTGTTGGTCGACCTGAACGGCTTGGCGGTCGCCGCTGCCAACACGGGCGGCACGACCGAGGCGGAACGCGAGGCGATGCAGATCGAGGCCGACTCGATCCTGCAAACGATCGACTTCATCTCGAACACGACCCGCTTCAACGGCGAGCAGGTGATCAATGGCTACACCGCCCGTTCGATGGGGCAGGTGTCGGCAGACCAGCCGGGTCCCGATGGCGACACCGCGTCGTACAGTCTGGCGGATCTTGCCAGAGGCGGCCGACTCAACCTGATCGATGGCGACATCGAGATGGCTCAGAAGTCGATCGAGTCGGCGATCTCGGGCATGGCCACCGAGCGCGGCGCGATGGGCGCCTACCTCAAGGGCAACGATTCCAAGCGAGCGGCGTTGGTGGTTCAACTGGAAGAGGTCACAAAGACCAAGGGTCTGATCGTCGACACGGACTACGCCAAGGAAACCGCCGAGATGTTCAGGGCCAAGGTCCTGACTGAGGTCGCGACGTTTGTGGCGAAGATGGCCGGTGACCAGAACGCGACAACAGTCCTGTCGCTGGTCTCGGGCGTGGCGCCGAAGTTCTAAGTGGCGACCTGGCGCAGGCGCGATCGGCGACTACTTCTCAAGCACAAAGCACAGTTCAGGCCCAAATGGCGAACGGGCAAAGAGGCGATACCCGGCATCCTTGAGCGACTGCACCGACGCAGCCGTGCGAGGGACGGTCGTCTTGTGGTCGTCCCAATAGTGATACTCGATGAGAATCTGCTTGGGACGAATCGAACCCCTGAGCAGGTCCTCGATCACCGCGTACTCGCCCCCTTCGATGTCCATCTTCAGAACGTCGATGTGGTCGTGTCCCAGTTCCTTCATGAGCGTCTCGAGGCGTCGCACCTCGAGCTTGACGACCTCGTTCGCCCCCTGGGCGTTCTCGCTGGGGTTGTACGAACTCCACGTCGGATCGTCGCTACGCATGACGAACGTCGCGATGCCGTCCTTGTCAGACAGGCCATACGGGTGGAACACAAACTTCGCCGGCACGGTTTGGGTACCGAGCCACTTGAGGCAGCGGGGCGTCGGATCAAAGGCATGCACCGTGCAGCCAAAGCGCCCGATCATCGCGAGGTCCCAGGTGATATCCTGTCCTACTCCCACGCCATAGACGACGCTGTTCGCGTTGATCAGGCTGGGCACCACCCACCACCCGCCGTAACTGGAACCAAGCCGCTCGCGAGCGACGTTGGCGTCCAGCGGCGTGTGGAACTCCTTGCCCGACCACACGCGCGCCCGGCGGCGCAGATAACGAAGAACGTCCTTGGCTTGGTCGACAACAGTGGGCATGCATCCGACTCCGAACAGGGAAGGCACGGCGGAGTGTAGTCGCAACGAGAAATTGTCCTATCGGCCACCCACAGCGCACGTTTGGCCTTTCCCAGGCTCACGCCGAGGGGGAACGTCGCCGATAATCACCGACTGGCCCGCAATCCCGGGCCCAAGACTCTGGGGCACCCTCGCGAATGCATGTTGTTCTCCTCAACCAGGCCTTCCACCCCGACGTCGTTGCGACGGCTCAGATGGGCAAGGACCTTGCCGACGCACTCGTGCGTCGCGGGCACACCGTCACTGCCATCGCCTCGCGATCGATCTACGGCAAGAAGGGTGCGAGCCTGCCCAAGCGAGAAGACATCCCCGTTGCCGGTGGCGGCGTCATCCACGCCTCTCGCGTCGGCATGAGCGTCTTTGGTAAAGCAGGCATCGCGGCTCGCATCGCCGACTTTGGGTTGTTCTACCTCTTGGCGATGTGGCGATTGCTCACGCTCAAGAAGCCGGACGTTGTGATCTGCTATACCACGCCGCCGTTCATCGGGCTCGCGGGGATCGTGAGTCGCTGGCTGCGGGGCAGCAAGGCTGTGTATTGGGTGATGGACCTCTATCCAGACCTTCCCGTGGCGTGTGGCGTGATGAAAGAGAGGGGCTTCGCGACGCGATTCTTCGAGCGCGTGAATCGGTTCGTCCTCAGGCACAGCGATGTGAACATCGTGCTCGGGCGGTGCATGCAGGAGCGCGTCATCGCCAAGGGCACACCAGAACCGCGCGTGCGCATCATTCCCGTCTGGGCGGATCTCAACGGCATCGAGCCCGTGGAACATGCGACGAACCCCTTGCGCACGACGTGGGCCCCCAACAACGAGTTCCTCGTGATGTACTCGGGGAACTTTGGGTTGGGACACGACGCCCAGACCATCATCGGCGCGATGCGCACCCTCAAGGACGACAAAGCTGTCCGCTTCATCTTCATCGGTGGCGGCAAGCGGCGCAAAGAGGTTGAGGCCGCGGTCAAGGAGTTTGGCCTCACCAACGCGACCTTCGAGGACTATCGCCCGCGCGGCGAACTCTCCCAATCACTCTCTGCGGGCGACGTTCACCTGATCTCGCTCAAGGAAGGCGTCGAGGGGATCATGGTCCCCAGCAAGATGTATGGCATCATGGCCGTCGCAAGGCCGAGCCTCTTCGTTGGACACCCAACGTCCGAGATTGCACGCGTGCTCGACGAAAGTGGCAGTGGGTTCACAGTGCGAGAAGGCGATTCGGCGTCACTCGCCGCCAAGATTCTCGAACTCAAGAACGACCCGGCGCGTACCCGAGCCATGGGCGAGAGCGGAAGGCGCGCGATCGCGGGACACTACGATTCCGCGGCTGCCTGCGGGCAGTGGATCGAAATGCTCGAACAACTGGTGAAGAAGGCATGACCACAACCCCGTCTCCAAACGCACCCGCGAACGCCTTCGAGTTGGAGCCCGTCCCGGGCACGCTCAAGAGTGGCTACGAGTTCCTCGTGCTCCAGAAGCCCGGACGCACGCTCAAGAAGTACGTCTTCATCCAGGACGACGCCAAAAACTTGCCCCGCGTGCTCGACAAGTTCCTGCGCGAGTTCGCCGACAGCACGATGGGCATCAACCTTCAGGCCAACACGCAGGGCAAGCGCACGCTCGTCGAGACCGTGAAGGAGTTGTACAAGGTCTATGGCTTCTGGTACTTCCAGTGGAAGGTCCGCCAGTTGGTGTGGAACAAGGTGATGGGCAAAGTCCGCGGAGCGCTGGGCCTCAAGGGTGGAACGACCGTTCCCAGCGTTGCGCGCAAGTACAACGTGCCCGTGCACTACACCGACGACGTCAATAGCGAAGAGTTCCGCAAGATGCTCCGCGACCTGGGCGTCGAGTTCATCGTGTCAATCTCGGGCACGCAACTGTACAAAAAGGAACTCCGCCGCCAGACGCCCTTTGGCATCGTGAACTGCCACGGCGCGCTCCTGCCAAAGTACCGCGGGCTCATGCCATCATTCTGGACCCTCGCGAATGGTGAGCAGTGGGGCGGCTCGAGCGTCCACTTCGTCGATCGCAAACTCGACAACGGTCCGATCGTCGTGCAGAAAAAGTATCGCATTCACGCCCACGACACGCTCGAGGACGTGATGAGCCGCAGCAAG
>Ga0209175_10000481_pt1 | contig 23578 bp, 13 predicted proteins | sample JI91814C2DNA_FD_187506 | JGI IMG/M metagenome (GOLD analysis project Ga0209175, IMG submission 187506) | Wastewater effluent complex algal communities from Wisconsin, to seasonally profile nutrient transformation and Carbon sequestration -... | ecosystem: Engineered > WWTP > Effluent > Algae...
ACATCCCAATCAGTTCCTTCGCCGCCATTGCAGGTAGTTACCAGTCGTTGCGTAGATGCGGTAGGGTCCAAAGAACGGATCAGGGCAGTGCATTCTTCGGCAAAATCCTTGGGTAGTTTGCTTTCATTCTGCAAACCCCATAAAATCACAGCAGGATCATTTCTTCTTTCGATCACCCATTCTTTGAGTAATTGTTTGAAATTGTCGCGGAAAGCCTTGGTATCATACCATACATGGGCACTCAACTGTGTCCACCATAAAATACCTTTCTGGTTAAATAATTTACCATATAATAAATGATGGGGCTGGTGACCATCGCGGAAGGCATTGAATCCGGCAGATTGTATCCATTTCAACCTGGATCTGATTTGTTCTTCACTGAAAGCATGACTTTGTCCCAGCAGGTGTTCATATTCTGCAATGCCGTTTAGAAAAACCGGTTTGTCGTTGAGGATAAATTGTTTGGTCGGTCCATTCCAGCTGATGGTACGGAAACCAAAATCGGTTTCTAACCTGTCAAGAATTTTACCACTCTCTTTAATAAGGGTTACGATTTTATAGAGATAGGGATTTTCGTTTGACCATAGTTGGATATTGGATATTGGGATATTGGGTATTGGGATATTGAGGGAGTCATATGCTTGCAGTGATTTATTTACAGAAACCCGGTTTACCACAACTCCTTTTTGATTCACCAGTTGTTGTTCCAACTGGATTTTTCTTGGCTGGGCTGAATAATTTTTAATAGTACTGGTGCTATGGAGCTTCGCATATTTTTGGCTGATTGCTGCCCAGGCATGCACCCCGAAGGGTTCAATTCTTATATCACTGGAAACAATTAAATGAACCGGTCTGAAAATACCAAAGGGTTGGGAGCCTTCTGAAAATCCGCGTTCATCGCTACAGCCTCCGCAAACCCAGGGAAGATCACTGATACCGGATAAATGGCTGGCATGCACCAGTATCTCATTATACGCCTCGGTTGTTTCGATAAAATCACTGATATCAATTGTAAATCCGGTGCGGCCACCAGCATGTCGGGCTACCAGTTTGTCATTGACAAAAACCTCCGCATGCGAACCCACTCCTTCGAAATAAAGAAAATACCGTTTGCCTTTCCGGGGTTCATTCAGGTACAGTGTTCTCCGGTACCAGGCATCTCCATGACGGTTACCATGCAATAACCTACGATAGCCATGATAGGTATCCAGGTTATGCGGGATGCTCACCGGATGCCAGTAACCGGCTACAACTTTTGTTGGCAGTCGGTCTTTCTTTAAAGGCTTATCATCCAGGGTAGCCGTGTAAGTCCAACCGTCCTGCAATAACAAATCCTTCCGCTGTGCCAATGAATGGAGCCCCTGCACTAAAAAAAACAGGAGAAAGATTTTTTTATAGTTACAGTAATGCCGCATTCAGTATATAGGTTCCGTTTTTAGTCGTGCTGATTTTTTTGATACGGCCATTGTATCTGATCTGTAAAGACTGACCGGCTTTCGAAACAATTTTCAATTGCTCCAGTTTACCCTTGCTCCACTTGATATCCATCACAAAACCACCTCTGGCACAAATGCCTTTTACTTCTCCCTCACTGAAGGCAGCAGGAAGGGCTGGTAATACATCCAGGTATTGGGTATGACTTTGTAACAGCATTTCCCCGATACCCGCTGCACCACCAAAGTTTCCATCTATCTGGAAGGGCGGATGTGCATCAAATAAATTCGGGTAACTGCCGGCACCTCCTTTCACGGGACTCAATAACATACCCACCATCTTAAATGCATGTTCCGCATCTTTGAACCTGGCCCAGCAATTGATCTTCCAGCCCAGACTCCAGCCCGTGGCTTCATCACCACGGAATAACAAAGATTGTTTAGCGGCTTCCATCATTTGAGGAGCATCATCATAATTGATTTCCGATCCGGGATACATGCCCCATAAATGGGAAATATGCCGGTGCTTGTTCTTTGGATCATCCATATCCTGCATCCATTCCTGTAATTGGCCGTGACGCCCAATGGTATTCGGTGCGATCTGTTTAAGCTTTACGTTTAATTGTCTGGCGAAAGCAGTATCCTTTTTCAAAATGCTGCTGGCAGTAATCACATTCCGAAATAATGTACGGATGATTTGATGATCCATCGTGGGACCAGCCACCAATCCACCCTGCTCAGGAGAATTAGAAGGGGTACTGATTAGGAAACCGGTAACAGGATCTTTGATCAGGAAGGCATCAAAAAACAGAGCGGCCTCCTTCATGATGGGATAAGCTTTCTCGATCAGAAATTTTTTATCCTGTGTATACAGATAATGCTCCCATAAATGCTGGCATAACCAGGCACCACCTGTTACCCAGATCCCATGATCAGCGGCATTGATCGGTGACGTACCTCTCCACAAATCCGTGTTATGATGCAATACCCAGCCCGGTGCATTGTAATGATCTTTTGCAGTTTGCTTCCCTGCTTCTGCCAGTTCCGTTATCATATCAAATAAAGACTGGTGCATCGGAGAAAGATTCAGCAGCTCCGCCGGCCAGTAATTCATTTCTGCATTGATATTGGTGGTGTACTTGCTGCCCCAGGGAGGATTGATCAAATCATTCCAGATACCCTGCAAGTTAGCAGGCTTTGTACCGGGACGGGAAGATGCAATTAACAGGTAACGTCCATACTGCAGGTACAAAGCCGCGAATGATGGATCCTTTCCTTTTGCAAAATTCGCCAGCCTTTCTTCTGTGGATGTATTGATTGCCAGTGAATCCTTAACCGCTGCTCCCAACCGGATGGAAAAACTATTGAACCATTTTTTGTATTCCGCAATATGCGCGGCTTTTACCTGAACATAAGTTTTTCCTTTCAGCGATTGTAATGCTTTTGTACAGGGAATTGATGGATCTGCGGTGATATCCTTGTAATTTTTAAAATTAGTACCTGCTGTTACATAGATGGTTGCTTCATCCGCTTTTTCAATCACCAGTCGGGTGCTGTCGAATGAAATTTTCCCGCCTTTGGTAATGACCCGGATATAACTTTTTCCCTGCATCGCTCCGGTCCTGACTTTCACAGAAAGCACCAGTGTATTGTCATCCAGTTTGTCGATGGTATAATTGCGGTGCGGACTGCTCATGACCACGCTGCAACTGATACTGGCTTTTTTACTGGCACTGAGTTGCGTTACGATCGCCTGCTGTGGCGCCGATACAAAATACTCTCTCTTAAAATTGACGCTATCATAAGTATATGATGTAGCGGCAATGGCGGTACTGATATCAAGTTCCCTTCTGTAATTGCTGACAGCTCCCTGATGAGGAAACAACAGGTAGAGATCGCCAAAGGGCTGGTAACTGGCCTGGTAAACCCCAACCGGTGGCGGGTTATCATTCACCACAAAATATTTCCACTGCCCTTCCAAAGGAATTTTTTCTTTCTCTTTTCCTTCGGGATAAATACCAATATGGATACTGGTATCCTTGTACCCATAGATACCGCCCTTGTCAAAGAAGTTCAAAACCAGGATGGCAATGCTGTTCTTTCCTTTGTGCAAAAGGTTTTTGGCGACTTTATATTTCCTGCCTTCGTTATTTTGCTGACTGCCCACCAGCACCCCATTCACGTAGGTATAATCATGATCACGGATCCGGTTGAAATCGGCAATCATATCTGTCTCCTGCCAGTTATCAGGCAAAACAAAACTGGTGCGCAACCAAACAGCCCCATCTAATCCGCCAAAGCCCACGGTTTCCCAGCCATCCCAGCTGGGGACATACATATTCTTCCACTGACTGTCATCAAAGTCAGGGACTGCATATTTTTTATCTGCAGTGGAGGCATTGATCCAGGCGGAACGCTCAGCTTCAAAACTCTTAGTGCCCATGAATTCTTTTTCTGCTAATGCTTCGGCTTCTTTCTGTTTGCCTGCAAAAAGCAATTGCCTGATCGAATCCAGAAAGCGATAGGCACCCGGGCGACTATAGGACCTGGGCTCGCCGGACCATAAAGTTTCTTCGTTGAACTGCAATTGTTCATTCTCCACCCCGCCAAAAACCATGGCTCCCAAACGGCCATTACCAATGGGCAGGGCTTCAGTCCATTTTACCGCTGGTTGACGGTACCAGAGTTTCAGGTCCTGTGCATTCAAAGCACAGGTGTACAAACAAAACGCACAAAACAGTATCAAATACAATCTGTATTTCATTCCAACAATTTAATGAATAGCATTATTCAAACAGCCAGTCAATATTCCGGCTCTTCAAGTCTGACAGCATTCCTGCATCATACACCGGAATAACAGTATCCCCGTTCACAAAACCAAGGATCAGGCAAACTCCTTTTTCCAGTTTCAATACATGTGTTCCTTTATTAAACCGATAAGTATGGATATTCACCGGGGGCATCCCTTCAATCGCCAATGCATTGGAAATTTTAATCTCTGCCTGTCCGTAATCATCCGCACTGGCATTGGTTTCGAGTTCCGGTGCTTTCAGAAAAACGGAATCGGTACTGAACGCAGTTCTGGGTTTTTTAAAATATCCTACCAGGATTTTAACCGGCTGATCCGTAGTAAAACTGATCTCCGTTCCTTTTTGAATCATTTGTTGGAAAGGGATTTGTACAGCCCGAAGTCCTTTTAGTTCAGGGGCAAGCTCTTTTATTGCAAGTGAAGTGTCAGTAAACAGGGAAGCTCCTTTTGTGAGATTCACTACAGGCCATTCCTGATTTACAGCCGCATTTTCGAATGCTTTGGCCACTGTCTGGCTTTTACCGGATTGATTTTTGAGTGAATCAATCTTCCGTTCAAATGTTTTCAATTCCAGTTGGTAGACCGGCAGCATCTCCTTCCAGTGCTTATAAGTACCATCCACCCCACGCATCGGTATTTTTCTTTGCTGGGTCTGCATGCTGTTGGCATACCGATAACTATACCTTGTCAGCCCCACTAACCGCGTAAAACTCTCCACACTTCCACGGAGTGAGCGGGCAGCGTTATCCAGGTCTTTGATATCGTTTGTGTATTTATAACGCAATGAATGGAGTGCAGCTTCTGCTTTCTGCGAATAAAACCAGGCCAGGGCATGATAAGCTAATACATCGTTTTTCAGTCTGGCGAACTCCACTTTATTTTTGGTTGGCTTCACCCCGTAGATGATTTCCCTGGCCATATCAGCATGTCTTCTTACTTCCATGATGATCTGTGGCGGCGTTTCACCTTTAACCGGTAATCCCTTTGCCTGTTTGTCGGCATAATCCAACAACATCTCTCCCTCGGGTGCTTCGGCATCATATAATAAAGTAAATAATCCGTAACGATAGGGATTGATTAACTGTGTCATCAGCATACCCAGCGTAAGTGTTTGCCGGTTTCCATCAGTGATACCGAATCTTCTTAACAGTTTTGGAGCGATTTCACCCGTCTCTTCATATGCTTTTAAAATCCACCAGCCATCCTGAATACTACAGCCATATTTATTAGCCAGCAGCTGACCCCAGTAATTCATTTCTTCTTCGCGATCCCTTTTTGCTTTCCAGGCATAGCGGGCCCAGGCCTTGTACCAGATCCAGTCTCTTTCAATCTGCAATAAACGTTTGTCGCCACTGAGTCGGTCTGCACTATAGGGCCAGTCCCAGTAAGAAGCCTGCGGATACAAATGCAATCCGTTTCCTCCCATCACTTCATGCATACCGATCACGCTTTGCTGAATAAAATCGGGTGAACCATAACGGAAGGGTTCAAGGTTGGCGAGGATATGTACATTCTCAATCTGTACAGAGCCCAGTTTACTCAGGGTCTGGTGCAATTCGGCCCAGCTGCCACGGGGACGGGCATAGGTCAATGCTTCTCCGTTGAACTTGGCTTCGGTGTATAAATTTTTATAAAGTGGCAACGCAGCTTTCATCACGGCCGGTGCATCGGTATCGTGGGCACGCAAAACAATGGGGGGCTCTGTCTTTTTACCCAATGCTTTCAAACCATCCTGCACCCCGGGAATAATAGTTTTGGTGAACCATTCAATATCATCCGGACCGGTGCCCTGCATGGCTTCACCCAGACAAACCATCAATCCCACATTGGGATATTTTTCTACAAATGCGGCAATAGATTTCCGGGTATAATCCGCAATCAGTGGTACAATCGGTCTTTCTCTTTCCTGTGTCTTGATTTTATTGCGGTCTGCAAAGGGTTTTGAGACGATGATATTATAAAACATCTGGATCACCCAGATCCCTCTTTTATCTGCTTCCGTAGTAAGGAAGCGATAGATCTCTTCATTTTTTTTAAAAGTGCTGTCATCCACTTCCACAGCATAAGGATAATCTTTTAATCTAACGAGCGATGCAAAGGGATGTCCGTTCCAGAGATAGAGAGAGTTCATCCGGTTGTTGACCATGGAATCCAGCACCTGTATCCATAATTCTTTATCATAGAACCAGGGAAAGGTTTCCGGAGTATACGGATACTCATACACATTTCTGCCGGGGAGATACTGGGGTTTCTGCAGACCGATGCATTGTCCGCGTAATACCATCTCCGGTGCATCTTTCATTAACCAGCGATCCGGGAATTTTTTATCCTTTTCAATTTTTGCCGCCAGTTCCAGTGCCGCATACAGGATTCCGTTTTCATCATTCCCGGTTAGTCGGGCCACCTGATCGCTGCAATCAATGGTGAAGCCTTCTTTGGCTGTATCATAAGGTACCGCTGGTTTAACAAGAAAAAGCGGAGCCTGCTGCAATAGGAATATTGAATACTTTATTTTATCCAGTTTATATTTCTTAATGACTGATTGCAAACGGGCCACTCCGTATTGTGTGCGGGGTGATTTGACGCCATCATAAATCATCACCTGTCCTTTTGCAAACAGGCCGGATAAAACAAATATGAATACCAATAATCTCTTCATGATTTCATTTCTACAGTGATCACAGTTTTTACTTGCTGATCACCGCCATTTCATGTAACCAGATTTCCAGCATCGTATAACCGCTTTTATCGGTTTGATTGCGGTCACTGGCGTCAGCAGGATTCAATCCTTTCTTTTTCTCCCAATCATCCGGCATCCCGTCTCCATCCGTATCTGTTGCTGCTTTGACAGTGGAATAGACCGGCCATCCGCCTACGGCAAAAGGCAGGTCAATGATACCGGGTTTACCAAATACGCCTTTGCCGGAAGCCGTACCAGTTCGGGTTTCCTGTATCACTCTTTCATCTGCTGCATCTCTTTTGGGCAAACAGGCACCGGCATATTTCAATACGGATTCATAAGCATCTTTGGTGGATTGCATCAAAATCGCTTCCACTACCGGAAAGGGTTCATCTTTGATCGCACCTGAAGGGAAACCTGCTTCTGCCAGGTCAATCCCCCGTTTATTCTTTTTAGTGAGATAATTCTCCCCTTCCATGATATTCCCATCTGCATACCACTCCCCTGTGCCCTTGCTGTTTTCTTTCTGGTAAGAGGCATGGACAAATTTTAACTCCGCCGGAGCAGCTGGTCCGGGTTTATAATAATTGTTGATGATATTCACCCTTGAAAAGCCACCACTGATATTCATTTCTCCGCCGTAACAGGCATTGGTATTACCCCAGTTATAAATCACATTGTTGCGGTAATCCACCAGCGCCATCGTATCGTGCGCCCTGGCTCCGTTGAATCTTGCAGCACGATTATTCTGATGTGCAATCAGGTTATGGTGATAGCTGGCATTTTGTCCGCCCCAAACCCCGCCATAGGAACGATTGCCTTTCATGTGACCGGCACTGTATAATCCTTCGCTCACAATACACCATTGAAAAGTAGTATTCTTTGTATCATACATGGCGGCACATTCTTCATTGGCCCAGCTGAAGCTGCAATGATCCACAATTACATCATGGCAGTTCTCCATATCAAATCCATAAAGCCCTTTTTTATCAGTACCACCCGGACGGCTCCTGATAAAACGAATGATGATATTGCCGTGATTTCCTTTGGCAGAAGCCCCGTTGACAATGAAGGAATAATTTTTCAGGCAGATGCCATCACCAGGAGCGGTTTGTCCGGCAATCGTGAGGTTACTTCTTTTTACGGCGATATTGGATTCCAATTCGATCAGTCCGCCCACCGCAAATACAACGGTCAAGGCTTCACCTGGATATTGTTCCAGTGCCCAGCGGAAACTGCCTTCTCCTTTATCATTGATATTGGTAACGGTTACTACTTTTCCCGCGCGTCCACCGGTCGCATATTTGCCAAAACCTTCAGCCCCCGGAAAGGCCGGTAACTGAGCCTTAGCTACTAAAGAAACCAGGAAGGCCATCATTAACACGGGTAATCGCATATCACGGGACTTTAAATGATTAAAATGTCTGGCCCAGGTTCCGGATGTTTACACCTCCCTGTTCGCTGGATAAATAAGCGGCTTCCACACAGGCCATGGTATGGATGCAATCTGCGGCGCTGTTATCCGGTTCTGCAATACTGCCTTCGGCGGCCAGCATCAGTTGCGACATACTGCCGATGAAGGCATGCGGGAACCAGCTGCCTTCCACTTTTATTTCTCTCCACTCCGGTTCCTTTCCTTCTTCGAGTAAAACATATTCAAAACTATCGGCTGATCCTCTCGGGTAATCAATCAGTGCCCCAAAGCTGATCTTGACAGCACCCTTGCTACCTTCGATCTTGATATAGGACTGCTGCTTGGGGGTGCCATAATTATGACAATGGTTGGCCAGTATATTGGCTGCCACCATTTCTCCATAATCCATGATGATATTACTTCTTACAGACGCTAATTGTGGCATGGATGGATGCCTGGTAGTTTTGGCATAAACTGAAACCGGGTTACCCAGCAGGTTTCGAACGAGGTCGATATAATGAATACTATGATATAAAATTTCTACCCGGGGGGATGTAAATAAGAAATCCCATAACTGCAAGGGCGTGTATACATTCACGTTAATTTCAATATCATAAATCTCTCCAAGCAATCCACTCGCCAACAGGTCTTTGGCTGTTAGAATATAGGGCGCATACCTTAATTGAAAATTGACGGCTGCGAGTTGTTCTTTCTTTTTTACCAGTTGCAGTATTTCACCGGCCTGCTGATAATTTTCACCCATGGGTTTCTGGATCAGCACGGCTGCTTTCTCCGGTAAAAGCGTGAGGACCGGAATAATTTGCGAACCGGGGACCGCCAGATCAAAAATAGCATTGGGTGGTGCCGCTGCCAGCAATGCTTCCAGTGAAGGATAACAATTGGGAATAGAAAAACGATCAGCGGTGGCTTTGGCCTTTTCAGGATTGATATCAACAATCCCCTGTACATTGAAACCCGCCAGTTGATAGGCCGGCAGGTGGGCATCATTTACAATGCCGCCCGCACCAATGATATATATGGGAAAATGGCTGTTCAATCGATCCCTGTTCCGGTTATTTAGTGTGATGCTGTGAAAAATTATAAACCCAACTGATAAAACCGATTCGCATTGGAAAAATAAACGGCCTCCAGTTCATTTTCTCCAAGTAGTGATTCCAGGATGGATTTTGTATTCATCCAGGTTTGCTGATAGGAGTTGGCCAGTAAACTCACGGGCCAGTCGCCCCCGCAAAAACAACGTTCCGTTCCGAAATGCTCAAGGGCAAATGCCACATAAGGTTTGATATCTTCCTTTGTTCTTCCTTCAAAGTTACCGGATGCCGTTCCCAATCCGGAAATCTTTGCATGGAATTGGGGATGTGCTGCGGCTTCCTTCATCAAACTGCCCCAGCGGCCAAATTGCTCTTTGGATGGAATCGGTGGTGCATTCAGGTGATCGAAAACAAATTTTAATCCAGGTACTTTAGCGGCTACTTTCAAAACGGTTTCAATATGTTCCGGCTTCACACCCACTACATCATAGGGCTTATTATTTTTTGCCAGCAATTGTAAGCTTTCGATTACAGCAGGTTGTAATAACCATTGGGCATCAGGTTCATCATGGATCAGGTGCCGCATGCCCACGAAATAAGGATTCGGCAATAGTTCTTCTTCCAGCAACCTGGCTGTTTCAGCTGTATCCAGCAGGGGTAACCAGCAAACCACGCCATGGATCCAGTCATTCTGTGCGGCAAGTTCCAGCATCAGTCTGGTATCATCCATATTGCAACTGGCCTGTACCATTACGCCGTCGGTTATACCCGCCTCTATCCTTTCTTCTTTGATTTCGTCAATGGAATAGGTACGGTTCAGGATAGATGTATCGCCTTTCAGCCAGGGATATTCGGCCCGGGTGAAATCCCAGACATGGATATGTGTATCAATGATGCGTGACATAATTACTGTAGCGTTGTTATGGGCTCCTGCAAATTATACTTTTTGCTGATCACTGCATTATGTTCTCCCAGCAAAGGAGCACCCATTGCAGAGCGCAGGATATGGCCGTTTACGCGGATCGGACAGCGGGTGGTATCGAGATGAAAGCCTTTACCTGTTTTTACCTGCATCACCATGTCCAGGTTACGGAAGGCTTCCTGTTTGATCAGTTCTTCGTAGTTAAACACAGGGGCACACCATACATCAGCTTTTTCCAGAATAGATAACCACTCTGCATTGGTACCTGTTATCAAATGGGCAGCAATGATTTTTTTGATCTCATCTCTTTTTGAAAACCATTCTTTTGGATTGGTATAATTTGTCAGGGCCGCGCAACCGATGAGTTCGCCTAAACGTACAATATCAGTCATGGCGAGGGCCATATAGCTGTCTTTGGTTTGGTAAATACCATAGGGCGCTGCCACATAAGCATGGGCATTATTGATACTGCTTCTTTGAGGTAACTGCTGGCCATCATTATAAAAACAGGTGAGTACTTCAAACTGAAAATCGAGAATACTTTCGAGCATGCTCACCTGCACCAATGACCCCTCTCCTGTTTTTTGCTTTTGATAGATGGCGGCTAATATACCCTGTGCCAGATGGGTTCCGGCCAGCATATCCACTACCGCCACTCCCATTGGTGTGGGATTTTCTCCATCATTATTGCTGAGCCAGGTTAATCCGGATACGGCCTGTAATAATAAATCCTGTCCGGGCAGGTCTTTCCAGGGTCCTTCCGTTCCATACCCACTGATTTCAGCATACACGATCGATGGGTTGATGGCTTTGACGGTTTCGTAGGACAGACCCAGTCGCTCCATCACTCCTGGCCGGAAATTATGCACCAGCACATCTGCTTTTTCAAGCAGGGATTTGATCTGTTGCAGTTCCTGTTCATTTTTGAGATTGGCCTGGTAACTTTTTTTATTGCGGTTGATGGCATGGAAGATGGTGGACTCTCCTTCGATTTTTACATCACTCACATAGAGATTGCGGCAGATATCACCAGTACCTGTTTTTTCGATCTTGATCACTTCGGCCCCCAGATCCGCTAATCGAAGGGTGGCATAGGGACCAGAGAGAAACTGGCTGAAATCCACGACCAGCAAATTGCTGAGCAGACCAGTTTCTTCTTTTTGTAACTCTTTCTCTTTATTGATCGTTGTAGCCGATCCATTGATCAGCTGACTGATAATTTCTTTTGTATTCACCCCCAGGGCCGGTGCCGGCCTGTTACTGGTGAGTGTATGGCCATTCAATTTCAGCGGACAACGGGTGGTAACGATGGATGATCCATTCATACCCACCACCTGTTCCATGGCCAGTTGCCGGTAGGCTTCGTGTTCCTTTAGTTGCTGCCAGTTTAAAACTTCAGCAGCCCAGAGATCTCTCTGCCGAAGTGCTGACAACCAGTATTCACCAGGTTGTGTTCGCAGGTGGGCTGCAATAATTTTTTTAATCGCATCTCTTTTTTCAAAAGCATCGGCTGCGGAAAACTGTTTCAGTTCATCACAGGCAATGGCGTCTGCCAGTTCAGGTAAGGGCATCATGGCCAGGGCCAGGTAACCATTGGCTGTTTTATAAATACCATAGGGAGCACTGAGCAGGGTATGTCCGCTGTTGATCTGACTGCGTTGCGGCTGCTGGTTACTGGCAAAAAAAGTAGTGAGCAGTTCAAACTGAAAATCAATGAGGGTTTCCAGCAGACTGATTTCGATCAAGGAACCATGACCGGTTTTTTCTCTTGATACAATGGCGGCCAGGATACCCTGTACCAGTTGGGCACCGGCTAAAATATCACCGATGGCCAATCCGAATGGCATGGGCATTTCGGCGGCATTACCGGTGGTGAATGCCAGTCCGGCGATGGATTGTAATAAGAGGTCCTGTCCGGGTTTGTTTTTCCAGGAACCGGTATTCCCGTATCCAGAGATGGAGGCATAGATGGCAGCCGGATTGATTTGTTTCACTACTTCATAACCCAATCCGTTTTTCTCCATCACACCCGGACGGAAATTATGAATGATGATATCTGATTTGGCTATGAGTTTTTGCAGTAATACCAGGTCCTCCGGATCCTTCATATCTGCCGTAAAACTTTCTTTATTGCGGTTGATCGTATGAAACAGTAAGGAGTCATCTCCCACCCATAGATTTTTGATAGCCAATTTACGGCCGGCATCTCCTGTACCAGGTCTTTCTATTTTAATTACACGGGCGCCGAGGTCAGCCAATCGCAGACCGGCTGAAGGAGCGGATAAATACTGGCTGAATTCCAGCACCACTAAACCGTGCAGGGGTAATCCATTCATGCCTTGGCGAATTGTTTTGGGTGCGCCGGGTGCTGGCGGTAAATATGGTTCATTTGATCCAGGGCTTTTGTTGCCGTAACAGATCCCATCAAACATTGCTGCAGGGGATCACCTGCCTGGTCCTGAAAATGTAAATAGCCGTTGTAACGGGGACGGATATATCCATTTTGCATCACCGGTAAAACGGATCTGAAAAAATCATGGCTGAGCCGGTTGTTTTTTTCATCCTGCCAGGCTTTTAAATGACCCGGTTGTCCGCCATGTTCAGCATACAATGTTTGTTGTAACTCTTCACTCACGACCCATTGTGCAAAATCGATGGCGATCTCCGGGTTAATACTGGAGGAGGATACAGCGATACCGGTACCACCGATGGTGGTTCTAAGTTTTTTTCCCTTGAACGATACTACATCTGTATAATGCAATACATGTTTCGCAAAACCGGTTCTTGCATAATTGCTATAGGCATAGGCAAAGGGGCAGTACCAGTAATCATTGGTACTGCTCATCAGTTCGGCTACAGCGATGGGATTAGCGGAAAAAAATCGCGGATCCACCAGTGAATACAGCTCTTGCATCGTTGCGATCGCAGCCAGTCCGGTTTCCCGGTCAATCAGTTCTTCATCGCTGGCGAATGGTTCCTTCCCGTTTGCGATACAGAAGGAATAAAAATTCATCAGCAGGTCAATGGGGATCGCAGGCACGGCCAGTCTGCCTGCCCTTGCCAGTTGCAATATGTCTTCCCAATTTTGCGGAACGGGGATATTATTTTTCTCCAGTAAGTCTTTGCGATAGCTGGCGGCCGGAGTGGCGGCATCAATGGCCAGGGCCCATTGGCCTCCTTCATAAAAATAACTTTCATGTGATCCGCCGATAGAATTTTCTTCCTGGTTTTGCAAATAAGCGGCGGGCAGGTATTCGTTCAGCGGCAGTACGCAGCCGGTGGCAGCGGCGCATCCCACCCAGGGATGATCAATGATCAGCAGGTCATAATCTTTTGTCAGGGCTTCTATTGGAAAATCGGCAAATTCCTGAAGGGTTCTTTTTTTCCAGCTGATCTGTACGCCGGGGTGCAGTTCTTCATAGCGCTGGGAAGCAGCAAGCAGGGGAGTAATTCCCCTGCTGTGCCCCCATGTTATGCCTCTTAAAACTGCTGCCATTGTTGATTAGTCTTTTTTATTCACCAGTAATAAATGTTCGCAGACCATTACCAGTTCACCCTGTTGGTTAAAACATTCCACCAGTTCGGTTACTACTCCATAGCCTGGTTTTTTATGGTCTTTTTTATCCTTGATGGTCACGGTCACCTGTATGCTGTCATTAATATAAACCGGATTGATAAAGCGGAGCCGGTCGTATCCATAGGTCATGGATACTTCATTGATCAGATCGGCTGTGAGTCCAACAGCCACGGTAAAAATGAGGGTCCCATGGGCGATCCGGTGTTTGAAGGGCTGGGTATTGCACCAGGCTTCATCCATATGATGGGGGAAAAAGTCGCCGGACTCTTTGGCATGGAAATCTATATCCTCGGCGGAGATGGTCCTGGCGCTGGTTTGACGCGTCTCGTTCAGTGCAAAATCCTCGTAATACTTCCGGATGAACATGGCAAAGGTTAATCGTTATGCCGGAAGGGGGATTCCTTTTTCCCGGCATATTAAAAGTAACCCCGCAAAGGCAGCGGCTAAATGGAAGGTTTTACTGATTTGATGGATTATTTTCCCAAAGGCGGGCGGGGTGTTCAGGAAATTGTTCGGCAACGAAGGCTTTCGGAGACCGGATCTGTCAATATCTTAAACCCAATAATCTCTCTGATAAATGGAAAGATCGTTTTTTAAAACAGTTACTCTTATCCAGTAGTTTAAAGTCATTATTTTACCAGCTCAATCACTTGTATACATTTTACTTTGTTTCTTAAATGGGAATTGCGCCACTTATTCATCGAAACATACAAAAGTGAACATCCATTTTACAGGATTTTGCCACTCCCCCTTGAAACTACCAACCGGTGCTTTCAAAAGCACCGTATTCCATCCTTTTTTAAAATAGACTTTTGAGGGCACCCTGTATTCATATCCTTCATCGGTCAAAGGAATTTCGGAATTTCCTTTTTGCCCGCCTCGTTTCCATTTGGGTGGAGGAATTTCCTGTCCATTCACCCATACTTTGCTACTCCGCAAATCCCATGCACCCACAGGGGGAGAATCAGTATTCGGGGATCGGGAAATATTATTAAACCCGATCCAGCATTCTTTTTCACCAGCCTCCTCCATCCAGATTCGCCGGGTTGCATACCAGGTGGTGCTGTCATCCGGCTTCAACAGATGTGAACTGATTACAGGGTCCCAGAAATGCCGAAGCCAGATGGTCCCCCCAAAGACTGACCGGTAAGAATGTAACTGTGCAGTATCCGGAAACGATACCAGTTCCGGGGCAAACCGGGTTGTAGTATTACCCTCATTGGCAAAAGGGCCAATCAGTTTCCATTCAATACCTGATTGTGTCACATAAGGAAATGGCTTGTGTTGAAAATAAAGTTTTTGTTGATCGGTCAAACGCAATTCAAACTCCCGGAATGAGAGAGGGTCGTTGCCCGCTGGCTGGGTGATAACAGAAGAAAAATTCTTAACTCCTCCCCCCTGCCAGCAGCGTTCAGCAAAACTGAGCATGACCGGATAAACGGCATTCATTTTGATCATGTCATTTTCATCAGCCACCCTTCTGTCGGGCCAATTACAAAGTGTAGCCCCCAATCTGTCTTCCGATGCAGAATCAACATCGCAAATTATATGATTAAAAGTAGCTATTACACCTTCCAAAGGATCAAAGTGATTCAGGTACAAATGCCTTGAATCAATGGACGGATATTTTTTCCGGGGGACAGTTTTGCCATTCCACATTTGTAAATAGGTCCCTTCCGGCACATTTCCCCCGGGATCCCATGCCACCACTGTTTTTCCCAGTGACCGAAGGTACCTGACAATTTCCGGCATGAAATTTTTGTTTGTGATCCGGACCTCATCTCCTCCAATATGAATCTCCTTTAAATCAAAATTGCTGCACAGTTCTTTCAAAATGTTTTTACAAATTTTCAGGCCGCTGTCCGTTTGCATTTCAGTACCCATGGCTCTTTTGAATGCGGCACTATGACCAGGCATATCAATTTCCGGAACAAACCTGATATGTCTTTCACGACAATAAGCAATCAGTTCTTTCACTTCCTCAGGGGAATAATACTGTCCTTTATCTCTTAACATGTGTTCCGCTTCCGTCAGTTGCGGATACTGTCTGACTGCTATGCGCCAGGCAATATCTTCTGTAACATGAAAATGAAATACGTTGAGTTTGTATTTTGACATGATGTCAATTTGCTCTTTCAGCAAAGGCAATGACATATAATTCCTGCCCACATCTGTCATAAATCCCCGCCAGGGAAAAGAAGGATGATCTGAAATTTCACAACAGTCAACCATAGTTCTGTCTCTCATCAGCTGACGCAATGTTTGTATACCATTGAATATACCATGTGCAGTGGCTGCGAACAGACGGATGCCGGTTGGGGTCACCTGCAGCCGATATGCTTCTGATTCAGTTCCCCCCATGGCTGGATCCAATCTGAGTTCAATCTGAAATTCGTTTGCACCAGTGCCTGCTTTACTGACAATGACCTGTGTTTGGTCCAATATGTTTTCCTTCAGGAATAAAGCCTCCCTGGTTAATATCGTATCACTGATGATAATTGACCGGGTCAGATACAATGGGAAAAATCCTTTATTCCATTTCAGTTTCTTTGGCAATGGAAGAAGAGCAGGTTGATTTTGCAGGTCAAATACATGGGGGAAAACAAGATGCTTCCACAACAAAAAGCCCTGACCGGTTAAATGCAGTCCGTCATTCGTGAAGTCATGATCCAGCTTTCCCTGCGCGTCACAGAAAAACGGATAAAGGTTTACAAAAGTAAAACCAGCTTTTTCCGCTGCCCTTGCCAGCCGGTCATTCACGATTAGTATAGAATCTGTTTTGCTGGTATGCCCGCTGAATTTTTTAAAAAAATCAGTAACCGGTAATATACTTTGTACAAACAGCCGGGTGAGCGGGCTTCTGGATTTTAGGTAGGCTGCAGTCAGCAATATATTTCTTACAACACTGTCAGTACTCAATCCCCTGGCCAGATCATTCACGCCAATCATCAGGAATACTTTCGAAGGTCTTCTCATAACCACTTCATCCAGGCGTTTCAAAATACCGGCAGAAACATCTCCGCTGATTCCGCGGTTCTTGATTCTTAAATCGTTAAACATCTCCGACCATTCCCCTCCGTCGGTGATACTATTGCCCAAGAAAATAATATCCCGGCTTGTTGGTGGCAGTAATTTAAAAAGTGTCCATCGCTGATGATAATAAGTAGTAAATAATGAATCATGCAATACCGGCAAATTGATTTGACCGGAAACGACATTTGTAAAAAACAATGTAATTAGAATAATGTATATCCTTTGCCGCTTCATATCCTGAATTTACTGATTAATAGAAAGATTTCTGCGATACCACATATCCGTTAGGCCGGACTACTGTAACATAAATTTGTCCCCGGTTTAAATCATCGACTTCAAAATCAAGCTGCTGGCCCGGTGACAGATCAGGCAGCTGGTATGCCCTTCCTTCCGCATAATTATGCGCACTGTCTGACACAAATAACCGGTATCCCTTCACCAGGTGCTGAGGCAAACCAAGGCTTCCAAAAATCAACAGGTTTAACTTGCCGCTTTTCCATTTCCTGACCTGCTGCACTTCCACAGGTGATGACAGCTCTCTTAAAACCTGCATCGACGGCTTTGGATTGCCATACATATCATACACGCCATGTATTCTTCTTCTGTATTTTCCGGTTTCACTTGTTCCGGGATAATGTGTCCTATAATCTGTTAAGTCAAAATAAATCGCTCCCTCCACATAAGGCTTGCTTTCATAGACAGCCATATGATAAATCAGGTCTTCTATTCTTCGCTGATCACCTCCTTTAAAATTAGGCTCACACAATCCGAATTCAGAAATAAAGAAAGGCTTATCCGGGTAGCTTTGATGAACACTGTCCATGTACGCATGAATTTGTCCTGCCGGTATACTCCACCAGCTGGTTCCATACTCATTCATCATTATATAATCTCCGTCTGCCGCAGCATCCGGTATAAAACCAGGGTGATTATAAAACTGATGTGTCAGTGTATTGCTGACATATGCCGCATATCGTGAGGGGTCTGATGCTTTTGCTGTGGTAATCAGGTCAGTGATTAATTTTTTCATCCCACTATCCCGTCCGCGAAGTTCATTGCCAACACCCCAGGAAAAAATACTGGGATGGTTATAGTAATTATCAATCATTCTCCGGAGCTGTTGTTGTGCCAGCTTTCTGATGGTATCATTATCCGGAGTTTCCGGACCCCACATGGGTAATTCCTGCTGCACCAGGATGCCTTCACGGTCACAGAATTGATAAAACAAATCATCCTGCTGAAAATGTTGCCTTGTAAAAATGGTATTGACCTGTTTCATTAAACGGCACTGACTCAAAATAACAGAATCCGTTTCTGCCAATCCATAATCAGGATTACTTCCGGCAGTCCATTCCACACCCATTAACTTCACTCTTTCTCCATTCAGGTATATCTTTCCCTGCAGCAGTTTAACTTCCCTGAAACCAAAACTGGTGGATACCTGATCCGTAACCCGGTTTCCATTCATGATTGAAACGGAAACCTTGTAAAGATTGGGGAAATCAAAATGCCAGGGGTTGATCTTTGGAAAACTAAAATCCGTTATCAGTTCTCCGTTCTGCCAAACCGGCGTAACAATAGTTTGCAGGATGATCTGGCTACCGGGCTGATTCTCTTCCTGAATTTTTACTGCCAATCTGGTGGCAGGAGATTGATATTGGCCGACACCCAGTTTGAGGCGAACTGTTCCTGAGCTGTCACTGGTATTCAATACCGGTAATACCTTTATATAGCTGGCAGCAGGTTTTCCAACCACAAACAAATTTACTTTTCGAATAATACCACCATCGTTGGGCCAGTCAAATGAACTGCCAAAGGGTATTTTATTTTTTCCATAATCGTTGTTAACAGCTATGGTCAGGGAATTCTCTTTTCCATACCGGAGCCATTTAGACAGGTCAACAGAGAATTTACTGAATCCATCTCCTGTATTTTCTTCAATCTTTATCCCATTTAAATAAATAACTGAGCTATGATTGATGGCCCCAAACTGAAGTACAAGGCTTTTATTCTTCCATTCGGTCTTTGGCAAAAATTTCTTCTGATACCATCCCCAGCCATAATGCGTTTCATTTTCAGCTTCAGTATTCCAGGTATGTGGCAGCTTTACTGGCCTGCCTCCCTGTAAACCGGTGTGATACCATTTATCTGAAATGCCAGTTCCTTTTTTATCAACCAGGAATTCCCAACCGGTATTGAAATCCACAGTATCTCTCTGTGCATGCAGTAATATTCCCTTTGCGGACAAGAGTATGAGTAAAATAAATTTCATCATGGTTCATCATTTAAATGCTATTGCCGCCTGCTATACCCGAACATAAAATATATTAAAAAAGCCCTGAATCATGCTCTTATCATCGCATCATCTTTGCTTTTAATTTCATTTATACACTTACTTTACATTTAATCTGAAGGTAACTGCTGGTAGATTTGATGAATTCAACAGATTGCCTTCGCTGTAAGCTGTCCAGCCATAATAAATATACTCCGGCATCATCCGGGTGCGGGCAATAACCCTTTTTTTTCTGATCATGACAGGTACCTGATGAATTCCGTCAGTTGAAAATCCTTGTACAGGTTGATCATCTTTTGTTTGCAAACCGGAGCCGGTGTATTCAAATGTGACAATAATTTTTCCTTTCTTATAAGTAGCTGTCAATGGAACCGGACCCGAATAGCCGATTTTTTGATGATAGGTTTTATTTAATGCCCAGGCTGCCAGTCTTTCACCAATGTCCTTTTTATTAACCGGATGTACATCATTTTTGGCTCCCAGATCGCTGCTTACTGCCATCCCTGAAAAAGGAATCAGCGCAAGCATCTTTCTTTGCTCGTCTCTGAATAAAGGCCAAAGCTGGCTTTTGTACTGCAGGGTGTCGATAGAAGAAAGCTGAACATAATAGAATGGCATTTCAGGCTGCTTCCACCGGATGCGCCAGTCATCTACCATTAATTTGCCGAGCATGGCATATTCCTGTACCCTTTCGGGTTCCTGCGCATTACTTTCGCCCTGATAGCATAGAATCCCTTTTACCGACATCTGAAGTAAGGGCCGGATCCCTGCTTCAAATACAAAGCCTGGTTTATAAGGATGTTGGGGACCCGATTCATCTGTTGGAAAATCAGGGTTACCATTAATATGCTGCTGGGCACGACTCCTGACCCAAACAGGCAATGCTGAATTATTCAACCAATTACCTTTTACTTTCTGTCTGAAAATATCATGTGCAGCAAGAGCTTCGGTGCTGATAAATGTTTCAAGCGGTGCCCCCCCGATAGAAAGATGGATAATGCCAATTGGCACACCTGTTTCCTGATATACTTTTTTTGCAAAATAATAGGCCACGGCACTCATGGATCCTGCTGTAATCGGACTACAAATCTGCCAGTTCTTCCATTCATAGAAGGATGATGCACTCATTCTGTGTATCAGGGAATCAGGATAAGGTTTTCCATATATGTTTTTACCTGCGGGAACCGGGTTCAGGAATCTTATCTGTGGTTCCGGCGCTTTGAATTTTTCATTGCCCCAGAATAAATCTTTCTCAGCCGGAAACTCCATATTACTCTGGCCGGTACAAACCCATATATCACCAAAAAGAATATTCTTCAATTCTAACATATGTGTACCCGAGTGAATAGTCATATTATATGCCTGTGAACCTGCCTGGTGAGCAGGCAAACCGGCTATCCAGCAGGAGTCGCTGGCTACTGTTACATTGGTTTGGTAGCTCCCCAGAGAAACAATTACCTGATTACCCGGCACCCCCTTACCCCAGACCAAAACAGGTTTTTGTTGCTGCAATACCATATTATCAGAGAATTGTGCAGGGATACTTACCTGAGCAATTACAGCATAATTGAATAATACAGCAACGATTAATGCTTTCATACTAGGTTAAATACTGACTGAGTATTTGACTGCAGTACCATTCCTGTCTGGGCAAATGAAAAGGCCCTTTAAACAGATTCCCTTTTGCCGGTTGGGCTACTGAACCATCTCGGTGAAGATAACCATACCACTCTCCGTGTACTGTATCCGGAAAATGCTTGTACGCATACTCCTGCACCTGCCGATGCATGCCGGCATATTTACTGTTCCCGGTAATAAGAAAGGCCAGCAATGTGGCAATAATTGTTTCATTATGCGGCCACCACATTTTCATATCCTGCCAGTATTCCTGTACCGGCTTATGATATACATCCCGGAAATAAAGAATGCCACCATACTGCTGGTCCCAACCCCGTTCCCACATATAATCTATCATCCTGCAGCCCAGGTCGATCAAACGCTGATCCCGGTTTCTGTAAATGGCTTCGTGCAGTATAAACCAGGCTCCTTCAATGGCATGCCCCGGGTTCAGGGTTCGGCCATCAATATGATCAATGATACTGCCATCGGGTGCCACCTGTTCCATGACGCAGCGGATATCATCTTTTACAAAGTCCCTTTCAATAACAGCTATCCATTTACTGATCCATTCATCACAGCGGGGATCACCAATGGTTTCACGCAGCACCTGCGCAGTATTAATCAGAATCATGGGAACACCAATTCCTTTTGAGGGACGTGTATCGGTAAATTTTGCCGGTAATAATTCCGGATGGGTGGCATACTCAATACATTTACCGAAAATCAATCTTGCTTTTTCCGCAGCCTCCTGGTCACCACTTGCCTTAGCATAGGCCGCCGCTGCAATCACATAAAAAGTTTCTGAGAAAAAATATCTTCTTTTCCGGATGGGATTACCTTCTCTGGTTACATGAAAGAACATCTTCCCATCTGAATCAAAACAATGCTTATTCAGAAATTCATATCCCATTCGGGCCCCTTCCAGCCATTCCTGCCGCTGTTCTACTGTATTGTATAATGTTGACAACATCCAGGTTGCCCTGCCCTGAACCCAAACAGCTTTATCATCATCCAGTAAGCTTCCATCCTCATCCCTCATTAACAAAAAACCCCCGAATTCACGATCATAAGAACGGGGAAACCAAAAAGGGATCGTGTTTTGAAGCAGACGACTCTGATAAAAATCCCGTAGTTGAATCAATTCTGCGTTGGAATATTTCATTTTACTTTGATTACTTCCATTTAACGGCAATGAATAATATCTGAGAATAACCATTTTTCTCATACAGTACCCCGACACTACGTTTTGATAATTTTACAATATCAGAATAAGCGGCATTGTCTTTCAGTTGTTCTGCCTTATCAATCAGTTTAGCAACCGGCCATGACCGGCCATCATCATAACTGACCCGAAGTGTAAGATTGTCTCTTTTCTTTTCATCCGCTGCATTACAAAATGCAAGTATGTTCTTTCCTTTCTTTTTTCCGATTGTCAGGATTGTTCCCTGACAAACAGGGTCAGGCAGATTTTTATCATAATAACTGGTATCCCAGGTTTGCCCTCCATCACTGCTTACAGATACGATACGGCTACGGATATGTCCTTTTTGATTACGGCTGTTCATCATCAGTTTACCCTTCCCCAATTCTGCAGCGATCGATTCATTACTTCCGGGTATATGCAATGCTGATCCCAGATGAAAAGTTTCTCCATGGTCATCGGAATAAAATCCGTGTGCATCATAATCCTCTGCCTGTTTCTGCGGATCACCTGCTGAATGATTGGCAGCCACAAATATCCTTCCCCGGTAAGTTCCTTCCTGAAACTGCATGGCATGTCCGGGAGTATTCGCATAACTGCGCCAGTCTTCACTGAACTGATAAGCACTATTCAGCGCTGGCTGATTCGGCCGGTGTACCTGAGTAGTGATATTAACAGGCTCACCCCAGGTTACACCACCGTCTGTGGAGGTTTTATACCATACTTCTCTTAACCCTTTTCCTTTTCGCACTTCTCCTTCATGATTGTTCCCGGTATTATAAAACAGAAAAATACGTCCGCCGGGAAATCGGGGATCTCTTACGTCTACTACCGGAGCCGGGTTACCGGCCTGGAGTAACTCATTGTCCACTACTGTTTGCAATGAACCCCAGGTATTTCCTTTATCAGTGCTTCTTTTTAATACAATATTGATATCTCCGAAATCGCCGGAATTATTTTTCCGACCCTCTGCAAATGCCAGTAAATCACCGTTAGGTAATGAAATTATTGCAGGGATTCGATAAGACTTATGGCCTTCTTTTCCCGATTCAAAAACAGGTACTGCCGGGTTTTGATTATAGCCGGTCAGAAAGCCGAGCAACAGGAAAACTAAGATTACCGATTTTTTCATTGCCTGAATTTAATTGGGGTTTGACTTTTCAACGGGCTTTAAAAACAACAACTGCACAACCAGTGCCAGGGCTACGATACCTGATAAGATTGCAAAATCTTTACCCAGACTACCCGTATCAGTTGATTTACCAAAAAGGTTGGTGATGAATGCCCCGGCAAACACTCCTACCATATTCATCATCCCATACGCAGTGGCCCGGTATCTAGGTGAAACAAACTGGCATAGAATCGGCATATTGTTCGCATCAAACATCCCAAATCCAAATCCAAAACAAAATGCGGCTGCAATGACTGAAAACAAAGAGTGTCCGAGTCCGATAAACATCAGGGCAGGAATGGTAAGCCCCAGGCCAATCGCACTCGTATAAATTCTGCCACGAATATTTTTTTGCACCCATCGGTCGGATAAT
>Ga0209175_10000482_pt1 | contig 23503 bp, 17 predicted proteins | sample JI91814C2DNA_FD_187506 | JGI IMG/M metagenome (GOLD analysis project Ga0209175, IMG submission 187506) | Wastewater effluent complex algal communities from Wisconsin, to seasonally profile nutrient transformation and Carbon sequestration -... | ecosystem: Engineered > WWTP > Effluent > Algae...
GAGCAGCGAGTGCGTGATCAACATCCCCACCCTTGAGCTGGCCGATGCCGTGATGGGCTGCGGCAACGCCTCCGGCACCGACACCGACAAGTTCGCCACCTTCGGCATGCCCCCCTGCCCGCCCGCCAGGACCAGGCTCCGCTGATCGCCGAATGTTTCGCCAAGCTCGAATGCCGGGTCGGCGACCCGTCAATGGTGTCGCGCTACGGCCTCTTCGTGCTGGAGGTGGTCCGGGCCTGGATCCAGCCCGACGTCAAGAATCACCCCACCCTTCACCACCGGGGCCACGGCGCCTTCATGCGGGCCGGCGAAACCATCGCACTGCCCTCGAAGATGAAATAGGCCGGCCGTCGATGCCCGCCCCGACCATCCTGTTCGGCGCCTTCGACCGTCACAACTTCGGCGATCTGCTGTTTCCCCACATGGCGGCCACCCCGACGGGTGCATCATTGGCCGCTGAAACAATGACGCGCGGAAAGTGCCACAGCGGACTTCGTCATCAGCCATGCAGCCATCGACGGCGAGCAATTCACCATCACGCTCACCGACGAGCTCGAAGCCGGATCGGCCAGAACCGCATGCCCAAGGGCTCGGTGTGCAGGAAGGAATGGGGCACCGCCCGGCGCCGGGCCTGAACGCGGGAGATCCGCTCAGCGCAGGCTCAGCCGCCCCCCGAGCGGCGCCAGTACCGCCGCGCCCGTCACCGCCTCGAAGGCCTGGGTGCCGCTCCATGCAGCCGGTCGGCCGGACCCATCCACCTCCAGCCGATCGAGCCGCACCCCCTCCGGCGCAGCCCAATGGCCAAGCAGGCGGCCGCTGAACCCGTCGTGCACGTCCAGCCCGTTGCCGGCCAGCACCCACACCCGGCGGCCCGCCAGTTGCGCCTGCAGCGCCACCACCGGGCCACGCGCCCGGCTGCGTAAAGTCCCCAGCGGCGTCACCCCGCGGCTCACGTCGAGCACCTGAACCACGCTCCCGCCCGGCGGCGCCAGCAGCACCCACTTCAACTCAGGGCTGTACGATTCGGCCCCCCGTTCGCCCGCCGTCACCGGCGCGGCAAGACCCAGGGACAACGCCCCTGACAGCAGGCACAAAACATGGCGCTTCATGACGGGCTCCTCGGCGATTCACTCAAGACAGCCTGACAATAGCGGACAATTTAAAAGCACCAAAGATACAATAATCCGCAAAACCACCCGCCCGTACCGGCTGCCGCCACCCATCCGGCCCGGTCGCCCGACCGATACACCGGACACGCCCCCATGCTCCAGATCGCCCTCGCCCCCGACAGCGGCACCCCGCTGGTGGACCAGATCGTCGCCGCCATCCGCACCCGCATCGACGACCGCATCCTGCACCCCGGCGCCCGCCTCCCGCCGATCCGCCGGTTTGCCGAGGCCCACGACGTGTCGCGCTTCACCGTCGTCGAAGCCTACGACCGGCTGGTCGCCACCGGCCACCTGAACTCGAAGCGCGGGTCAGGCTTCTACGTGACCAGCCGGGCGCTGCCGGCCCGCGCCGCGGAATCGGGCGAAGCCATAGAGCGGGCCATCGACGCCGCCTGGCTGATGCGCGAAATGGCCGCGGACGACCCGGCGCGCATCCTCGTCGGCTCCGGCAGCCTGCCCGCCGGCTGGCTCGACGAAGCCGGCGTGCTGCGCGCGCTGCGGGCCCTGTCGCGACGCGCCGACGTGCGCCCGGTGAGCTACGGCTCGCCCCAGGGCTACGCACCGCTGCGCGCCCAGTTGCAGGTGCGCCTGGCCGAAATCGGCATCGGCGCCACGCCCGGCCAGATCGTCCTCACCTATGGCGTCCACCAGGCCCTCGACATCATCTGCCGCTACTTCTTGAAGCCCGGCGACTGCGTGCTGGTGGACGACCCCGGCTACTGGAACCTGTTCGGCAACCTGCGCCTTTACGGCGTGGCCCTGCTGGGGGTTCCGCGCACGCCCGACGGCCCCGACACGCAGGCCCTCGAAGCCCTGCTCGCCCACCACCAGCCGCGCCTGTTCTTCACCCACTCGGTCCTGCACAATCCCACCGCCTGCAACCTCTCGCCGGCCACCGCCTTCCGGGTACTGCAGCTGGCCGAGAAGCACGATTTCATGATCGTCGAGGACGACATTTACGGCGACCTCGCCCCCGACGCCGCCACCCGTCTGGCCAGCCTCGACCAGCTCTCGCGGGTCATCTACACCTCAAGCTTCTCGAAGACGATCTCGGGCAACCTGCGCGTCGGCTTCATTGCCTGCCGGCCCGATCTCGCCCATCGCTTCACCGACGTCAAGATCGTCACGATGATGTCGTCCGCCGAACTCTCGGAACAACTCGTCCACCAGCTCCTCACCGACGGCCACTACCGCAAGCTGGTTGAACGCCTCAAGGGCCGCCTGGCGGAGGCCGCCGGCCAGGCCCTGCGCATGCTCGAACGGGTCGGCCTCCAGCCCGACCCCGAGCCCCGCGGCGGCCCCTTCGTGTGGGCCCGCGTCCCCGGCCTTGCCGACACCTCCGAACTGGCCCGTCGCGCCGCCCGCGACAACATCCTGCTGGCGCCCGGCAGCGTCTTCCGGCCGCAGAGCCAGCCTTCCGGCTACCTCCGCTTCAACGTCGGCTTCTGCGCCGACCCGCGGCTCGAGCGTTTCCTTGGCGACACCCGGAAAACATGACATCCGGCACAAAAGCACATTCAAGCTCAAGTTTCGGCCCCGCCGCCCGCTAGTACCAAAGTATTATCTCTTCGCACTTGCCCCGGCCGCTCCGGGGCGAATAAGGACACTGACGATGCCAGTAACAAAAAGATCAGCCGCACTCCGCAGACTGTGCCTCCTTGCAGCCGGCCTCATTGTTTCAGTCACCAGCGCCTTTGCCGACGACCTCCGGGAAATCCGCGAACGCGGCGTATTGCGCCACCTCGGCGTGCCCTACGCCAACTTCGTCACCGGCAGCGGCGACGGCCTCGACGTCGAGATCGTCCAGCTCTTCGCCCGCCACCTGGGTGTGCGCTACGAATACGTGCCCACCACCTGGGGCGACGTGATCGGCGACCTCACCGGCAAGCAGTTCCGCTTCAAGCCCACCCTCCAGGAAATCGGCACCCGTCCGGTGCGCGGCGACATCATCGCCAACGGGCTCACCATCCTGCCGCTCCGTCAGAAACTCATCGACTTCTCCGAGCCCACCTTTCCGTCGGCGGTATGGCTGCTCTCGCGGCCCGATTCGGCCGCCCGCCCGATCACGCCCAGCGGCGACCGTGAGCAGGACATCAAGACCACCAAGGCCTCGCTGAAGCTCGGCACCACCCTCGTGATGGACAACTCCTGCCTCGACCCCACCCTCTACGACCTCGAAGGCAAGGGCTACAAGCTCAAGCGCTTCACCGGCAGCACCAACCTCAACGACATCGTCCCGGCCATGCTCAAGCGCGAAAGCGACATGACCCTGCTCGACGTACCCGACGTGATGGTGGCCATGGAGCGCTGGTCTGGCCAGATCATGGTGATCGGCCCGATCTCCGAAGAACAGCGCATGGGAGCCGGCTTCCGCAAGGATTCCCCCGAACTGCGCGCGGCCTTCAACAGCTTTCTCACCCAGATCAAACAAGACGGCTCCTACATGAAACTGGTCAAGAAGTACTTCCGTGCCGCCCCGCGCTACCTGCCCGAGTTCTTCAAGGAACTGCCATCCGGGAAAAAATAGGCCCAGCCACCAGCATGTCGGTCGATCCCAACCTGCTGCGGCGCTATCGCAAGAGTCTCATCGCCGTTCTGCTTTTCATCGCTTACGCGATAGGCCTGTCCGTCCATAACCTGAACGTCCAGCAGCGCCTCGAACAGAACATGCTGGACGCCGCCAGCCTCGAACTCGCCAAGCAGGCGGACGCGTTTTCGAGCTACTTCTCGGAGCGCCACAACGCACTGGCCCACCAGGCCACCTCCGATGCCGTGGCCAACTATTTCGTCGGCCGCGACCTTGGCATGAGTGTCGAGTACGGCCTGAGCGTCCATACCCAGGCCATCGAGGACCGCTTCGAGCACCTCATCGACGAGGAACGTGTCGGCCAGACGCGCATCTACGAACGGATCGTGCTGATCGACCCCGCCGGGCAGCGGATCGTCGAAGCCGGCACGCCGCGCGCCGACGCCCACGAGGACTACCCGGCCCTGGCGGCGCAGCTCGGCGACAGCCGCGGCGTCACCCTGCTCGACACCCACGACCTGCTCCGCTTCAGCCAGCCGGTCAGGGTCAAGGGTGTCCTGCGCGGTCACGTGATCGCCTACAGCCCCGTCGTCGCCCTCGAAGGCCGCGCCGCTGCAACCAGCGCCCTGCGCCCCGAAGCCCTGGTCATCGCCGCCTCCGGTCAGCCCGTGTCGTCCCCCGCCTCCGCGCAGTTCACCCGGCCCGAACTCATCCGGCTCCTGGCCGGAATGGGCGCCCGCGGCACCCAGCGCACCGACACCCTCCCCTTGATCGACGGCGACAAACCCATCGCCGCCATCAAGCAAGACATCGCGGGCTCCCCCCTCGCCCTCGTCAGCCTGATCACCCAGCGCGAACTCGAAGCCCACGCCATTCCATCCCTCTTCCTGGCGGCCGCCGGCGCCGTGCCCTTTGTCGTCCTCTTCATCGTCATGCTCGAAATGCGCGAGCGGCGGCAGGTTGAACAGGCCCTCGCCGCCGCCCGCGCCGAAGCCCGCGCCGAAGCCGAACGGCTGGCCCGCACGCGCAGCGAATTCATCGCCAACATGAGCCACGAAATCCGCACACCGCTCAACGCCGTGCTCGGGCTTGCCCAGATCGGCCAGCGCGACCTCACCGGACGGCAGGCCAACCAGCAGTTCGGGCGCATCATCGACTCCGGCCAGCACCTGCTCGGCATCATCAACGACTTCCTCGACTGCGCGAAGATCGAGGCCGGCAAGCTGTCGGTCGAGCAGATCACCATCGAACCGGGCCAGGTCATCGACAGCGCCATCACCCTCACCGCCGAACGAGCCTTCGCCCGCGGGCTCAACTTCGAAGTCCGCGAAAACGGCCTGCCTTCCCGTTGCCAGGGCGACCCGCTGCGCCTCTCGCAGGTGCTCGTCAACCTGCTGGGCAACGCCATCAAGTTCACAAACCACGGCGACGTCACGCTGGAGGCCGGCGTCGACGGCGACATGCTGCACCTTCGGGTCAGCGACACCGGGGTCGGCATGAGCCCGGACGAAATCGCCCGCCTCTTCCTGCCCTTCGAGCAGGCCGACAGCTCGACCACCCGGCGTTTCGGCGGCACCGGCCTCGGCCTGTCGATCAGCGCCCATCTGGCCCACTCCATGGGCGGCACCATCGACGTCAGCAGCCAACCTGGCGAAGGCAGCCGCTTCGACGTACGGATTCCACTCGTCGACCCCGAATTCGACAGTCCCCCGGCCACCTCCGGCCGCATCCTGCTGGCCGGATTCCCGCCCGACGAGGCGGCCCGCCTGTGCGCCGAACTGCTCACCTGCGGCATTGGCAGCACCTGCATCGACGCCCCCGCCGCCCCGCCGTCCGACACCGAGCTGCTGGTGGTCGACGCCCGCCTCGCCGGCAACGCCCTCGCCTGGCGAGAATGGCTGATCCGGCTGCATGAGCAGCGCTACCCCGTCGCCCTCGCCGGCCGGCTCGACGACGTGGACCGCGCCGCCCTGCCGGACGAACTCGGCGCCCAGTTGCCGCTGATCGAACGCCCCCTGCGCAGCCGCCACTTCATACACTGCCTCCACACCAGCGCCATCCTGCCAACCCCCGGCACTCTGGCCGAAAAGCGCCTCACCGGCATCTCCGTGCTGGCCGTCGACGACAACGAGGTTAACCGGCTGGTCCTGGCCGACATGCTCGAACAGGAAGGCGCACAGGTCGAATGCCTGCCCGGCGGCGCCGAAACCCTGGCCCGTCTCAAAGCAGGTGGCGCAAACGACTTCGACCTCGTGCTCACCGACATCCAGATGCCGGGCATGGACGGCTACGAACTCACCCGGGTCCTGCTCGCCACCCACCCCGGACTCCCGGTGCTCGGGCTGACCGCCCACGCCGGCGCCGAATCCCGCACCCAGTGCCTGGCCGCCGGCATGCTCGCCCACGTCACCAAGCCCATCGAACTCGACACCCTGGTGACCGAGATCCTGCAGTACCGCCGATCATCGCCCCCCCGCGCCAGCGTTCCGGCAAAGGCCGCAGCGGCGCCGCCCGCGGCCCCCGAACCTGTCGCCGTCACAGCGGCCACGGGCAGCAAGCTGATCGACTGGCCGGCCCTCAACGCCCAGTTCAAGGGCAAGGCCAGCGTCGTCGGCCGCATCGCCGGCAAAGCCATCGTCACCTACCGCAAAGAAGCCACCCTCCTGCACGAACTGGCTGCAGGCCAGGGCGGGCTGGACGAACTGGCCTTCCTGGCCCACAACATCAAGGGCTCGGCCGGTGCGCTCAAAGCCCAAAGCATCCACGAACTCGCCACAGCCACCGACCTGTCGGCCCGTGCCGGCCAGGCACACAGCCGCGCCCTCGCCGCCACGCTGGCCGGGCAACTGGACGCACTGATCCTCGAACTCGAAACCCACAGCGCCGAGTCGGGTCAAAACGCGACAGGGCAACTACAATCAACCCTATGAACACACTCACAGACACCAAGCTCTCCATGCTCGACCTCGTCGCCGTGCGCGAGGGCCGCAGCGTAGCCGACTCGCTGGCGGTGGCCCTGCGCACGGCGCAGCACGCCGAAACCCTCGGTTTCGCCCGCTACTGGGTCGCCGAACACCACAACATGCCGGGCATCGCCAGTTCGGCCACGGCCGTGCTGGTCGGCCACATCGCCGGCGGCACGCGCACGATCCGGGTCGGTTCGGGCGGCATCATGCTGCCCAACCACGCTCCGCTGGTGGTCGCCGAAGCCTTTGGCACGCTCGGCGAGCTCTACCCCGACCGTATCGACCTGGGCCTCGGCCGCGCCCCCGGCACCGACGGCATCACCATGCGCGCGCTACGCCGCGACCGCACCGAAACCGAAGACGACTTCCCCCGCGAAGTGGCCGAACTGCAACAACTGCTCGGCCCCGTCCAACCCGGCCAGCGCGTCGTCGCCATGCCCGGCGCCGGCACCCAGGTGCCGATCTGGATCCTCGGCTCCAGCACCTTCTCGGCCCGGCTCGCCGCCGAACGGGGCCTGCCCTACGCCTTCGCCTCGCACTTCGCGCCGCGCCAGGTGCTTCAAGCCATCGACATCTACCGCAGCACCTTCCGTCCCTCTGAAGCCCTCGACAAACCCTACGTGACCATCGGCGTGCCGCTGATCGCCGCCCCCACCGACGAAGAAGCCGAATACCTCGCCAGCAGCAACTACCAGCGCGTGCTCGGCATCCTCACCGGCAACCGGCGCCGCCTGCTGCCGCCCGTCGAAAACTTCCTGGCCGGCCTGCGCTCCGAAGAACGCGCCGCCATCGGCGACTTCCTCGCCGCCGCCGTGGTGGGTGGCCCGGAGCGTGTGCACGAAGGATTCAGCCGCCTCGCCGAACTCACCCAGGCCGACGAGTTCATGCTGGTCAGCGACATCTACGACCCCGAGCTGCGCCTGCGCGCCCTCGACATCGCCGCCGCAGCCGTGGCGGCCTGAGCGCCGCCAGCCGGGCGGGCCGCGCGCAGCTCACGCCGCTGCGCTCGCCCGGCATCTTTGCCTTCAGCATTCTCGGGTAAAGAATCCACCGAAATTTCCGTTAGCGTCCAATGATCTGATCATTAACCGCACGCGCTTCCAGCCCTCCCGGCCGGAAGCACAAGGAGATTTCATGACCCCGTTTTTCCGCCCCTGGCTGGCGCTGGCGCTGGCCTTGCTCACCCACTGCGCCTTCGCTGACGACCTCCAGGACATCCGCGCCCGCGGCGTTCTGCGTCACCTCGGCGTGCCCTACGCCAACTTCGTCACCGGCAGCGGCGACGGCATGGACGTGGAGATCGTGCAACTCTTCGCCCGCCACCTGGGTGTGCGCTACGAATACGTGCCCACCACCTGGGTCGATGTGATCGGCGACCTCACCGGCAAGCAGTTCCGCTTCAAGCCCACCCTCCAGGAAATCGGCACCCGTCCGGTGCGCGGCGACATCATCGCCAACGGGCTCACCATCCTGCCGCTCCGTCAGAAACTCATCGACTTCTCCGAGCCCACCTTTCCGTCGGCGGTATGGCTGCTCTCGCGGCCCGATTCGGCCGCCCGCCCGATCACGCCCAGCGGCGACCGTGAGCAGGACATCAAGACCACCAAGGCCTCGCTGAAGCTCGGCACCACCCTCGTGATGGACAACTCCTGCCTCGACCCCACCCTCTACGACCTCGAAGGCAAGGGCTACAAGCTCAAGCGCTTCACCGGCAGCACCAACCTCAACGACATCGTCCCGGCCATGCTCAAGCGCGAAAGCGACATGACCCTGCTCGACGTGCCCGACGTGATGGTGGCCATGGAGCGCTGGTCTGGCCAGGTCATGGTGATCGGCCCGATCTCCGAAGAACAGCGCATGGGAGCGGCCTTCCGCAAGGATTCCCCCGAACTGCGCAAGGCCTTCAACACGTTTCTCGCCCAAATCAAGCAGGACGGCACCTACATGCAACTGGTCAAGAAGTACTTCCGCGCCGCCCCGCGCTACTTGCCCGAGTTCTTCAAAGACCTGCCGGCCCGGCCCTGACGCCCGTCATGCCAGTCAACGACTCCCTGCTCAGGCGATACCGCAAAAGCCTGATCGCGGTGCTGATCTTCATCGCCTACGCGGCGGGGTTGTTCGTGCATAACCTGGACGTTCGCCAGCGCCTGCAACAAAACCTGCTCGACTCCGTGCAGCTTGAGCTCACCTGGCAGGCAGACGGCCTGGCCTACTACTTCACCGAACGTAACAACGACCTCGCCGATCTGGCCGCCTCGGAGTCGATTGCCAATTACTTCGGCGGCGTCGATCTGGGCATGACCGCCCAGTACGGCCTGGGCATCCACGTGATGGCCGTCGAGGAGAAGTTCGCCCACGTCATCGAGCAAAAACTGCGCGGCCCCCACCACACCTACACCGGCATCGTGCTGGTTGACGAACACGGGGGCCCGATCGGCAAGTCGGGCAATGCCGAACGGCTGGAACACTACGCCGCGCTGTTGCCGGAACTGGGCGACCGCCACGGCATCACCCTCCTCGACTCCGGCCAGTTGCTGCGCTTCACCCATCCAGTCACGGTCAAGGGGCAACTGCGCGGCTACCTGATCGCCTACGTCCCCACGCTCATCCTTGAAGGCCACACAGGCGTATTGCGCCCCGAAGCCATCGTGTTGACCGCCACCGGCAAACCCGTCACCCAACAGGCGCCCCCCGAGTTCTCGCTGCCGGAAGTTTCCCGGCTTCTCGCCGGACCGGGCTCCGACGGCCAGCACGCCGCCATCGACCAACCGGCCATCGGCGACGACAGGCTCATCGCGACCCTCAAGCAGAAGGTGGACAACACCCCCTTCGCCCTCGCCGCCCTGATCACCGAGCAGGAACTCAGCGCCCACACCATCCCGTCACTGCTGCTGGCAACAGTAGGCGCCGTTCCCTTCATCGTCATGTTCATCGTCATGCAGGAGATGCGCGAGCGCAGCCGGATCGAACAAGCCAACACCAGCGCCCGCATCGGGGCCGAGCGCCTGGCCCAGGCGCGCAGCGAATTTCTCGCCAACATGAGCCACGAAATCCGCACGCCCCTCAATGCCATTCTCGGTCTCGCCCAGGTGGGCCAGCGCAGCTCTGCCGGCCGCCAGGCCGAGCACCAGTTCGTGCGCATCATCGAATCGGGCCAGCACCTGCTCGGCGTCATCAACGACATCCTCGACTGCGCCAAGATCGAAGCCGGCAAACTCACGGTCGAGTTCATCCCCGTCGAACCGGGCAAGGTCATCGACAGCGTGATCACCCTCACCGCCGAACGCGCCTTCATCCGCGGCCTCACCTTCACCGTGCGCGAAAGCGGGCTGCCGGCGAGCTTCCGCGGCGATGCACTGCGCCTCTCCCAGGTGCTGGTCAATCTGCTGGGCAACGCCATCAAGTTCACCCATACCGGCTCGGTCACCCTGGAGGCGCGGATCGAGAACGAGCGGCTTTGCCTGCGGATAAGCGACACCGGCATCGGCATGACCCCCGAACAGATCCAGCGTCTGTTCCTGCCCTTCGAGCAGGCCGACAGCTCGACCACCCGCCGCTTCGGCGGCTCCGGCCTGGGCCTGTCGATCAGCGCCCACCTGGTCAAGGCCATGGGCGGCACGATCGAAGTCAGCAGCACACCCGGGGTCGGCAGCAGCTTCGACGTCCGGCTGCCGCTGGTGGCCCCCGAACCCGAAGCCCGGCCGCCACCCGGAAGCATCATGCTGGCGGGTTTTCCGGCCGACCAAGCCAGCGTGGCACTCGCCGAACTGGCCGCCCGCGGCATTCCCGCCAGCATTATCGACAGCCCGATCGGAACGGTTCCGGCAGGCACCCTCGTCGCTGTCGATGTCCGTTTTGCCGAACGAGGTTCCGCCTGGAGAAAATGGCTCGGCCGCCTGCGCGACGATGGACACTGCGTGGCACTGGTCGGCCGTATTGATGAGATCGACATATCCAGTCTGGCCGAAGGCCTGGAAGGCCGACTGCCGCTGCTCGAGCGGCCGCTGCGCACCCGTCACCTGGTAGACTGCCTGCGCAACATAACCGACCCGCGGCCGGTCCTCGCCCCGCCACACACCCGTCTTGACGGCCTGCGGGTACTGTCGGTGGACGATAACGAGATCAACCGTCTGGTGCTGGCCGACCTGCTCGCCCAGGAGGGAGCCCAGGTAGACTGCGTGGCAAGCGGCAGCGAAGCACTGGCCCACATCCAGAGCGCAGGCTCCGCCGGATACAACATCGTCCTGACCGACATCCAGATGCCCGGCATGGACGGTTACGAACTGACCCGTCGCCTGCATGCCATCGATCCACAGCTGCCGATACTGGGCCTGACCGCCCACGCCGGCGCAGAAGCGCGCGATCACTGCCTCGCCGCAGGCATGCTCTCCCACATTGCCAAGCCCATCGAACTCGGCCCGCTGATCAAAGAGATTCTGGACCACTACCGCCCATCAGCCACCGCAGCCAGCGCCCACACCGCAATGCCCGAGGCGCCCGAAGCGCCCGAGGCGCCCGCAGCCAAACCCGCCGACAGCACCGGCATCGTCGACTGGGTGGCGCTCGAAGCGCAGTTCAAGGGCAAAGCCAGCTTCGTGACCCGCATCGCCGGCAAGGCGCTCGTCAGCTATCGAAGCAGCCTCACCCAGCTGCGCGCACTCGCCGCAGGCGATGGCGAGTTGTCGGAACTATCCTTCGTGGCCCACTCCATCAAGGGCTCGGCGGGCACCCTCAAGGCCGTGCAGATCTACGAGCTGGCCGCCTCCACAGACATGGCCGCCCGCGCAGGCGACGACCACAGCCGCACCCTGGCCAGTGAGCTGGCCGACGCGCTGGACGGCCTCATCCGCGAACTGGAAATCCGGACCAGGAAGTAAAAACCTATCCGTCAATAAGCCGCAGTCGGCATTGGCGGCGATTCACCTCCCACACCCCGGCCTCATATTCACGGACACCCGCCAGGCACCCCGCAATCAGCCCTGGCGCCGACGCCCGCCACCCGGCCCGCGGTGGGGCCAGGGACGGCGCTTGTCGTCTTCCTCGACCTTGGGCTTCGGCATCAGCAGATTCTTGCCGCCCACCTGCGCGGCCGCCCGCTGCGCCAGAATGGCTGCGCAGGCCTGCTGCGGCGTCACCACCACGGGCACGTTGCCGCCGCCCGGAATGTAATCGCCGAGCCGCGCCCGGACCACCTGCATGCGTTCGACCGTATCGGCCTTTTTGGGAACACGGCCGCTCATCACCTTCTGGGCATCCGGCGTGAGCGTGTAGCCGCCCTCCGCCTCACGGATCAGGCCATGCACCGACAGCCGGTGAAACGCCTCGACCAGGCGCGTTTCGGAAGGCACGGCAAGCTGCAGCAGATCAACCGCCGCAACAACTTCGAGCAACTCTGCCGGACGCCTCTTCGAGGCGATCGTGACGGCCAGCAGGATAAGAACATCAACTTCGTGGATCGGATACATGGAGTGAGCTTTGAAAACCTGTGAAAGTCGAGGCCGCCAACATCGGGCCTCGATGGGGAACAAGGAAACGGCGCAATCCGCCGTGAGCTCGGGAGTGTAAGCCCTTGACCTGACAAGTCGAAACCGGCTTTTTGGACGGCCTGGCAGGCACGCCCCGGCCGTGGCCCGGAAACCCGCGGCGCCAGACAAAAAAAACCGGCAGCCGGGGCGCGGGCCCGGGCTGCCGGCTGGGCCGGTCAAATCAGCGGGATTCCTTGATCATCCGGCCACGGATCGATTGCACAGGGCGTGCATTCATCGGGTAGAGGCGCGCGAAAATCGCGATCTGTTCATGTGAAAGCTGGGCCGGCTGCTTCATCACCATCCACATCACGCCCTCGCTGCACGGCGGCGTGGTGAGCGAACCCATGTAGGTGTAGTAACTGCGATCGGCCGGCAAAAGCTGGTTCAGATCGATACTCACGCCGTCCGGCGTGTAATCCACGTTTTTCTCCAGCGGCAGGTTATTCCACAGGGTTTGCACCACCGGATGAGCCAGCCCGCGCTCGAGCAGCACCGCCACTACCGCCAGGCGCCCGTCGAGATCCTTGTGCACCAGATGCACGACCATCTCGAAACCCTTGCCGTTGATGCGCTCCTCGGACGGCCGGTGGAAGTGGAACTGGACGAGATCGTAATAACGCCCCATCACCGCGATGCTGCTGCCCGGCCCGACATTCACCTGAACCGTATGGCCGTTATCGACGATGCGGAAATTGGACAGCACGTAGTCGAACTTGATCGGCTCCAGCTGGACCTTGATGCCGTCCCGGATGTCGATGGGCGACTGCCGCTCACCCGTGCCGCACAGCTGCCATTCCGGCTTGAGCACGCCCCAGTTGGCCGGGGCCCCTTCGCCGTCATAGCTCCAGTGAATCTCGTGGTGCTCCAGCGGCGTGCCGGCAGCGGCCGGGCCGTGGCCGGCACGGGCCTCCACCGGCACCGGCGCCATGCGCACCACGCGAGGACGTGGCCGCGGCGGCGGCACGTAGGCCGGCACCCGGCGCACTTCCGGCGGCGCGGCTTCGGCCTTGGCCGGCTTTTCGACAGGCTTCTCGGCGACCTCGGCCTTTGGAGGGGGCGCCGGCTTGTCGATGAAATTCTTCTTGATCGGGGTGATCGGCTCGGCGGCGTGTTCGCCCTTGGCTTCGGAAACCTGCGTCACCGCCGTCTTGTCGGCCCCCTTTACCGGGCGGTAATCCGCCGCGCGCAGATCGGGCTTGGCGCTTGCAGCCTGCGCTGCCTTCGATGCATTTTTGGCCAACTGGGAAATATCCGCCAAGCCCCCGGCAGGCTTGCAGACATCGCGCCACAGTTTTTCGTCCACGCTGCCGGCGGCAACCGCCACGTCCTTCTCGACCTTGACCTTCTCGTCCTTGATCACCGCAGAATCGGCGTCGAGATAAACGCGCTTGATCGTCGCGAAAGTCTGGTTCTTGCAGTCGTAGCGGTTGAGCGCCTTCACCGTCATGTAGCCGGCGGCGGCAGCTTCGGCGTCGGAAAGGACGATCCGCCCCCAGGCCACCTTGGTGCCGGGGTCGGACTGCAGGATGCTGGCCCGGTCGAGTTCGATCGTACGCTTCTTGTCGGACGCGACGGTCTGCCAGTCGGCTGCCAGCGCGGAGGTCGCGCCGGCAAGAACCAGCAGCGCGGCGAGGGGACGCATGCGGTAGCGCATGTTTGCTTCTCCGGGGAAATGTGCAGGCCGCATATGCGGCCGGATGCCTCTTATTTCGGCGCGGCAGCGCCAAAGCTTTAGCGCCCCCCGGCGAATGACAAAATTTCCCGCGAAATCTTGCGTTTAGCCCCCTCTTCCAGTAGTTTCGCGGAAAACGTTAGGGGTGCCGCCTTGCATGCGGCTGAGACATACCCTCCGAACCTGATCCGGGTCGTACCGGCGTAGGGAAACGTGGCTCCAGCCGCGTTTTTCCTCTCCGGCGGCCCTCCCCAAGGAGCCTTCATGAACGCCACTGACAAATTCATCGCCGCGTCCGCCCACGTGGACGAAGCCGCTGTTGCCCCCCTCCCCAATTCCCGCAAAATCTACGTTGAAGGCTCCCGCGCCGACATCCAGGTGCCCATGCGCGAAATCTCGCAAGCCGACACGCCCACCGGCATGGGCGGCGAGAAAAACCCGCCGATCTACGTTTACGACTGTTCGGGCCCCTACTCCGACCCGCAGGCAAAAATCGACATCCGCTCCGGCCTGCCGGCCCTGCGCCAGCGCTGGATCGAAGAGCGCGGCGACACCGAAGTGCTGCCCGACCTGTCTTCCGAGTTCGGCCGCATCCGCGCCGCCGCCCCGGAACTCGATGAGCTGCGCTTCCCCGGCCTGCACCGCAAGCCCCGCCGCGCCCTGCCCGGCAAGAATGTCTCGCAGATGCACTACGCCCGTCAGGGCATCATCACCCCCGAGATGGAATACGTCGCCATCCGCGAAAACGTAAACCGCCAGCAATACCTCGAAAACCTGAAGAACACCGGCCCGATGGGCGAGCGCATGGTCAAGCTGCTCGGCCGTCAGCACAAGGGCCAGGACTTCGGCGCCAGCATCCCCGCCGAAATCACCCCCGAGTTCGTACGCTCCGAAGTGGCCCGCGGCCGCGCCATCATCCCGAACAACATCAACCACCCGGAAAGTGAGCCGATGATCATCGGCCGCAACTTCCTGGTGAAGATCAACGCCAACATCGGCAACTCGGCGCTCGGCTCCTCGATCAACGAGGAAGTAGACAAGATGACCTGGGCGACCCGCTGGGGCGGCGACACCGTGATGGACCTGTCCACCGGCAAGAACATCCACGAAACCCGCGAGTGGATCATCCGCAACTCGCCCGTACCCATCGGCACCGTGCCCATCTACCAGGCCCTCGAAAAGGTCAACGGCAAGGCCGAAGACCTCACCTGGGAAATCTTCCGCGACACCCTCATCGAACAGGCCGAGCAGGGCGTGGACTACTTCACCATCCACGCCGGCGTGCTGCTGCGCTACGTGCCCATGACCGCCAACCGCATGACCGGCATCGTCAGCCGCGGCGGCTCGATCATGGCCAAGTGGTGCCTGGCGCACCACAAGGAAAGCTTCCTCTACACCCACTTCGAGGACATCTGCGAAATCATGAAGGCCTACGACGTGGCCTTCAGCCTCGGCGACGGCCTGCGCCCCGGCTCGATCTACGACGCCAACGACGAGGCCCAGCTCGGCGAACTCGAAACCCTGGGCGAGCTTACCGACATCGCCTGGAAGCACGACGTCCAGACCATCATCGAAGGCCCCGGCCATGTGCCCATGCACATGATCAAGGAGAACATGGACCTGCAGCTCAAGCACTGCAAGGAAGCCCCGTTCTACACCCTCGGACCCCTGACCACCGACATCGCCCCCGGCTACGACCACATCACCAGCGGCATCGGCGCCGCCATGATCGGCTGGTACGGCACCGCGATGCTCTGCTACGTCACCCCGAAAGAGCACCTTGGCCTGCCCGACAAGAACGACGTCAAGGAAGGCATCATCACTTACAAGCTCGCCGCCCACGCCGCCGACCTCGCCAAGGGCCACCCCGGCGCGCAGATCCGCGACAACGCCTTGAGCAAGGCCCGCTACGAGTTCCGCTGGGACGACCAGTTCAACCTCGGCCTCGACCCGGACAAGGCCAAGAGCTTCCACGACGAAACCCTGCCCAAGGAATCCGCCAAGGTCGCGCACTTCTGCTCCATGTGCGGCCCGCACTTCTGTTCCATGAAGATCACCCAGGACGTCCGCGACTACGCCGCCGCCCAGGGCATCGCCGAAGCCGAAGCGCTGGAAAAGGGCATGGAAACCAAGGCCGTCGAGTTCGTGAAGAGCGGCGCGGAGATTTACCGGAAGGTGTAAACACGCACCCAGTCTGGGGGCCAGGCTGAAACCCGACCCTCACAAAAAACCGAAACGGGCCGCGATTGCGGCCCGTTTTTCGTGAAGCTGCAGCGCGCTTTCCCGCCACATCTCGTCCATCCCGGACCGAAGGCGCTCAACCAACACCCCAAGCTCATCGAGCAGCAAGACGCGGGGCGGCCTTTCGATAATGCCCCGGCCATACCCGCAACGACACGCCCAGGCATCTTCCAAAGATGCGTTCCGAAGCGCCCTTTCCGGACCGGTCAGCCATCGTGAAATAGTACCGAATCTCTGTTTAAGGCTTTATCAAATATGTCGTTATTGACATTATTGACTGTTTTGGCGTAACGAGCCCGACACGCCGACGACACCGGAAAGAGCCTGAAGAGCGACATGAAAAGACATAAATTACAAGGCATTACGCTGATTGAGGTGCTGGTGGGAATCACCATAGTCGCCATCCTCACAAGCGTCGCTACGCCCTCCTTTACCGCCCTGCTCAGCGTGAATCGCCTCGCCACCCAGGCGAACGAAATTCTCGGGGCATTGACGATTTCGCGCAGCGAAGCCATTCGGCTGAACAAGCGGGTCGTGTTTTGCCGCAGCGACGACGGCACGAGCTGCGCGGCTGGCGGCGGCAACTGGCAGGGCTGGCTGGTTTTCGCCGACAACAACGCCAACGACCTGCCCGACGCCGGTGAAATCCTGCGTACGGGGACCATCGCCTCGGGCTCGCTGGTCGTCCAGAGCAGCCCCGCGATCTCCGTCCAGAACAATCGCGTCCAGACCGGCGCCGACGGTTTCGCCCGATCCGCACCCGGTTCATCGAATGCGCTGCTCCAGGCCCGCCTGTCGGTCTGCATCGCCACCTCTTCGCCAGAACAGAACACCCGTGAAATCAGAATCACCGCGGGCGGGCATGCCGTCGTCGTGCCGGTGAACAACGACGGCGAGTGCCCGTCACCCTCGAACTCCTGATCGACGGAACCACGCTCCATGGCCATGAGAAAAACGATTCCCCGCGCTCGACAAAAAGGTGTCGGCCTGATTGAGGCGCTCGTCTCGATGGTGATCCTGTCCCTGTGCCTGCTCGGCATGGCGGCGCTTCAGGGAGTGGCCCTGCGCGACAGCCAGAGCGCCCAGTCCCGCTCCATGGCGGCGATCATGAGCTACTCCATCGCCGATGCGATGCGCGCCAACATCACGGCCGCCCGCAACGGCGACTACACCCTCCAAAGCTGCCCGACCTCCAGCGTCGAAGTCGCCGTCGTCAATACCCTGGCCGCATCCGACCTGAACGCCTGGAGCCAGTCCCTGAAGAGCGCAATCGGTCAAACCGCCTGCGGCACCATCAACTGCAACGCCGGGCAATGCGACGTGAAGATCGAATGGGACGACTCCCGTGCCACCGCAGGCAACAGCAGCCATGCACTCATCACCCGGATTCAGCTATGACGACGCCGGCACGCCGCCGCATCGCCCTTGCCATGCGCGCGCGAGGTTATACGCTTGTCGAGCTCATGGTGTCCCTTGTGCTCGGGATGGTGCTGGTCGGCGGTGTGTTTGTGGTTTTCATGGGTAGCCGGGCAAGCTTCTCGACCACCGACAACCTCTCGAAGATGCAGGACTCGGCCCGCATCGCCTTCATCCTCATCGATCGCGAGATCCGCGAGGCGAGCAGCACCGGCTGTGGCAACGGCAGCCGCTCCGACAACAACATCGGCAAGCGCAACGTCAGCATCCTGAATGCGGCACAAGCAACGCCTCCGGCCTGGTGGAGCGTACTGGGGCTGGGCATTCAGGGCTTCGGCGCCAATATTGCGATGCCCGCCATCGCAATCGGCTCCCTGCAGGGCCAGCGCACCGGCACCACCGACGCCATTCAGCTCGCCGGCGCCTACGGCTCGGGTTTCAGCGTCGAAAAGCACGACAGCATCAAGAACGAATTCACGCTCAACGCCTCATCCCACATCTCCGCAAACGACATCCTGATTGCCTGCGACTACAAGCAGTCGAGCGTTTTCAGCGCCTCCAGCGCCGCCGCGAACAAGGTCGGCTATGCCCCGGGCAGCAGCAGCGCCAGCAACTGCAGCACGCTTCTCGGCTTCGACGTGGGCACCACCTGCACCACCACGTCCTACCAGTACGACGCGCTGATTGCACGACTCTCCCGCTTCGGCGCCAGCGCCTGGTACGTGGGCAACAACGCCAGCGGTCGCAGCTCGCTCTACCGGATCTTCATGAACGGCAATCCGGAAGAAATCGCCCCCGGCGTCACCGACATGCAGATCCGCTACCTGCCGGTCGGTGGAGGCGCCTATGTCAACGCAAGCGATGTGGCCGACTGGGGATCCATAGTGGCGGTGCGGCTGACGCTGAGCTTCGAAAGCCAGGATGCCGGCGTCTCCACCGCAAGCACGGGCGACCGGCGCCTCGGCACGGTCGCAAGCAGCACCATCCTGCTCAGAAACAGACTGCCATGATCCCGAACCTACACAACCAAAGCGGCGTGGCGCTCATCGCGTCCCTGGTGATCCTGCTGATCATCACGCTCTTCGGCCTTTCCTCGATGCGCAGCGCCGGCCTGCAGGAAAGAATGAGCGGCAACCAGTACGACAAGAACCTTGTCCTCGAAGCCGCCGAGGCGGCGCTGCGCGAGGGCGAGGCCGTCGCCGCCGCGCCGCTCACGATCCCCGCCGCCTGCAACAACGGCCTGTGTCCGACCCTGCCCGTCGGCGGCACCGACCGCTGGCTCGACACCACGTTCACGGCCTGGCGGGCAGCCAAGAGCACCAACGACAAACTGGTCTCCAGCCAGTTCATCATCGAAGACATGGGCGCGCAGCCCGTCGATGGCACCTGCCATTTCCAGACCCCCATCGAACCGACATGCCTGGTTCCCCTGTACCGCGTCACGGCCCGCGCAACTGCCACCAACGGGCGCGGAACGACGGTCACTCTTCAATCGAACATACGCCAATAAGCGCGGAGCCCCTCATGAGAAGCCCGTCCACCCGCAAATCCGGTTCGAAAGCCGCGCGCCTCCTGACGCCGTCCGTGCTGGCCATCGCCCTTGCCATGGCCAGCCAGCCGGCCTGCGCCCTTGTGGATCTTCCCTCCGCGCCCCTGCAATCGGCCGCCGCCATTCCATCGAACATCCTGTTCCTGCTCGACGACTCGGGCAGCATGCAGTTCGAGATGATGCCGGACACGCTGACCTACACCAACGACCCCTATGGCAGAGACTGGGTCGTGTATCTCTTCCCGCCGAAGGACGTCTACGGAGGCGGCACTTACGAGCGGCGGATTCCGTCCTTCGACGACAGCAACTACCACAACTACTTCAAGCGCTCGCCCTACAACAACTCGGTCTTTTACGACCCGACGATCACCTACAAGCCCTGGGTCAAGTACGACGGGACACCCTATGCGGCAGCCTCGACCACCGCCGCACTCTACAACCCCGCCACCCCGACCCTCGACAGCCTCAACCTGACCACCCAGCAGACGGTGGACACCAGCACTTACACCCTGGTCACGGAAAGCGACGTGGACCGCACGATCCCCGTCGCCTGTGGCACCCTGCCGTGCTCGACCACCTACTGGCCGATCACCTTCTACATGTACAAGGGCACGGGCGACACCACCCTCAAGACCAGCTACGTCAAGTACCAGATTCGCGGCAGCGCAGGCTACCGCAAGGATCTGAGCGACACCTCCGAGAGCTCGGTGAGCACCTTCACCTGGGGCACCGTGACGCGCACCGTAGCCGAAGAAGCCCAGAACTTCGCCAACTGGTTTACCTACTACCGCGCACGCGCCCTGGCGGCCAAGGCCGGTGCCAGCATCGCCTTCTCCAAGCTCGGCACCAACTACCGGGTTGGCCACACCACGATCAACACGACAAACATCGGCAATCCCATTCCCACCTCGGGCACGTTCGAAACCACCAATCGCCAGAACTGGTTCAGCGCAATGCTCGGCACCACCTTTCCGCCCTTGGGAACGCCGCTGAAGCAAGCCCTCGACCGGGCCGGGCAGTATTTCTCCCGCAGCGACGACGCGGGCCCCTACGGGCCGGCCCCGCACCTGTCGTGCCGCCGCAACTTCACGATCCTGACCACCGACGGCTACTACAACTCGGCCACCATCAGCGGCATCGACAACGAAGACAACATGTCCGGCCCGCTCATCACCGGCCCCGGCGGACAGAGCTACCAATACACGCCAGCCCGGCCCTACCTGGACAGCTACAGCAACACCCTCGCCGATGTTTCGATGTACTACTGGAAACAGGATCTGCGGATCGACCTTCCCAACAACATCCGGGCAACCGGCACCAACCCCTCGTTCTGGCAAAACATGAACACCTTCACCCTGTCGCTCGGGGTGCAAGGCAAGCTCAGCCCGTCGACGTCCCTGCTCGGCCTCAAGAGCGGCGCAATCAACTGGCCCGACCCCCTGGCCGGCAGCGACCAGAAGGTCGACGATCTCTGGCACGCGGCAGAAAACGGCCGCGGCAAGTTCGTTGCCGCCAAGAATCCCGCCGAATTCGCCGACGGCCTGGTCGCGGCGCTCAACACCATCGGCGAATCCGGCGGCACGTGGAACATCGCCCTGACGTCCTACATGCTCGAGGCCGACGGCAAGGTCTTCGTTGCCCGTTACGACGGCACCTGGGGCGGCGACTTGTGGGCCATCGGCTACAACAGCTCGGGCTACATGAACACCAACTCGGACGGCATCCCGATTCCTGTCTGGAAGGCCTCCGAAAACCTGCCGGCCGCCGCGTCACGCAAAATCTTCACCTGGAAGGATTCCGGCAGCAACGGCATCACCTTCGACTACACAAACCTCAGTTCAGCCAAGAAAACGGCCATCGGCAGCGCGGCCGTCGTCGACTACCTGCGCGGCGTCACGTCCGGCGAAGCCGCCAACGGCGGCAGCTTCCGCAACCGCAGCTCGCTGATTGGCGACACCGCCAACCCCGCGCCCGTCTACGTGAAGGCGTCCAACACCGTTTTTGTCGCAGCCAACGACGGCATGCTGCACGCCTTCAATGCGCAAACGGGCGTCGAGCATTTCGCCTACATCCCTGGCGGCGTCAATTTTGCCAACCTCAACGCGCTGTCGAGCCCGACCTACTCGCACAAGTTCATCAACGATGGCGAGATCACCGTCTCCGATCTGGCCACCACCGGCAAGAACATCCTGGTCGGCAGCCTCGGGCGGGGCGGCAAAACGATCTACGCCCTCAACGTCACCACCCCCACCAGCTTCGGCACGGCCGACGCACTGTGGGAGTTCACCGACACCGACCTCGGACAAACCCTCGGCAAGCCGGTGATCGTCAAGATGAACACCGGCGAGTGGGCCGTGATCATCGCCAACGGCTACAACAGCACCAACGAAAAGGCCTTCCTGTTCGTCCTCAACCTGAACACCGGCGCACTGATCAAGAAGATCGCGACGGGCGCAGGCTCGGGCACCGCCTCGAACGGGCTGGGGAGCCCGGTTGCCTTCGACCAGAACGGCGACGGAAAAGTCGACCTGATCTATGCCGGCGACCTTCTCGGCAACTTCTGGAAGTTCAGCGTCATGGGCGACACGACCACCTGGAGCGCCTCCTCAATCTTCGTCGCCCAGGACGCCAGCAACAACATCCAGCCCATCACCGGCGCATTCACCGTCGCCATCGACCCCAAGACCAACAAACGCTGGGTCTTCGGCGGAACGGGGCGCTACCTGAGCAACACCGACGTCTCCAGCAAGGCGGTCCAGAGCTGGTACGGCATCATCGACGACGGCACGACGATCACCTCTCGAGCCGCCCTCGTCCAGCGCACCGTCAGCGCCGCAGGCGCCCAGAGCGCCTACATCACCCGGACCTTCTCGAGCGCCGTTACCGGCGACATGACCGGCAAGAAGGGCTGGTACGTGGACTTCCCGGCCGATGGCGAACGGATCGTTTCCCGCAGCCAGTACTCCGCGGGCATTCTTTACGCCAGCAGCATCATCCCCACGTCGGACATGTGCGCCTCCGGCGGCAGCGGTTACATCAACGCGCTGGACGCTTATACCGGCGGCAGCCTCACGGTGCCCTTCTTCGACGTCAACAACGACAAGCTCTTCAACGAGGGCGACAAGAAGCTCAGCGGCAGCAAGCTCGTTCCGGCCGGCTCGGTCAAAACGGGCGGCATGATCGGCGAACTCAACATCAAGAAGACCACCGACTCCAAGTTCACCGCCCTGAACTGCGACACCACCGGCGCCTGCCAGCAGCAACTGAACGTCAACCTCAGCCTGCTCAAGGGACGCATCTCGTGGCGGGAAATCCTCGCGGATTGAACGGCCCATCCGGGCGCACGACACAGGCAAGCAGGCTTTCAACATGGAAACAGGCAGGGACGACTCAGCGATGACCAAGACACAATCAGGTTCCGCCGCCTGGCGGCTCAAGCACCAGGCAGGAGTAACCCTTCTCGAGATCATGATCGTCGTCTGCATCGTCGGCATCCTGGCCATGATCGCCTACCCGAACTACACCAGCCACCTTGTCCGGAGCAAACGCACCCAGGCGGTGTCCTGCCTGCAGGAAGCCGCCCAGTACATGGAGCGTTTCTACACGACCAACCTGCGCTACGACCAGACCACCGGCGGCGTCGCCGTCAGCCTGCCCGCCACCGCCTGCATCAAGGACATGAACGGAAACTACGTCGTTTCCATTTCGAGCGTCGCCGCCAACACCTTCGTCCTGCAGGCAATCCCCCAGGGCAGCCAGGCCAGCCGGGAAACCGAGTGCGGCACCCTCACGCTCAGCCAGAACGGCACCAAGACTGTCTCAGGCACCGGCAAAGCCGCCACCTGCTGGTAAAAGCCAGAGGCCGGCGCGGCGCGATCTGCACGGGCGGCCCAGATCGCCCGTGACACCCAAAAACCGCGCGGCCCCAAGGTGGCAAACGACATTCGCCTGAACTCATGCGCCCCGCGCCGCGCCCGCCGGTGCTAGCATTGGCGCATCCCCAAAAACAACCGGCGCCCCGCGATGAACCTCGAAAAAGTCATCTTCGGTTTCTTCATTGTCTTTGCTGCGACCCTGAACTTCGGCTTCTTTATCGGCGAGATAGACAACCCGGTTCACCACGACATCTACGAGCTTTTCGCGGCGGTGGCGGTCAACCTGATTGCCACCGTACTCAAGTTTGGCGACCGTACCCAGATCGGAGCCATTCACCTCGCCACCAGCCTGGTGGCCGACCTGCAGTTGCTGGCCGCCGCGATGGTGTGGGGCTATGCCGAACACGTGGCCAACACCGGGCTGACCCCCTCGACCATGTCGAGCATCGTGTCGCTGTCGGGCGGTGCGCTGTTTGCCAACGTGATTTCAGTGGTGATCCTGATCGCCGAGACCATCATGCAGCGGCGCTGATGCCGTGAACGGCACCCCGACCAGCACG
>Ga0209175_10000483_pt1 | contig 23395 bp, 15 predicted proteins | sample JI91814C2DNA_FD_187506 | JGI IMG/M metagenome (GOLD analysis project Ga0209175, IMG submission 187506) | Wastewater effluent complex algal communities from Wisconsin, to seasonally profile nutrient transformation and Carbon sequestration -... | ecosystem: Engineered > WWTP > Effluent > Algae...
AGCCGGGTTCAAAGCAGTTTCCTACGTTTCTCCCAATACAGGTCATGAATTTCAGACCTGGCGCAGAAGTTTGTATGAGCTGGCTCCTTTGTTGTTCAAGTGATGGATGGAAGTTTATCGCGATTCTACTTTCTGAATGAGCTTAATTAATGTTTATATGAAAAAATATTTTACGACAGTTTGCCTGCTCTTCTTTTACATGCAGACTGTTTCTGCACAAGGCATGATACAGCCTGCAGCTCCCGGATTTGACACTGTCAGACCACAAATAGCAAAAGGACGTATTGATACGATCATGTATGATTCAAAAACGGTGGGTGTAGCCCGAAAAGCGATGGTTTATACACCGCCGGGTTATTCTGCTAAAAAGAAATATCCGGTCTTGTACCTGCTCCATGGTATCGGGGGAGATGAAATGGAATGGTTAAACGGAGGTAAGCCACAGGTGATCCTTGATAATTTATATGCTGACGGAAAAATTGAACCCATGATCGTTGTGCTGCCCAATGGCAGGGCCATGAAAAATGATCGGGCAGGTGGTAATATTTTCGATAGTGCAAAAGTGAAAGCATTCGCCACTTTTGAAATGGATTTATTAAAAGATCTCATTCCATTTATTGAAAAAAAATACGCTGCCATCAAGGACCGGGAGCACCGGGCTATTGCTGGTTTATCAATGGGCGGGGGGCAGTCGCTGAATTTTGGATTGGGAAATCTGGATCAATTTGCCTGGGTCGGCGGTTTTTCATCTGCACCCAATACCAAACCACCAAAAGAGCTATTACCTGATCCATCATTAGCAAAAGAGAAATTAAAACTTCTGTTTATCTCCTGCGGGGCCAGTGACGGCCTGATCAGTTTCAGTAAACGGACCCATGATTATCTGAAACAAAACGGAGTACCACATATCTATTATATCGAACCGGGCGTCCATGATTTCAAAGTCTGGAAAAACGGCTTGTATATGTTTTCACAACTTATTTTTAAAGCTGTTGATAACTCTTCATTCGACAAATACCCCGTAGCGGGGGCACCGGCCTCCACCAATGTTCGCAATGCAGACTATCCGCAAATCACAGCCGATAGCCGTGTCATCTTCCGGGTTAAAGCTCCGGATGCCAAAAAAGTGCAGGTAGATTTGGGCAGAAAGTATGAGATGCTAAAAGATACAGCCGGGTTCTGGAATCTAACCACCGATTCCATCAACGAAGGGTTTCATTATTATTCCCTGCTGATTGATGGGGTGGCATTGGCTGATCCGGCAAGCGAAACTTTTTATGGTATGGGACGGATGGCCAGTGGGATTGAAATTCCATTTTCTGGTGGCGGGTATTATGCTTTGAAAAATGTACCGCATGGGGATATCCGTATCAGGCGTTATTTTTCAACTGTCACTAATTCCTGGCGTCAGTGTTATGTCTATACGCCACCGGCTTATGATTCAGCGATCGGACAAACCTATCCGGTTCTTTATATCCTGCATGGTGGCGGAGAGGATCAGCGGGGCTGGGCAACACAGGGGAAAACAGATTTAATCCTGGATAACCTGATTGCAGAACAAAAAGCAAAACCCATGCTGGTCGTGATGATGGATGGAAATCTGGGAGCTGCTGGCATCGCCGGCTTTGGAGAGAAATCACTGCAACTTTTTGAAAGAGAGCTGAAAGAAGCGGTGATGCCGTTTACAGAGAAAAATTTCCGGGTGACAAAAGGAGCTGCTAACACTGCCCTGGCCGGTTTGTCAATGGGTGGTTTACAAACACTCTATGCTGGTGTAAAAAATACAGACCGCTTTGCTTACCTGGGTGTATTCAGCTCCGGCTGGTGGGCCAACCAGCCAGTCTTGTCTGATCCATGGTATGCTTACCTGAAGAGTAATCAACAGACAATAAACAGTAACCTGAAGCAATTCTGGATTGCCATGGGAGGCAAAGAAGATATTGCCTGGAACAATTGCCAGATCATGATGAATAAAATGAAAGAACTGGATATCAGGCACAGTTATGTTGAATATCCGGGAGGCCATACCTGGCCGGTCTGGAGAAACAATCTATTCCAGTTTGCGCAATTACTATTTAAATAGCTGTCAATAATTCAAATCAGATGAAAGCGAAATTTCTCAGCATTTTACTCCTTGCCTCAGGGACTGTTTTATTTTCTATCAACACATCGGGACAGCAAATGCCTTTTCAGGATCCGGCACGTTCATTTGAACAAAGAGCAAGGGACCTGATCAGCAGATTGACCATCGAAGAAAAAGCCTCTTTGATGTTTGACCAGTCCCCGGCTATACCGCGACTGGGTATCAACAAATTCAACTGGTGGAGTGAAGCCCTGCATGGGCTGGCCAACAATGATAATGTAACAGTATTTCCGGAACCGGTGGGTATGGCCGCTTCCTTTGATGATTCACTGGTTTTTAAAATATTCAACGCTACTTCCGATGAAGTGAGAGCGAAATACCATGATGCGTTAAGAAATGGTAAAGAGAGCCGGCGTTTTCTGAGTTTATCAGTTTGGACACCCAATATCAATATCTTCCGGGATCCAAGATGGGGTCGTGGACAGGAAACATATGGCGAAGATCCTTTTCTCACTTCCAGGATGGGTGTGGCAGTTGTAAAAGGTTTACAGGGACCACCTGATGCGAAATACCGGAAGCTACTGGCCTGCGCCAAACATTATGCCGTGCATTCCGGTCCGGAGTGGAGCAGGCATACCCTGAACCTGAATCATATTGATCCCAGGGATTTATGGGAAACCTATCTTCCCGCATTCAAATCACTCGTGCAGGAAGCGGATGTGCGGCAAGTGATGTGTGCTTATCAGCGACTGGATGACGAACCCTGTTGTGGTAATAGTCGTCTGCTGCAAACCATTCTCCGCGATCAATGGGGCTTTAAACATGTAGTGGTATCAGATTGTGGTGCTGTGACAGATTTTTTTACCAGCCATAAAACATCATCTGATGCTGTGCACGCATCTGCAAAAGCGGTATTGTCAGGAACAGATGTGGAATGTGTTTGGCAGGGCTATGCCTATGAAAACCTGCCGGCAGCAGTGACGAAAGGATTGATTAGCGAAAAAGAAGTGGACAGCCATTTGCTCAAAGTGCTTACCGCCCGTTTTGAGCTGGGTGATTTTGATGACAATCAACTCGTGCCCTGGGCAAATACCCCGATGTCGGTGGTGAATAACGAAGAGCACCGGAAACTGGCACTCGATATGGCAAGGGAGTCCATGACCCTGCTTCAGAACAAAAACAACATACTGCCTTTAAAAAAATCAATCAAGAAAATAGCAGTTATCGGACCAAATGCAGATAACGAACCCATGTTGTGGGGTAATTACAATGGGAAGCCGGTCCGGACTATCAGTATGCTGAAAGGCATCAGTGATAAACTAAAACCAGGAGCAGTATTATATGATAAAGCCTGTGATGCGGTGGAAAATAAAGTAACACAGAGCTATTTTATGAAAACAGTGATGGAAGGCAGTCAGGGTTTCAAAGCCACTTACTGGAACAATCGGGAACGTGCAGGTGATGTAGCTACAACCGGTCAGGTAACACATCCGTTTAAAATGACCACAGCAGGAGATCATGAATTTGCTTCTGGGGTCAGATTAGTTGGTTTCTCTGCCCTGTATGAAACTGATTTCATTGCGCCCGAAACGGAAGAAATTGTTTTCAAGGCCGGAGCTACCGGCTATTTTGAATTATTTGTCAATGGGAAATCACTGGCGAAATATAATAACTGGCGCACCCTCCCTTCGAGGATCCCTTTGAATGTAGAAAAGGGAAAAAATTACCGGATTGAAATCCGCTATGCCCAACTGAATAACTGGCAGGCCAACCTTGAATTTGATTTTGGGAAGGAACTGGATATCGATTTCTCCGGATTGATCAGTAAACTGAAGGGGATTGATGAAGTGATATTCGTGGGAGGATTATCCACTTTACTGGAAGGAGAAGAAATGCCGGTTAATTTTCCCGGATTCAAAGGTGGAGACCGGACAGATATTGAACTGCCGCTGGTACAACGAAATTGTTTAAAAGCCTTAAAAGCAGCGGGTAAAAAAGTAATTTATGTCAACTGCTCCGGTTCGGCGATCGGACTGGTGCCCGAAACAGAAAGCTGTGATGCCATACTGCAGGCATGGTATGGGGGTGAATCAGGCGGGCAGGCAGTGGCTGATGTATTGTTTGGTGATTACAATCCATCCGGGAAATTGCCTGTAACCTTCTATAAAGACACGATCCAGTTAGCAGATTTCGAGGATTATTCCATGAAAGAAAGAACCTATCGTTATATGACAAAGGAGCCATTATTCCCTTTTGGGTTTGGATTGAGTTATACAAAGTTTTCAGTGGGAGAAGCCAGGCCGGATAAAACAAGTATCCGAAGCAATGAGCCTTTATCACTTTCAATCCCCATTACAAATACCGGAAAAAGGAGTGGAACTGAGATTTTGCAGGTATATGTTAAAAGAAAGGACGATCAGGAAGGCCCGTTGAAAACATTGCGGGGTTTTAAACGTGTCAGCATTGCTGCCGGAACAAAAACTGATGCAGTTATTTTATTAACATCATCCGCTTTTGAATTTTATGATAAGAAGCAGCTGAAAATGGCCGTTGTTCCAGGAGTCTATGAATTGTGGGTTGGGAACAGCTCAGATCAGTCACAATTGAAAAAAACAGAAATTGTCATTCAATAATTCAGGACATGTTGTGATAATGAGAACAAAGTGTTGTAAATATAGATCAATGAGTCAAGCAGGGATTCTCCTCAAAAAGGCTGTTTTCTTAGTGTGTTGTTTACACTGGATAAGCACAAAAGCTCAGGATAAACTCTATCAAAACCAATTCCCTTTATCGGAAGTGCACTTGACAGATGGCCCTTTTCAACATGCCCGTGACCTGAATATAAAAGTGTTATTGCAATATGACCTGGACCGTTTGATGGCCGGGTACCGGAAAGAAGCAGGATTGACTGCGAAAGCGGAAATATTTAAAAACTGGGACGGATTGGATGGTCATGTGGCAGGGCATTATTTATCTGCGATGGCCATGAATTATGCCGCAACTGGAAACCTGGAATGTAAACGACGAATGGAGTATATCATTCAGGAATTGAAGGAATGTCAGGATGCAAATGGGGAAAAATACCCGGATTGGGCAAAGGGCTATGCTGGTGCTGTTCCTAATGGACAGAAAATCTGGAGTGGGTTTAAGAAGGGGGATTTCACAGCTTTCAGGGCTGCCTGGGTTCCATTCTATAATATCCATAAAATGTATGCAGGTTTGCGTGATGCATGGCTATATACAGGAAATACAAAGGCAAAAGAATTGTTCCTGAAATTTTGTGACTGGGGAATTTCGATCAGTTCCGGCTTATCTGATACACAACTGCAATCAGTGCTGGATACGGAGCATGGGGGGATGAATGAAGTGTTTGCGGATGCTTTCCAGATTACAGGAGAAAAAAAATACCTCGATGCAGCCCGGCGTTTTTCTCATCGGATGCTGCTCGATGCGATGACAGCAGGTAAGGATAATCTGGATAACAAACATGCCAATACCCAGGTGCCCAAGGCGATAGGTTTTGCCAGAATCGGAGAACTGGCAAAAGAAAACAACTATACTGAGGCAGGGGCTTTTTTCTGGCAAACAGTAACCACAAAACGGTCACTGGCATTTGGTGGTAACAGCCGCCGGGAACATTTTCCTTCCATTGCTTCCTGCAGTGATTTTGTTGATGATGTGGAAGGGCCTGAAACCTGTAATACTTATAATATGCTGAAGCTGACAGCTGATCTTTTCAGGATGCAGCCATCAGTAAATTATATTGATTATTATGAACGGGCCTTGTATAATCATATCCTTGCATCACAGCATCCTGTTCATGGAGGATATGTGTATTTCACTCCCGCCAGGCCCAGACATTACCGGGTGTATTCATCTCCCAATGCAGCCATGTGGTGTTGTGTGGGCAGTGGGATGGAAAATCATGGAAAGTATAATGAAATGATTTATACGCATAACCGGGATTCATTGTTTCTCAATCTTTTTATGCCATCTGTATTAAACTGGAAGGATAAAAAATTGATGCTAAAACAGGAGACAAAATTTCCTTACGATGAATTCACTTCCTTAACAGTAACTGCAGGACAATCTGCATTTAGTTTAATGGTCCGCTATCCTTCTTGGGTCAGGCAGGGAGCACTTCAATTGTGGATCAATGGAAAGCCTGTTACCGTACAGGCGGTTCCGGGTTCTTATATCACCCTCAAACGAGTATGGAAAAAAGGAGATATTGTTAAAATCCGACTGCCCATGGAAGCCCGCACAGAAGCCATGCCTAATCAACCGGAATACCTTGCTTTTATGTATGGTCCCGTTTTGCTGGCCGCCGGAGCAGGACAAGAAGAGATGAAGGGCCTGGTAGCGGATGATAGTCGCTGGGCACATATTGCTGGCGGAAAAAGATTACCGCTCGATCAGGCACCGGTGATAGTGGAAGACAATACCGGACATTTAACATCTGGTCTCAGTCCGGTAAAGAATAAACCGCTGCATTTTACTTTTCATAACCTGGAAATGATGCATCCCGTCCAAACAGAATTGCAACCATTTTTTGAATTGCATGATAGCCGTTACATGATGTATTGGATGACCTTGAATAAAAGGCAATACAAAGTCTATCTGGATTCACTGACGCTGGCGGAGAAAAAGAAAATAGAACTGGAGCAATTAACCGTTGATCAGGTTATGCCAGGGGAACAGCAACCCGAAGCTGATCATTTTCTTGAACAGGCCTCATCCGGTACAGGTAATCATCTTGATGCTTTCTGGCGGGATGCGAGGAGTGGGGGTTACTTTAGTTACAGGATGCAAACAAAAAAAGAATCCAGACTTGCATTGATGGTCCGTTACTGGGGCGCGGAATGGGGTGGCCGGAAATTTGAAATTTATATTGACGATCAACTGCTCCTTACAGAAGACAACACGGGTCGTTGGAACCTGTCTCAGTTCCGCGATATTGTTTATCCGATTCCGGAAACAATGCTGAATGGTAAAGAATCTATCCGGGTAAAGTTTAAGGCTTTACCGGGGAATACAGCAGGTGCAGTGTATTCGATCAGATTGGTTAAGCAAGTTATTCCCGTCAAATAAGGGCTGGGAAATAAAAGATATGAAATGACAGCGATGAAAAATTTGATGACAGTGATTCTGATCGCCCTGCTCAGTTTTACGGCCTTTTCACAGCCCAAAGCAGGTAATCCATTGATTTTTGCAGATGTTCCGGATATGTCAATGGTACGGGTTGGAAAGAATTATTACATGAGCAGTACTACCATGCACACGAGCCCAGGTGTGCCCATCATGCAATCTACAGATCTTGTAAACTGGAAGCTGGTTAATTATGCTTATGATACTTTGGCTGATGTAGATGCGATGAATCTTGTTAACGGACAGAGTACCTATGGACGAGGTTCCTGGGCCAGTTGTATCCGGTACCACAAGGGGAGATATTACGTAAGCAGTTTTGCATCAACTACCAATAAAACATATATCTATTCAACGACTAATATTGAAAAGGGCCCCTGGAAGCGGATCGCATTTTCACCGGCCTACCATGATCATTCCTTGTTTTTTGATGAAGATGGAAAAATATATATGGTATATGGTGCCGGTAAACTACAGCTGTTAGAGCTGAATGAAGATCTGTCAGGCATTAAAGCAGTTGGGCTGAACCAGGTATTGATTGAAAATGCCAGTTTGCCGGCCGGAGAAAACATCGGACTGAAAGCAGAAGGTTCTCAGTTATTTAAAGTAAAAGGAAAATATTATCTCTTCAATATCACCTGGCCCAAAGGTGGAATGAGAACAGTGGTCATTCACCGCGCTGATAAAATTACAGGACCCTGGGAAGGCCGGCTGGCCTTACAGGATCTGGGTGTGGCACAGGGCGGAATGATTGATATGCCTGATGGCAGATGGTATGCTTATCTTTTCCGTGATTATGGTTCAGTAGGCCGTATCCCTTATCTCGTGCCGATGAAATGGGAAGATGGCTGGCCGGTATTGGGCATCAATGGAAAAGTACCGGAAGCACTTGAACTACCACCATCAAAAGGTTTGATACCTGGTATTGTGGCCAATGATGAATTCGATCGTAAAAAAAGGGACAAGCCCTTGCCGCTGGTTTGGCAATGGAATCATAATCCGGACAACAGCCTCTGGTCGGTAACAGCCCGGAAAGGTTTTTTAAGACTGGTAACGGGTCGCAGGGATTCCTTCTTTGTGAAATCAAGAAATACCCTGACACAAAGAACCATCGGTCCGGTATGCTCCGGGACCACCCTGATGGATGCCTCCAATATGAAAGAGGGAGACTTTGCCGGCTTCTGTGTGTTACAACGCAAATTCGGTCAGGTAGGGGTGAAGATAAAGGATGGAAAGAAATACATCTTCATGACAAGTGCCGAAAGCAATATGCCGGTAGAAATACAAAGCACTCCGCTTTCACAAAGTCTTGTTTATTTCAGAATTGATTGCGATTTCCGGGATAAGACTGATAAAGCGTATTTTTTCTACAGCCTGGATGGAAAAACCTGGACCCGGATCGGGAGTACACTGAAAATGGAATACACCCTGATGGAGCATTTTATGGGTTATCGGTTTGGGCTTTTTAATTATGCTACTGTAAATCCGGGGGGATCTGTTGATTTTGATTATTTCAGGATCAGTAATTCGTTGCCGGATTTGTAAACAATTAAAATTTCAGCAGATGCAAAGCAAGTATTTACAGATTAAAGTCCTGATCCTTTCTTTTTTACTGCATCACGGACTTGCTTCTCAGAATCCGGTGATCCGGGATCAGTATGCTGCCGATCCATCTGCCAGGGTATTTAATAATAAAGTCTACCTGTTCCCTTCTCATGATATTCTTGCTACCCCGGGTAAAGGAAGAGTGGGCTGGTTTTGTATGGAAGATTATCATGTATTCTCTTCAGATAACCTGACAGACTGGACAGATCATGGTGTGGTTGTAACGCAAAACAAAGTGCCATGGGTAAGACCTGACAGCTACAGTATGTGGGCACCGGATTGTATAGAGCGGGAGGGGAAGTATTATTTTTATTTTCCCACTTTCCCTAAAGACACTGTGGCATACGGCAGGGGCTTTGCTATTGGCGTTGCGATTGCTGACAAACCAGAGGGGCCTTATTTGCCTGAATCCGCACCGATAGCAGGGGTAAAAGGCATAGACCCCAATGTATTCATTGATAAAGATGGCCAGGCCTATTTGTATTGGTCGCAACGAAATATTTATGCCGCAAAGCTTAAAAAGAATATGCGGGAACTGGATTCCGAGGTCTTTACCCTGCGAAATCTGCCCGATTCGGGTTTGAAGGAAGGGCCTTATATGTTTGAAAGAAACGGATTGTATTATCTCACTTACCCGCATGTGGAAAATAAAACAGAACGGCTGGAATATGCGGTGGGTGACAATCCCCTGGGCCCATTTAAATTTACCGGTGTGATCATGGATGAAACACCCGGTTGCTGGACGAATCATCACTCTGTTATTCAATTCAGGAAACAATGGTATTTATTTTATCATGCCAATGACTACTCTCCAAAATTTGATAAAGCAAGGTCAGCCCGTATTGATAGTTTATTTTTTCATGAAGATGGCCGGATCCGGAAAGTGATACCTACGTTAAGAGGGGTAGGAACAACAAATGCGAAAGATAAAATTCAGTTTGATCGTTATAGCAGTATCTCAAACAGCGGGGCATCTGTTGAAGCGATAGATACACTTGACCGGTTTCAGGGATGGAAATCTGTGCTGAGCAGCCAGGGAGCCTGGATACAGTACAATACGGTGGATTTTGGTACGAAGAAATTGAAAACTGTCAACACACGTGTTAAGTCAGCTTCAGGAGGAGTGCTTGAGATCCGTATCAACAGCCAGACAGGACCGGTCATTGCAGAATTGGTAGTACCGGCATCTGATAATTGGGTCATTATAAAAGCGCCGCTAACAGGTCAGGTAAAAGCGATACAAAATCTCGCCCTGGTGGCAAAGGATAACAGGATAGTCGAAACAGACTGGGTTCAATTTGAATAATGGGATTATTGATTTTAATTGGATAGTGGTTTTTATATTTAATACGCAGAACAGTGGCAGTGATCAAAACAGCAGCCTGTGTATTCTGATAACGGAATAGTCTAAAGCAATGGGATAATCCGTACTGAACAGGTTGTGGAATAGGGCAATAACACTAGTCCTGAATATGCTGTTTAAGAATAAGTTTTAGTAGTAAGTGTAGAGAAATATAAATTGGAGTACTTAAATTATTGATACAATGAAGCAATGTATACTGCTTTTGACTGCCGTTCTTTTGCAGCAGTTGGCGGTCTGTCAGTTTAACGCTCCCTGGGGCGGAAAAAAAGCGGCTGTGGTGATCACGTATGATGATGCGATCAATGAACACCTCGACAATGCAATCCCCGTACTGGACTCGCTGGGGTTGAAAGCTACATTTTATATCACGGCATTTTCCTCTTCCATGCAAAGCCGGATATGGGAATGGAAAAAACTGGCAGAGAAGGGACATGAACTGGGTAATCATACCCTTTTTCATCCCTGTACCGGTGGCAGCGGAAGAGAATGGGTGAAGAAGGAGTATGACCTGAACAATTATACAGTTCAGCGCATGCTGGATGAAACCAGGATGACGAACCTGTTCCTGCAATCCCTGGATGACAAAACAAAAAGAACATTTGCCTTTACCTGTGGCGATATGAAGATTGGTGACTCCTCTTTTATTGAACCGATGAAAAAAGATTTTGTGGCAGCGCGAGCTGTCAGGAATGAGATGCATAAAATCAGTGAGATTGATTTATATAATGTAGACTGTTATATGGTGAATCACCACAGTTTTTCTCAAATGAAGGAATGGGTGGATAAAGCGATACAGTCGAATGCACTGCTTGTTATTCTTTTTCATGGGGTGGGAGGGGGAAATGGGCTGGATGTATCCATCGAGGATCACCGGCTACTGTTGCAATATATCAAGCAGCAGCAAAAAGAGCTGATGATTGCAACCATGCTGGAAACGGCTGAGCATATCAAAGACTGGCAGGCAAGAGATAAAGCTGCTAAGCTGCAGCAGAAAGCCACACAGGATGATTATGAAAATATGCTGGCACAATTGAAAATTCCGCTTGCTGCCAAAAGGCCCGGCCCCTCCGGGAATCCTGCTGCACCCAATGCAGCGAACAGCGATGAATCAAAAGCAACACAATACCAAAGCCTGCCTGATCCATTGGTTTTGAAAAACGGAAAGCCGGTCACAAATGCAAAAACATGGTGGAATAAACGCAGGCCGGAAATAGTAACGGATTTTGAAAAAGAAATATATGGACGATTTCCTGAAAATACTCCGGCCGTTAGGTGGGAAATTATCAGCACGATAGATACCACTGTAGGTGCCATTGCCGTTGTGACAAAAAACTTACTGGGTCATGCAGACAATTCATCTTACCCTGCTATCAAAGTGGATATCCAGTTATCGGTAACAACACCTAAACACAGTAAGGTGCCCGTTCCTGTAATCATGGAATTTGGGTTTATTTTTCCTCCCGGTTTTCGTTTACCACCGCCCCCTTCCAATACACCGGTTCAAAAAAGCTGGCAGGAACAGGTGCTGGAACGCGGATATGGCTATGCGATTATTGTACCTACGAGTTATCAGGCCGATAATGGTGCGGGTTTAACAACTGGTATTATCGGGTTAGTCAATAAAGGACAAAGACGTCAACCCGATGACTGGGGCACACTGCGTGCATGGGCCTGGGGTGCCAGCCGTGCTATTGATTATTTTGAAACGGATGCTGCTGTAGATCCCAAAAGGATTGCAATCGAAGGCTTATCCAGGTATGGAAAAGCAGCACTGGTTGCGATGGCATTTGAACCACGGATTGCATTGGGTTGTATCGGGTCATCAGGAGCAGGAGGTGCCAAAATACTAAGGCGGATTTATGGAGAACAGGTGGAGAACCTAGCTTCATCAGGAGAGTATCACTGGTTCGCCGGAAACTTTATAAAATATGCAGCCAATCCGTTGAATCAAAACAATCTGCCCGTTGATGCACATGAACTGATTGCACTTTGTGCTCCCCGACCTGTTTTCATTAGTTCCGGATCACCAAATGTAGAAGGCCGGTGGCTGGACGCAAAAGGAATGTTCCTGGGTGCGGCCCATGCAGGATCCGTGTACCAATTGCTTGGTAAAAAAGACCTGGGCACGATGGAATATCCTGCTGAAGAAACGCTGCTGGCAACTGGTGATATTGCTTTTCGCCAGCATAACGCAGGACATACTGTTGGCCCGAACTGGCCCTTCTTTCTTGATTTTGCAGCCCGTTATTTTAAATAGGTTTGTATGAATAAAAATCAAACACGTAGAAAATTCATCCATGATCTTGGACTGGCAGGGGCCGGTATTCCTTTTCTTGCCGCTTATTCAACATGTAATGAGGATCAATCAAAAAAGCAGAACATGAATCAAAAAAAGGATGGGAAACTGGGTATTGCCCTGGTAGGTCTTGGAGGTTATGCCAGCGGGCAACTCGCTCCGGCCCTGCAGCAAACAGAACATTGTTATCTCGCCGGGATTGTTACAGGTAGTCCCTCCAAGATACCAGTCTGGAAAGAGAAGTATAATATTCCTGATAAAAATATTTACAGTTATGACAATTATGATTCCATAAAGGATAACCCGGATATTGACATCATTTATGTGGTCTTGCCGAATCACCTGCATGCTGAGTATACTATCCGGGGATTTGCCGCAGGAAAACATGTGATTTGTGAAAAGCCAATGGGTCTGTCTGTAACAGAATGCGATACTATGATTGCTGCAGCCCAAAAAGCGGGCAAGCAATTGTCAATCGGTTACCGCTTGCATTATGATCCTTATAATTTGGAACTGGTGAAGAGAGCCAGAGAAAAAACCTATGGTGATATCCGTTCTGTCGACACTTCATTTTCTATTACACCCCGGAAGGGAGAATGGCGGTTGAATAAAAAAATAGCGGGTGGCGGCCCACTAATGGATGTTGGGATTTATTGTCTCCAGGCCGTTTGTTATGTTACAAGTGCAGAGCCCATAGCTGTAAGGGCAACAACCTACCCGGTCAGTGATAAAGAGAAATTTCTTGACATTGAAGAAACACTCGACTTTCAGATGGAGATGCCGGGTGGGCTGCTGGCTAAATGCCGCACCAGTTACAGCGAAAGCAATAGTGTGCTCAATGTGCAATTTGAAAAAGGCTGGTGTAAACTGGAACCCGCCTATTTTTACGGGGGGATTAAACTGTCCAGCTCAGATGGAGTAGCCTTTGGATTGCCCCCTTTCTCCCAACAGGCAAAACAATTGGATGCGATGTCAGTTTCCATTAAAAATAATCAGGCAAGCAAGACTCCGGGTGAAATGGGCAGAAGGGATTTGCAGATTATCGAAGCCATCTATGAAGCAATGCGGACAGGCAACCGGGTACTGGTTAAAAAATGATGAAATTCTGCAACAGTATTCAGTCTTGCTATAAATGAAAACTAATTTAAAATTCTCAGATGATGAATCAGGTTGCAGGTATGGTCAATTGGGGAATCATTGGTTGCGGGGATGTATGCGAAGTCAAAAGCGGACCAGCCTTCAATAAAATACCCCATTCAAAGCTGGTCGCTGTGATGCGGAGAGATGCGGAGAAAGTAAAGGATTTTGCCACCCGTCACCAGGTATCAAAATATTATACGGATGCGAACGAATTGATACTTGACCGCGATGTGAATGCCATCTATATTGCGACGCCGCCATCTTTTCATGAATTGTATACCGAACAGGCACTTGCCCAGGGGAAACCAGTCTATGTGGAAAAGCCGGTAACGATCCATTCTGAATCGCTTATCAGGATGATCGAAGCTGAAAAAAAATATAATGGCAAAGTTTCAGTAGCACATTACCGGAGAGCCCTGCCCTTATTCATTAAAATAAAGGAATTACTGCATTCGGGTGTATTGGGAAAAATCCGTCTTGTATTGCTGAACACATTGCAACCACCGGTCAGTAAAATTGTAGCACAGACTGGCGGAAACTGGCGCATCAATCCTGCATTATCCGGCGGAGGTTTGTTTCATGATCTTTCGCCTCATCAGCTTGATATTCTTTATTGGTTGTTTGGTGCGCCGCTTGCAACAGATGTACAGGTGGTGAATCAGGGGAAATTATATGATGCACCGGACCTGACAATGCTAAGACTTCAGTTTGCCAATGATATTTACTTTAATGGAACCTGGAGTTTCAATGTAGCTGAACAAGCTGCCACCGACACCTGCGAAATCATCGGTGACCGGGGTAATCTCCGTTTTAGTTTTTTCAGGGTGAGTACGATTGAACTCAATAATGAAGATGGCAAACAGTTTATTGAAGCCAGTTATCCTGAGAATATCCAGTTACCACATATCCGGAATGTGGTGCAATACTTTCGGGGAGAAGGTTCCAATCCCTGTTCACTTGAAGAGGCCCTGGTCACCATGCAGATAATGGATCAGGCAAAACTTTAAGGCTGATAAAATTGCTGCCACCAGACATTGGCAAAGCGCTTGCCCATTTCCCTTTGTCCCTTTGCATCAAAATGTAATTGGTCACCTTTGTGATGAAGATCTCCAGTTGGGATCACTGCTGAGTTTTTATCTGACAAAGCATAAGCGTGGATCGCTATATTTAAAAGTTTCCAGTTTGCCTGGTTCCCGGAATAGGAGCCTAGTTCTCCCAGCAGGATGGGCAATTTGTTTAAGCCCGCATCTTTCCGGAATCTTTCAAATAACTGCTGAAGCCTTTCAGGATAAAGTTGGATACCCTGATCATTGGTATCGCTTTCGCCCTGGTGCCAGAGAATGCCCTTCAGTGTTCCGTATTTTTTGGCGATGGCCAGTTTCTCCAGGAAATTGGAATACAGTTTTACCTGTCGATGCACTGAATCACCGAGCCACTGACTGATAGAACTACCTCCAACGGCTGTGGGAAGCAGCAGGATTGTAATATCAGCGGGCGCTTTTTCCAGTAAGTTTCTGGCGAATGACATACCGCAGTCAAGCCCGGTCAGAGAGGGTTCATAAAAATGAAGGGGTTCTTTGGCGATGATGAGATGTCCGTTGCTATCGATACTTAAAATGCGGGGGTGAGGAATAGTATCCTCCCGTTCTACCTGTCCTCTTCCGGCCATATTGGACTGGCCCGCCATAATAAATACCCAGGTCTTTTCTTTAACAGGAATGGTTTCCACTTTTATTTTCATTTTGGGGAAATAGGTCATGCGCTCCGGTACAATTTTCTGGCTGCAGGAAAAAAATGCCAATGATACAAGCCAGAGAAAACGGTATTTCAGAACAGGCGCTGTCATCATTTCAGGGTTACTTTTTTTCCGGTCTTACAGGCTTTGTAAATCGCATCAATGATCTTCAGGTCTTTCAGGCCTTCTTCACCATCCACTGCAATTTCCGGTTTTTTCCCATTCAGTATGATGTCGGCCATTTCATCCATTTGTACTGCCTGGTGTGTGTAATGGGGTTGTGTAAGTTCTCCCATATTTGTCTTTCCACGGATGGGCCCATATCCAGTGGCTGGTTGTAATTCGGCAAAGCCTTTTTCGGCATTGAGGAAAAACTTATCCAGTCCATTCATGGCATAAGTGGAAAGGCAGGAAGCAGTAGCGCCGGATGGAAAACCCAACTGGAATTGTATGGTTTCATCTACTCCTTCTTTGAATTTCTCTGTATTGGTTTTTGTTTCCTGTGCTGTTACCCATACTGGTTCTTCCCCAATCATATAACGGGCTCCATTCACGGAATAGATCCCGATATCCATCAGTGAGCCGCCTCCGGATAATTGCTTATTCAACCGCCATTGGGTTGGATCACCAATCCGGAATCCACTGAGGCCCTGGAAGAACATTGCCTTTCCCAGTAACCCTTCTTTTCTCAGCCGGACAACTTCCAGTGTCTTCAGTTCAAAATGCATCCGGTATCCGACTAATAATTTTACTCCTGCCTGCTGACAGGCTGCAATCATTTCTTCTCCTTCTTTTGCGTTCAGGGCCATTGGTTTTTCACAGATCACATGTTTACCAGCCCGCGCTACCCGTATTGCCTGATCTTTGTGCAGTGCATTGGGTGTAATGATATAAACAGCATCAATATCAGGATTGTTTTTAATATTATCGAAATCACTATAGTTGTAGCAATTGGCTGCCGGAATACCATATTTTGTCTGCCATGTACTGATCTTGGAAGGCGTACCACTGATCACCCCCACCAGTTTTGCTTTTTTGGATTCTTTCATGGCTTCTGCAACACGGGTGCCATAACTGCCCAAACCCATGATTGCTACGCGCAAAACTTTGCCATCATAAACATGTTCTTCCTGCCATTGTTTCAGAAAAGGCAGGGCGATCAGTGGTGCCGAAATTTTCCTGATAAAATCTCTTCGCGTATTCATGTTGACTGATTTGAAAGAGTACTTAATATTGTTTACTCAAAAAAGGGAATTCCCGGGGTTGCATATTTTTTCATGGCTTCTTCATTGATCTCTACACCGATACCTGGTTTTTCAGAAAGCGTAATAAAACTATCCTTGACCCATTCTCCATCATACTTTACGATTTCCTTGAACATCGGATCAGTATGAAAATAAGATTGCCATTCAAGGATCAGGAAATTCGGCACAGAGGCACATACATGACAGGAAGCCATCGCACCGAGGAATGAAGCAACCATATGCGGCGCAAAGGGCGTATAATATAAGTTGGCCAGATTGGCGATTCTTTGTCCTTCTCCGAGACCGCCTGCTTTTTGTAAATCGGGCATCACGATATCAACGCCACCGGTTTCCAGTAAGCGCCTGAAGCCATGTGCCAGATAATGATTCTCGCCGGCAGCGATCGGTGTACTTGTTGATTCGGTGATCAGTTTATAAGCTTCTACATTCTCTGCGGGAATCGGTTCTTCCAGCCAGAGCAGGTTGAGTGGTTCCAGTCTTTTCGCTACAGCCTGTGCAGTGACGGCATCATAACGACCATGCATGTCCACTAAAATATCTGTTTTGGGTCCAACAGCTTCCCGTGCCGCTGCAATCTGGTCATACATCCTTTGTAGTTCACCAGGACTGGCCGTCCAGTTAAATGCATCATATTTATTGGGATCATTGGCCTGATCCAGATCGAATTTCATCGCATTAAAGCCCATCTCTTTTGACTTCTTCGCCGCATCGGCAAAATCCTTTGGCTGCGGAAGGTTCCGCTGGTAGAGAGCCGTATCACAGTATACTCTTATTTTATCCCTGAACTTTCCTCCCAGCAACTGGTACACCGGCAGGTTCAGTGCTTTACCGGCAAGATCCCAGAGTGCTGTTTCAATGGCTGAGAGCACCGCCACATACATTCCCGATTGGGCACCCTGGAAGAAACCGGATTTTCTGATTTGTTCAAATAGCCGGTGAACATTGAGCGGGTTCTGGTTTTTGATTCTGTTACCAAAATTTTTGACCAGGTGATATGTACCGGGAATGGCATCAACCCCTTCGCCGCATCCCCAGATATCCTGGTTGGTATAAATTTTTACAAACAAACTGCCTTTGATATAACCGCATTTTACGTCAGTTATCTTCAGGTCAGAAGGCGATGATTTCGGCGCTGTTCTTTCAACCGCTTCTTCATACCCTCGGCCAAAACCGGCGATAGGAGCCAGGGGTGTCATAGCAGCTGCAATAGCGGCCTTGGTGATAAAGGATCTGCGTGAAGTAGACATATGTTGACTATTTTAATTTGTTTTTTATTACCAGGTTCTTTCTTTCAGGTAATCCTGTATTTGTTCTTTACCAACAGGTAATTCATTGATATGATCGTTCAGCCATTTGGAAAAATCTTTTTCAATCTCATCGCTCCATTTCGCATCGATCTGTCCCGCTGTATACCGGCCCTCTCTCAGTCTTTGATGTCCGAACATATCACGTAACCTGACGATTTCTGAAGTTTTAACGACCCGTTCAGCCAGGTGTGGAGGAATAAATACCACTACGCCGAGTTTGCCCAATACAATATCACCGGGCATCACCGTTACAGTCCGGATGCGGGTAGGTTGATTAATTCCCACTATCATAGTGGTCAGGTCTCCCTGCGGATTATGATAGGAGGGATCATAACTTGTATAATAAGAAGTGAATCCGCCAATCTCTTTCAAACCTTCCACATCTCTTAAAGCACCATCATATACAATGCCGTTGCCGGTTTTGGCATAAATCGCATTCCCGACATTATCACCGATAGTAGGACCATTGCGATGAGCGCCGAACTGGTCAGCAACATATACATCTCCTTTTACCAGCAGGTCCACTGCCCAGGTATTCTGGCCTCTCTTGCCCTGTTGTTTCCCTAAAGAATCAATGGCTTTCCATACATCAGGTCTGCCGGGCATAAAATTGGCCGTAACAGCTCTTCCAACAAGCGTGCTATCAGGATTAATCACCTGCCAGCCTTCGGCAATCTGGTAGCCATAACCGGCATTTTTCATGACAGCCCAGGCTTCTTCCACGCTGACTGATTTCATTCTTTTCAGAATGCCATCCGGAACGCGGGGCCTTCCATCCGGGAATCTTTCTCCTTTCCACTCCGGAGTCAGGGCAATTAACTGGTCTTTTGATATCTGCACCTGCTGTGCTTTTGGTTGCTGTGCCAGTAATAAAAGGGACAGCACCACCAGCAATCTGTTTTTTTTCATAAGCGTTTTATGATTTATCAGCTTTGTATTTTGTCTTCTTTTTTTTCCGGCAAACGATTATGCCACCAGCTGGCCAGTGCAGAACCAGTTATATTCATTGTTGGTCCGAAAATAGCAGCGGCCAATCCAACAGTACCGATCTTTCCGATTTCCTTTGCAATACCTGAAGCCAGACCGGCATTTTGCATGCCTACTTCAATGGCGATTGTCCTGCAATCACTTTCCGGTAAACGGAATAAACGGCCGGACCAATAACCCAGCAGGTACCCGAAAATGTTATGAATAAGTACAACAGCGAGCAGGGCCGGACCAATCTTCAAAAGATTATCGCGGCCTGCAGCAGTAATAATCATTATGATAAAAGCGATCCCAAACATGGAAACAACAGGCATGGCTTTATCCACCCATTTGGATTTACCGGTCAGGAGTTTATTAAAGATCAATCCTGCTCCAATTGGCAGTATGATCATTTTCATGATATCCCACATCATCTTGGTGACATCGATTTCAATATATGCACCAGCCAGTAATTTCATCAGTGCCGGTGTTACAAATGGAGCCAGCAGGGTAGTAATGGAAGTGATTGTAATAGATAAAGCCAGGTTGGCCTTGGCCAGATAAGACATTACATTAGAAGCCAGTCCGCTGGGGGAACAACCAATCAAAACAATCCCTGCCGCGATTTCAGGTGGGAAGTCAGTAAAACTGGCAAGCATGAAACCCATCAGGGGCATGATGATAAACTGACTCGCGACCCCAATCATCACACCCTTCGGTGTTTTTACAACCGCTGCAAAATCTTTCATACTCATCGATGTTCCCATCCCGAACATGATTAATTGGATCAGTGGTATGATCAGGCTGCTGAGTTTAAGGTTCCCCCATTCCCGAAAATAGCCGGGATAATATAGCGTGATGGATACTGCGGCAAATATGATGACGGTAAAAGAAAGTCCCCGCAGGAATTTGTTTTTGAGAAATGCAAGTGCCAATGAAACAAAAAAAGCCGAGAGAAACCAGCCGCCCCAGTCATGTAGCTGGCTGATGGTAAGAATGCCGTATACAACCAGGCAAAGGGCGGCGATATAATAATATTTCCCGGTTCGCCGGGTTGGATGATGCTCCATGATGCGCAATTATTTTTATAGTAAACAGTCAGTTAACTGAATATCCTGTCATGCGACCTCTTTTCATTCCATTGCGGTGTTGGCTCGAAATACGATTTATCGCTGGGGTGTAAGTGTTGTTTAAGCACTTCATCATTTAATTCAATTCCCAGTCCTGGTGCGTCCAGTGGCAGATTGGCAAAACCTTTGGTGATCAGTTTGCGGCCATCAGTTGTTTTGACCAGGTTCTCCCACCAGGGCAGGTCAACCGAATGGTGCTCCAATGCCAGGAAGTTTTGTGTGGCAGCAGCACAATGAACAGATGCCATAAATGATATGGGAGTGCCGGCCTGGTGCATGGCCATGGCTACGCCATGTTCTTCTGCATAATCACCAATCCGTTTTGTTTCAAGCAGGCCGCCCGAAGTGGCGAGGTCAGGATGTACAATATCTACAGCTGCTTCATCGATCAGGGGCTTGAAATATTTAAGCAGGTAAATATCTTCACCTGTCAGACAGGGGGTTTCAAGGGCATCAGATAGTTTTTTCCATTGCTGGGTATATTCCCATGATACTACATCTTCCAGCCAGGCCAGCCTGTATTTTTCAAGTGCTTTGCCCAAACGGATACCGTTGTTCAGATCAAAATGACCATAGTGGTCAGTTGACAGCGGAATCTCATAGCCGACCATACTTCTTATATTGTCAACAATACCTGCCAGGACATCCAGACCTTTATCAGTAATTTGAATTTGTGTGAAGGGGTGCAGGGTATTGGCATAGGACATCATATTGTTCTGATCTCCCCATTGTGCCAGATTGCCCTGTGCATTCTGCCAGATTTTATCATTCACCAGTGTTCCTGGTTTCCCCTTTAATTCGCCGATTGATACATCCATTTTCAACCAGGTATAGCCCTGTTCCTCTGTCCGGTATTTGATCAGTCTTTTTTGTTCTTCAGGAGAGTTGGCTTCCGGAGTATCGGCATAGATCCTGATTTTGTCGCGGTACTTTCCTCCCAGTAATTGCCAGGCGGGAACATTATATGCTTTGCCAACGATATCCCATAATGCCATTTCTACAGCGCAAACGCCTCCACCCTGTCTGGCTTGTCCGCCAAACTGCCTGATCTTTTTAAAAATCATTTCCACATTACAGGGGTTTTCGCCCAGTATGCGACTTTTCAGGAACAGCGCATAGCGTTCATCAGCACCATCTCTAACTTCACCAAGGCCATAAATACCCTGATTGGTATCAATACGGATAATGGCTGTACGACCCAGTACGGTGCTGACGCAATACCGCATATCTGTAATTCTCAAATCAGATGGACCTGAGTACCGCTTTACATTTTGTGTACTTTGTGCGATCAGGTCTTCAATAGGTGTGAACATAAAAGCACCACCGAGTGTAATGCCACCCAAAGCTGATTTTTTTAAGAAGGAACGCCTGCTATTATTGTCAGTTTGATTTTCAGTTGCCGTTGTAGCAGGTGTGGGATCTTTTAAACCCAATTTTTTTTCGAGTTTTTCTGAAGCAGTCATGGTCTGATGTTTTAGTGTTTATTGTGGTAATGGCTGACAACCGCTGAAGGGTTACCAGGTCCGGTCTTTCATATATTGATCCAGTTCTTGTCTGGTCATGGGGAGTTTGCTGCTGTTCTCATCAATCCAATGCAGGAAGTCTTTTTTAATCTCCTCCGTCCATTGTGTATCAATTTGCCCCGGCGTATATTTTCCTTCCCTTAAGCGCTGGTGGCCAAACTGGTCGCGAAGTGAAATGAATTCTGCCTGCAGTACAACGCTGTCAAGAAGATGTGACGGAATAAAAACAACGCCGTATTTTTTGGCCAGTACCGCATCACCCGGCAGCACCGTGGCCCTGCCGATCCGGATAGGTACATTGATACCTCCCAGCATCATCTGCTGAATATAAGACGGGTCATTGCCCTTGGTCCAGGAGTTGAATCCGTTGATTTCATCCAGCCCTTCCACATCTCTTACCGAACCATAAAAAATGACACCCCTTTTTGATTTTGCATAAATGGCATTTCCAAGATTATCACCTATCAAAGTGCCATCCGCAATTTTTCCATAGCTGTCCGCAACGTATATATCTCCCTCTTTCAGTACATCAATGGGCCATGAATTGGTGGCACCAATTCTCTTTTCTGTTTTACCTGTTTCTTTGATGAGTTTGTCAAAGTCGGGTCGCATCGGCAAATATTGAGCGGTGACTACCCTGCCTGTCATCACAGAATCGGGATGCTGCACCATCCAGTCGCCTTCAAACTGATTCTGGTAACCTTTATTCCTGAGAATGCCCCAGGCTTCTTCGAGATGAACTTTCTTGAGGCGTTCCAGCATTCTGTCTGAAACTTTCGGCCTTCCATCAGGAAAGCGTTCTCCTTTCCATTCCGGTGTCAGGGCCTTCAACTGGTCCGGACTAAGGGTTACCTGTTGTGCCCTGGAGAAAACAGCGCAGCCAAGTAATAGGAAACAAATGATTGTTTTTCTCATATCAGATAGTTTGGTTGTCTGAATCTTGATGGTTTATTGTAAATCGGAGATGTCTTCAAATTCATCGGCCAGTTTCGTACTCAGCCGCTCAAATATTTTGAAGTACTTCATATAATTGGAATGTTGTTGTTTTTGTGGTGTATACAATTCAGGCGTGGGTACAGCTTTCACTGCTTCTGCCAGATTTTTATAGATGCCCATTTCTGTAGCACTCAGCAGGAATGTGCCAAAGGCAACGCTGTCTGAATTTTTACGGAGAGAGACAGGTTTGTTGCAGATATCAGCCAGCAGTTGTGTGCAAAAAGGGATGGTGGCAAAACTGCCATGTACAGCCAGGCTCTTGATGGCCCGGTGCTCCTCCAGCAATTTGCTGATACTATAAATTTCATACAGGATTCCTTCAATTGTGGCCCTGATGAAATGCTGCCGTTCGTGTTTGATATTGACGCCGAAATAAACTCCTTTGGCATTAGGATTCCAGATGGGTGCTCTTTCTCCAAGCAGGTAAGGCAGGAACAGGAGTCCACCGGAACCGGCTTCCACTTTCTCTGCTTCGCTGATCAGTTCGCCGATGGAATGTTCCAGATCAAAAGGCCGGTTGAAATACCCGAACTGATTGGCAAACCATTCGAAAATGAGACCGCCATTATTGGTAGGCCCGCCAAATACATAGCAGTTTTCTGTGATGACATAATTGAATAAGCGGCGCTTTTCATCCCGCATGATTTTATTCCCGATAACCCGTACGGCACCACTGTCTTCGATGGTTACCACGGCTTTGGAATCTCCCCAAACTCCCGAACCAATGGTGGCCAGGCATCCATCGCTGGAGCCCAGCAATATTTTGGTGGAAGAAGTCAACCCCAGCAGGGTCTGGTATTCTTTTTTGAATGGACCGGGCGATGCAAAAACAGGTGCAAGG
>Ga0209175_10000484_pt1 | contig 23352 bp, 14 predicted proteins | sample JI91814C2DNA_FD_187506 | JGI IMG/M metagenome (GOLD analysis project Ga0209175, IMG submission 187506) | Wastewater effluent complex algal communities from Wisconsin, to seasonally profile nutrient transformation and Carbon sequestration -... | ecosystem: Engineered > WWTP > Effluent > Algae...
AGATGCATGTGCTTTAGGGGAAGAATTAGGAGTCCCGGTCTATCAATTTGTGAAAGAAGCACTAATTAGAAAATTCGGACAACAATGGTTTGACGAATTAGATAAAGTAGCAAAAGAGTTAAAAAAATAATACTTTTTTTTATTGTATAAAAATCGTTGTGAGCAGTTGATTTTTCAAATGCTTACAAGGTTTTAACACTTGTTTTATTTGTTTTTAAATTATTGATAATCAATGCTTTAAAAACCTATATTAATTTACTGACAAAAAAACTTGTTTGTTAAAAACTTGCTCTAATTGTGAATAAGTTTGCCTTTCATTTTTCATTTCAAATGACAAACTTTGTAATCTTCAAATATATCAATTTAACCAATCGTTAACCCCTATATAAATTAAATAACTATGTCAATAGTAGAACCAATTTTACAAGAAAATAAAGATCGATTTGTAATTTTTCCTATCAAACATCAAGATATTTGGGAATGGTATAAAAAACAAGAAGCCTGCATTTGGACCGCAGAAGAAATTGATTTGCACACTGATTTAAACGATTGGAATAATAAATTAAACAAAGACGAAAAATATTTCATCAAGCATATTTTAGCTTTTTTTGCCGCTTCTGATGGAATAGTAAATGAAAATTTAGCTGAAAATTTTGTAAGTGAAGTACAATATCCAGAAGCCAAATTTTTCTATGGTTTTCAAATTATGATGGAAAATATTCACAGTGAAACTTATTCATTATTAATAGATACGTATGTAAAAGATGAAGCTGAAAAATACAAGTTGTTTCATGCTATTGAAACTTTTCCTGCAATTAAAGAAAAAGCAGAATGGGCTTTAAAATGGATTGAATCGCCAAGTTTTGCAGAGCGTTTAATTGCTTTTGCGGCAGTGGAAGGAATTTTCTTTTCAGGATCATTTTGTTCTATTTATTGGTTGAAAAAACGTGGATTGATGCCAGGATTAACATTTTCTAATGAATTAATTTCGCGTGATGAAGGAATGCATTGTGATTTCGCTGTGCATTTACACACACATCACATCATAAATAAAGTGCCAAAAGCTAGAATAACAGAAATTTTAACCAACGCTTTAGATATTGAAAGAAAATTCATTACAGAGTCATTGCCAGTAAGTTTAATAGGAATGAACGCCACTTTAATGACACAATATTTGGAATTTGTAACCGATAGATTATTAGTAGAATTAGGTTGTGACAGAGTGTATAATTCGTCAAATCCGTTTGATTTTATGGACATGATTTCGTTACAAGGAAAAACAAATTTCTTTGAAAAGCGTGTAGGAGAGTACCAAAAAGCAGGAGTAATGAATTCAGATTCAGAAGCAAGTAAAATTAGCTTCGACGCTGATTTCTAAATAAATATAAAAACACATAGACAAAAATAGGATTGTTTTTTAATGAATTTAAAGCGTTTTACTTTTTTAAGTTGATATAACGCTATGTGTATTCATAATGAACTATAAAATCTTTTTAAATTCTATCTATGTTTCTATATGTTTCATAAAATAGAGTGCTATAAAATGTCGGGAGACTCGCACTATAGTTCATTAATATTAACCGAAAGTAGAGAAGGGATTGTCTGTTTTCAAAATTTTAAAAACTTATGTATGTAGTAAAAAGAGATGGCCATAAGGAGCCAGTAATGTTTGACAAAATCACGGACAGAATTAAAAAACTATGTTATGGATTAAATGACATGGTAGACGCTGTTAAAGTGGCAATGCGTGTAATTGAAGGATTATATGACGGTGTTACCACTTCAGAATTAGATAATTTAGCAGCAGAAACCGCAGCTTCCATGACGGTTACACACCCAGATTATGCCCAACTCGCAGCTCGAATTGCAATTTCTAACCTCCATAAGAATACCAACAAATCATTCTCGGAAACGATGGGTGAAATGTACCACTACGTAAATCCAAGAACCAATCAAGCAGCACCTTTGATTTCGGATGAGGTATATGATGTAATCCAAGCCAATGCAGAATTTTTAGATTCTCATATTATATATACTCGCGATTTTAATTACGATTATTTTGGTTTCAAAACTTTAGAGCGATCATATTTATTAAGAATCAACGGAAAAATTGTAGAACGACCACAACACATGTTAATGCGAGTTTCAGTCGGAATTCATTTAAACGATTTAGATGCGGTTATTGAAACCTATGAATTAATGTCTAAAAAGTTCTTTACACATGCTACACCAACATTATTTAACGCAGGAACTCCAAAACCTCAAATGTCATCTTGTTTCTTGTTAACAATGAAAGATGATAGTATTGATGGAATTTATGACACTTTAAAACAAACTGCAAAAATTTCGCAATCAGCTGGAGGAATCGGCTTGGCAATTCACAATGTGCGTGCAACGGGTTCATACATTCGTGGTACAAACGGAACTTCAAATGGAATTGTTCCAATGTTGCGGGTTTTCAACGATACTGCTCGTTATGTTGATCAGGGTGGAGGAAAACGTAAAGGAAGTTTCGCTATTTATTTAGAAACGTGGCATGCCGATATTTTTGAATTTTTAGATTTGAAAAAAAATACAGGTAAAGAAGAAATGCGGGCAAGAGATTTATTCTTCGCTATGTGGACTTCCGATTTATTCATGAAACGCGTAGAAGAAGATACCTCTTGGACGTTAATGTGCCCAAACGAATGCCCTGGACTAGACAATGTTCATGGAGAAGATTTTGAAGTCTTATATACTTCTTATGAAGCACAAGGAAAAGGACGAAAAACCATCAAAGCACGTGAATTATGGGAAAAAATTCTTGAGTCTCAAATTGAAACAGGAACACCTTATATGTTGTACAAAGATGCAGCGAATAGAAAATCAAACCAAAAGAATTTAGGAACCATTCGTTCCTCTAATTTATGTACCGAAATCATAGAATATACTTCAGCAGACGAAATAGCAGTATGTAACTTGGCGTCTATTTCGTTACCAATGTTTGTTGAAAATGCCACATTCAACCATGATTTGTTGTATAACGTAACAAAACGTGTGACTCGCAACTTAAATAAAGTCATCGATAGAAATTATTACCCTGTTATTGAGGCAGAAAACTCAAATATGAGGCATCGTCCAGTTGGATTAGGAGTACAAGGTTTAGCAGATGCTTTTATCTTGTTGAGAATGCCTTTTACAAGTGATGAAGCTAAAAAATTAAATCAAGAAATTTTTGAAACCTTATATTTCGCTGCCGTAACCGCTTCTATGGAAATGGCCAAAGAAGAAGGACCCTATTCAACTTTTGAAGGATCACCAATTTCAAAAGGAGAATTCCAATACAATCTCTGGGGATTAAAAGACGAAGAACTTTCTGGTCGATGGGATTGGGCAAGTCTAAGAAAAGAAGTAATGACTTTTGGTGTAAGAAATTCATTGTTAGTAGCGCCAATGCCAACTGCTTCTACTTCTCAAATCTTAGGAAATAATGAAGCCTTCGAACCATATACTTCTAATATTTATACAAGAAGAGTGCTTTCGGGAGAATTTATCGTGGTAAATAAACACTTATTGAACGATTTAGTTCATAGAGGATTATGGAACGAAAATTTGAAGCAAGAAATCATGCGCCACAATGGCTCGATTCAAAGTATCGAAAGAATTCCTTCCGATTTAAAAGAATTGTACAAAACGGTTTGGGAAATGTCTATGAAAGATATTATTGATATGAGCCGTCAAAGAGGCTATTTTATTGACCAATCGCAATCGTTGAACTTGTTTATGCAAGATGCGAATTATGCCAAATTAACTTCGATGCATTTCTATGCTTGGAAATCTGGGTTAAAAACGGGTATGTATTATTTACGAACTAAATCTGCGGTTGATGCAATTAAGTTTACATTAAATAACGATAAAAAAACAGAACCAATTGAAGTTCATCAGCAAAAAGTTGAGGTTAAGAAGGTAGAAGCTATTGCAGTTTTAAATGAACCCGCAGAAATTACAGCTGAAGAATACAGAGCAATGATTGAACTAGCTAAAAATGCAGGCGCTGAAGATTGTGAGATGTGTGGTTCTTAATTTATGAAATAACCGATAACAAAAATTTGCGAATGCAAATGAATATTCATTGAACACCACTGAAAGAATACTAAAAAGTAAAGAGAACACTAATGAAACGAGCGATACATATGCAATAAAATAAAATTTACATAGTAAAATAATAAAAAACTACGAATCTCGGTTGTCTAAAAAGACAGATAGTATAAAGTCGAATTTATTCTGATTAAAAGAACAAATTTTTTTAGAAATCACTCGTGGTTTTTTAACAGCCTTTCATTTATAAATAAGTATGTTGCGACACTTTTTATAACAATAAAACCCATACTTATAATAGTTTTTTTTAGGTTTCTTGATTAAAATTTGAAATAATTTTTGACATTTGATAGAAATAAGTCAAAAAAAATTCTAATTACAATATAATGTCACAAAAACGTCTTTTCCTTCTTGATGCTTACGCGCTAATCTTTCGTGGGTATTACGCTTTTATAAAAAATCCTCGTATCAATTCAAAAGGAATGGATACTTCAGCCATTATGGGATTCATGAATTCTTTAATGGACGTAATTAAACGCGAAAAACCTGACCATTTAGCCGTAGCATTTGATAAAGGCGGAAGCGATTATCGTTTTGAAATGTATCAAGAATACAAAGCCCACCGTGATGAAACTCCTGAAGCAATTAAAATTGCCGTTCCTTATATTCAAGAATTATTGAAAGCGATGCATATTCCAATTATCGAAAAAGCAGGTTTTGAAGCTGATGATTTGATTGGAACGTTAGCCAAACAAGCCGAAAAACAAGGTTTTCAAGTGTTCATGGTAACGCCAGATAAGGATTTTGCACAATTGGTTTCGGAAAATATTTTCATGTACAAACCTGCTCGAATGGGTAACGATATCGAGATTTGGGGAATTCCTGAAGTCTTAAAAAAATTCGAAATCGAGCGTCCTGATCAAGTAATTGATTTCTTGGGAATGATGGGCGATTCTGCCGATAATATTCCAGGATTACCTGGCGTTGGTGAAAAAACAGCAAAAAAATTCTTAGCCGAGTTTGGCACTTTAGAAAATTTATTAGCCAACACGCATCAGCTAAAAGGAGCGATGAAAGATAAAATAGAAGCCAACAAAGAGTTGGGAATTTTATCCAAAAAATTAGCCACTATCCTACTCGATTGTCCCGTAACTTTTGATGCAGAAGACTACGAATTATCAAAACCAGATGTAGAAAAAACAGACGCTTTGTTTCAGGAATTAGAATTTCGCCAAATGAAGGCGCAGTTTGATAAATGGTTTGGAACAGGAAAAGAGTACGATGAAATCAACACAAATGGGAATGGAAATGGCAACGAAATTGAAAATCAGCAACCTACACCAACCAAAAAACCTGTTGCTAAAAAATCAAACGAAGACCAATTCGATTTATTCGGTTTTAGCGACGAATCGGATGAACCAACAGCGAATCATTCCAATTATGCAACTTTGGAAAACACAACCCATTTTTACCAAATTATTCAAGGTGATTTGCCTGTAAAATTGTTGTTACAGAATTTATTAAACCAAACTTCGGTTTGTTTTGATACTGAAACTACTGGAATTGACGCTTTGAATGCAGAATTAGTAGGAATGTCGTTCTCCTTCGAAAAAGGAAAAGGATTTTATGTTCCGTTTCCCGAAAATCAGGAAGAAGCGCAAACTTTAATTGAAAAATTTAGACCATTTTTCGAGAATGAAACCATCGAAAAAATCGGTCAGAACATGAAATACGACTTGAAAATTCTTTCGAATTACAACATGCAAGTAAAAGGAAAATTATTCGACACCATGATTGCGCATTATCTTATTAATCCAGATATGCGTCATAATATGGATGTGTTGTCAGAAACATATTTGAAATATGCACCAAAATCGATTGAAACTTTAATTGGAAAAAAAGGGAAAAATCAATTGTCAATGCGCGATGTTCCTTTGGAAGACATAAAAGAATATGCAACTGAAGATGCTGACATTACCTTCCAACTGGCAGCACATTTCCAACCGATTTTAGAAAAAGTAGGCACCAAAAAATTGTTTGATGAAATCGAAATTCCGCTAGTTCCTGTTTTAGCCGATATGGAAAAAGAAGGGATTCGTTTGGATGTAGAGTTTCTAAAAAGTATGTCGGTTGACATGCAAAAAGAAATCGATGCCTTTGAACAACAAATCTATGAAACTGCTGGCGAGAAATTCAATTTGGCTTCTCCAAAACAGTTGGGCGATATTTTATTCGACAAACTAAAAATTGGTGGTGCAAAACAAAAGAAAACCAAAACGGGTCAATATGCGACTGGCGAAGAAGTGTTGAGTTATTTGGCAAATGAACATCAAATTGTACGTGATATTTTAGAATGGCGTCAAATGGTGAAATTGCAAAGTACGTATATTGATGCTTTACCAAACCAAGTCGATAAAAAAACAGGAAGAGTACACACCGATTATATGCAAACGGTTGCTGCAACTGGTCGTTTGAGTTCGAATAATCCAAACTTACAAAACATTCCAATTCGTACCGAAAGAGGTAAACAAATTAGAAAAGCATTTATTGCACGCGATGAAAATTACACGCTACTTTCTGCCGATTATTCTCAAATTGAATTGCGAATTATTGCGGCATTGTGTGGTGAGGAAAACATGATTAAAGCATTTCAAAATCACGAAGACATTCACAAAAGTACGGCTGCAAAAGTGTTCAATGTACCTTTGGAAGAAGTAACAAAAGAGCAAAGAAGTCATGCTAAAACTGTGAACTTTGGAATTATTTATGGTGTTTCGGCTTTTGGATTGAGTAACCAAACCAACTTATCTCGAAAAGAAAGTGCGGAATTGATTGAAGCCTATTATCAAACGTATCCAAAATTAAAATCGTTTATGACTTCGCAAGTTGATTTTGCTAGAGAAAACGGTTATGTGGAAACGATTTCAGGAAGAAGACGTTATTTAAAAGACATCAACTCAGCCAACGCTATTGTTCGTGGCGGTGCAGAACGAAATGCAGTAAATGCGCCAATTCAGGGCTCTGCTGCGGATATAATCAAAATTGCAATGATTAACATTCACAAAAAGTTATCGGAAATAGATGCCAATGGCATGACATGGAAGTCAAAAATGCTATTACAAGTACATGACGAATTAGTATTTGACGTACACAACTCCGAATTAGAAAAAATTCAACCAATGATCAAACACGAAATGGAAAACGCATTCAAAATGGCAGTTCCGTTAGATGTGGAAATTGGTTTGGGTAAAAATTGGTTAGAAGCGCATTAGGAAAGTAGTCAGTGGACATCCCGAAACTTCGGGAGCAGTTGGTAGTTTGATTTTTTGTATAAACCCCAATTACGCATCAGAAATCTATTACAAACTAAAACTACTTCAAAAATAAGCACTTACTCCTTTTTAAAATCCTAAAATATTAATATATTCCAGAATTAAAAAAGTTCGTGAGTATTTATTTTTATTGTGTTTTTAGCTTTCATAACGAAGTCTAATGCGTAATTTGGGATAAAAAACGTGTACAAGTCATTTTTTTAAAATTGAGCGAACTAAAATTAGTTTTGAAAAATTAATTTCATTAATCATTTTTTAAAAAAACCAACTCGCCACAAAAATAGCTGTAATCACACAAATCAAATCTACTAAAAGCATCATACCCAAGGTATAACGTGTGTTTTTCACGTTGATACTTCCAAAATATACTGCAATCACATAGAAAGTCGTTTCGGCACTACATTGGAAAATACAGCTCAATCTTCCCGTTAAGGAATCTGGTCCAAATTGTTTCATTGCATCAATCATAAATCCACGAGAACCACCTGAACTAAAGGGTCGCAGCATTGCTACAGGAAGTGAATCGGTGATTTCTTTAGCTACTCCAAGATGCGCAAAAACAAACGAAACTCCGTTTGCAATATTCTCAAACAAACCACTATTTCTGAATAGCGAAATCGCCACTAACATTCCCATTACATAAGGAAAAATCGTAACACCAGTTTTTAATCCGTTGTTGGCTCCCGCTACAAAAGTGTCGAAAATAGTCGTTTTTTGTTCTACGAATTTCTTTTCTTGAACAAAAGAAAATATCAAAGTTCCACCTATTATTAATATCAATAATAATCCTGAAAGGTTAGAAGTAAAGTAATTTTTTCCGATTAAATCTAAACTGTTTACGTAGAATAATAATCCGACAATAGCAACAATGACTCCCATTAAAGCAGCTAATAACGAAGCACTTTTGAAATTTACTTTTTGTTTGAATCCGACTAAAATAAAAGCAGCAATGGTTCCAATAAAAGAAGTAATGATACATGGCAACATTACATCGGCAGGATTTTCAGCATGTTCAGCAGCACGATAACCAATAATGGATGTTGGAATTAGTGTCAAACCCGCAGCATGTAAACACATGAACATAATTTGAGCATCACTTGCTCGGTCTTTATCTTCGTTGAGTTCTTGTAAACTTTGCATGGCTTTCAAACCAAATGGAGTTGCTGCTGAATCTAATCCTAAAAAGTTAGCCGAAAAATTCAGTGTCATGTAAGAAATCGATTCGTGATTTTTAGGAATCGAAGGAAAAACTTTTGCAAACAACGGACTTAATTTCTTCGCCAATCTTTCAGAAGCACCTGAAATAATAAGTAATTCCATAATCCCACAGAAGAATGCTAAGTAAGCAATTAATGGTAAAATCAGATCAAATAAACTGCTTTTGGTCATGGGAAGCAGACCATCGGCTTTTTGTTTTCCGCTGTATATTTTTACAGTTTGTTTGTTGTAAACATAGGTGGTGTCGGTATCCGCTTCATTTTTATTGAGAACAAATGTCTTGTCTTCCGCTTTTTGCAAACTATCTTGCACAAATTGTGGCACTTCTTTTAAATATTTTTCACCGATTAAAAGTGGTTCACCTTGTTTGCCATTCAATACATAATCAATAGAATAGTATTGCGAGGAAAATAATCCAAAAACAATAAAAAAGATAGATGATATAAATATTACTAACCAAAATCTACTTAAAACCATAAATCGATAATTTTTCGTAAATGTAGTAAAACAATACTTCTCAACAAATACTAAAAATTCTTAAAAAAGTATCGATTTTAATAAATAATTATATATTTGTAATATAAATTTTAATAAACCCACAAACTACTATGAAAATCAGAAGATTACTATTAATTTTTTTATTAAGCTCCTCAGTTTTTGTTTTTTCTCAAACAAAGGAAGATGTTGAAATACTAACTAAAGATTATGATGTAAAAAAAATAAAAGAATTAGAAATTGCATATAAGAGCAAAGAAATTGCAGAAAAAAAAGCTGCTCACGAGGCTGCTTTAAGAAACGGTTGGCCATTAATTATTGAAAAAGACGGTGTTTATAAAGAATTAATGAAGCTAACGCCAGATGGATTTCCTCTATATTATTCTACAGAAAGTAATGTAATTGCCGCAAGATCTACAAGAACAAATTTCTTAAACACTGGTGGTGGTTTAGGGTTATCTATAGATGGACAAGGAATGGTTGCGCGAGTTTGGGACGGTGGGCCTGTTAGAGGTTCTCACAATGCTTTTTATACTTCAAGCACAGATATGTCAAGTAGAATTACAAATGTAGATGAACCATTTAATGCCCCATCAACTAATAGTAGCCACGGGACACATGTTATAGGCACTATATTAGCTTTACCGTGGAATGCTACAAATGCTCAAGTTAAAGGAATGGCTAGTCAAGCAACTGGAAGAACTTTCGATTGGACGAATGATGAATCAGAGGCTGTTGCTGAAACTTTATTAGGAATGTTAGTTTCAAATCATTCATATGGAGTTCCAGTATCTACAACACTTCCTGCTTGGTACATAGGATCTTATGTTGATGACTCTATGATTTGGGATGAAATCACATACAATGCGCCCTTTTATTTACCTGTTTTTTCTGCTGGAAATGATGGTGATAATCAAGGAAACTCAGATCCTATTTCATTTGGTATTGATAAACTTGTAGGAAATAAAGTTGCAAAAAATGTATTAACAGTAGCTAATGCCGAAGACGCAACAATTGCAGCCGATGGAAGTTTAATAAGTGTAAACATCAACAGTGGTAGTAGTCAAGGGCCAACAGATGACAGAAGAATAAAACCAGACATTACAGGTAATGGAACAGGCTTAGTTTCTCCTATTAGTACAAGTAACACGGCTACAGCTAATTATTCTGGAACTTCTATGGCGGCTCCTAATGTTACTGGAACATTACTTTTATTGCAACAACATTATAAAAATGTGTCCAATAGTTTTATGAAAGCTGCAACTTTAAAAGGATTAGCATGTCATACAGCAGATGACGCAGGAACCGAAGGACCAGACGTTAATTTTGGTTGGGGTTTATTAAATGCAAAAAAAGCAGCAGAAACAATTAACAATAATGGGTTGTCATCATGGGTTGATGAACAAACCTTAAACCAAGGTCAAAGTTATGTTATGACGGTAGCTTCTGCAGGAGGAGCTAATAACCCTCTAATAGCTTCCATTACTTGGACAGATGTGCCTGGAATTCCAAATTTAAATACTAGACCTGCAAATGACTTGTTTAGAGCATTGGTAAACGACTTAGACATAAGAATAACTAAAGACGGAACAACTTTTTTTCCTTGGAAATTAAACGATGTGGATCCAACTTTTCCACCTACAAGGGATGGAGATAATAATATAGATAATGTTGAATTAATCAGAATTGATAATCCGGTAGCTGGAAATTATGTAATTACAATTACTCATAAAGGAAGTTTAGTTACAGGAAAACAAGATTATTCTTTAGTTGTTACAGGATTATCATCAAATTTTGCATTAGTTGCTACATCAAACAATGTTGAATTATGTAGCAACCAAACAGCAACTTATACATTTAATTACAGACAAACAGGTGCTGGAACAACAAATTTTTCAGCTACAGGCATTCCAGCAGGAGCTAACGTAAGTTTTTCACCCACAAGTTTAAGTGCTAACGGTACAGTTACAATGACAGTTTCCAACCTAAATTCTGTTACTCCAGGGACTTATAACGTGGGAATTGTTGGTAATAACGGAACAGAAACCGAAACTAGAACTAAAGTGTTAAAATTATACAGCACAACTTTTAATCCAATTGTTATTACTGCTCCTACAAATAATTTAAACGGAACTTCAACAAGTTTAAATTTACAATGGGCAGCAGATAATAACGCAGAAAATTACAATATTCAGGTTTCAACAAATAGTAGTTTTTCAACATTTGTGGTGAATCAAAATACAACCTCTAATCAGTTTGTTGTTTCTGAATTATTACAAGGCACCCAATATTTTTGGAGAGTAATTCCTTCAAATAGATGTGCTATCGCACCTTCAAGTTCAGCTCCTATTTCTAACTTTAGAACGGGAATAATTACGTGTAATAATAATTTTTCTGCAACCGATTTTTCTGATGCTACAATTGGTACGACAGCAAATAGTACTGCATCAGTTCCAATTGTTGTAACTGGTGGAATGACAATTGCTGATTTGAATGTAACTCTAGATATTATACATACTTGGATAGGCGATATGAAAATTAGTTTGGTGGGTCCTGCAGCAATTGGAAGTCCCGAGATTCTTTTGCTTGATCAGCCTTGTATAGGTAATTTAAGCACTTATCCAAATATTTTAGCAACACTTGACGATTCTGGGTCACCAATAAGTTGTTCAACTACTCCTCCTGTTTTAGGAGGAACTGTAATTCCATTTGAAGGCTTAGTTGAATTCAATGGATTAATTGCTGATGGTACTTGGCTATTAAATGTACTAGATGTTGGAAATCAAGACGGGGGCACAATTAATTCAGTTGTTCTAAACTTTTGTAAAGTAACTCCAGCGGTTTTAAGCGCTAATGACAATATTTTAAATGCCATAAAAGTATATCCTAATCCAACAAATGGAATTGTAAATATTGATTTAGCTGGAATTATAACAGGAGAAACTACTTATGAATTATTTGATGTTCAAGGCAGAAAAGTTGTTTCTAAAGTTTCTTCCAATACAATTGAAACTTTAAATGTTGAAAATTTATCAGAAGGAATTTATATGCTAACGGTTCAAAACGGAAGTGCAAAAACAACTAAAAAATTGGTTATTAATAATTAGTCAACAATGAAGTTTATAAAAAGGGAGCTAAATAGCTCCCTTTTTTATACACGAATAATTTCGTCTTCTACTAATAAATCTTCTCGTCTTAATCTTAGAAAAATTTGAGCAACAGCAATTACATCTTTTTCACAGTAAGTAATAATTCTGTCAATATCATTTTCAATATAAAAAACGCGAGCAACTTCACTTCCGTCAATGTCATCTTTTGGAGATGGAATTCCTAGTACTTTTGTAAGTAATTTTAAAGAAGTAAAATGTTTATAATCGCCAAACTTCCATAATTCTAAAGTATCTAAATGAGGTACTTCCCATGGTTTTTTACCAAATAAATTTAGTTTGTTTGGCAAAGCAATGCCATTGATAATCATACGTCGAGCAATAAACGGAATATCAAATTCTTTGGCATTATGACCACATAAAACGTGTTGTGCTCCGTTGAAATGGGTATTTAATACGTTTGAAAAATCATTCAAAATTTTCTTTTCATCACCCCAAAAACTGGTTACTCTAAAATTTCTGATATCGCCTTTGTTCACAAAGTAACCCACAGAAATGGTGATGATTTTTCCAAATTCGGCCCAAATTCCAGCACGTTCATAAAAATCTTCGGCAGAAACTTCGTCTTTGCGTTGGTATTGGGTTTTATGTTGCCATAAATAACGTGTTTCTTCATCTAAAACACCATAATTTTGGTGTTCTGGAACGGTTTCAATATCTAAAAATAGAATGTTGTTTAAGTTAATTTTTTCGATCATTTTTTTGTTTATAGTTAGTTGTTTATCGTTACTTTATTTTCTTCCATCTTCCAAGACCCCGCCTTAATTCTTCCTCAATTTCAACATTTCATACGCTTCTTCCACATAAACATATAAATCTTCGCTGTGTGGGTCATAAGTTGTTTGCACACCTTTTAAATGTCCTAATCGCACAATTATTAAGTCATCTTTAGGAATTACAATTACAAATTGCCCTAAATGACCACGCATGTAATATAAATCTTTGCCTAAAAAGTTGTTCATCCACCAACCATAACCATAATGAGGCGTTTCATTAAATCGAGGTGTAATGCATTTTTTTACGAAAGCACTATCTAATAATTGTTTGCCGTTCCAGTTTCCGTTATTCAAATATAATTTACCAAAACGTGCAAAATCTCTTGCGTTACTAGCAATACAACAATAGGCTTTTTCAATTCCATCTTGTGCTTCATCTAATTGCCAAAGGGCTTCATTTTCTGCTCCCATTGGTTGCCAAAAGTGCTTTGAAACATAATCGGATAAATATTCTCCAGTAGCTTTTTCAATACACATGGCTAATAATTGAGTAGCGCCACTAAGATATTTGAACGATTGGCCAGGTTTTTCATTAATGTTTAATCCGAGAATTACTTTATCTAAATCATCGTCAAAATACGCACGGGTTACAATTGAAAAAGGACTATAATATTTTTCATCCCAACTCATTCCTGAAGCCATTGAAGACAAATCGCCTAAGGTTACTTCTTTTGCAAACTTTCCTTTTAGTTCTGGAAAAAAATCGATTACTTTTTGGTCTAAACTTTTGATTTTTCCTTCCATAATGGCTTTTCCTAATGCCATTGTAACCACGCTTTTTGCCATTGAAAAAGAATTGGTTTTGGAGTTTTTATCAAATCCATCAAAATAACTTTCGTGCCAAATGCTATCATTTTTAATGATTAAATATGCGACGGTTTGAAGGTCTTTGTGTGTTTTTTGTAAATTTTGAGTTACTGTAACTATGTTATAATCAGCTGCAATTGCCCAATGTTGAGCCGTTCCTTTTTTGATTTCTCGATTAGGAAATTCTTTATAATCTTCTAAAAAAGCGGTAGTGTATCCTTTTAAATAAATTGTTTTTACGGCGCGAAGTAAATAATCAACATCAAAAATGTATAGTATAATAATAATCGACGCAAAAACAATTGCGAACCATTTTAGGAATTTCAACAAGAATTTCATTTACTAATTTTATAGGATTGTGTTATAAAAGTAGCATAAAGTTACAATTATTTTAAAAAAACTAAAACAAACTTTCTTGTTTCGCATGATTTTCATGTTCTAAAAGCCATTTTTTTCGCCATAAACCGCCAGCATAACCCGTTAATGAGCCATTAGAGCCTATAACCCGATGGCAAGGAATTACAATCAAAAGTGGATTTTTACCGTTTGCAGATGCTACAGCACGAATTGCTTTTACATCACCTAATTTTTTTGAAAGGTCTAAATAAGAACATGTTTTTCCGTATGGAATATTCAATAATGCTTGCCAAACTTTTTGTTGAAAATCAGTTCCTGATGGATTAATTTTGAAGGAAAAATCAGTTCTTTTTCCTTGAAAATATTCATCAAGTTGAATAACAGCTTCTTTTAGCTCTTTTGAGATTTTAGTAGAAGTTTCAGTTTCTTTATTTAGTATATGAATTTTTGAGACGCCATTTTCATCGCCACAAATTTCTGTAAATCCTAAAGGGGTATTTATAATTGCTGTTTTCATTTTTCTACTACAATTAAATCATACACTTTTATAATTTATTACGCTATTAAAATTTAGTTTTGCCAAACATTAATTTGTTTTTACTTATTTTCATTCATAAATTTTTAAAATCTATGAAAATTTGTTTGAAAGCATTTTTCTACAGTTTTTCTCTACTTATTTTGACACAAATGCACATTCTAAAAACAACTATTTTATATTGAAACAAAACCTAATCAATCATTTGACAGAAATTAATTTACTTTCAGAGCATTTCTCATTTACTCATTTAGAAATCAATTAAACTACTGGAAATTTAAAACCTTTTTATAAGAAAATAAAAAAAACGCTAATTTAAAGTTTAAAATGCAGTTTGAAATTTATTAACGCATCCAAACATTGACAATAGTTCAATATATATTTTTAATAAATTTATTGAATAATCAAAAACTTCTCTTTCTATATTTTGGTTAAATTTTTCAAACTCTAAGATTTCAAAAATTGAAATTTTGCCTGAATTGACAATTAAATTATATGTTTTAAGCCATGATTCATCTTCTTTATAATTAATCAGAGCTTCATAGTTCAAACAATTAACATCAAACTCTTTAAAAAGTCTATTAACCTCATTATCTAAAGTTATATTGTTCATTTGATTTTTAGACTCATCCGTAATTTTTTCTAATTCCAATTTGTTAATTGATTTTTTATTATTTGCATCTAACCAAGGTAAATTTATGTTAACACCAATGCCGTAACGATTATTAACAATTAAATCATCTCTAAAATTGTATGACAAAATTAAATCATTTATAAAATGTTTATTTTTTGATTTTAAATGATTAATATTAGCTTGTAAAAGTTCTGTTTTAATGTTTTGATTTTTTTTGTAAATATTAATTATGTTTGATTTTTTTAAACTATCAATAACCTTTTTTATCTCTTTTAAATTGATTTTAATAAATTTTTCTGTATTAAAGTCAAATTTATGATGTGTTTTAATAGAGTCTAATAAATAATAATAATAATTAGATTTTAATTTTAATTCTAATAATGTTTGCTTATTTGTAATATAATTTTTGTAATTAATTTCTTGATTAGATTTTAAAAACAGGTTATACAAACTATCATTTTTTTTACAATTACTTAAACTTTTTGAAACAAAATAGGATTCTTTTTTTATTTCAATATATTTGATTAAATTATCATAATGAGATTTTAACATTTCATTTTTTTCTATTTCTAAGCTGTTTAAATTTAATTGTTTAGATAGATTAATTTCTTCCTTATTCGTTTTTATCATCCCAAATGAGTTAAGTTTTATTCTCAATTGACCAGAAGTTCTTAGCTCATCAAAACGATTTAAATTTAATCTCAAATTTACATTTTCTATTAAACTTGATTGATTTTTAATATTATTAATTTTATTTACATAAGTTTTTTCTAAATCAAGTGTTGAACTTTGAATTTGTGAAAGCGCTGACTGAAATAAAAAAACACAGACAAAAAAAGGAATTGTTTTTTTCATTAAGTTATGAAGTGATTTGGGTAGTTTTGAATATGTTTAATTCTATTGTTGTTTAAAAAATATAATTTAAAAAGTGTCCAAATATTGTTTTGAGTATAAACTGCAAAAAAGATTTTTATTTACAATCTACATTTTTTTTAAAATTATGCTTTCATTGTCTAAAAATGAATTATTAAATGAATTTTTCACATAAATTTCTCTTCCAAAAAATTCTATTCCTGGAGATTCTGTAATTTTTTGTGGCATTAATACAAATTTATTTCCAATCGAAAAAATTGTTCCTTTCATTCTTTTTTTAAAATCATATCGTGATATGATTAAAACAGAATCGCCCACATTAAAATCTAAATGTTTTCTTTCATGAATAAAAACAACAGTATTAGAAGGCATTAATTCAGAAAAAGAAAGCAAAATACCATGTTTACTTACAAATTGTCCTTTATACACATGAAGCAAATTAACTATGCCATCAAAAGGTGCAACAATTTTTAATTTATTAACATTATCTAAATTGTTTTTATATTGTTGTTTATAAAGTTCTTCATCAATAGACACTTGTTTAGGTAAATTTAATATTTTAATATTTTCATTGATTAGTTTATTGTATTCATTTTCAGTCGTTTTTATTTGTTCTTTTAATGTTTCAATTAATATACTTCTACTCTTAAATTCAACTGATTTATTTTCAGAACTGAAAATTTTTTTTTGAAAATTAAACTCTTCTTCAGCTTTTTTTAACTCTGATGTGAGTTGACTAATTTTTTGATTTTTTTCACCTCTTAATTTTAGTATGTTTGCGTTAATGTTCGATGATTCTAAATTATTAATTTTTTCAATATTTTTTAAGTTGATTTTAATTTCTGAATTCAAATGTTCTATTGGAATGCTCCTTAAAATCATTAATACATCACCACGTTTTACTTTTTCTCCATTTTTAACGCAGACACTATCAATATATACATCTTGCTCTGTATTTATATCAATTTTTGAAGTCATTGTATAGCCAATATTACTATTTAAAGCAAATGGATTAAAATAAAATAAAATACAAATTAAAAAAATTATAACAAAAAATATTGAGAAAAAATTAAGCTTAAGTTTCATAATTTACAAGTATTTCTTTTTTGTTTTATTAAAGTAGTTATTAAGTTATAATTATTGGTTCTATCAATTTTCTTAAAAATTTTACCGCTGAATATTTACAAAACTTGATTTTAAAAAATATCGTTAGATTTGAAAAATAGTTCATTTACTTTCATAAAAAATACGATCCAATTTTATATCGCTTAATTCTTCAATTTTGGCTTTAATAACTTCAATTGAATCAAGGGCAATACACGTTAGTAAATACTCATGTTCAAAAATATCTTTACTATCATTTAATGTATCATCTTTTAATCCATTACTTTTTATATATCTATATTTTTGTAATTGAAACTTTAAAGAAAATTCTTCTAAAACACTTTCAATGTGCTGTTTTTTTTGGTCATCATTAATTCCAATGATTCTAATTTTTATTTGTTTTTCATTAGTATTAGTATTATTAGTTGCTTCATTATCAATCATTTGTATATAAGGCTTGGCTAATCTTGAATTTAAAATTATTGCAAGAATACAAAAAAACATTGTCCCAAAAATACAAACAAAAAAAGCATTCACACCTGTTGTAATTCCTATTGCCATTGCACAAAACACATAGGCAATATCCTTTAAATCTGCAATATTTGTTCTAAATCGTATAATTGCCAATGCTCCAAATATACCAAATCCTAATGCTAAACTATTGCCAATTGATTGCATTAACATTGAAGCTACAATAGGCATTAAAATTAACGCTTTTAAATAATTTATATTTATTGAATCTTTAGAAGTATAATAATACGTTGCTACTAATACTAAAGACGATACAACACAAATTAAAAGTGTGAAAAAAATTATTAGAACAAATTCAGTACTTATATTTAATATCATATAATAGTAAATAATCGTTAATAATGTTAATAAAAATCTACAAACCTTTTAAAATAAGAGTTTAAAAGACTTGTAGTTTCATTTAAATAGACTAATTTAAAGTCAAATATAATAAAAAGAATTAAGTAAGCTACAAAAAATAAAGAATTTAGGATAGCTAAAACTCGAAGATGCCTTTAAAAATATAGTTTTAAAGAGACTGTAAACTCAACTCTGATGTTTAAAACTATTTTTTTCGTAACTTATGGGATTGCCTTTTTTTAATCAATGGTTTTTAATTTTTTCAAAATACTTTATTTTTTTATTGGCATTCGATTATTATTTAATAGCTTGCGCAAACTTGTGGTTAATATCGAATTCATATTTAAAAATATTTATAAAAATTTGTGTTAACTTTGGATCATTATGAAAAAGTCAATTTTTTGTTTGTAAACAATTTTTAAAAGATTGTAAATAAGTTTGAATTTAATTCATCAAATATTTTATTCCAAATAAAACATTTCCTTTTGGCATGGGAACAAATGTGTTTTCGTAATATTCAGTATTGAATATATTTTGAACAACTATGTTAGTTTCAATATTCTTAATTCTGAAAGTAGTATTCAAATCATAAACATTATAAGATGTTCTTGAGGTTCTCTCTGAATATCGGTATGAAATATTTTGACTAAATCCTTTAAACAACTTGATGTCATAATTAAAAACAACTTGATGGCGCAAAGAATTTATGCCATTTTTTGAAATTAAATCCGTGTTGATATTGTCATCAATATAAGTATAACCTAAGTTTAACTGATTTTTAATCCTACCTATTGAAAAATTATACTTCAACGAAGATTCGAAACCTTTTGTTTCCACATCAATATTAACAGGTCTCCATAAATCGGCTGGAGTTGCTCTTCTGTAATCGATGAAATTTTCTGTATTTCTGTTAAAAAATGCAACATTAAAATCAACCGAACTTGCATGATATTTGAACCCTAACTCTTGCGCAAAAGCTCTTTCTGCTTCTAAATTTGGATTTCCTTGAGTTTCTAAATCACTATAATTTAAATCGGTATAAGTAGGTACTCTATATGTATATCCAACGTTACTGTAAAGTCGAATTCTATCCGATAATTTCACTCCTAAATCAATACCTGGAAAAGCAGTGTTATCAAAATCTGAGAAATTCGAAACTGCAACACCTGGAGTAACATCTACTATTTTATCAAACAATTCAAAACGATGTTCTAAGAATAAAGTGGCAATTTCTCTTTCGGCATCTCCTAAGTTATTACTTTGAATCATATATTTTGAAAATTCAAGACCAAAACCAGTGATACCTATTTTAGATTCGTAAGAACCATTAAATTCTCCAGCAATTTTATTTGTGATATGTAAATTTCTATAAATTGACGGATTTGTTCTAATAAAAATATATTCATCTTGATTTCTTCTCCAATATACTCTAGGTTTAAAAGTAAAATTTCCTTTTTTAAATTCAGTAGAAAGCCCAATCAAACTCGCTTGAGTAACTTCATACGGCAAAGCAGCTGCACTTGTAACACCATAAAAATTTTGAGCACCAAATTTTCTCTCAGAAAAAGCGGAGATTAAATTAATCGGTAATTTTGACTTATTGAATTTACTTCTCAATACATAATTTGTATTATCAAAATCGGTATTTTTTCTATAACCTTCAGAAGATTGTTTTGAAAAATGAACCAAATGATTGCTTTCCTTTAAATTTACTGCTCCTGTAACCTCAACAATAAATTGCCCGAAAGAACCTCCTTGAATCTTAGCAATGATTGAGTTCTCCAAATTGTCGTTAGTTACGATATTAATGGCTCCCGTAAAAGCATTTTGTCCAAAAATACGGGCTGCTGGACCTTTTATCACTTCAATTCTTTTGATCACTTCAATAGGCAACGCTAAATTCATAGTATGATGACCCGTTTGTGGATCATCAACTTTAATGCCATCAATTAAAAGTAACGTTTGATCAAAACTCCCACCTCTAATATATAAATCGGCTTGCATTCCGTTTACTCCTTGTCGTCTAACATCAACCCCTGCGAGCTGTTGCAATGCATCGGCTACATTTGTAATCCCAAGTTTTTTTATATCTTCTGCAGTAACAATTTGAATGGTTCTTGAATTTTCTTTAAAAGGTAAATCAATTCGAGAAGAAGTAACCACAACTTCTTTTAGAGAATCGGTTTTTAATTCTGTTTCTTGTGCGTTTCCAAGTATAGAACCTAAAAGCAAGACAGATAAAAAGTATTTATTTTTCATTTGAAGTTTATTTTAAAACGGTGCAAAAGTCGTAACTTTCCGGACGATTAAAATAGTCCAGTTTTAAAATGAAAGATAGTCCGGTTAATTCATTGTTAAAAGAGTTCATTCAATTTGAAAAATCGAGTGCTACTTCAGTCTATATTCAAATATCGCAACAAATTATTAATGCAATTCAGCGCGGGTATTTATCAGAAGGAACCGCTTTACCTGGAACGCGAATATTTAGTGAATTAGTTAACATTCATAGAAATACAGCTGTTGCAGTTTATGACGAATTAGCGTCACAAGGCTGGGTTGAAATTATTGCTAATAAAGGCACTTTTGTTTTGATTCCTGAACAAAAAAATCAACCCATAAAAGCAACTTCAGACCTTGTTGATGAAATTTATAAGTATTCCAAAAAGACTGGGTTTAATTTTAAAACTTCTTTTCATTTAGCACCATCAAACGAATACTCTAAAGTAAAATATGCAATAAATGATGGCGAACCTGATTTGAGGTTACATCCTATTCATCAGTTTTCGAAATGGTACAGTGCTTCCATGAAACGAAAAACTTTAATTTCTAAATGGAATCAAACCAATTTATCTTCTCATTCGGCAATTGAAAGTCAATTATGTAATTATTTGAATGCTACTCGCGGGTTTCATATTCAACCGAATAATTTAATCAGTACACGAAGTACCGAAATGAGTTTGTATATTATTTCACAGCTTTTAATTCAACCCAAAGATATTGTTTTGGTAGGAAATTTAAGCAATTTTGCTTCCAATATGATTTTTCAGCAAGCTGGTGCTTCAATCAAAACCATTCCAGTTGATGATCATGGATTAGATGTTGAACATATTAAAAAACACTTTACAAAAGGAAAAATTCGTTGTGTTTATGTTTGTTCCAATAGGCATTATCCAACAACTAAAACATTGAGTGCCGAACGAAGATTGAAGTTGATTCAATTGGCTTTAGCTTATCAATTTGCAATTATTGAAGATGATTTTGATTATGATTTTCAGTACAATGGAGTTTCAAAGTTGCCAATGGCTAGTGCAGATGCGAATGGAATGGTAATTTATTTAGGTAAAGTTGGTCAATCGTTATTTCCTAGTTTTCAAACAGGATTTGTAGTTGCACCCGATAATTTAATTTTGGAAGCCAAAAATTATTTAAAAATGTTAGATCGTCAAGGCGATTTGATTCAGGAACAATTGATTTCGGAATTAATTTATGAAGGAGAAATCCATAGATTGATAAAAAAAAACGTACTCATTTATAAAAAACGTTGCGACTATTTATGTGCTTGTTTAAAGGAAAATTTTAAGAAAACAATACATTTTGAAAAACCAAATGGAGGATTGGCAATTTGGTTACAATTTGAACCAAAAATCTCATTAGTTCAGTTAGCAAAACAAGCGTATAAAAACGACTTATTTTTACCCAAAACGATTTTATATCAAGATAAAAATACTTGTGCTATTCGATTTGGTTTTGGGCAATTAAATGATGAAGAAATTAAAATAGTAGTAGAAAAACTCAAACAGGCTTATGATTTTTTGTATTAAAAAAAATAAACCCCAAAATTTAGTTTCGGGGTCAGTTATTTTTGTAATATTTTGGTTTAATTTTTAACTAAAACATCTTTAGACCATTTTTTTACTTCTGCAATTCTACTTTCAGAAAAATCAACCTCAATTAAAGAAGATTCAGACCAAAAAAACCATTTTCCTTTTTTTGAACCATTTTCAAATTCTCCTATGGTTTGTTTTGTTCCATCTTCGTTATATGAGACCCATTTACCATTGGGTTTTCCATTTAGGTAGTTTCCTTCTTGTTTGATTTGACCATTTTCATAGAAGTAGGTAGTTTTTACTTCTTGCCCAATGACTTCATATTTTGGTTTAAATTCTTGTGCAAAAGTTAGACTTGTTACTAACATAATACCTGTAATCATTATATTTTTCATAATTTATTTTTATTTGATTAATAATATGATAACAAATATATTTATTTTTTTACAATAAAAAAACTTTTAGTTAACAATTTAGTAACATTGATTTAAAATTTAACATTATTCCTAATTTTTTTATTTTAATATCCCAACTTCTCTCTTACTCTTTTTAAAACGCCATTCGCAACCTTCCCAGCTTTATCTGCACCTTCAAGTAATAATCTATCTACTTCTTCTATGTTATTGATGTAATAATTGTATTTTTCTCTTTCGGCGGCAAACTTTTCTACAATCAATTCAAATAAAGCTTGTTTTGCGTTACCGTAGCCGTAATTTCCAGCTAAATAATTGGTTTTCATTACTTCAGTTTGTTCGGGTGTTGCTAACAATTTGTATAAAGCAAAACAATTACAAGTATCAGGATTTTTTGGTTCTTCAAGTGGTGTACTATCGGTTTGAATTCCCATAATTTGTTTGCGAAGCGCTTTATCGTCCACAAAAATAGTAATGAAATTATTTCTCGATTTACTCATTTTTTTGCCATCAGTTCCTGGGACATACATGGTTTCTTCACTTGTTTTTCCTTCAGGCAACACAAAAGTTTCACCCATTTGGTGGTTAAAACGCGAAGCTACATCTCTTGTAATTTCGATGTGTTGCATTTGATCTTTTCCCACAGGCACAAAATTGGCATCGTATAATAAAATATCAGCTGCCATTAGCATTGGATATGTAAATAATCCAGCATTTACATCTTCTAATCTATCTGCCTTATCTTTGAAAGAGTGAGCTAATGTTAAACGTTGAAACGGGAAAAAACAACTTAAATACCAAGAAAGTTCAGCGGTTTGAGGCACATCAGATTGGCGATAAAAAACTACTTTATCGGTATTTAATCCA
>Ga0209175_10000486_pt1 | contig 23290 bp, 25 predicted proteins | sample JI91814C2DNA_FD_187506 | JGI IMG/M metagenome (GOLD analysis project Ga0209175, IMG submission 187506) | Wastewater effluent complex algal communities from Wisconsin, to seasonally profile nutrient transformation and Carbon sequestration -... | ecosystem: Engineered > WWTP > Effluent > Algae...
GCCGTAGGCGTAGATGGGGTACATGCACAGCGAGCTCTGCACCGACACAAAGCTGCGGATGCCGGAATCACCGCGCTCGAGCTCCATGCAGATCAGGCCGTAGCTGACCGCGTTGAGGTTGGCGCAGCCGTACTTCTCGGGCAGTGACGAACCCAGCAGGCCCATGGCCGCGATCTCGGGCACCAGCTCCTTCGGGAAGCGGCCCTGGTCGAAGCAGTCGCCGATGATGGGCAGCACCCGTTCGTCGGTGAAGCGCGCGACGCTGTCCTGGATCATGCGCTCCTCTTCGGAAAGCAGGCTGCGGAAATCGAACAGGTCGGTGGGGTTCAGGGCCATGGGAGTCGGTCTGCGGTCGGCGGGAAGGGCGGCATTTTAGCCTGCCCTGCCCCTTCGCGGCAGCCTTGGCGGCGTGATGACGCCGGCAGACGGCCCCGTACGGGGGCGGAAACGAAGAAGGGCCGGCATGGCCGGCCCTTCCGGGTGCTGCGGGCCTGAAGGCTCAGCCCTGCGGCGGGGCCGCGCTGGCGCCGCTGTCCACCATGATCACGCCGTCCTTGATCGGAAGACGGTCGCCCGGCGCCTCGTCCATCATCAGGTTGCCGGTCTGGCCGTCGTAGCGCCAGGTAACGTCATAGCCCACCACCACTTCCTTCTCGCCCAGCAGGATCTGTTCGCCGGGCTTCTGGTCCACGCGCTTGCGCGCCACCTGGCCTTCGCTGCGGTATTCGACGTCGTAGCCCACCACTTCCTCGCGCGGCTCGGAAACCGTGCGGCAGACCTGCTCGACTTCGGTGTACTTCTGGCCGCCGGTGTGGCGCCGGTCGATTTCCCGTCCCGCGTAGGCACCGCCCACGGCGCCGGCCACGGTGGCGACCTTCTTGCCGCTGCCGCCGCCCACCTGGTTGCCCAGCAGGCCGCCGACCAGGGCGCCCACCACCATGCCGTCCTTGTCGCCGAAGCGCTCCTCGCGCCGCTTCTCGACCACCTGGTCCTCGCACACCTCGCGCGAACCGGTGCGCATCTCGGTGACGGCCACCGAAGAAATCACGTCGCCGTACACCGGCTGCGTTTCGGTGATCGGGGTGGACGACACCACCTCGGCATACGGCGTTGAAAAGGTCTGGTAGGCGGCGATGGCGCCGCCACCGGCGAGCATTCCGGCCAGCACGGCCAATACGGTCTTGTTCATGGCGTTGTTCCTCTGGTTGGGCGGCGGTTGCCCGCCAGCGCAGGGTGGAGAGTGTCCCGGCCCACCTGAACGGCGCCCGAAGCCGGGATGGCGCACCCGCATGCTACTTTCTTGGCGCGTTGTTCCCAAACGGAGTCCCCGCCATGACCCACCCCGCCACCGGCCCGCTGATGGGGTTCGCCAGCCGCCTCAAGTTCCCCACCCTGTTCTTCATCACCCTGGGGCTGTGGGCCATCAACCTGGTCATCCCCGACCCGCTGCCCCTGGTGGACGAGATCGTGATGGGCCTGCTGACCCTGATGCTGGCCACCTGGAAAAACAGCAAGCAGCCGCCGCCGTCCACCGGCGTCACCGTGGAAGGTGAATCGCGCCGCGAATGATCGACCTGTACGACAGCCACTGCCACCTGGACGCGCCGGAGTTCGATCCGGACCGCCCCGGGGTCCTGGCCCGTGCGCTGGCCGCTGGTGTCCGCCGGCAGTTGGTGCCGGCGGTGGACCGGGCCGGCTGGGAGAAGCTGCGCGACCTGTGCGCCGCCCACGCCGGACTTCGCCCCGCCTACGGCCTGCACCCGATGTTCCTGGACCGGCACCGGCCGGAGCACCTGGACGATCTGGCCCACTGGCTGGAGCACGCGCGCCCGGCCGCGGTGGGCGAATGCGGCCTGGATTTCTTCGTCGAGGGCCTGGACCCGGAGATGCAGCGGCGCTACTTCATGCGCCAGCTGGAGCTGGCCCGTGATTTCGACCTGCCCGTGGTGCTGCATGCCCGGCGGGCCGTTGACGAAGTGATCGCCGCGCTTCGGCGCATCGGCGGGCTGCGCGGCGTGGTGCACAGCTGGTCGGGCAGCGACGAACAGGCGCGCCAGCTGTTCGGGCTGGGATTCCACCTGGGCATCGGCGGCCCGGTGACCTTCGAGCGTGCGCAGCGGCTGCGCCGCACGGTGGCGTCCATGCCGATCCAGTGGCTGCTGCTGGAAACCGATGCACCCGACCAGCCAGGCGCCGCCCACCGCGGCCAGCGCAACGAGCCGGGCCTGCTGCCCGAGGTGCTGGCGGTGGTGGCGCAGCTGCGCGGGGAATCGCCTGAAGCAGTCGCAGCGGCGACCACGGCCAACGCGCGGCGCCTGTTCGACGGGCCGACGATCAGCGCTTGAGCAGCAGTTCGATGGCCTTGCCGGCCATGGCGAAACCAAACGTGCCGGTGACGTGGGTGGCCGCGCCCAGCCCGGCGCCGCAGTCGAGCTTGAGCGCTTCGTCGGCGCCCATCTTCGGGCGCACGCCGCACACGCTGCCGTCGCGCTGGGGATACTTCACGTTCTCCAGCGAGTACACCGCCGGCACGCCGAAATAGCGGTCGGGGTTGCGCGGGAAGTGGAAGCCCGAACGCAGGTGCTTGCGCACCAGGGCCAGCAGCGCGTCCTGTTCGGTGCGCGACAGGTCGCGCACGCGCACCAGGGTGGCGTCGGTGCGGCCGCCGGCCGAACCGCAGACCACCACGGGCAGCTTGCGGCGCCGGCACCAGGCGATCATCGCGAGCTTGCTCTTGAAGCTGTCGCAGGCGTCCAGCACGACGTGGTGGCCGCGGTCGAGCAGCGCTTCGAGGTTGCCGGGCGTGAGGAAGTCGGCCACCACCTCCACCTCGATGGCGGGATTGATGGCGCGGCAGCGCTCGGCCAGTGCCTCGCCCTTGCCGCGGCCGAACTGGCCGTCCAGGGCGTGCAGCTGGCGGTTGGTGTTGCTGACGCAGATGTCGTCGGCGTCAATCAGCACCAGCCGGCCCACGCCGCTGCGCGCCAGCGATTCGACCGCCCACGACCCCACCCCGCCCAGCCCCACCACGCAGGCCTGCGACTGCGCCAGGCGCGCGGCGGCGCCGGCGCCGTAAAGTCGATCGATGCCGGCGAAGCGCGCCTGGTCGGAGATGTCCATGGCGGCATTTTACGCCATGCGCCGGCGACGGAACGTGGCACGATGGCGGCGCGCCCGGTCGGGACAGGTTCAGGCAGGGGCGCCTAGGGTTGCCAACGAAACATCCCCCCAGGAGGACCGCCTCATGAAGACCTCGCTGCTGATCGCCGCCACGCTGGCCCTCACCGCCACCGCCTGCACCACCACCGCCCCGCGCAACGCCGGTTACGGCGGCTATGACGATCGACCGGCCTACGACGAACCCCGGCGCTGCTACGACTGCGGCACCATCGAGCGCATCGAGCCCGTCTACGGCGCCCGCAGCAACACCCGCACGGGCGCCGTGCTCGGCGGCGTGGTGGGCGCGGTGGTCGCACGCGAGGTGCCCAAGCACGGCAGCCAGGGCAACAAGAACACCGCCACCGTGGCCGGTGCCGTCGCCGGCGCCCTGGCCGGCAATGCCATCGAGAACAAGATGAACGAAGAGACCTACGACATCCACATCCGCATGGACGACGGGCGCCGGCTGGTCATCAACCGCAACACGCTGGGCAACGACATCCGCGTGGGCGCCTACGTGCGCGTGGACGGCACCCGCCTCATCCCGCAGCGCTGAGTGCAGCGCCGCAGCAGGGCCGCCGTGATATCTTCACGGCGGCTTTTTTCATGGAGCAACGCATGCGTTCCCTGATCGTCGGCGTCATCGGCCTGCTGGTGGGCGCCCTGTGCACCCTGATCCTGATCAACACCCTGCGCCAGGGAACCGCCTACCCCAACGGCGTGATGGCCGTGATGTCGGCGCAGATGAAGAGCCTCGACCAGTCGCTCAAGCGCAACCGCTGCGCCGCCACCGACCTTACTCCGCCGCTGCTGACGCTGCGCCACCTGGGCAACGACCTGGAGCCCGCGTTCCTGCCCACGCAGGACGACGAGCGCTTCGTCGCGCATGCCAGCGAGCTGCGCGCCGCGCTCGACGCCGCACTGTCGGCGCCACCGGCCGACTGCGCCGCCGCCCGCGTGGTGGTGGACCGGGTGGGCGGCGGCTGCCAGGCCTGCCACCGCGACTTCAAGAGCTAGACCGCAGCCATCCGGCGATGCAGGCCGCCAGGGCCTGCGGCTGGCGCATCCAGCGGAAGTGGTCGGCGCGTGCGCCCAGGCGCGCATCGTCGAACAGCTCGACGGCCCTGTCACCACGGCCCAGCTTGTCCAGCAGCGCCTGCATGGACGCCGCCGGCACCAGCCAGTCCCGCGTCATGCGCACGCCCAGCACCGGCTGCGACAGCGCCGACAGCGCGCCCTCGATGTCGTCGCGGTGACCGTAGCGGCCGTATCGGCCCGAATGCACCGTGGCCGCCCAGTCGCGCATCAATTGCCCGGCCTCCCGGCCCGCGAAACCCAGGCGATGTCCGGGGTAATAGCCCGCCACGCGGGTCAACACCGGCAGCGTGCGCGCGAACAGGCTCACGCCCAGCCGCTGTCGCCCGGCGAACGTGGACGCGCGCGGCACGCCGGTCGCCACCAGCACCAGGCCGGAACTGCGGTGCGGCTGGCGCGCTGCGGCCATCGCCGCGAACTGCCCGCCCAGGCTGTGGCCGCCGAAGAACCAGCGTGATTCCTGGTCGAGCGCCGCGATGGAGGCCGGCAGGTCGTGCTGCAGCAGTTCGCGGTAGCCCCAGTCGACGCCCCGGCGCGCACGCAGCGAACTGCTGCCGCTGCCGCGCCACTCGTGCACCGCGCAGCCTACGCCCTCGGCCACCAGGGCGTTGGCGAAGGCGTCGTACTTCGCTGCGGGCACGCCCAGCGCCGGCAGCCAGAAAACGCCCGGCGCACCCGGCGCGGCATGGAACACGCGCAGCACGCTGGCGTGGCCGTCCGCGGCGGCGACGGGAACTTCAACGAGGGACATGGCGACATCCGTGAATCCAATGGCGGGCAGCATACCCACTGCGCCGCCGCAGCGGCAGGGCCCGTCACGCGGCCGACACGCAGAACGGACAATCCCTTGACGCGCTGCGCACGCTGCCGCGACGGCGGGCCGTGCACTCTCACACCGTGCCCAGCGCACCCACCCTTTCCCAGGAGCTTCCCATGACCCTTCTTCGCAAGAGCCTGCTCGCCGCCATGATGACCACCGTCGTCGCCACGCCCGCTTTCGCCGGCCACCACAACGAAGGTGAAGCCAAGGCCACCGGCACCATCGTTGACGTGGCCGCGGGCAATGCCGATTTCGAAACGCTGGTCGCCGCCGTCAAGGCCGCCGGCCTGGTGGACACGCTCAACGGCGCCGGTCCGTTCACGGTGTTCGCTCCGACCGACGAGGCCTTCGCCAAGCTGCCGGCCGGCACGGTCGAGAACCTGCTCAAGCCCGAGAACAAGGACAAGCTGGTCGCGCTGCTGACCTACCACGTGGTGCCCGGCAAGGTGCTGGCCGCCGACGTGGTGGGCCTGGACAACGCCACCACGGTCAACGGCGCCGTGGCCGACATCACCGTCACCGGTTCCACCGTGAAGGTGGACGACGCCACCGTCACCGCCACCGACATCCCGGCCAGCAACGGCGTCATCCACGTCATCGACACGGTCATCATGCCCGACTGATTCCCGCGACCTCCCCCGCGTCACCCCGGCCCGCCGCATGGCGGGCCTTTTTTTGTGCAAGCGTGGCGCTTGCTATGCTGGCCGCATGGACCAGACATCCCTGTATTACCTGATCGCCGGCGTGTTGATCGTCATCGGCCTGCTGGGCACCGTGCTGCCCGTGCTGCCCGGACTGCCGCTGATGTTCGCCGGAATGCTGCTGGCCGCGTGGGCCGGCGGTTTCGAACATATCGGCGCCGGCACCCTGACGGCCCTGGGCCTTCTGGTGCTGCTGTCCATTGCCGTGGACCTGGCTTCCAGCATCCTGGGCGCTCAGCGCTCGGGCGCTTCGAAGAAAGGCCTGTGGGGCGCCGGCATCGGCGGCTTCGCCGGCATTTTCTTCGGCATCCCCGGCCTGGTGGCCGGGCCGTTCCTGGGTGCGTCGCTGGGCGAAGTAGCCCATGGCCGACCCTGGCGCGACGCCTCCAGGATCGGACTGGGCACGTGGCTGGGCCTGCTGATCGGCGCCATCCTCAAGCTGATGCTCGCGCTGGCGATGCTGGTGCTGTTCGCGCTGGCGATCTGGGTCTGGTGACCGCTATTCCTGCAGTTCGCGCAGCGTGACCGACGGCGGCGCGTCCAGCACGCGCCGCGTCGCCATCAGGCCCGCCAGCAGCGCGGCCACGGTTCCGATGGCCGCGCCCGTCAGCGCCAGCGCCGGGTCCGGCGTCCAGGGCAGGTCAAAGGCCTGTTTGGCCACCACGCCAGCCAGCACCGACGCGGCAATGGCAGCCACCACGCCCGACAGCAGGCCAATGGCCGAGAACTCCGACACCTGCGCCCAGCGCAGCTGGCGACGGCTGCCGCCGAGCACCCGCATCACGCCACCTTCCAGCAGGCGCTCGTCCTGGCTGGCGCTCACCGCGGCCAGCAGCACCAGCACGCCGGCGGCCAGCGAGAAATAGAACACCGCCTCCACCACCGTGGACACCTGCTCCACCGTGCCGCGCACCTGGTCCAGCACCGCATCAATGTCCACCACCGACAGGTTCGGGAAGGCGTCCACCAGCTCCGTGGTGAAACGCGTTCGCCCCTCGGGAATATTCACCGCCGTGATGTGGCTGCCCGAGTAGGCGTCCAGCGAACCGGGCGAGCCGATGACGAAGAAGTTGGGCCGGAAACTCTCCCAGTCGATCTTGCGCAGGCTGGTGATGCGGCCCGTGTAGGGCGAGCCGGCGATGTCGAACGTCACCGTGTCGCCCAGCTTCCAGCCCAGCGTGGCGGCGAACTCTTCTTCCACCGACAGCTCGGTTCCGGCGGGCACGCGGCCGGCCCAGAATTCGCCGGCCGTGACTTCGTTGTCCTTGCGCAGCGACGCCGCCGACGAGAGGTTGAACTCGCGCTCGGCCATGCGGCGGGCGCGGCCGCCCTCCTCGCCCAGGGCGTCAGCGTCGACCGGCTTGCCGTTCACGTCCACCAGGCGGGCCCGGATCATGGGGAACAGCTCGGGTTCGGCCACGCCCTGCGCCGTGAGGAATTCCAGCACCGGCGCGACCTGGTCGGGCTGCACGTTGATGATGAAACGGTTGGGCGCATCCACCGGCAGCGCATTGCGCCAGCGGTCCAGCAGGTCGGTGCGCACGAAGGTCAGCAGCAGCAGGGCCATCAGTCCCAGGCCCAGCGCCGACACCTGGGCAATGCTGGCGCCGGCGCGCCGGCTCACGTTGGCCAGGCCGTAGCGCCAGGGGCCGCGCAGGCGCGAACGCACGCGGCGCAGCAGCGCAATCAGCAGCCAGGCCAGGCCGGCCAGCACGGCCAGCGTGGCCACGATGCCGATCAGCATGGCCGTGCCCAGCGTGGCCGAACCGGCCTTCCACCACAGCAGCAGCGCCAGGCCGCTGAAGCCGGCCAGGGCCACCAGCCAGGCGCTGGGTTCAGTGGGGTCGAGGTCGCGGCGCAGCACGCGCAGGGCCGGCACGCGCCTCAGCGCCAGCACCGGCGGCACGCCGAAGGCCAGCAGCACGGTCAGGCCCACGCCGAAGCCTTCCAGCACCGGCCGCCAGCCGGCACCGGGAATGGACAGCTTCAGCGCATCGGTCAGCCAGTCGGCCACCAGCCACTGCAGCCCGAAGGCCAGCGCAACGCCGACGCCGCTGCCCAGCAGGCCCAGCATCAGCAGTTCACCCGCGTGGATGCCCACCAGCGTGTTCTGGCTGGCGCCCAGGCAGCGCATCACGGCCGAACCGGACAAATGCCTGGCGCTGTGCCGGCGCGCGGCCATGGCCACCGCGACGGCGGCCAGCACCACCGACACCAGCGCCGCCAGGCCCAGGAATCGGTCGGCGCGGTCCAGCGCACGGCGGATTTCCGGGCGCGCGGACGCGGCGGTTTCCAGCCGCTGACCACGCCCGAGGTTGGCGCGCACCGTGGCGTTGAAAGCTTCCACGGCCGTGGCGTCGCCCGCCACGACCAGCCGGTAGGTGATGCGGCTGCCTTCCTGCACCAGCCCGGTGGCCGGCACGTCGGCAAGGTTGAGGAATACGCGCGGGGAAGTGTTGAAGTAGTCGAGCGCGGCGTCGGGTTCCTGCACCACCAGCGCCGCCAGCCGCAGTTCGCTGCTGCCGATGCCGATGGCATCGCCCACCTTGGCGCCCAGGGCGTCGGCGCCGGCGCGGCTGAGCCAGACCGTGCCGGGCGCAGGCACACCGTCGGCGGTACTTTCCCGGCCCGTGCCCGGGTCGAACAGGCGGAAGCTGCCGCGCAGCGGAAAGCCCTCGCCCAAGGCCTTGAGTTCACCCAGGCGCAGCGATTCGCCGGCGCGGATCATGCTGGGGAAGTTGAGGGTTTCGGTCTGCCTCAGGCCCGGGGCGGACGCCGCGTCGCGCAGCGCGCCGGTGATGGGACCATCGGCGCGCAGCACCGCGTCGCCGCCGAGCAGGCGGTTGGCCTCCAGCGCCAGCGCGCGCTCGGCGCGGTCGGTCACGAAGCCGACCGAACTCACCGCCATCACCGCCAGCACCAGGGCCGCCAGCAGGATGCGCACGTCGCCCGAGGCCAGGTCGCGCCGCAGCTGGCGCCACGCCAGGCGCAGCGTCTTCATGCCGACACCAGCCGGCCCGAATCCAGGCGCAGCACGCGGCCGCAGCGCGCGGCCAGGCGCTCGTCGTGCGTCACCAGCACCAGGGTGGTGCCAGCCACGCGGTTGAGCTCGAACAGCAGGTCCACGATGGCCTGTCCGGTGGTGGTGTCGAGGTTGCCGGTGGGCTCGTCGGCGAACAGCACCGCAGGCCGGGTGACGAAGGCGCGGGCCAGCGCCACGCGCTGCTGCTCACCGCCCGACAGCTGGCGCGGATAGTGGTCCAGGCGCTCGGCCAGGCCCACCTGCGCCAGGATGGTTCGCGCAGGCGCCTGCGCATCGGCGTCGCCGCGCAGCTCCAGCGGCAGCATCACGTTTTCCAGCGCCGTCAGCGACGGCAGCAGCTGGAAACTCTGGAACACGAAGCCGACCTTCTCGCCGCGCACCTTGGCGCGGCCGTCTTCGTCCAGGGCCGAAAGCGGCGCGCCGTCCAGCGTGACCGAGCCCGCGCTGGGCACGTCCAGGCCCGCCAGCAGCGACAGAAGCGTGCTCTTTCCTGAACCGGAGGCACCGACTATCGCGACGGCTTCACCCTTGGCGATGGTAAAACCAACCCCATCGAGGATGGTGAGCTGTCCCGACGGCAGCGGCACCCGCTTCCCCAGACCTTCGGCACGCAGGGCTTGGGCGGCGGCGGGCATATCGTGGCTGTCGGCCATGGCAATCCTCAAAGAATGGAGTTCGAAGCAATGTCGCAACGATATGGAGCATGGCGGGCCAGGGTTCAACGGGGCGTCACGGCCCTGCTGTTGGCGCTGGCCCTGCCCACCGTTGTCGCCGCCGCGGCCGAGCCGGCGCCAGTGCGGAAGGTACTGGTGATGGGCGATTCGCTGTCCGCCGCCTATGGCCTGGCGCCGTCGCAGGGCTGGGTGGCGCTCACCGACCAGCGCCTGCAGGCCCGCCATCCGGGCTGGCGCATTGCCAACGCCAGCGTCAGCGGCGAAACCACCGCCGGCGGGGCCAGCCGCATCGCCGGTGAACTGGCGCGGCACAAGCCGGCCGTCGTGGTGATCGAACTGGGCGCCAACGACGGCCTGCGCGGCCTGCCGCTGGCGCAGACCCGCGCCAACCTCGAGCGCATGATCGTTGCCTCCAAGAACGCCGGCGCCCGCGTGCTGCTGCTGGGCATGCGCATGCCGCCCAACTTCGGGCCCCAGTACACGCAGGGCTTCGAGCGCAACTACATCGAGCTGGCCAAGGCGCACGGCACCGCCCTGCTGCCCTTCCTGCTCGAACCGATCGCCACCGACCGCAACGCCTTCCAGTCCGACAACCTGCATCCGGTCGCGTCGGCCCAGCCCCGGCTGCGCGACCACGTGTGGCCGGCGCTCGCGCCGCTGCTGCGCTGATCCCCTGCCGACCTTTTCCAAGGAATAGTTGATGAAGACTGCCGCCCTCGCCTCGCTGCTCGTGCTGGCCTGCACCGCCTGCGGCGCCCGCGAATCCACCGACGTGGCCAGCAGGACGCAACCCGCATCCGCGCCCGAATCAACGGTTTACCAAGGCCTGGACATCACCACGATCGCAAGCGGCCTCGAACATCCCTGGGGCCTGGCCTTCCTGCCCGACGGCCGCATGCTGGTGACCGAGCGTCCCGGCCGGCTGCGCATCGTGGCCGCCGATGGCGCGGTGTCGGCGCCCGTGGCGGGCGTGCCCGCGGTGTTCGGCAAGGGCCAGGGCGGGCTGCTGGACGTGGCCATTGACCCGGACTTCGCCAGCGACCCCTGGGTGTATCTGAGCTTCAGCGAGCCGGGCGAAGGCGGCGGCGGCACGGCAGTGGCCCGTGGCCGGCTTGCCGGGGGCACGCTCACCGACGTGGCCGTCATCTTCCGCCAGGAACCCAAGCTCGACGCCGGCCAGCACTTCGGTTCGCGCCTGGTGTTCGACCGCGAAGGGCGGCTGTACGTGACCAGCGGCGACCGCGGCAACTGGGACAATCCGCAGCGCCTGGACAAGGGCCAGGGCAAGATCTTCCGCATCCACCGCGACGGCAGCATCCCCGCCGACAACCCCTTCGTGGGCCGCGACGACGCCATTCCGGCCATCTGGTCCTACGGCCACCGCAATGCCCAGGGCGCCGCGCTGCACCCGGTGACCGGAGCCCTGTGGCAGACCGAGCACGGTGCGCGAGGCGGCGACGAACTCAACATTCCGCAGGCGGGCCGCAACTACGGCTGGCCGGTGATCACGCTGGGCATCAACTACAACGGCCAGCCGATCGGCTCGGGCCAGCCGCAGGCCGAAGGCATGGAGCAGCCGATCCATTCCTGGACGCCGTCCATCGCGCCCAGCGGCCTGGCCTTCTACACCGCCGATCGTTTCCCGGAATGGAAGGGCAGCCTGTTCGTGGGCGCCCTGGCCTACCAGCGCGTGGTGCGGCTGAGCCTGGACGGCGACAAGGTGGTGGGCGAAGAGCCGCTGCTGGTGGATTTCGGCGAACGCATCCGCGATGTGCGCCAGGGTCCGGACGGCTACCTGTACCTGCTGACCGACGACGCCAACGGCAAGCTGCTGCGGGTGGGCCTGGCCAGGGTCAACTAGCCGCGAGGGCCATCAGGTCGGCGTTTTCATGCGCGAACCGGCCGGGCTGTTCGTGGCCCAGCAGCGCCACCGCCGCGGCCGCTACGTCGTTGGCGGCAATGCCGCGGTAGCGGCGCAGCGGGCCGCGCAGCAGCGGGTTGGCCAGGGGCGTGAGGGCGCGGGCGATGGCCTCGCCCGGACGGGATTCGTCGCGATCGCCCAGCAGCAGGCCGGGCCGCAGCAGGTCCACGCGGTCAAAGCCCATGTCGCCCAGCGCCCGCTCGGTTTCACCCTTCACGCGCAGGTAGAAGTTGCCCGATTGGGCGCTGGCGCCCACTGAGGACACCAGCACCGCCTGGCGTGCGCCCTGGCTGCGGGCGATGGTCGCCAGGCGCAGCACCAGGTCGCGGTCCACCGCCAGGAAGGCTTCGCGCGAGCCGGCCTTCCTGATCGTGCTGCCCAGGCAGCAGACGTAGGCGTCGAGCGCCGCCGCCTCGCCCTTCAGCCGCTGCGCAATTGCGGCGTCCGCATCGGGTTCCAGCCCGGAGACGATCGTGACCAGGCGCGGTGAAGACGCCGCCAGCGCGCGCCGCACCGGGGCCAGGACGCGCGGCCCGTCGGCCCGGGCCAGCAGCTGCCGCAGCACCGCCTGCCCCACCAGGCCCGACGCCCCGGCCAGCAGCACGGCAGACGGCTTGCTCAAGGACTCAGGCCCATTCGGTCAGCCCTTCGCGCTCGTACAGGGTGCGGAACGACGGCCGCGCCTTCATGCGCTGCGCCAGGGCTTCGAGCTGCGGCCACTGGGTGGCCGGGCGCGGCATGTTGCGCGACCAGCGCATCAGCATGGCGAGGTGGAAGTCGGCGGCGCTGGCGGAAGCGCCCAACAGGTAGGGGCCGCGCTTGGCCAGGTGCGCCTCGATGCGGTCCCAGCCGCCCTCGATGCGCTGGCGAGCCAGCGCCTTGGCCTCATCGACATTGGCGTCGCCGGCCGCCTCGGCCGGGTAGAACCAGGTGCGGAAGGCCGGCTGCAGGGTGTTGGCCAGGTACACGATCCACTGGTAATAGCGGCCGCGCTCGACGCTGCCCGGTTCGGGGGCCAGGCCGAAGGACGGATGCGCATCGGCCAGGTGCAGCACCAGCGCCGCCGACTCGGTGAGCGGTTCGCCGTGCACCAGCAGTGTCGGCACCACGCCGTTGGGATTCACGGCCAGGTATTCGGGTCGCTTCTGTTCGCCCGCCTGCAGGTCGAGCTTGCGAAGTTCGTGCCTGGCGCCGATCTCGATCAGCAGCCAGTGCACCACCAGGCTGGCGGCGCCGGGGGAATAGTAGAGGGTGTACATGAAGGCTTCCGGCCGGGAGGAACCTGCAGCATACGATGGGAGGGCGGCCGCGGCGCAGGCCGCAAAACAAAAGCCCCGGGCGTTTCCACCCGGGGCCTTCGCTCAATCCGTGAGGATTGGATTACATGGGCTGCACTTCGTCAGCCTGCATGCCCTTCTGGCCCTTGACGAGCTTGAAGGAAACCTTCTGGCCTTCCTGCAGGGACTTGAAGCCCGTGCCCTGGATGGAGCGGAAGTGCACGAAGACGTCTTCGCCGTTCTCGCGGCTGATGAAGCCGAAGCCCTTGGCGTCGTTGAACCACTTAACGGTACCGATCTGACGATCCGACATTTGAATCTCCTTGGAACAAAGTAAAAGAAGCGTCGGCAGAAGCTGCCGCGCGACTGGGGTTGCAAGGAGAGCGAGGTGAAAAGATGTAGCGGATCGGTGGATCTACCGCATCAGGCCACGATTCACAGTGACCCTTCGCAAACACAGTCGCCGGGGACGATACGCCTTTCCCGGAAGGAATGCCAACACTTTCGGGGGCTTGCCCGTCAAGCCCCTGCTCCCGTTCAGGTCCGGGCGGCGGGTCAGTCCAGCACGACCGGAATCTTGCCGATCCGGGACTGCCACTCCCGCGGCCCGGTGCGGTGCACCGACTCGCCGGTGGAGTCCACGGCCACGGTGACCGGCATGTCCCGGACCTCGAACTCGTAGATGGCCTCCATGCCCAGGTCGGCGAACCCGACCACGCGCGAGGCCCTGATGGCCTTGGACACCAGGTAGGCGGCGCCGCCCACGGCCATCAGGTAGACCGAGCCGTGCCGGCGGATGGCCTCGATGGCGGCCGGGCCGCGCTCGGCCTTGCCCACCATGCCCATCAGCCCGGTCTGGGCCAGCACCTGTTCGGTGAACTTGTCCATGCGGGTGGCGGTGGTGGGGCCGGCCGGGCCCACCACTTCGTCGCGCACCGGATCCACCGGGCCGACGTAGTAGATGAAGCGGCCGCTCAGGTCCACCGGCAGCGGCTCGCCGCGGTTGAGCATGTCCACCATGCGCTTGTGCGCGGCGTCGCGGCCGGTGAGCAGCTTGCCGTTGAGCAGCAGCACCTCGCCGGGCTTGAAGCCGGCGACGTCCTCGCGGGTGATCGTGTCCAGGTCCACCCGGCGTCCCTTGGAGGTGTCGTAGGTGAGCTTGGGCCAGTCCTCCAGCGACGGCGGGTCCAGCATCACCGGACCGCTGCCGTCGAGCGTGAAGTGCGCGTGGCGCGTGGCGGCGCAGTTGGGGATCATCGCCACCGGCAGGTTGGCGGCGTGCGTGGGGTAGTCCTTGACCTTGATGTCGAGCACCGTGGTCAGCCCGCCCAGGCCCTGGGCGCCGATGCCCAGCGCATTCACCTTCTCGTACAGCTCCAGGCGCAGTTCCTCGGCGCGGTTGCTGGCGCCGCGGGCCTGCAGGTCGGTGATGTCGATGGGCTCCATCAGCGACTCCTTGGCCAGCAGCATGGCTTTTTCCGCCGTGCCGCCGATGCCGATGCCCAGCATGCCCGGCGGGCACCAGCCGGCGCCCATGGTGGGCACGGTCTTGAGCACCCAGTCCACGATGGAGTCGGACGGGTTGAGCATGGCGAACTTGGACTTGGCCTCGCTGCCGCCGCCCTTGGCCGCGACGATCACGTCCACCGTGTCGCCGGGCACCACCTTGAAGTTCACCACGGCGGGCGTGTTGTCCTTCGTGTTGGTGCGCTTGCCGGCCGGGTCGGCCAGCACGCTGGCGCGCAGCTTGTTGTCGGGGTGGCCGTAGGCGCGGCGCACGCCTTCGTTCACCATGTCCTCCACGCCCATGGTGGCGTCGGCCCAGCGCACGTCCATGCCGATCTCGAGGAACACGGTGACGATTCCGGTGTCCTGGCAAATGGGCCGGTGGCCTTCGGCGCACAGGCGGGAATTGATCAGGATCTGCGCGATGGCGTCCTTGGCCGCAGTGGATTCCTCGCGCTCGTAGGCAGCGGCGAGGTTCCGGATGTAGTCCACCGGGTGGTAGTACGAGATGTACTGCAGGGCGTCGGCGACGCTCTGGATGAAGTCTTCCTGCTTGATCGGCTGGGACACGGCGGGCCTTCGGGCGATTCGCGAGGCCGCCATTTTACCCCGATGTCCCCCGCCCCCTGTAGGAGGGCCTTCAGGCCCGATGCCTTTGGCGCAGACGCGTCGGGCCTGAAGGCCCTCCTGCAGGGCGCGGGTTACTCGAGGGCCTGCCAGCGGGCGTAGGCCTGCTCGAGCTCGGACTGCAGCGCGGACAGGCGGGTGTTGGCGGTGGTCACGGCCTCGGGGCCCTGGCGATAGAACGCCGGGTCCTGGATCTGCGTTGTCAGCGCGGCGATCTCGCCGTCCAGCCGCTCGATCAGGGCGGGCAGCTGCTCGAGTTCGCGCTGTTCCTTGTACGAGAGCTTGCGCTTGGCGGGCTCGGCAACCACGGGCGCGGCCGCCACGGGCTTGGCGGCGACCTGGGGCGTGAGCCTGGGCGCACTGGCGGCGGCGGCCGCGGCGATGCGCTGGGCGATGGGCCGCTGGCGCAGCCAGTCGGTGTAGCCGCCCACGTACTCCCCTACCCGCCCGTTGCCCTCCATCACCAGCGAACTGGTGACGACGTTGTCGAGGAAGGCGCGGTCGTGCGACACCAGGATCAGGGTGCCGGGGTAGTCAATCAGCAGCTCCTCGAGCAGCTCGAGGGTTTCCACGTCCAGGTCGTTGGTGGGTTCGTCCATCACCAGCAGGTTGGACGGCTTGGCGAAGAGTTTCGCCAGCAGCAGGCGGTTGCGTTCGCCGCCCGAGAGCTTGGTGATGGGCGACAGCGCGCGCTCGGGGCTGAACAGGAAGTCCTGCAGGTAGCCCATCACGTGCTTGCGGCTGCCGTTGATTTCGATGAACTCGCGGCCTTCGGACACGTTGTCCAGCGCGTTCCAGTCCTCGCGCAGCGCGCCGCGCAGCTGGTCGAAGAAGGCGATTTCCAGGTTGGTGCCCACCTGCACCGTGCCCGCCGTGGGCTGCAGCTGGCCCAGCAGCAGTTTGAGCAGGGTGGTCTTGCCCGAGCCGTTCGGACCGATCAGGCCGATCTTGTCGCCGCGCTGGATGACGGTGCTGAAATCACGCACCAGCACGCGGTTGCCGTAGGCGAAGTCCACGTGTTTGGCCTCGAACACCTTGCGGCCCGACTTCTCGGCGCCGGCGGCGGCCAGCTTGACGTTGCCGGTCTGTTCGCGCCGCTCGGCGCGCTCGCGGCGCAGGGCCTTGAGCGCGGTGACGCGGCCTTCGTTGCGCACGCGCCGGGCCTTGATGCCCTGGCGGATCCACACTTCTTCCTGCGCCAGCTTCTTGTCGAACAGCGCGTTGGCCTGGGCCTCGGCGTGCAGGCGTTCTTCGCGGCGGCGCAGGAAGTTGTCGTAGTCGCCGGGCCAGCTGGTCACCTGGCCGCGGTCGATTTCGATGATGCGGGTGGCCAGGTTGCGCAGGAACTCGCGGTCATGGGTGACGAAGACCACGCTGCCGCCGAAATTTTTCAGGAACTCTTCCAGCCAGGCGATCGACTCGATGTCCAGGTGGTTGGTGGGTTCGTCCAGCAGCAGCAGGTCGGGCGCGGCCACCAGGGCCTGGGCCAGCAGCACGCGGCGCTTCATGCCGCCCGACAGCGCCGCGAATTCGGCGTCCTCGGGCAGGTCGAGCTTGCTGATGACCTGTTCGACGCGCTGTTCGATCTGCCAGCCGTTGCCGGCCTCGATGCGGGCCTGCACGGTGCCCAGCTCGTCCATGTCGATGTCCATGCCGTCGTGCAGCATGTGGTGGTAGCGGGCCAGGTCGGCGCCCAGCTCGCCCAGCCCCATGGACACCACGTCGAACACGCTGCCGCCCAGGTCCTTGGGCACTTCCTGGGCCAGGCCGGCGATGCGGCCGGCGCGGGTCAGCACGCCGTCGTCGGGGACGAGTTCGCCCGACAGCAGCCGCAGCAGGGTGGATTTACCGGCGCCGTTGCGGCCGACGATGCAAACGCGTTCGTTGCGTTCGATGGTCAGGTTCACGGCGTCGAGCAGGAGCGGGCCGCCGACGCTGAAGTCGACGCCTTGGAGTGAGATCAGGGACATCCGGCCAGTTTACCGCGCCCGGGGCCCCGAAGCCCGCATGCCTGACCTAAACTCGGGCCATTGCCCCTCCGGACGTTGCCATGGCCCGCCATTCCCGCTTCCGCGCCTGCCCGCTGTGCGAGGCCATCTGCGGCCTGGAGCTGCAGTACGAAGGCGAGGACCTGGTGGCGATCCGAGGCGACGCCGCCGACCCGTTCAGCCGCGGCCACGTCTGCCCCAAGGGCAATGCCCTGCTGGACCTGGAGGCCGACCCCGACCGCCTGCGCCGGCCAATGCGCCGCCGGGGCGACCAGTGGCAGGAGATCGGCTGGGACGAGGCGTTCGCCGAGGCCGGCGAGCGCCTGGCCGCCGTCCAGCGCGAACACGGGGCCGACGCCGTCGCGGCCTACCTGGGCAACCCCAACATCCACCACTTCGGCCACATCGCCTACCTGCCCTCGCTGCTGAAGTCGCTGCGCACCCGCAACATCTTCAGTGCCTCGTCGGTGGACCAGTGGCCGCACCAGCTGGTGGACTGGATGATGTACGGGCACCAGTTCCTGCTGCCCATCCCGGACGTCGACCGCACCGACTATTTCCTGATGCTCGGCGCCAACCCGGTGGCGTCCAACGGCAGCCTGATGACCGCGCCGGGCATCGCCAAACGCCTTGATGCCTTGGTCCGGCGCGGCAGGCTGGTGGTGGTGGACCCGCGCCGCACCGAAACCGCCGAGGCCGCCAGCGAGCACCTCTTCATCCGGCCGGGCAGCGATGCCTGGTTCCTGCTGTCGCTGCTGCAGGAAGTGCTGGCGCTGGGCCCGCCGCGCATCGCCGCTTACGCCGGCAAGCTCAGCCAGCTCGACCAGGCCCTGGCCGCCATCCGCGCCGTGGACACCGGCGATGTGCACGCGCGCACCGGCATCGACCGCGCCACCGTCGCGCGCATCGCCGCCGAATTCCGCGCCGCGCCGTCGGCAGTGGCGTATGGCCGCATGGGCGTGTCCACCCAGGCCTGGGGCACGTTGTGCCAGTGGCTGATCCAGCTGCTGAACCTGGTCACCGGCAACCTCGACCGCGAAGGCGGTTCGCTGCCCAACGAGCTCGTGATCCCGGTCACCGGCCCCGGTACCTCACCGGGACAGCGCGACCGCTGGCGCAGCCGCGTTCGCGGGCTGCCCGAGTTCGCCGGCGAACTGCCGGTGGCCGTGCTGGCCGAGGAAATCCTGACGCCCGGCGAAGGCCAGGTGCGCGCACTGCTGACCTGCGCCGGCAATCCGGTGCTGTCCACGCCCGACGGGCGCGGCCTGGACAGGGCGCTGTCGTCGCTGGAGTTCATGGTGTCCGTGGACATCTACCTCAACGAGACCACCCGCCACGCCGACCTCATCCTGCCGCCGGCCTCGCCGCTGACGCAGCCGCACTACGACCTGCACTTCAATGCGTTCGCGGTGCGGCGCGTGGCCCGGCTGAGCCTGCCGCTGCGCGAGCGTCGCGACGACGAGCGCGCGGACTGGGAAATCATCAACGGCCTCTCTGCCGCCTATGCCAACGCTGCGGGCAAACCCGTCCGCGCACTGCCGCCACCGCTGGCGATGATCGGCCAGGGCTTGCTGCACGGCGGCTCCGGCATCACCGTGGAGCAGCTGGCGCAGGCGCCGCACGGGCTCGACCTGGGGCCGCTGCGCCCTTCCCTGCTGGCGCGCCTGGAAACCGCAAGCGGCTGCATCGAGTGCGCTCCGCCGCTGATGCTGGCCGAGTTGCAGCGGCTCGCGGCGCCGGCGCCCGCCGCGACCGATGGCGCACTGCGCCTGATCGGCCGGCGCGACGTGCGCAGCAACAATTCCTGGATGCACAACGCGCCGCGGCTGGTGAAGGGGAAGCCGCGCCACCACCTGCTGATGCATCCGGACGACCTGGCCCGCCGCGGCATCGCCGAAGGCGGGCGCGTCGTCGTGGCCTCGGCCGTGGGCACGGTGGAAGTGGAGGCCCGCGCCAGCGACGCGCTGATGCCCGGCGTGGCCTGCCTGCCACATGGTTTCGGCCACGACCGGCCCGGCACAAGGCAGGCACGCGCCAGCGCCGTGGCCGGCGCCAGCTACAACGACCTGACCGATGCGTCGGCGCTGGACGGCCCTTCTGGCAACGCCGCGCTCAACGGCCTTGAGGTAACGGTGACGCCCGTCTGATCGTCACACGCCGCCGTGGCGGAGCCAGCGTTCGGCCAGCGCGGTGCTTTCGAACACGCGGCCGTTGGCGCCGCGTTCGATGGCGAGGATCTCGCCGTGCTCGAGCCGCGGCATGTCTTCCACGCGGCTGGTGACGAAGGCCACCTTCAGGCGGTCCATGCCCATGGCGATGATGGCGTCCACCATGTCGGCCATGTCGCGCTCGCCTTCGAAGTCGCCCAGGTTCTCCACCACCATCACCTTGCGCGCCTTGCGCGCCTCGCATTGGCGCGCGATGCGCATCCAGTAGGCGGTGGAAATGGCGCGGCTGTCGCGCGGGCCGGTGACTTCGGCGTACAGGTAATCGAGGCGGTCCTCGAACTTGAGATGGATGTCGGGGGGCAGGTCGATCACAGGTGTCGAGCGGTTCGGGGATTGCGGATTGTATCGCGCGGCTGCGGCTTGCGCGGCGGTGCGGTTGCGATATCGTCAACGAAACAATGATCAGGCGGCGATGAGTACAGAACGTCTATCGTGGTTAGCGCACCTTTCCGCGTGGCTGGGTTCGCTGAGCCTGCTGGCGGTGCTGTGCTTCCATTTCCCGCAGTGGCTGACCAGTCGCGATTTCCGCGCGGTCTATTCCGAGGCGTTTGCGCGCCAACTGCTGCTGGCCGGGCTGGTGGCGGCCTTCGTGCTGGGCACGCTGGCCATCCTCCGTGGGCGCAATCGCCGCGTGGCGCTGGTGGGTGTGGCCACGGCCACTGCCGCGGTACTGCTGGGCGGCACCGACGTGCAGCTGGATCCGATCGGCCAGACCCCTTGGTCGCTGGGCCTGGATTGGTTCGTGGTGTCGCTGCTGTTCTCGGCGCTGGTGTTCATTCCGATCGAACGCGTGTTCGGGCGCGTCCGGCAGTCGCCGCTGCGTCCGGGCTGGCGCACCGACGTGGCGTATTTCTCCACCAGCCACCTGCTGGTGCAGTTCATCCTGATCCTGGTGACGGCGTGGACCACGCAGGTGGCCGCGCTGGCGGCGTTTCCCCCGCTGCAGGCGGCCATCCAGTCGCTGCCGTGGTGGCTGCAGTTCGTGCTGGCCGTGCTGTGCGCCGACCTGGCCCAGGCCGCGCTGCACCGCGCCTGCCACCGGTGGGACTGGCTATGGCGACTGCACTGCGTGCACCACAGCAGCACCCACATGGACTGGCTGGCCGGCTCGCGCATGCACCTGCTCGAGATCGTGCTCACGCGCGGCATGGTGCTGCTGCCGCTGGTGGTGCTGGGCTTCGGGCAGGCGGCCATCAATGCCTACGTGATCCTGGTGGGCCTGCAGGCCGTGCTGGCCCACGCCAACCTGGGCCTGCGCCCGGGCTGGCTGGAGTACGTGCTGGTGCTGCCGCGCTACCACCACTGGCACCACGCGCGCGATCCGGCCTGCGTGGACGTCAATTACGCCATCCACCTGCCGCTGGTGGACATGCTGATGGGAACCTTCCGGCTGCCGCGCGACGGCAGCTGGCCCGCGGAGTACGGCGTGCTCGACCCCGCGTCGGTGCCCGAGGGCATCGTCGCGCAGCATCTGCTGGCATTCCGGCGCGGCAAGCCGCGCGCCGGGGGCTGAAGGCGGCGCCTCAGGCGGCGAACAGCCGCCGGTGGTCCACCATGATGCAGCGGTCCTGCACCACGTCGATGCCGGCCGCCAGCAGCGCTTCGGCGAAGGCGTCGTCGCGGATGCCCGACTGCAGCCAGACCGCGGCGGGCCGCTTGGCCAGGAGGTCGTCGAGGTGCCCGGCCAGGTCGGCCTTCTTGCGGAAAACGTTCACCAGGTCCACCGGGCCCGGCACGTCCACCAGCCGCCGGAAAACCGGCCGGCCGAGGATCTGTTCCACGTCCGGGTAGTACACCGGCACCGGCACCAGGTCGAAGCCGGCGCGCTCGAGGTAGCGCGGCACTTCGATGGCGGGCTGCCCGCGCTGGGTCAGGGTCTTGATGCCCAGCACCGCGATGCGGCGGGTGCGGGCCAGCAGCGCCCGCAGCTCGTCGTCCGAGGCGATCAGCCGACCGCGCTGGCCGGAGGCGTTCAGTGGTGGTGGCCGCCGGCGCCGTGCACGTGGCCGTGCATGACTTCTTCTTCCGAAGCCGCGCGCACTTCGACCACCTCGATGGCGAAGTTCAGGTTCTGGCCGGCCAGCGGGTGGTTGCCGTCCACGGTGACCATGCCGTCTTCGATCTTGGCGATGACCACCGAGATGGCGCCCTGCGGGGTCTGGGCCTGGAACTGCATGCCCACTTCGATCTCGTCCACGCCCTGGAAGGCCTCGCGCGGCACCACCTGGATCAGCATGTCGTTCGGGGTGCCGTAGCCTTCCTCCGGCGACACCTTGACGTCGAACTTGTCGCCGGCGCCGCGGCCTTCCATCGCCTTCTCCAGGCCCGGCACGATGTTGCCCACGCCGTGCAGGTAGGTCAGCGGGTCGGCGCCCGCCGAGGAATCGATGACCGTGCCCGCGTCATTGGTCAGGGTGTAGTGGAAGGACGCGACGGTGCGCTCGGCGATCTGCATGGGAATCCTTGGAAGGCAAGCCTGGCCGGAGAGCCCGGAGGCGGGAAAAGGTCGCATAGGCTAGGACAAGCGCCCTTCCCGCGCAAATCCGCCGGCCCGCGAAGCCTGGCGACGCGACAAAGAAAAAGCCCCGGTCGTTGCCGACCGGGGCTCGTTCAAGCTGCCTGGCGGCAGGCAACCTTACATCGGCTGCACTTCATCCGCCTGCATGCCCTTCTGGCCTTTCACGACCTTGAAGGAGACCTTCTGGCCTTCCTGCAGGGACTTGAAGCCGGTGCCCTGGATGGAACGGAAGTGGACAAACACGTCCTCGCCGCTTTCCGGGGTGATGAAGCCAAAGCCCTTGGCGTCGTTGAACCACTTCACGGTTCCAGTCTGACGATCCGACATATCTCTAATCCTTGTTGTAACAAAATGATGGGTAACCACGGTTGACCGGTTGGCGGTAACCGTAGTACGCCGACCATACTCGCTTCTGGGGACGAATGCCAATCGGGTACAATCCAGGGTCCCCAACCCCCTTCCCAGGCCCGCCCCCCCCATGTCCGCCTTCGCCACCGAGCGCGTGCTCACCGTACGGCACTGGAACGAGGCCTATTTCAGCTTCACCACCACCCGGGACGACGGCCTTCGCTTCGAGAACGGCCAGTTCGTGATGATCGGCCTGGAGGTCGAGGGGCGGCCGCTGATGCGGGCCTACTCCATCGCCAGCGCCAACTGGGAGGAGCACCTGGAGTTCTTCAGCATCAAGGTGCCCAACGGCCCGCTGACGTCCCGCCTGCAGCACATCCAGCCCGGCGACGACCTGCTGGTCAGCCGCAAGCCCACCGGCACCCTGCTCATCAGCGACCTTCACCCGGGCCGCAACCTGTACCTGCTGGCCACCGGCACCGGCCTGGCGCCCTTCCTGGGAGTGATCAAGGACCCGGAGGTCTACGAGCGGTTCGACAAGGTGATCCTGACCCACGGCGTGCGCGAAATCCGCGACCTGGCCTACCACGACTACATCGTCAACGAACTGCCCCGCCACGAGCACCTGGGCGAAATGATTTCGCGCCAGCTGCTGTACTACCCGGCCGTGAGCCGCGAGGCGTTCCGCCACCCGGGGCGCCTGACCGACCTGATGGACAGCGGCCGCATGATGGCCGACCTGGGCCTGGACCCGCTGGACCCGGCCCGGGACCGGGCCATGATCTGCGGCAGCCCGCAGATGCTGGCCGATTTCCGCGCCATCCTCGACGGCCGCGGCTTCAAGGCCGCGCCGCGCATCGGCACGCCGGGCGAATACGTGTTCGAGCGGGCCTTCGTCGAGAAGTAGCCCGGCCGGCGATAAGGCCTGGGCCTCAGCCCAGGATCTTCCTGAGGTCCTTGCCGATCTTTTCCGGGGTGTCGGTGGGCGCGTAGCGCTTGAGCACCGTGCCGTCCTTGCCGACCAGGAACTTGGTGAAGTTCCACTTGATGCCTTCCAGGCCCAGCAGGCCCGACTTCTCGGCCTTGAGCCACTGGAACAGCGGGTGCGCCTTGGGTCCGTTCACGTCCACCTTGGCGAACATGGGGAAGCTGACGTCGTAGGTCAGCGAGCAGAAATTCTTGATCTCGGCCTCGTCGCCCGGCTCCTGGTGGCCGAACTGGTCGCAGGGGAAGCCCAGCACCACCAGGCCCTGGTCCTTGAACTCCTGCGAAAGCTTTTCCAGGCCCGTGTACTGCGGCGTGAAGCCGCACTTGGATGCGGTGTTCACCACCAGCATGGCCTTGCCCTTGTAGTCGGCCAGGGATTTCTCCCTGCCGTCGATGTC
>Ga0209175_10000487_pt1 | contig 23277 bp, 17 predicted proteins | sample JI91814C2DNA_FD_187506 | JGI IMG/M metagenome (GOLD analysis project Ga0209175, IMG submission 187506) | Wastewater effluent complex algal communities from Wisconsin, to seasonally profile nutrient transformation and Carbon sequestration -... | ecosystem: Engineered > WWTP > Effluent > Algae...
GGGCAGGGGCAGGGGCAGGGGCAGGGGCAGGGGCAGGGGCAGGCCCTTCGACTCCGCTCTGGGTGCGGGCAGGTGCGGGGGCAGGGGCGGGTGCAGGCGCAGGAGCAGGGGCAGGCCCTTCGACTCCGCTCTGGGTGCGGGCAGGGGCTACCGCAGGGGCAGGTGATGCCACGGCCGCTTCGCGGGCCTTGTGGCGCAGTACGATGAGCCGTTCGTAGAGTTCGCGGGCATCGGCACAGGCCGTCTCCAGGCCGTCCACCCCCAGGGTGCCACCGGCCAGCTCGCGTTCGGCTTTCGCCAATGCGGTGATCAGTTCGTTCATGTTGCGGAATGCCTTTTCCTGGGCCATGTGAGGTTACCTCTGTTCCCGGTGCGGCAGCGCCCCACCCGGTCCGGTCGAACGCGAAGATCCCTATTTTCGCGTCGCCCTGCAATTTTCGCACCCCGCGGGCCGTCCACCACCGTATGTTCCTGGAGCACACCGGCAGCCGCGCCCGTCGCAAGGGCCAGATCGAGGTCATCTGCGGCAGCATGTTCTCCGGCAAGACCGAAGAGCTCATACGCAGACTTCGCCGTGCCGAGTTCGCCAAACAACAGGTGGAGATCTTCAAGCCCAGTGTGGACACCCGCTACGCCGTGGCCGATGTGGTCAGTCACGATAGCAACGCCATTCGCAGCACCCCCGTGCCCAGCAGCAGCAACCTTCTGCTCCTCGCCAGCGAGATCGAAGTGGTGGGCATCGATGAGGCCCAGTTCTTCGATGATGGCCTGCCCGAGGTGTGCGCCGAGTTGGCCGCCATGGGCGTGCGCGTGATCGCCGCCGGACTCGACATGGACTTCCAGGGCCGACCCTTCGGACCCATGCCCCGCCTGATGGCCATGGCCGAGTACGTCACCAAGGTCCACGCCATCTGCATGCAGTGCGGCGACCTGGCCACCTTCAGCCACCGCATGACCGCCAGCCAGGAACTGGTAGTGCTGGGCGAGACCGACAGCTACCAGCCCTTGTGCCGCACCTGTTTCCTGGCCCAACGCACCGCGGCGGAGAACACCGGCCGCCCATGAACCCCCACGGCCACCGCCTCTCAGCCATCGCACGCGCCCTCGGCACCACCGTGCACGGCGATGGCTTCGACCCGCTTATCGAACACCTCGTCATCGACTCGCGCAAGCCCCTGCCCGAGCATGGCGCCTTGTTCATCGCCTTGCCCGGCGACCGCCACGACGGCCACCACTACCTGCCCGCCCTGGTGGAGCGCGGCCTGCAGTGCGCCGTGGTGGACCGCCCTGCGCCCGGCGTTCCGCTCACCCTGCACGTGACCGACACGCGCGACGCCCTGCAGCGCATCGCCGCCTGGCACCGCGCCCAGCACCAGCTGCCCGTGGTGGGCATCACCGGCAGCAACGGCAAGACCGTGGTGAAGGAATGGCTCTTCCAACTGCTGCGCGACGAGGAGCACATCGTGCGCAGTCCCGGCAGCTGGAACAGTCAGGTGGGCGTTCCCCTTAGCGTGTGGGAGCTGCGGCCCGAGCATACCCTGGCCCTCTTCGAGGCCGGCATCAGCAAGCCTGGCGAGATGGCGCTGCTCCGCCCCATCATCCACCCCACCATCGGCCTATTCACCACCCTGGGGCCCGCCCACGGCGAGCACTTCAGCAGCCCCCTGCACAAGGCCCGCGAGAAGCTGGCGCTCTTCCACGATGTGGAGGTGCTCGTGTACTGCGCCGACCACGCCGTGGTGCAGGAGGCCATCCACTTGGAACAGCTGGACCAGCGCGTGCAGTTGCGGGGATGGTCGCGCGAGCAGAGTGCGTGGCTGCATGTGCTGCGCGAAGAAGTGGTGGCCCTGGGCACCCGCATCACCGCCCTGCGCGGCGATGTGCCCGTGGAATTCACCATCCCCTTCACGGACCAGGCCTCGGTGGAGAACGCCCTGCACTGCGCCACCTTGCTGCTGCACCTGGGCCGCAGTCCCGCCTGGCTGGCCGAACGTATGCCGCTGCTGACACCTGTGGCCATGCGTCTGCAAGTGGTGGAGGGCACCCACGGCATCACGCTCATCAACGACGCCTATAGCAACGACCTCGCTTCGCTCACCGTGGCGCTCGAACACCTGGGCATGGTAGGCCGCGACCGCCCGCGCAGTGTGGTGCTCACCGACTTCGTGGGCAGCGGCGAAGCGCCCGAGTCCCTGTACCGCCGGGTGGGGGCCTTGCTCAGGCAAGCCGGTGTTCAGCACGTGCTCGCCGTGGGTCCGGCCCTGCAGCAGTACGCGCACCTGTTGCCCGGCACCGTGGCCCACTACCCCACCACGGAGGCCCTCCTCCAACACGGCGATCCTTTGCTACTGACCGGCCACACCGTGCTGGTGAAAGGTGCCCGCCACTTCGCCCTGGAACGCCTGGTGCAGCGCTGGCAACGCCAGGTGCATGGCACCGAGCTGGAGATCGACATGGAGGCCATCCGGCATAACCTGAATTATTTCCGGGGGGTATTGGCACAGGGGCAGGCGCAGGACCAGGGGCAGGGGCAGGGGCAGGGGCAGGGGCAGGGGCAGGACCAGGGGCAGGACCAGGGACAGGGGCAGGACCAGGGGCTGGGGCTGGGGCTGGGGCTGGGGCAGGGGCGTGTGAAACTGATGGCCATGGTGAAGGCCTTCGGTTATGGCAGCGGCGCGGTGGAACTGGCCCGGTTGTTCGCCCATGAACAGGTGCACTACCTGGGCGTGGCCTATGCGGACGAAGGGGTGGAACTGCGGCAGCACGGCATCCAACTGCCCGTACTGGTGATGAACCCCGAACCCGTGCCGTTGGAGCTGCTGGAGCGCTATCGCCTGGAGCCCGAGGTGTACGACCTGCGCTCCCTCGATGCCGCCGTGGACCATGCCCGCCTGCACCCCGGCATGCCGCCCGTACACATCAAGCTGGATACCGGCATGCACCGCCTGGGCTTCGGACCGGCCGACCTGCCCGCCCTGCTGGACCGCCTTCGCGCCGCACCCCACCTGCGTGTGGCCAGCATCCTCTCCCACCTGGTGGCCAGCGAAAGTCCCGAGCACGACGGCTTCACCCGCCAGCAGCTCGCCACGTTCACCACCCTGGCCGATGCCCTCACCGAGGTGTTGGACCACGTGCCCCTGCGCCATATCGCCAACAGCGCCGCCATCGCCCGCCACCCACAGGCCCGGCTGGACATGGTGCGCCTCGGCATCGGCCTGCACGGCAACGGCGCCACCCCGGCCGAAAGCGCCCAGCTCCTGCCCACCGTCAGCCTCCACAGCCCCATCGCCCAACTGCGCTCCATCCCTGCCGGCGACAGCGTGGGCTACGGCCGCCGCTGGGTGGCGCAACGCCCCAGCACCATCGCCACCGTGCCCCTGGGCTATGCCGATGGGCTCAGCCGCCGCCTGGGCAACGGCGTTGGCCGCCTCTGGCTCCACGGCCAGCCCGCCCCCATCGTGGGCAGTGTTTGCATGGACATGTGCATGCTCGATGTCACAGACATCCCCTGCCGCGCCGGCGACCTCGCTTACCTCTTCAATGCCGCCCACCCCGTGGACGAGCTGGCCACCACCCTCGGCACCATTCCCTACGAGGTGCTCACCAGCATCGCGGGTAGGGTGAAGCGGGTGTATGTACAGGGGTGAGGGGGAGAACTTAGGCCAGGTGTTCCAAGGCCACCGCCTTCAATGCAGGCAGGTAATTGCGCACCACCTCCCATACGATCTTGTCGTCCACACTATCGTAGGAGTGTATCAGGCGGTTGCGCATACCCACTATGGCCCGTGCGCTTTCCACCTTCAGTTCTGGGTGCTGTTTCATGAGCATGCCCATAGCCTCCCCAACAATAGCAAGCCCGCGCTCCACAGCGCGTTTGGTCTTTACATCCCGAACATAGGCGTTCAGCGATACAGTGCCCTCTACGAAGCCCTCGATCTCGGTGATCGCAGTGAGGATATCAGACCAGTACTTGGCGCTTCGATCCGTCATAGATCAGCTTCTTGGTGCGCTCGATCTCAGCGCGTAGGTAGGGATTGCGCAAGCTACTCTCCGTAAGCAGGTCCACTGGCCGTTGGAACAAGTCCTCCAGGCCATTCCAGATATTGATGAGCATACGGCCGGCCACCTCATCAGCAGCATCTAACTCCACGAGCACATCCACATCGCTATCGGGACCGAACGGACCGTGTACGCTACTGCCAAAAGCGTACAACCTGCTCACCTGATTGGCCGCCAGCAACGCGCCGAATGCGGCACGGTCCTTATCGATCAGCTCTTTGAGCATACCTACAAAGATAGCTGTGGACGCCCCGTGTCCGGTAGGTCGGTACCCTATCGGGGTGTCGAGCACGCCCCCTCACTCCACCACCACCTTCCCCCCCGTCAACCACCGCCCGCCCTGGCTCACATGCACATGGGATAGGCCCGCGCTCAGGCCGCGCAGGTCCAAGGGATGAGTGCCGTTGCCTGCGAGGCTGTGCTGCTGCGCCACACGCCCATCCGCAGCCACCACCGTGAGCAGCAGTGCGCCCGTGCCGATGCTGGCGGGCAGCTCCAGGTGTACGGTGCATTGCCCCTGCGCGGGGTTGGGCCAGATGCGTAGTGCATCCAGCAGGTTGGTGGCCTGTTCGGTGATGCCTACCGTGTTGCATCCCGGCACGATGCAGCCATCGGCATCCACTTTCACCACCCAGGTGTCTTGCGATATGCCTTGTGGGTTGTGGCCACTGGCGCTGAAATAGGTGGCACCGGCAGCGATGAAGCCACCATCCGCGGTGGGCAGCACATCGTAGAAGCGGCCTGTGCCGTCGCTCATCATCTCATCCTGGTAGAAGTAGGTGTACATCCAGATGCTATCGCCCGTACTGGTGGTGCGGCACAGCAGGCCCTGTTGGTCGGTGGTCGCATTGGCGTACGACACGCCCGCAGCGATCAGGTCGCCGCTGGGGGTTTCCTTGCCGGCGAAGAAGAGCGTGCTGTATGCTTGCGGACCAATGAAACGTTCCCAGATCGTGGAGCCATCAGCACTATCCAGTTTGGCCAAGTAGGGGCGCATCAGGCTGAAATCCGGAGCAAAAGACCAGCCACCCGCAACGAAGGCATGGCCATCATTGGTTGGAGCAAGCTGTGCGTTGCTCTCCTTGTGCTCGCCACCCCACGTCCTGCTCCAGAGCACATCTCCATCCAGGTTGACCCGTTGTACCCAGAAGTTTGAATTGGTCATCGATGAGAAACTCACACCACCGGTGAAGTAGGTCAGTGAGGAACATTTCTCAATGGAAACGATGCCGTCGATCAAGGCCCCACCATAGGTCGCTCTCCAGAGTTCCGACCCTTCACTATCGGTCCGAATGATGAAGCCATCAACGTTGTTCCCGAAATTCCCACCGCGATCGCCCACGATCAGAAAGCCACCATCTGAAAGGTGTTTGACCTGACGCCCGATCCAGTAGTTGTTACCTGCAGGATCACCGAACACGCGCGTCCATAGGGTGTCGCCTTGGGTATCAAAACGCATCAAATACACCTCATCGAAGCCGGTGGTGTCCTCACTAGCGCCGCCTACGACATAACCGCCACCGGGGATGGTGTCGCAGCAGTTGGACCAGCCAGGTAAAGCCGTATGAAATGGACGAAAGGCGCGCTTCTCCCATTTGACTATGCCATTCTGGTTTATACGGGTGAGATGCACACTGCCGTGGGTAAAGAACACCCCCGGCGCAATGCTGTCGTAATCAGTGCCTCCACCAATGGTCAGATATCCGTCGGGAAGGAGTTCGATATTCAACGCCGTCTGGGCGGTTCCCAAACCGAGGAAGTCATACCTCCGGTTGAAGCCCTGGCTAAATGCCAAGGCTTCAACCAAGAGGCAGATGGCCAACAGGAGCAAGCGCATGATGGAAAGTTAGTGCAGTTCAGTGCTGTGTTGACGGAGCGAGCCCCCTCACTCCACCACCACCTTCCCCCCCGTCAACCACCGCCCGCCCTGGCTCACATGCACATGGTACAGCCCTGCGCTCAAGCCGTGCAGGTCCAGCGGATGTGTGCCATTGCCCGCGAGGCTGTGCTGCTGCGCCACACGCCCATCCGCAGCCACCACCGTGAGCAGCAGTGCGCCCGTGCCGATGCTGGCGGGCAGGTCCAGGTGTACGGTGCATTGCCCCTGCGCGGGGTTGGGCCAGATGCGCAGGGCATCCAACAGGTTGGTGGCTTGCTCGGTGATGCCTACCATGTTGCAGCCCGGCACGATGCAGCCATCGGCATCCACCTTCACCACCCAGGTGTCCTGCGAAATGCCTTGTGGGTTGTTGCCACTGGCACTGAAGTAGGTGGCGCCCGCAGCGATAAAGCCACCATCGGCGGTGGGTAGCACATCGTAGAAGCGGCCAGTACCGTCGCTCATCACCTCGTCCTGGTAGAAGTAGTTGTACATCCAGATGCTGTCGCCTTCGCTGGTGGTGCGGCACAGGAGGCCTTGTTGGTCAGTGGTCGCGTTGGCGTATGAGACGCCCGCGGCGATCAGGTCGCCGGTGGGAGTTTCTTTGGCGGCGAAGAACTGTGTGAAATAAGCGAGGGGCCCATATTCCCTTTCCCAGATGATGGAGCCATCTGCGCTATCAAGCTTAGCCAGATATGGACGCATTTCAGTTTGTTGAGCCGCATACCCTATTCCTCCACTGACAAGAATGTTTCCGTCGGACAACGAGGTGATATGCGTCGAACCTTCGGGCCATGCGCCTCCCCAACTCGCTTGCCATAGGACAGCCCCGGAGGAGTTGAGTTTCTGGATCCATCGATCTGCGTTACCCGGGGCCACACTTCGCGTGCCGGAGGTGAACAAGTTTCCGTTCTCGACTGCTATGAGGGCTCCTATGCCTCCTTCAGAACTGGGGTTATAAGCATAGACCCTCCGCCACAGTTCATTCCCGTTCTCATCGGTGCGTATCACAAAAGCATTGAAAGGGCCGTTCTGGTCTGTAATGCCAGCAATAAGGAAGTCTCCATTGGGAGCCCGCTTTACTTGAAATCCAATCCAAAATTTGTTCCCAGAAGGATCACCGAACGCCTTGGTCCAGAGGGTGTCCCCTTGGGTATTGAAGCGCATGAGGTAGGCCTCATCGAATCCGGTGGTGTCCTCACTAGATCCACCTGACACATATCCCCCTCCAGGGATGGTATCACAGCAATTTGTTAAACCGGGTAGCGCGGAATGATGGGGTCTAAAGGCTCGCCGTTCCCAAAGAACTCCTCCATTACTGCCGATGCGGGTTTGATGTACACTACCATGAACAAAGAACTCTCCCGGTGCAATGCTGTCGTAATCGGTTCCTCCACCGATGGTCAAGTAGCCGTCGGCCAACAGTTCGATGTTCAGTGCCGTTTGGGCAGTGCCTAGTCCAAGGAAGTCATACTTCCGGTTGAAGCCCTGGCTAAATGCCAGGGCTTCAACCAAGAGGCAGATGGCCAACAGGAGCAAGCGCATGATGGAAAGGTAGTGCAGTTCAGTGCTGTGTTGACGCAGCGTGCTTCCTCACTCCACCACCACCCTCCCCCCCGTCAACCACCGCCCGCCCTGGCTCACATGCACATGGTACAGGCCCGCGCTCATGCCCTGTAGGTCCAGCGGATGGGTGCCATTGCCCGCGATGCTGTGCTGCTGCGCCACACGCCCATCCGCAGCCACCACCGTGAGCAGCAGTGCGCCCGTGCCGATGCTGGCGGGCAGGTCCAGTTGCACGGTGCATTGCCCCTGCGCGGGATTGGGCCAGATGCGCAGCGCATCCAACAGGTTGGTGGCCTGCTCGGTGATGCCCACGACGTTGCACCCCGGAACGATGCAGCCATCGGCATCCACCTTCACCACCCAGGTGTCTTGGCTGTAGCCCGGCGGCATGCCTTGGTCCACGGGATTGTAGGCGGCGCCTGCAGCAATGGCGCCTCCATCCGCAGTGGGCAGCACATCATAGAAACGTCCCTGTCCGCGCTCGATCACATCATCCTGGTAGTAGTAACCATACATCCACAAACTGTCACCGGTGCTGGAGGTGCGGCACAGTAGGCCCTGCTGACCGGAACCGTTGCCCATATTCGCATTGGTAACGCCTGCAGCGATCAGGTCGCCGTTCGGATATTCCTTGCCCGAAAAGAGGACGATGCCGTCGGCAATAGGACCGTATTCCCGCTCCCATATCACCGCGCCATCAATACTGTTCAACTTGGCCATGTACGCGCGCATCTGGGTGTAGTTAGGACCATAACCCATGCCACTACAGATAAACAGATGCCCATCGTTCAAGGTGGCCACTTGGGTGGATCCATCATGCCAATCACTGCCCCAGCTGGCTTGCCAAAGCACATCGCCGGTAGGGCTTAAGCGTTGCACCCAACGATCACCATTGCCCGGAGCAACACTGCGCGTACCGCTGGTGAAGAGGTCCCCATTTGCAGACAAGGCTACGGCACCGATGCCACCCTCCGAACTAGCGTTGTAGGCATAGATCCGCCGCCAGAGTTCGTTACCATTACCATCTGTTCGTAACACAAAGCCGTTGAAGGGCCCGTTCTGGTCACTCAGCCCCACTATGACAAGATCACCGTCCGGTGTATGCTTTACCTGTTGACCGATCCAGAACTTGTTTCCCGCCGGATCACCGAACACACGCGTCCACAAGGTGTCGCCCTCAGCATCGAAGCGCATCAGGTAGACCTCATCAAAACCCGTGGTATCCTCGCTGGCGCCACCGACCACATACCCACCACCAGGAATGGTGTCGCAGCAATTGGCCCAGCCAGCAACGGAAGTATGATAGGGCCGGTAACGGCGCTGTTCGAAAAGCACATTGCCGTCTATGTCCAGAACGGTCAAAAGCACAGAACCGTGGGTTAGGAAAAAGTCCGGTGCCAAGCTGTCGGTGCTTGTCATGCCTGATATCACTGCATATCCATCGCCGCGGTACTCAATGTTCCAGCCGCCTTGTGGGTCGCCGCCGCCGAACGCATCATACCTCCGGTTGAAGCCCTGGCTAAATGCCAAGGCTTCAACCAAGAGGAATATGACCAAGAGGAGCAAGCGCATGATGGAAAGTTAGTGCAGTTCAGTGCTGTGGCGACGTAGCGCTCTCCCTCACTCCACCACCACCTTCCCCCCCGTCAACCACCGCCCACCCTGGCTCACATGCACATGGTACAGCCCCGCGCTCAGGCCCTGCAGGTCCAGCGGATGTGTGCCATTGCCCGCGATGCTGTGCTGCTGTGCCACACGCCCATCCGCAGCCACCACCGTGAGCAGCAGTGCGCCCGTGCCGATGCTGGCGGGCAGCTCTAGGTGTACGGTGCAGTGCCCCTGCGCGGGGTTGGGCCAGATGCGCAGTGCATCCAGCAAGTTGGTGGCCTGTTCGGTGATGCCTACCGTGTTGCAGCCCGGCACGATGCAGCCATCGGCATCCACCTTCACCACCCAGGTGTCTTGCGATATGCCTTGTGGGTTGTTGCCACTGGCGCTGAAATAGGTGGCACCGGCAGCGATGAAGCCACCATCCGCGGTGGGCAGCACATCGTAGAAGCGGCCTGTGCCGTCGCTCATCACCTCATCCTGATAGAAGTAGTTGTACATCCAGATGCTATCGCCCTCGCTGGTGGTGCGGCACAGCAGGCCCTGTTGGTCGGTGGTGGCATTGGCGTAGGAGACGCCCGCAGCGATCAGGTCGCCGCTGGGGGTTTCCTTGCCGGCGAAGAAGAGCGTGCTATAGGTTGCGGGGCCATATTCATGCTCCCAGATGATGCTGCCGTCGGTGCTGTCCAGTTTGGCAAGGTAGGGGCGCATGGATGCGCTATTCGTTGCGTAGGCTTCACCGCCGAACACCAATACATGCCCATCGGAAGCGGTAGCTATCTGCGTGGCACCATCGGAAAAGGGCCCGCCCCAGCTCACGCGCCATTCTACAACGCCAAGACTATCCGTGCGTTGAACCCAGCGATCACCGTTGTTGATCACCTGCCAGCGCCCACCTGCCATGAACATGTCACCGTTCGCAGCAAAATCAGAACACAGCAAGGCGCTATAAGCATCGCCAGGCCATGAGTAGGTATTTCTCCATTGTTCGTTGCCGTCCGCATAGGTGCGGATCGCGAACCCTCGGTAGGTCGCAGCACTATTTGGTCCGGTGAAACCAGCGACGAGAAAACTGCCGTTCGGCGTCCGCTTTACTTGACTACCAATCCAGAAATTATTTCCTGCCGGGTCACCGAATACGCGCGCCCACAAGGTGTCGCCTTGAGCATCGAAGCGCATGAGGTAGACCTCATCGAAACCTTCTGAGTCCTCGCTGCCTCCTGCAACTACGTATCCTCCCCCCGGAATAGTATCGCAGCAATTGGCCCATCCAACGAAGGCGCTGTGATTTGAGCGCCTACCTCGCTTCTGCCATAGAAAGACGCCTTGGTTGTCAAGTCTGGTCAATAGAACCGACGCTTGAAACTGGAAAACACCGGGTGCAACGGAATCATAATCAGCGCTGCCCGATAGAACCATGTAACCATCGTTGAGCACTTCAATACCATAGCCATCTTGAGCAAAACCTTGGTTGAACGCATCATACCGACGGTTGAAGCCTTGGCTATAGGCCAAGGCTTCAACCGTCAGACAGATGAAGAGGTGTATGGACCGCATTACGGGGTTATGGAGAGCTTCACTTGGGTTTGCTGTCCATCCGATAAAAGGGACACGAGATATAAGCCTGCGCCCCAATCACTAGTTGGCACTTGTAAAAGGCCGCTCGAAAGAGAGGTAGTTTTTTGGGCCACTACCCGCCCACTGAGGTCGGTGATATGGATGGTTCCATCAGAGCTACCGGCAGGGAGGGTGTAGGCTAAGAATACCGGACCGTTGCTGGGGTTGGGGAATGCTTCAAGGAGCAGTGCGCCCGCCCACTGAACTGCAGTTGATGTGCGCTGTATGTCCGTTCGTTTCGCCCCGACTTCTGGTAAGATGATTATCTCATCTGGCAGCTCATTTCCGAGAGCGTGTAACCAAGCATTGGCAGAGGCACTGCCCGCCACGCCGCGTTGAGCGCCAATTTCCTGCAACCAACTCACCAACGTCTCATCATTTTCATCCCACCCCATCCCTTGTTCTTTCTGCGCATAATGTTTGATCAGTGTGTACAACTCTGGACTTAAGTCCTCAGCCATACGTTGATCGGCGTACAGCTCCAGTTCAGTGAACTGTTTGGTGGCTGCAAGTGCAGCGCTCTTTTCTAATCCACTGTTATCACTGGGTAGGTCATTATGGAAGAGGAGCAGGCTATCCACGCTGTTCGGCAGATCCAAGCTATCGAGCCAACTCAATTGGCCGAGGTCATGCAGCGCATCGGCCTTCAACCCGGCATGGTAGGCCATACCGCTTTCCAAGAGTGTGAGGATGTTCACCTCTCCCGTCTGGGCGCTGTAGACCAGGTTAGCGTAGTAAGCGGGCAGGCTGTAAGCCTCAACCATAGCTAATGCCTCTATTTGTACGGGGCTATTGCTCAGTAGGGCTTGTGTCATGTGCCATGCGCTCATGGGTACGCTGCGCTCGAAGGCTGCTTGCCACACCTCGGCGCTTACCTTGGGGGCCACACTTTGCAGGGCATTGCGCACCTGGGTGCTGCTTTGTGCAGGGTCGCTCACAAAGCCGAGCAGACTGTAGGTGTCTCCGTTGTCCTTAGCCGCATCATAGGCTTCTGCCTGCTCTGTGTAATCCCCATCTTGTTCAACAGCAGCCATCCGCTTAATTGGTTTGGTGCCACCTTCGACAAGACTAGGACACGCTACTTCTTTACCTGGCCATTGAGCCACTTGGAGGATTCTGGAGAGATACAATTCGTTCTCGTAGTCAGGTTGTGACCGGTTTCCGAACGATGGGGCATGATGGAAATACTCCACAAGGTTACTGCCCGCTTCAACGTGCCAATCCGCATCGATCAGATCACTAGTTACGGGGTCTAGCATATGATCAACGCTGAATCGATTTCCCGCAGGATTCTTCTGTTGTTCAGGATCACTAAGGCTTGTAATAGCCGACCCCTGCGTCTTTTGCACCCGCACGTTATCACCCGTCAGCGCCACATCAAAGGTGTTCTGGCTGGTGATGCCGTAGTCGTTGCACTTCACCTCCAGGCCGGGTATGTTGTTGGCATCGGTGTCGGCGTTGCGGCCTTGGATGATGCTGCCGGTGTACAGCCGCTCGAAGCTGTTGTTGTAGAAGGTGTTGTAGTAGGGTCCGCTGTCCTTGATCACCAGGCCCACCTTCTTCACTTCACCGCTGGGACTGCTGGTGGTGAAGTTGTTCTCCTGGATGCTGTAGCCCGTGCATTGGTCGCTGTAGATGCCGTAGGTGGGGCCAAGCAGGCCGGGCACGAAGGGTTCGGCCACATCGAAGCTGTTGCGGTTGATGGCCGCATCCTGCACGCCCTCCATGCGGATGCCGAAGTTCACCCGGGTGAAGCGGGCATCGGTGATGCTGAAGGTGCGGCTGAGGTCGAAGGTGGTGGCCAGCACCCCGCGGTGCAGGTTCGCAAAGCTGCTGATGGTGGTGCTTTCCAGCGGGCAAGGTTCACCCACCTGCGTCAGCACGCTACAATCGTTCTTCACCACAAAGCTGCTGTTGAGGCTGTGGATGCCCGTGCCCTGGTGGCTGGTGAACTGGTACTGCGTGCCCACGAGCGCATTGCTGAAGGTGCAGCCCCTGAACTGGATGCCCCGCACCATGGAGAGGACCACGTGGTCCTTGGGGTATAGTGCTGCCACGTTCAAGGGTCCTAGGGTCTCGAAGGTACAGCGGGTGAAGCTGCTGCGGTTGGGGAGGATCTGGGTGGGGTCGGTCCCAGCGAAGTTCTCGTAGGGAGAGAACGTCACGTCATACCGGTTGTTGTTGAATCGGGTATCCCGCGCTAGGAGTATCCCCCCGGAGCGTTGGCCCAACTTGGGGTTGCTGGGCGGAATGAACGCCACGCTGGCCAGGTTCACACCGATGCGCGCATTGCTGATCACCGCACTGCGCAAGGAGAGGTAGCCTTGGTCCAAACCGAACGTTCCGCTACCCTGGTTGGCGAATTCATCGCCGCGCAGTTGGATGCCGTCCCACATGCTGTTGGGGCATTCGTCGATGGAGGTGAGGGATACTGGGCGTATTCGGCCATTGGGGTAGAACGACATCCGGCGCACCAACTGGTTCGTTCGCGACCATTCCGATCAGGGCGGCCCACGAGAACAGTGATACGACCGTAACAGGACGGACCGCTCGCATCGGTCGGGGCCGGCCTGGAAGCGCGCCACAAGGGCCGTCGAAGTAGCACCATCCGTTGGCCTCGACCCATGCCTGCGCTTGGCCCGGACCGGGAAAGAGGCAGCGAACAAAGCCCACCCGCTGTCTTACTTTCGTTAAGGCCACCAAAAACCCACGCATCATGCGAACAGCCCGGTTGACAATGAACACCCTGCGCGCAGCGGTGATGACCCTTGCACTGGGCTTCGCATCCCTGCTTCACGGCCAAGGGTACTATGAACTGGTCTGGGACTCGGTGGTCACACCGGCGTGGCCACAGATGGTCTTCGGCTCCACCGGCACCACATCAGGGGGGCAGTACCTATTGACGCGTGCGCCAGCGACCGGGGAGATGGACATCCACCACTTCAACAGTGAGGGCCAACCCGTCTGGAGCAAACGAACGGCTGGCGGTGGGCCGATGACCGCTGTGCACACCATGGCTTCGGATGGTGGTGAAGGGCTGTACACGGCACGCATAGGTAGCTCTATGGAGGGTGTGGACCTCATCTACATCGACCACCTCGATGGAACAGGGAACTGGACCTGGGGTAGGCGCTTGGATCTTTCTGACTCCCCGGCAGGGGAACTCATCTTGACCGACGTGATCGTTCTTGCGGACGCGAACGGGGAAGTGGATGTGTTCATACAGCTCTATGAAACGGGGGAGATGCGCTGGTATGCCTGGCGCCTGGATGCGAACGGCAACACGGTGCGGTTGCGTTCCTTCGGGACCGGTACCCTTTTCGACCTGCCGTACTTCAACAGTGCCGACGCCGGTGATCCCTGGCGGGCAGCGCGCGCAACGGATGGCGGATACGTGATCGGAGGGGATGTGGCTACCAGCAATACGGGTAGGATGTTCCTCGTGCGTGCGGATGCCGATGGTGACATCCTTTGGGTGAACCGCTACGTGATCGAGGGGGCTTCGAGCCAGATCTTCAGGGGCCTTGTGATGCACGCCGATGGTACGTGCGAGGCATCGGGCCTCTTCAATACCGTGAACGGACCGCGGATCATCCGCATCCTGATCGATGTGGACGGCTCGATCATCCAAGCGGATGCCTATGATACGCCCAATGCTGATCTATCATACGGTGCGCATTCCACGAACGATGGTGGCAGCCTCCTGTTCAGCGCCGTGCCCAAGGTGCTGGAAATAGAGAACGATGGAAGCGTGGTGGCCAGCACCCGTGGGGTGAACACCCAAGTGCCCCCCAGCAACGTGGGCCAGGTGTGGGTGAACACCGCCCTGGTCAACGACCGGCTGCTGGCCGGGGGCTACGTGCTCTCCACCCCCATCAGTTTTGGTGCCATCACACATCGGCCCTTCATCGGCGCCTATGCCACGGGCGCCGCTCTGGAGGGGTGCCAGCATGAAGCGGCCACCGTGGGGCGTGAGTCCATTCCCCTTACTGCCACGACCGTGGTCACCCACACACCGGCGAGCGCGGATCTGATGGCCTATGCCTCCTCCGAGCCGGTCCTAGCGACGGCTACCGAGCTGCCCACCCCGGTGATGCTGGACTTCTGCAACCTCGTGGGCACGGACGAGCTGGCCGGACCGACCGGCATGACCCTCTTGGGAAACCCCATCCAAGTGGGCGAAGCGCTTCGCATCCGCGACCTGACACCGGGGCTCATAACCGTGCGCAATAGCACGGGCGCATTGATCAGTACCGGCAGCGTCAGCGCCCCGCCATTGGTATACGAGCACCGGCTACCCACACTGGCCCGGGGGCTGTACCACCTCACCTGGCAAGCACATAAAGGGCCTGCACAGCGCAGCACCACCTTTATCGTGGAGTGAGCAATAGTGCCTTGCCTTGCTGGCCCACTCTTCACCGGGTGGCCCTCCTCAGGGGGTACGCCCGAGGCCCCGCCCGAAGCCACCGTATACCCCAGGAACCCTTCCACGACCCTATACCGGTTCAATTGTTACTGAACACACGCTCCAGCTGCCGTGTGCCGTAGAGCGTGTAGGAGTCATCGATCACGGCTGCGGTCACGCTGTGGGCGTCATCGTTGTCGATGGTGATGCCGATGACGTTCAGGTGCGCCACCTCTCTGATGAGCGTGAGCAAGGGCATGGCGAGGATGATGTCGGCGCCGGTATCCGTAGGTACCGCGGACTCCTGCGTGAACACACGCAGCATCCAGCCCGTTGGCAAGCGCCGCGCCGTGGTGAAGTTGAATGAGCGATCCTCCAGGTCCACTTGACCCACGGGCGCCAGCAGCAGTGTGCGTTGGTCGTTCAGCAGCACCGATAGTTCCCGCTGTGAATGACCATCCATGCGCTCGGTGAAGCACCGCATGGCGGTGCGCAACGCTTCGTTCCGGGCCGGACCCGTGGTGCCAGGTGCTGCGTTCATGGCAGTCGAAAAGTAAACAATCGTATCATTCCCGGTAGCGGGCAGCGGTGTGCTTGGCTTCGTGCTTCACGGTCCATGTCAAGTAAGCCCGTGGAGGGCTGCATTCCAGCCGGTGCGCGGAGCGCAGTGGTCGGTTGGTTTGCAGTTAGTGCGGCCGGTGGACCGAAGACCGAACACGACCTGTGTGGTTGACCCCCAACGGTGATGCCTGATGCCATGGCCCCGGTCGCCTTGGGCCTATAGGCAACAAGCCATTGGCCGTTGAACTCAACCCAGGAACCACTGGCCTCCGGCCACTTGCTACACGGCCGATGGTTCTCGGTGGTGCGCGGAGCGCAAGTGGCTTGTGGTCGTTCGGCAGTAGAGGCCTTTGAACCTTGATGCCTTGACACTTGTGAATTGAGTCTTGACCCTGCTGCTCTACCTGGAAGCTCAACCTAGGAACCACTGGCCTCCGGCCACTTGCTACACGGCCGATGGTTTCGGTGGTGCGCGGAGCGCAAGTGGCTTGTGGTTACAGGCCGTAGGGCCAAGGACCACTGGGCCACTGGGCAAGAGCGCAGAACCGGTGGATAGCACCGCTGTGGCCTTTCGTTCCTCAGCAGACCTGCACAGGATCGTATGAAACGCTTTGGCAGCCTACTAAAGCTTGACTTTGCGCGCTCCGCGAGCCAATCGATCTCGAACCGAGCTTGACAGTAGAACGTGCGGAACCTTGTCAGAGCCTGTTCGATCCGTACAACACGGATCCTTATCCGGAAAAGGGATGATCAGGGAATGTGCGTCGTTGTCCGGTTCCGGAGCATGGCACACACAAATGAAAAGAGAGCGAACATGCTGCGCGGATACTTCACACAAGGTGAATTTATCGGTGTCGCCAACAGCAGTTTCCAGGCTGGTCATTCTGGCCACATCCACCGAAAGTCCTTTCTCCCCTATGCTCTTCCTCAGGTTGAAGGCCAACGGGGTCGCAGTGCCGTCTTCGCGAAAGTAGTTGTCTCCTCCAGCGTAAACACGCCGCAGCAGGACGTCATCGTCATGGATGGCTTGCCGCTCAGCGCTCATGCATATGGCGCACTAGTCGTGTCGGTTGGAATACACCTTCATACGGGTATTCATCCCCATCGATCAGGAGTAGTTCATGGTTCCCATCGGCACAGAACTGGACCTGTGCTTCCCGTGCATGGCTATCGCGGTATTCCACATAGATCTCCCCATTGGGGCCTGCTCCTACATGATTGGGAGTTAGACCGCGACAGCCGAACTCCTTCACATACCGCTTGGCCAATACGACCACACGCGGATCCGGTGGCAACCCACCTTGATGGTCCCAATTCAGTTTGAATGCGCCGGTGCGCTCGATCCTGGCCAGGTGGTACTGCACCTCTTCGCTGAGCTTGCAGAACTCATCCACAGCGAGAACGGAGCTGGTGGATATGGCCATCTGGTGCACAGCCACACACACAACTCCAACGCTAGCGTTATCCTGGTCCGATGTCGGTATCCCGTATCTTATGGAACGATGCATAGAAGTCGGGTTTACAGAATTGTTTGAAGATCACGGAGCTGTAAGCATGCGCTTCTTCCCCCCATGCGAGAAGCCCTGCCTTATCGAACGCCTGTTTGCGCTGTAGGATGGTTTGCCAGATCAACCGTGGCTCTCCTTCACTATCCGAACCGCTTCCAACTTGTATCTGAAGTTGATCGCCATTCTTGCACTCGAACAGTTGTTGAAAGGAGACATCCGTCGGAACGAGGTCCTTCGCAAAGCCATTCTGGTAGCTGAAATGGAGATGTTCCGCGATGAACGATCCCCAATCCGTGAAGCCATAATCCCTTACACGCACACTATCGATGTAACGCAGCACGACCTGATCGTACAGCAATGTACCATCATAGGCTTCTTCGAGTTTGTCCAGCCCATAGATCAACGTGGGCTTGAAGCTATCGTCCCAATCATAGTCCTTGTCCGTGTCGTTCACGGTGAATACGCCAGGGCCCAGTTGCAGTAGTGGCCGACCATTCGGCTCCTTCCGGAATTGCATCACCGCCTTTCTGTTGAAGGCATGGGGTGCCAGTTCGTAGAAGGGGACGCGTGCAACGTGATGTGGGAACTTGTCCTTGACCAAGGTCTTCAGAGCACCCAAGGCCAAGCCAAAACGAGTATCCGACTCAATACCACTGGAAGGGTCGAGATCCAAGGCCCAGCCAACCTCGAAGATCACTTCTTGAAGTGGAGCATTCGCTAACCGGCTCATGTGTCTCGTGGGTGCAAAGTAATCATCCGTCGAATAATGAACGCTTGCGCCACCGTTAAAGTCTGTTACCGACTCCGGCACGACCTTCACATTAAACCCACAGAAGCGAAAGACCCGCGTTGGGGAGAACCAGCGATGGTGGGGCGCTGTCATTTATAACGGTCCTCATCGATCATGAAGTCCCGCTATGCCTTACTCATTGCTCCCCAAGAAATAGATCGGATGCAACGGCAGCAGGTTCTTCTGCTCATCGCTCAACTTGGCGTAGTACTGTTGCCACAGGTCCATCAGGCGCTCGAAGTCGATCAACTCGATGTGTTCGCGAGATTCTCGGGCCTCTTTGCGCGCTGGTTTGGAGAAGCTCCCTGACGTCACAAAAATACCCACGTCCGTGTTGCGTTTGAGGGTGCCTGCCAGCTTCTGGATCTGATCCGCTGGTATGGCGTCGTTGGGGCGGTGCTTCACTTGCACGATGATGCGGGGCAATTTGGTACCCAACGGATCGGTGTACGCTACAATGTCGATGCCGCCATCCGGGCCTTTCTCAGCGACCTCTGAAATATGATAGCCCATAGCTGTCAATAGTGCGCCGACAAGGTCTTGGAACTCATAGGGGTTCTTACTCTGGATGAAATCGAGTATCCCATTGGAGGCTTCTTCCTCGTATTGGTCCAAACGGGCTTTCTGAGCTTGACCCTTATCTCCTTGAACCACGGCTTCTTCAACCTCATCCGTTGGAACTATGATCTCCTTCTTCCTTTTGGCGTCCCACTCGCGGTACTTCTTGGTGGCCGAATCCATGAATTTGTCAGGCCCGAGCTTCATGGCCTTTGCTCCTTCGTCGGTCAAGATCCAGAGGCCCTTTTGCTTACGCATATAGCCTGCTTTGATGCAATCGATCGAGTAGAAGTGCAGGATACTTTTCCAACGTACATTTCCTGTCTTCACGTAACGTTCGGTCTCGAAATCATCCAATGGCACCGTTGCTTCGATGCGTTCAAGGACTTCCTTTCCCCGCAACTCACCGCCGGCCTCCTTCAAGATCTTGAACGCTGCGAACATGACCTTCTCCGCGACCTGTAGTGATCTTCCTTTTGCCATTGCTCTAATCCTGTTCGTTGGTTGCACACCTTCTACCGACCCGCCGGGCTCATAAGCCTAGCAGATCCCACCTGTCCTTATACAAGCATTCTGGATCCCTGAAGATCCGGATCGAGTTGTCCTTGTGAGGGCCCTTTTTTCCTGGTGTATTCAACCAAGTGGTGTGGTCGTGAAGACCATAGTCGGCCACGACCTTACTGGGAACAATGAAATAGTCCGGTTGACCATGGATCCCATTCAGGTTCACGAAGACATAGAAGAGCTTCTCATTCTGCATGGTGTCCGCTTTCTCGGTCAGCATCCATTCGCGCTTGGACCCTTGCTGCGTCTTTACCTGCACCATGATCGTATCCATGGCTGCTTCGTTCATCACCAGTAGATCGACGCCTCGCGTGTTCTTCAGATTGATAGATGCGACGTAACCAAGCCTGGAAAGCTGCGCTGCAACGAAATACTCACCCGCGACTCCTGAAAGTCCGGTCTTGATCTTTTCCTGAATGGGCTTCTTCATGGTTCCATCATCCGATTGCTTCATTTCCCCTCCACCACTTTCACCTCCTCCTCCGTCAACCCGAAAAGCTGGTACACCAGCGCATCGATCTCCCGGTCCGTCTTCGCGATCTGTGCTTGCAGCGCTTGGGCCTTGGCCTTCTCTGCCGTGAAGTAACTGAGCCACTCCGCCTCTTCGGCCAGGCTTAGCTGCACCTTCGCCTTCTTCAGCTCCGCCAGGAAGCCCTTGAACTCCAAGCTAAGCCAGTTCTCCAGAGCGCGGCTCAGCGTGGGGAGCGTGTACTTGGAGCGGAGGAGATCACCAACCGATAGAACTGCTGCGTTGTACTTCGACGACTGCTCAATGATCTGCGCGACCAACGGAATGAACTGCTCCTGAACCTTGGTGCCGACCGGCTTCATCGGGAAGAGCTTGCAGTCCTTGATGAGGATCTTCTGAAACCGGTCCTTGAACTCTTCGAGGTATTTCTTCCGATGGTAGAAGGACATCAACGAACTATTGAGAACGGCAACGATGTACTCCGCGCAATAGCCTTGCTTGGGCAACAGGTTGAAGGCGTTCTGGGTGTTGTACAACTCTTCAGTCGTCAATGCAGACCATATCCTCTTGGCTGACCAGTCGATGATCTGCTTGACCAAAATGCGCTTCTCAGTAAAGAACCTTGGCTCACGAGCAGCACCAAGCCAATTCCCATAGCTGATCCACTCTTCGCCATTCCACGTCACGTTGTAGCGCGTGATGTCATTGCCAGCAAGGAGTGGTTTGAATGAGTCATCCTTCTTACTCGTGGCATGGAACACGCGCCCCTCGATTTGTTCGGGCGTGTGACCCCGGTACTTGTCGTAAGGAGTGAGGCCCAGACAGAACTCCGCGCAATCGATCAGCGGGACGGTACCGTTTTCGAGCTTCGATATCAATGACACGTCGGAATCATCCACGTTGATCCTGAACACACGATTGGGATCAGCACGCCAATCATTGGTGTCCGCTTCGAAGTAGACGTCCGTATTGAGGCGGGTGATCTCATTGATCCTGTCGAACCCTTTGTACACATACACCTCGGCCTTGTCACTGCCTTTGCCCTTCCGGAATGTGAGGATGATGGTATCCACTTTCACTTCGCCAGCGCCGCCACCAAAAGATTCATTCGGCAGCCTGACGATTGACTGAACCGTAGTCGAGTCAAGAATGATCTCGCGGAGCCCACGGTATGATTCCTGTGTCAACAAGGAGGACGGGATGATGAACGAGAAGGAACCAACGTCATGCAACAGTGTGATCGAATGCTCAATGAAGGTCGAGTAGAGGTTGATGCGATTGTTCGCGCTTTTGAACACTTTGAACAAGTGGTCTACTAGCGCTGGTTCCAGTGCTTTCACATCCACATACGGCGGATTCCCCACCACCACATCAAACCCACCCTTGGCGAACACCGCAGGGAACTCCTTCTTCCAATCGAAGGCCTTGTCGCCCGCCACGGCGGGGTCGTCGATCAGGCTATTGCCGCATTTGATGTTGCCGCTGAGGTCGTTCAGCTTGCGGCCCTTCGTGGCGGTACGCAGCCATAGGCTCAGGCGGGCGATCTCCACGCTCTCCTCGTTGATGTCCACCCCGTAGATGTTGCGCTCCAGGATGTGGTCACCGATGTCCTTGAACACGATGCTCTGGCCCAGCAACTTGCTTTCCAGTTCGTTCACGTACTGGTGCTCGGCGATCAGGAAGTCCAGCGCCTGATTCAGAAATGCGCCACTGCCGCACGCGGGGTCGCAGATGGTGAGGCTCAGGAGCCAATCGCGGTACACATCCAGTTTGGTGTCCAGTTCCTGGATGGTCTTCTTTTGTCGGCCCTTGCGGCCGCGTGCATACTCTTCGTCATCCAAGCCCAACTCGTCCTTCTTCTCGGCACATAAGCGGCCCACGGTATTCTCCACGATGTACTTGGTGATGTACTTCGGGGTGTAGAACACGCCGTCCTTCTTGCGCTTGGTCTTCGTGCTGTCCAGCGCGCGCCCTTCGATCTCGGCGGTGATGGCCTCGATCTCGTTGAGGCTGTGCTCAAAAATGTGGCCGAGGATGTTCACATCCACCTCGCTGGCAAAGTCGTACTTGGTCAGCGTACCCAAGTGCGTTTCCAGCACGGCATCGCTGATGCGCACACTGTCCAGCAGTTCATCGGGCTTGAACAGGCCACCGTTATAGGCGAAAATGTCCTGGGTGGGACTCTTGAAGCCGGTGTTGAGGTAGCCGAAGTACTTCTGGCAGCGCTCGTACAGGGGGCGGTGCTCGTCCAGTTCGATCAGCTTCTTCCAGTCGGTGAGGATGCCGCGCAGGGTGTTCGGCGGTAACAGACCCTTGTCCTCACTGAACAGCACGAAGAGGAAACGGTCCAACAGCTTCTGGCTCTTCTTGTAGAGCAGCAGCTTGTCGTGCTCCGGGTGGTTGGTACAGAGGTCCACCCACAGCGCGTTCTTGAAGGCACTGTAGTCCTTGTAGAGGTGTTTGGTCACCTTCTCCTCCTCCTGCAGGCTTTCGGCCTTCACCTTCTTCGGAAGGCCGCCCAGCACATTGTCGCGCTGCAGGCACAACCACAGCAGCTGGAACTGCTCGGCATTCAGCGTGAAGAGGTCGAACTCCAACCAGTCAACCGCATTGTCAATGAAGAACCGAAGCTTCTGGAAGTTGCTGGTGACCACGTAAACGCAATGCGTGTGGTTGGCCTTGTAGTTGAAAGCTTGGGTGTTGATGGTCCCGAGGTCGGTGGTATCGGTGCCTTTCAGCTCGATCACGGCCAGTGCCTTGCCGTCCTGCAGGATGGCCCCATCGGCCTTCTTGCTACCCTTCTCATTCTTGAGTTCGCTGGTGAGGTCGAAGTTCGGGTCGGGGTTCAGGGTGTAGCCCAGCACCTTTACGAATAACTCTCGGAGGAACCCTTCTTGGAACTGCTCCTCCTTAGCGTTCAGGATGTTCTGCTGCCGTTCGGCATTGTGGAAATAGGCCGAGAATGCAGCGTAAGCACCTGCGATACGGGATCCATCCTGTTGCTTCAGATACTTCTTGAGGACAGCGGACTGGAAGAGCGGCATGGCGTGAAAATAGGAAGCCCCGCCGGATGGCGGGGCTTCGCTGATCATTGGAATAATTTCAACCAGAGGGTGATCCCTAGGAGTAGCTTAAAATTGGATAGGGTAATTTTCAAATGTATCGTTGGTGTCTTCAGTTCGAACTTCACCTGGTACTCAACATGCTCCTTTTCATGGCTCTGCAGTTCCGTCACGCGTTCTGGGCTTCCACCATGGGACGGTCTTCGTAGTGGTCCCTAGGCGAAGATATAAGCTCCTAGTGGGAAAAGCGCCATGCGCTGGTTGAACAGCCTAGCGTCTACCTGTTCCGCCGCAACCAGCGCAACGCCCGGAAGCATTGCACCAACTACACGGTATATGTCCTCGCCCTCCGCATCCGGGACAAGGCATGCCGTTGAGTTGGCGTTGACCATAACAACTGAAGCAGGTGCTCTGCGACCCTGACCCTCGGCAGGTGCCACATTGTCCGCTTCCGCTACAGACGTAACATCGCTCGTTCGTATCCATATCTCGAAGATAGGTCCGTTCCCGGAATTGTCCAACCAAGGTGTTGGTGGTGATCGACCCATCGTTGACGTGGCCGTGCCCCATTCCAAGTGCCTCGTGCGTTGTTCAACCGTGATCGGCTGATCCCCCCTTTCCACCACCCCCC
>Ga0209175_10000494_pt1 | contig 23068 bp, 21 predicted proteins | sample JI91814C2DNA_FD_187506 | JGI IMG/M metagenome (GOLD analysis project Ga0209175, IMG submission 187506) | Wastewater effluent complex algal communities from Wisconsin, to seasonally profile nutrient transformation and Carbon sequestration -... | ecosystem: Engineered > WWTP > Effluent > Algae...
GACGTCGCGCAGATGGCAGAGGTGCTGCGCGAAATTGTTGCGCGCCAATGCGCCAACTTCGGGCTCGCCTTGCCTGAACTCGCGTTTGAGCCCGGCCGAGCCATTGTTGGCCCATCGACGATCACGGTCTACACCGTCGGAACCGTTAAGCCGATCGCGCTCGACGCTGGGGGAGTGCGAACGTACGTGTCGGTCGATGGCGGGATGAGCGACAACATTCGGACTGCTCTCTACGACGCCGAGTACACGGTGACGCTAGCTTCTCGCGTATCCACCGCACCGCTGGTGCTGTGCAGGGTCGTGGGTAAGCACTGCGAAAGTGGCGACATTGTGATCAATGACTGCTGGCTGCCGGGCGACCTCACGGCCGGTGACTTGCTTGCCGTCGCAGCGACCGGCGCCTACAACAGGTCCATGGCGTCCAACTACAACCTGATCCCGAGACCGCCAGTGGTTGCAGTGCGTGACGGCAACACCCAGGTCCTGATCCGCCGCGAGACGCTCGACGACCTGTTTGCCACCGACGTCGGCTGACTCCTTCGGGTTTATCCCAGTGTTCCCGGCCACCGCGGGAGTACGCCCGACGCGAACCGACACAGACGTGAAAGACTGTCGCGCGTGAAGGTTGCTCTGCTCGGTGGTGGCGTTGTCGGCTCGCAAGTGGCGAGTCTTCTGCAGGCTGGAACGGCTGACTTTGCGGCGCGCTCCGGTGAGCAGCTGGAACTCGTGGGTGTCGCGGTTCGCGATACGTCGAAGGATCGACCGGGTATTCCTGCCGAGTTACTCACTGACGATGCGGCCGGGCTTGTCTCGCGCGGCGACCTCGACATCGTGGTGGAGGTGATGGGCGGGATTGAACCCGCGCGGGAACTCATTCTGTCGGCGATCAAGAACGGCGCGAGTGTTGTCACCGCCAACAAAGCCCTGATGGCAACCCACGGGGCGGAACTCACTGAGGCCGCCGATCATGCCGGCGTTGACCTCTTCTATGAGGCAAGCGTTGCCGGGGCTATTCCGCTGCTGCGCCCGCTGCGCGAAAGTCTGGCTGGTGACAAGGTCCGGCGAGTACTCGGAATTGTCAACGGCACGACCAACTACATGCTGACGAAGATGGATGAACAAAACGCCAGCTATGACGAAGTCCTCGCCGAGGCCCAGCGCCTTGGGTACGCGGAAGCCGATCCGACGGCAGATGTCGGGGGTGCTGATTCCGCGGCGAAGGCAGCGATCATCGCCACATTGGCCTTCCACACAAATGTGACCATTGATGATGTTTTCTGCGAGGGCATCACTGAAGTCACCAAAGAAGACATTGCGGCAGCGCGTGAGATGGGCTTTGTCATCAAGTTGCTCGCAGTCGCTGAGATGACCGAGGACGAGGCGGGAGTGGTCGTACGCGTCCACCCAGCGATGGTTCCCCGCACTCACCCGTTGGCCAGTGTTCGGGATGCATTCAACGCCGTATTTGTTGAGGCGGAGTCTGCTGGCGAGATGATGTTCTACGGCCGTGGTGCTGGCGGCGCCCCAACTGCAAGTGCGGTTCTCGGCGACCTCGTGGCCGCCGCCCGAAACCGATTCGGACGCACTCGGTCACACCGGCCAGAGCCTTACGCAGCGATCGGTCCCCGGCCAATCGGCGAGGCACGGACCCGTTATGCAGTGGCAATCGAAGTCCAGGACCGCCCAGGCGTGCTTGCCGCAATTGCCACAACGTTTGCGGACAATGGAGTGTCAATTCAGGCTGTCCGCCAAGATGGTGTGAACGATGGAGCTCGGCTCAACGTCCGTACCCACGTGGCAACTGAGGCGAATCTGTCTGACACGGTTGAGGCGCTGCGAGTTCTGGACGGCGTGAATCGAGTTGCCGGGGTTACCCGGGTAGAGGGAGTGACCGCGCCATGAGTACGCAGATCAAGACTCGTCCGGCGCATATCTGGCGCGGAATCATTGAGGAATACCGCGACCGCTTGCCGGTCACCGATGCAACGCCGGTCATCAGCCTTCGTGAAGGCGGGACCCCATTGGTCTACGGCCAAGTCCTGAGCGAGATCACCGGCTGTGACGTATGGATCAAGGTCGAGGGTGCGAATCCGACGGGATCCTTCAAGGACCGCGGGATGACGATGGCCATCTCGGTCGCTGCGCAAGAGGGTGCGAAGGCCGTAATCTGCGCATCTACTGGCAATACCTCGGCCTCCGCCGCTGCGTACGCGGTGCGAGCGGGAATGGTCTGTGCGGTGCTCGTCCCGGACGGCAAGATTGCGATGGGCAAACTCGCCCAAGCATTGGTTCACGGTGCACGCTTGCTTCAGGTTGAAGGTAACTTCGACGACTGCCTGATGTTGGCCCGCGACCTGTCGGAGCTGTACCCGGTCGCGTTGGTGAACAGCGTCAATCCAGCACGCATTGAGGGTCAGAAGACGGCAAGTTTCGAAATCGTCGATCAACTTGGCAAGGCGCCGGATATCCACTGCCTCCCCGTGGGCAACGCGGGGAACATCACCGCGTACTGGAAGGGTTATGTCGAGTATGCGGCCGATGGAATGGCTGCCGGGCGCCCGCGGATGTGGGGATTTCAGGCTGCCGGTGCCGCACCCATCGTGAACAACGCGCCGGTCAAGAATCCGTCGACGATTGCAACAGCGATCAGGATCGGAAACCCGGCATCGTGGGATCAGGCAGTTGCTGCGCGCGAGGAGTCCGGCGGGCAGATTGACGCCGTCACCGACAGAGAGATCCTTGCCGCTTACCGGCTACTCGCTTCTCGCGAGGGGGTTTTTGTCGAGCCGGCAAGTGCGGCAAGCGTCGCTGGCCTGCTGAAGTCCCACAAAGCAGGCCTGCTTGATCCAGGCCAGACTGTGACGTGCACGGTGACGGGTAATGGACTCAAAGACCCGCAGTGGGCGATTTCCGGAGCTCCAACTCCCGTTCGGATTGCCACGGACGCACAAGCTGCAGCTCGCGAACTCGGTCTCACGTGATCCGTTCGGCTCGGATCCAGGTACCTGCAACTAGCGCGAACCTGGGTCCCGGTTACGACTGTGCTGGGCTGGCTTTGTCCCTGGTTGACGAACTTGAAGCCGACCTAGTTGCGTCGCCTGGCCTCACGATCGACGTCGAGGGCGAAAGCGCCGACTCGATTCCGCGAGATGACACTCACCTAGTCGTTCGTTCGATGGCCCGCGGATTTGCTGAAGGTGGTCAGCAAATCTCCGGCCTACACCTGCGATGTCGCAACAACATTCCGCATGGTCGTGGACTCGGCTCATCCTCTGCGGCAATCGTTGGCGGTTTAGTGCTCGCCCGTGAGTTGATGGACGACGGCCGGGCGGTTCTGACCGATGACTGCCTTGTCCGCCTGGCATCGGAGCTTGAAGGCCATCCAGACAATGTCGCGCCGGCAATTCTTGGTGGGCTCACGGTTGCCTGGACTGACGAGGCCGACGGCGCCAGCACCGGGCGGGCGATTCGGATCCAACCGAATCCGCGCTTGCAGCCGGTCGTGGCAGTTCCTTCGGAACCGCTGGCAACTGCACGCGCGAGAGAACTTCTGCCGACAACTGTCCCGCACAGTGATGCAGCGGCGAATGCTGGGCGGGCAGCACTGCTGGTCCCGGCGATGACCACACACCTCGAGCTTCTCCTCGAAGCCACTCGTGATCTGCTCCACCAGGACTACCGAAGGTTCGCGTACCCACAGTCATACGCATTGGTCGTACAGCTTCGGAATGCGGGCATTCCAGCGATGATCTCGGGAGCAGGGCCAACAGTGGTTGCGCTTGGAGTGAGCGACACAGATCTCGACGGACTGGCGGTTCAAGCAGCCGTCAGCAAGTCACTTGCGGCCTCTGGGGCGGCATCTGCTGCGGACTTTCGAGTCGAACAGGTTGCGATCTCTCAACATGGTGCGAAGGTCCTCTGACTTTCACAACTCACGTGCCTCCCATGGTTCGAGCACTGGGGGAGTTTGGGTGGATCTGTGTAGAAGTCGTTGGGGCAAATTGGCGATGTTTGCACGATTCGCGCGTGACATATTCAAGTGAGGTGCTACGGTAGAACTGCTCAACCGGTGACGGAACGAACCTGGTAGCACACTTCCAGAAAATCCGAACCACAGTTCGCATCCCCCTGTGAACTGTCTCGAGCAAATCCTCTTGGATCTCGTGAAGCTTCATTTCTGGCAACTCAGCGGTCTAAGAAGCCAACAAAGAAACCTAGGCACTGTCTGTGGTGCGTGGGAAATATCAAGCATGCCGTCTGATCGGCCTGCACACCGTCCCGAAAGGACGAATGAATCAAAGTGACCGAATCAACGATCACCGCCGAGGCCGAGTCAACGACTTCCTCCGGCAAGAAATCAGGTGGACTCTCAACGATGCTCCTGCCTGAACTGAAGAAGAAGGCCGCCTCGATGGGCATCGCCGGTGCATCAACCATGCGCAAGGGCGACCTCGTGGCAGCTATCAAAGCGCAGCAATCCGGTGGTTCGAGCTCGAGCCGCGGCACAAGCAGCAACGACGCGGACTCTGGTTCCGCACGAACCCGCAAGCCTCGTGAGGAAAGGTCTGAGGCCGGCAACGCCGACTCATCCGGCGGTTCGGAATCCGGCGACGGCGGCTCCCAGGAGCGCAACGACCGTCGTTCGAACAACGACAACGAGAACCGCGGCGAAGGCAACCGCAACAACGACAACCGCGGCGAAGGCAACCGCAACCGCAACCGCCAGGGCAACCAGGGCGGCGGCAACCGCGATGGCGGCAACCGCGGCGATGGAAACCAAGGCCAAGGCAACCGCGATGGCGGCAACCAAGGCCAAGGCAATCAGGGTGGCCAGCGCAACCGCAATAACAACAACAACGACGACCGCGGCCCTCGCGATGACGATGACCGCGGTGGGCGCGGGAACAACAATCGCCGCCGCCGCCGTGGACGTGAGCGCTTCCGTGAAGGTGGACGCCCTCGTCGTGACGGGATGGAAGACATCGAGGTCACCGAAGATGACGTGCTACTGCCCGTCGCCGGCATCCTCGACGTCCTCGACAACTACGCGTTCGTTCGCACCTCCGGCTACCTACCCGGCCCCAACGACGTCTACGTTTCGCTGTCAATGGTTCGGCGCAATGGACTGCGCAAGGGCGACGCCGTCACCGGTTCGGTGCGCCAACCTCGCGAAGGCGAAGCGCGCCAGAAGTTCAATCCGCTCGTCAAGATCGAGACGATTAACGGCTCGGACGCTGAGACGTCGCGAAACCGGATCGAGTTCGGCAAGTTGACGCCGCTGTACCCGCAAGAACGACTGCGCTTGGCGAACGACAACGAACCGCACAACCTGACGGCTCGTGTTATCGACTTGGTTGCGCCCATCGGAAAGGGGCAGCGCGGACTCATCGTTTCGCCACCGAAGGCGGGAAAGACGATGGTCCTGCAGCGCATTGCCAACGCAATCACTGAGAACAACCCTGAATGCCACTTGATGGTTGTGTTGGTTGACGAGCGTCCTGAAGAAGTGACGGACATGCAGCGGTCGGTCAAGGGAGAGGTCATTGCGTCAACGTTTGACCGCCCAGCCGAGGACCACACGATTGTTGCCGAGCTGGCGATCGAGCGAGCGAAGCGACTTGTGGAACTCGGGCACGACGTAGTTGTGCTGCTCGACTCGATGACCCGGTTGGGTCGCGCCTACAACTTGGCGGCGCCCGCAAGCGGTCGGATCCTGTCCGGTGGTGTCGACTCAACTGCGCTGTACCCACCCAAGAAGTTCTTCGGTGCTGCGCGCAACATTGAGAACGGCGGATCGTTGACGATCCTCGCGACTGCGCTGGTCGAAACCGGATCGCGAATGGACGAGGTGATCTTCGAGGAGTTCAAGGGCACCGGAAATATGGAGCTCAAGCTCGATCGTCGGTTGGCAGACAAGCGGATCTTCCCAGCGGTCGACGTTGACTCCTCGGGCACTCGCAAGGAAGAACTCCTGTTGGCTCCCGATGAGCTCAAGATCACCTGGAACCTGCGTCGAGTGCTCCACGCGCTCGATACGCAGCAGGCAATCGAACTGCTGCTCAACAAGTTGCGCGAGACGAAGAGCAACTACGAGTTCCTCTTGCAGGTGCAGAAGTCGACTCCGGCAGGCCCGACCAATGCAGATGGCGACGACATCGTCGAACTGTAGGGACTTGCCCGCGCTCGCAACGCATGTTGCGGGTGTCGATACGCCATGATGCTCGGATGGGTCGAGCGATTGCAGGCAAGTACGGGATGGACGCCTGGTACATCCCCGTGTTCAGCGGGGTAGGGGCTGGGTTCTTCACGGTCTTGGCAATCACGCAAAGTCCGCCCGCGCAATGGATCGATATTGCGTTTGTTGTGGTGCTTGCCCTGCAAGCGCTGATCTACCTCAACACCGTGCTGCGCGGTCGGTTCTCGATTTGGCAGAAGATCATTTCGGATCTACCAACAGCTCCCGCGCGAGTCCTCGACGTTGGTTGTGGAACAGGTTTGGTGATCATCACCGCGCTTACCAAGTTCCGCGATGCGCAGGGTGTCGGTCTTGACCAGTTCCGCAGTCGATCGCAGGCCGGAAGTGATCCGCTGCTGACTATGGACAACGCGCAACTCAATGGAGTGCGAAGTCGACTGCAGCTGGTGACGGAGCCGATGCTTGAGATGAGCTTGCCCGGGAACTCATTCGATGCGGTCTTCTGCAATGTCGCAATTCAGAAGATCGCCAGCCGCGAGGCTCGAGGTGAGGTCGTGGCGCAACTGTTTCGGGTGACGAAACCTGGTGGGCAGATCCGAATCGTTGACACCCAATTCGCCAAACAGCACGCCGAGGACTTGGCGGCGCTGGGGGCAGAAGACACTGCGATCTCAGCTTTGGGGATCCGTGGTTGGTATGGCAACCCGCTGTACGCGAGCAGGCTCATCAGCGCGACGAAGCCGCGAAGGTAGGACGAAAGTCCTCCGGGAATCGGGACACAATTCCCCAGCAAAACTCTTGACTACCAAGACTTGCGCGACACAGGAACGTACGCTGCGCTCATGGTGAGGTCGGTTTCACGCAGTAAGTTTCAGCCGCTGGTGTCGGTTCTGGTTTCGATTGCCATTGCGGCAGGCGCAATGGTTGGAATTGCCATCGGCGCAATTGCCGCCGCCGCACCTGCAGCGGCCGCACCAACCGACCCGACAAATTACAAGGTCACGCTCGTCGCGCGTTACTGCAACGACACCTCAGGTGCGACCACGACGTGGCCGAACGTTCGCGCCAACCGCGCTCGCAACAACATCCAGGAGACGCTCAAAAACCTGGGTCCAGACACGAACTACTCGAACAACATGGTTCCGCCGGTCAACCCGGACAAAGAAGAGGCAGCAATCGGTGGTCAGGCCGCGTGTAACCCGCTCGTTGGCATGCCGATCACGTTTGGATCCAACATCAGCGGAAAGGCGCCACTGCCGGCTGCCCCGAGTCCGTACCTGAGTAAGGTGGGTGGCTCCGACCCAAACGTGAATGCCACGAACAACACGACGGCTTCTGTTCCGCGACTTGACGAACAGGGAAACCCAGTCGGTTCGCAGACGATTGCTGGTGCGGTTACGGTCACCCTCAACCAAGCGCAGTTCGCTCAGGCGGGGAAGAATGCGCTGTGGACGATGGGCGGAACGACTGGAAACGCACTTCCCGCGAACGATACATTCGCATCCGGGTCGTACAACTTCGCTGCGCTGCGTTGTAACACCGATGCGCTCAACGGCGACAACGTCGAGTTTATCGGATTTCGGAATGGCCAAACCCACGCGTTCTGTTACGCGTGGTACATCGGGGACCCGGGCCCGCCGCCGCCGGTTCCCGGTGTCATCACCATCAAGAAGTCCGCTCCAGAAGCCGGTGGCCAAGCATTTGGCTTCCAAGGAAACGTCTCGTTCAACCCCGGCGGAACCTTCTCAATGCGCGACAGCGTTGCGTACCCCGGCGATGTTTTCTCCGAGACGCGTGCTCCGGGTAACTGGTCGGTGACTGAAACGACGTTACCAACGGGATGGGGTCTGACGGGCCTTACGTGCGTCGATGGCTCGGGCTCGACCTCCACTCCGAACGTTGGCACCCGAACCGTAGATATCGAACTTGGCGCTGGAAGCACGGTGGTCTGCACGTTTACGAATGCGCTCACTCCACCCCCAACACAAGACCTGCAGTTGGCAAAAGTCACCTTCGGCGGGACAGGCGACTTTCCGTTCCATGTCACAAAGGACGGTGGTGGCTTCGACCAGTCCACGACGTTGACGACGACGAATAGTCAGGGAGAAGATCCGGCTACGGACGTGCTGACAGGTCTGACTAGCGGCACGTACACGATGGAAGAGACCCTTCCCACCACAACCTCGGCCGGTTTCTGGACGGCAACGTCAGTGGCATGTGTTGACAACACGGGGGCCGACGTCCCGACGACTGGAAGCGGAACTTCGCGACAAATCACTATCGACACATCAGGGACAACTGATGAGGTGCTCTGCACGTGGGCGAACACGTTTACTCCAACCTCGTCGCTGATAATCCGTGCAAAGACCATCGGTGGTTCAAATGCTGCGATCAACTACCTGACCACCGTCGTGGACCCAACGACGGGGGAGTGCGACCCCACCCAAGGGTTGTATGACCAGAACGCGGACACGACGGGTGGGGCGGGATTCCACACCGCGACCGGCGACTCGATGATTAACCAACCGATTCAGACCTATTGCATCGGTGGAACACGGCCGACGGAGGGCTCAGATCCAAGCTGGGTCACCAAGTCCATCGACTGTGGCCCGACCAACGCGATCGACGAAAACGCGCCCTTCGGAACAAGCACCGAATTCACGTTCGCACAGGTTCAGGTGAAGCCGGGCGAGACGGTGACCTGTGACTTCACCTATGTGAAGCGAGCAGCACTGACTCTGACTAAGACAGTCTCAGGGGGCAATGACTTGAGATCTGGCCCGGTCGAGATTGAGTTGACGTGTGACGCCTCAGCGTTGTCCGTGCCAGGTGATTGGCCGAAGACTCTCAGTCTCCCAACGGGGCAGAGTTCCGGATCGCTGGAGCCGTTCTACGTTGATGGCGACGCAAACGGCGATGACACTTGTCATGCAACCGAGACGGCGAATGGGGCTGGGGGAGCCCAAGACCAGGCGACTATCCAACCGTTCTGGAATGGCGCCGCGTGGCCGTCAGGGGTCAAGGAACTGCAGTTCCCGAATACGGCTTCGCTTGCCGGAACAACTGCCTCGAATGGCCAACCCGTGACAACGACTTTGGCCTCCGGGCCGTGCGCCCTCAGTGGTGACACGCTGATCCCAAATGGTGGCAGCGGAACGTGTTCCCTGAGCTACTCGGCGACGGGGAACCCTGGAACCGTCACGACCACGACGTCGTGGGCACTGACCGGTCCAAGTTCGGAAGGTGACGGCGATGCCACCGGGGACTTCGCAGTATCCGCAGCAAACGATAGGTCCGTCGGTTTCACTGATGCCTACACCCAAGAGGCCACGACGATCACCACTAGCCGATCGGTCACGTTGACGAAGGGTGAACAGACAGTCGATTGCAAGAAGGCCTCCGGGCAGCTCAAGTGCGACGAAACCAAGCAAGGTCAAAACATCAAGTGGACCGCAAGGTGTCGTCCGATTGGCAAGCAGTCACGCGGAGACATCTCGTGGTGTCGCATCACGAAATCAAATGGCAAAGTCACGGTGAAGCCGATCGGTGGACGTGCCATCAAGGTGAAGCTGACGGGCAAGGCGAAGGGCACCAAGAACTACAAGGCATGGACCCGAAGCTGGACCTGGCGACTTCGCGGCTAGTAGCGAGGGCTGATATCTGGCTGCCGCTGCGGAATCTTTTGGGTGCGACTGGCGTTGAGTACTGCGCCACATGGCACACTAGAGCGGTTCCGGTTCACGTTGGTGCGCCTGCACGACGACCCGGGACACAACCTCAGGAGATTAGATGAAACCCGGAATTCACCCCGACTACGTTGACACGAAGGTCACCTGCACCTGTGGCAACGAGTTCATGACCCGCAGCACAGCCAAGGACGGCAAGATCCACGCCGACGTGTGCAGCCAGTGTCATCCCTTCTACACGGGCAAGCAGAAGATCCTCGATACCGGTGGCCGCGTTGCCAAGTTCGAGAAGCGCTTCGGCAAGTCCAAGAGCACGCCCGCCGAATAGGCGTTCTGCGAGCTCACCTGTACGTATCCGAAAGCACTCCTGCGAACCGATTGGCTGGCGCCGGTGTTTGAACGCTGTGAAGAGCTAGTCGTCGAAAATGCGGACCTCGAGAAGCAACTCGGCGACCCCACCTTGCACGCTGACCCAAAGTTGGCGCGCAAGGTGGGCAAGCGCCATGCCGCGTTGCGACCCATCATCGAGGCATATCGGGAATGGCTGACCCTCGGCGAAGACCTCGAGGCAGCGCGCGAATTGGGTGAGACGGATCCGGCGTTCGCGGCCGAAGCTGAAGCCATCGAGGTGACCCGAAATGAGGTCGCGGAGAAGCTCACCGGGCTACTGGTACCTCGTGGACCGCTCGACGGCTCCGATGTGATCCTCGAGATCAAAGCGGGCGAAGGCGGCGATGAGTCAGCACTGTTCGCTGGCGACCTCCTGCGCATGTACCTGCGATACGCAGAGAAGCGCAATTGGAAGACCGAGGTGTTGGAGTCTGTCGAGTCGGATCTCGGTGGCTACAAGGACGTCGCGGTTGCCGTCAAGGCAAAGGGCGTCCCAGTCCCCGGTGAAGCGCCCTTCGATCGGCTGCAATTCGAAGGCGGCGTGCACCGTGTCCAGCGCGTTCCGGTCACGGAATCGCAGGGACGTATTCACACGTCCGCTGCCGGAGTTCTAGTGCTGCCGGAAACCGAGGATATTGAGGTCGAGATCGACCCCAACGATCTGCGGATCGACGTGTATCGCTCATCTGGACCCGGCGGTCAGAGCGTCAACACGACCGACTCGGCGGTGAGAATCACCCACATTCCCACTGGCGTCGTGGCCTCTTGTCAGAACGAGAAATCTCAGTTGCAGAATCGCGAGGCAGCAATGCGTATTTTGCGGGCCCGCCTCATCGCCGCCGAGGAAGAGAAGGCTGCTGCGGAGGCGTCGGACGCTCGCAAAGCGCAGGTCCGCACAGTCGACCGGTCCGAGCGAATCCGCACCTACAACTTCCCTGAGAACCGGTTGGCCGACCATCGAACTGGCTTCAAGTCATACAACCTTGATGCGGTCCTCGACGGTGAGCTTGAGCCCGTCATTCAATCCTGTGTTGATGCGGATATGGCAGCTCGCCTGGCCGGCGAATAATGGCTGCGAGCCGCGCTGATGACTGAGCGTGCGGTGCGAGAACTGATCGTGCGGGGGGCGTCCCAGCTTGAGGCGGCGCACGTCCCATCGCCGCGAGTGGACGCTGAACTATTGATGGCCCACACCCTCGGGGTCGATCGTTCGCAGCTGATTGTCCAGCCGTCGCTGTCTGACGAGCAGATCGCCGAGTACGTGCGGCTGATTGGTCGTCGCAGTGCTCGCGAACCTCTGCAGCATCTGACAGGGCTGGCGTACTTCAGACATCTCGAGCTAGAAGTTGGGCCCGGTGTCTTCATCCCACGCCCGGAAACCGAAACCCTGGTCGAATTCGTGTTGACCGAATTGAAGAGTCGACGCGAAGCTGCGGTCGAATCCGAGTTGTTGGTCGTGGACCTCTGCACTGGGTCAGCGGCGATCCCGTTGGCCATCGCTACTGAGTGTCGGGCCGTGTCTGCCGTTGCAGTTGAACTGTCGCCCGACGCGTTCGCCTGGGCTCAACGCAACGTCGTGGCTCACCGAGATCAGCTCGAGGCGATGGGATCCCGGATCGAACTCATCCGCGGGGACGCGTGTGACGCTGCGGCGATCCTGCCTGCAGATGCCGGACGAGCCGATGTCGTGACCTGTAATCCTCCGTACATCCCCGATGGTGCGATTCCGCGCGATCCAGAAGTCCGTGACCATGACCCAGCAATCGCACTATTCGGCGGTGCTGATGGCCTCGACATCGTTCGTCGGGTCGTTGAGCAGGCCGCGAAGTTGTTGCGCCCTGGGGGACTGTTACTGATTGAGCATGGCGATGAGCAGGGTTTTCCCAGCGATGGCCTTGGCGTGCCAGGGGTAGTGGCCCGCGCTCCTGAATTCGAAGCAACCGCGGATCATGCAGATCTTGCGGGGCGACCTCGGGTCACGACGACTCGACTCCGGTCGGCGGTGCCTCACTAAGGGTCTCGGTGCCGTCGTTGGGTATGACAAGGTCGGCGCAGACCGCCTTCAACTCAGCTGCGGTGATTGCCCCCTCGCGCAGCAGCTCCGGCGGACTCATTGAGATATCGACCACCGTCGAGGTTGCCGAGGGCGTGCATGGACCCGCGTCGAGGTAAATCGCCACGGTCGACCCGAACACGTCCGAGGCCTCGTCGCAGGTCAGTGGCAGGTCGGCTCCGGCGATGTTCGCCCCGGTCAACGCCAGCGGGCCGAGCCGTTTCGCTAATTGCCAAGCCACGGGGTGGATTGGCATCCGCACGGACACGGACCGGTCGCCCTGCGCGGCGACCTCCCAGGTCAACGTTGGTTGGGCGATCCCGATCAGGGTCAATTGGCCGGGCCAGAACGCAGTCATGAGTTCACGAGCCTCCGCAGTGAGGCCGGACACCAAGCCATCGGCAGTCATCGCTGCCCCGATCATCACCGGAACTGGCAGTTCAGGTCCCCGATTTTTGGCCTGCCGGAGCTTCGCCAAACCGACCGCACTGAACGCATCCGTTGCGATTCCGTAGGCCGACTCGGTCGGCAGCACAACAAGTTCACCCCGACGAGCCGCTGCGGTCGCCGCCGCTAAGCCGCGTTCAAGTTCATCGGGTTGGCAAACGTCGAAGCGTCGGATCACTCCCCGATTCTTCCCACACGTAGACTGGCGCGCATGACCGACGTGCCGTTCTGGGGATCCGACTTTTCCGCATTGCAGTCCGAAGACCCCGAAATCGCTGGAATCCTGCTGTCCGAGCTTGAGCGGACCCGTGGCGGGTTACAGCTGATCGCCAGTGAAAACCTCACCAGCCCAGCCGTGCTAGCGGCCCTGGGATCCGTGCTCAGCAACAAGTACGCCGAGGGCTACCCCGGCAAGCGGTACTACGGCGGCTGCGCAGAGGTCGACAAGGCCGAGATCCTAGGTATCGAACGTGCCAAGGCGCTGTTTGACGCCGACCACGCAAACCTACAGCCACATTCCGGAGCCAGCGCAAACATCGCGGTCTACGGGGCGTTCATGAAGCCAGGCGAAACGGTTCTGGCGATGAGCCTGCCGCACGGTGGTCACCTCACACACGGCACGAAGGTCTCGTTCTCCGGCAAGTGGTTCAACGCCGTGCATTACGGCGTGAGCCAGGAAACCGAAGACATTGACTACGACCAAGTACGTGACTTGGCACGTGAGCACAAGCCAAAGATGATCATCTGTGGTGGATCTGCCATTCCACGTCTGATCGACTTTGCTGCATTCCGCGAGATTGCTGATGAAGTCGGCGCGATTCTTATGGTCGATGCCGCCCACTTCATCGGTCTGGTTGCCGGTAAGGCGATCCCGAGCCCCGTTCCGTACGCAGACGTCGTTACGTTCACAACGCACAAGGTTCTGCGTGGGCCCCGTGGCGGAATGATCCTGAGCAAGGAAGAGCACGCCGCCGCGATCGACAAGGCCGTGTTCCCCATGATGCAAGGCGGACCACTCATGCACGCAGTGGCCGCCAAGGCAGTGGCGCTGAACGAAGCCGCGACGCCGGCCTACCAGGAGTACACCCGTCAGGTCATTGCCAACGCACAGACGCTCACAGAGTCGCTGGCCGCTGAAGGCATGCGACCGGTCACGGGCGGCACGGACACCCACCTGGCTCTGCTGGATCTGCAGGGCATCGGAGTCACCGGCGCCCAGGCGGAGGAACGCTGCGACGCTGCTGGCATCGTGCTCAACAAGAACGCGATCCCCTACGACCCACAGCCGCCGAGTGTTGCCTCGGGTATCAGGGTCGGAACTCCCGCAGTGACCACCCAGGGCATGGCCGAAGACCAGATGAAGGAAATTGCTTCCCTGATTGGCCGCGCGGTGCGTGGAACGGAGTCACCAGAGGCGATTCACGCGGGTGTGTCGGCGTTGGTTGAGCGTTTCCCGGCCTACCCTCGTCCATAGTCTGGTCGATCGTTCTGGCCGCTTGGCCGGGCGATCGGTGAATGTTGCGTCTGTAGGGAGAGCGGCTTGCGCGAGTACTTGCTGTGCCTGCTGGCCGCTGCTGCAGTCACCTATCTAACTACGCCACTGGTCCGTAAGCTGGCGATCCGAAGTGGCGCGATGGCTGAAGTCCGCGATCGCGACGTTCATGATGAACCAACTCCACGCTGGGGTGGACTGGCGATGTTCGCCGGACTGATTGTTGGATTGATCCTCGCAAGTCAGCTTCCCCTCATGCGCGATGTCTTCGTCACTGACTCCCAGCCGCTGGCTCTGATGGTCGGTTGCACGATCATCGTGATGCTTGGCCTCGCTGACGACAAGTGGGGACTCGACGCACCAACCAAGTTCGTAGGACAGGTGCTTGCGGCCGGATCAATGGCGCTGCTCGGGATTCAAGTCCTGTGGCTGCCGATCGCGGGAACCTTGTTGCTCGACCCGCTCGCGAGTGTCCTGCTGACGGTTCTGATTGTTGTCCTCACGGTGAACGCGGTGAACTTCGTTGATGGGCTTGACGGTTTGGCCGCCGGGATCGTGGGGATAGCGGCACTTGCCCTCTTTGCCTATTCGTACCTGCTGAGCGTCACGAATGAAATTGACCGCGCCACGTTGGCCACGCTGACCTGCGCCCTGCTCGCCGGGGTCTGTATGGGGTTCTTGCCGCACAACATCAACCCGGCACGAATCTTCATGGGGGATACCGGGTCGATGCTGATCGGGCTCCTGCTCGCGGCATCAATGATCACGCTGACCGGACGCGTCGATCCGAGTTCGCTGCAGGAGTCCGTGTTGCTGCCGACGCTGCTCCCGCTGATCCTGCCCGCCGCCGTCATCGCGGTGCCTTTGCTCGATGTTGGCCTCGCTGTGATCCGCCGAACGAGGGCCCGACGCAGCCCGTTTGCACCCGACAAACAGCACCTTCACCACCGGCTACTTGAGCTGGGCCATTCGCAGCGTCGAGCGGTTGGACTGATGCATGCCTGGACGGCCCTCATTGCATTTTGTGCGGTGCTTTTGGCCTTCGTTCCTGCAGTGGTGTCGCTGAGTCTGTTTCTGATCGGAGTAATCGGTCTTGGAATTGCAGTGTTCTGGCCGGCGACTCATGAGGCGCACACCGTCAGTTGACGAAGTCACCCGTTCGCGTCGGAGTCATCGGCATGACGATTGCGTGTTAGTTTCTTTCCGCTATGACATCTCCTGCTGACAACCAGCCCAGCAAATCCGGCGGCGCCAAGGACGGCCCAGAGCCGTACTCGGCGGAGGCCGCCGACGCCCAGATGCTTCGAGTTCCGATCATCTCGGTGGCAATCACCGGGGTCGTCATCACCGTATTGGCCTACATCTTCGGCGGCGTCAACGGATTGGTCGCCGGCATCATCGGCACGCTCGTTGTCGTCGGCTTTTTCGGCGGTGGGCAATACGTCGTCACCCGAGTGCTTCGCAACAATCCGGCCATCGCCATGAACACGGCATTGCTTGTGTACGTAGTGCAAATGGCCGTTATGTTTGGGCTCATTCTGGTCCTCCAGGACGCGACCTTCTTTAATCCCAAGGCATTTGCGTTAACGATTGTGGGCTGTGCCCTGGTCTGGACGATTGCCATGGTGTTGACCATGACGCGCACGAAGGTTCTGTACGTGGAACCCGGTTCTGGACCCGGCAAAAACCCTTGATTCGCAAGAAATTTCGGAAGAATTTGAACTCGATTACTCCGACTTCGCGCCGTATGAGGCGTCACGGCTCGCAGACTGCTAGGTTGCTTCGCGATGGCGAGTAAGGACGTGGCTGACACCAAAGCAGCCTCCCCAAACGAAACCGCATGGATGATCACCGGTCGACTGTTGGCCGGGATGCTTCTGTACGGAGCAGTGGGGTGGCTACTCGGACGTTGGCTCGGACACGAAGCACTCTTCATCGCCGGTGGAATTCTCTTCGGGATGGCCGCTAGCTTGTACCTCGTGCTAGCGCGGTTGAACCAAGAGACGCATGAACTGAAACGAAGTAACCAGACGTGAAATCAGTGAGGGGTCGGACTGGCATGACGGCTACAGAGGTGACCAGTGGCTGACGTAGTTGACGTCGTGGGCTCCGGCGGCTTTGACTGCCACCTGATGTCTGGATGTGGGTTTCCCGCACCAGGCACAGAAATCTTCGAGTTCACGCCACTAGTCGAATTCAGCTTGTTCGGGATCACGTTCGGCATCAACAAGCCGGTGATCCTGCTGATCTTGGTCAGCGCATTCATCATCTTCATTTTCACTGTTGCATTTGCTAAGCCCAAGTTGGTTCCGGGTAAATGGCAGAGCATGGGTGAACTCAGCTATCTGTTCGTGCGCGATCAGATCAGCCGCGAGACCATTGGTAAGGCCGGAGACAAGTACATGGCCTTCCTGTTCTCACTCTTCTTCTTCGTATTCTTCCTGAACTTCATGGGTATCTTCCCGGGTGCGCAATTCCCGGTGACGGCACTGTTCGTCTACCCAGTTGCCCTAGCGATGATGGTGTGGCTCGTCTACATGTTCATCGGTATGAAGAATCAGGGACCACTCAAATTCTTCACCAACATGATGTTCCCGCCAGGAGTTCCCAAGCCGGTGCTGGTAATTCTTGCGCCGATCGAATTCCTGTCGAACATCATCGTGCGGCCGTTCACTCTCGCCGTTCGTCTTATGGCCAACATGTTCGCCGGGCACTTGCTCATCACGGTGTTCATCGTGGCAACCATTTACCTGTTCAGCCCATCAGTGATCGGGATGCTTGGCTCCGTTGCATCCGGCATCATGACGTTGATCATGACAGGGTTCGAGTTCATGATCGAGGCTCTTCAGGCGTACATCTTCACCCTTTTGACCGCTTCATACATTGCAGGATCGCTCAGTAACGAGCACTAACAAAGACGCCAGATCCAGCGGATAGTCCGCTGGAAACGACAGAGAAGGAAAGCGAACATGCTCGATCTCATCGCAGAGGTTTCCGGAAACCTGGGAGCTGTCGGTTATGGTCTCGCGGCCATCGGCCCAGGCATCGGTATCGGCCTCATCTTCGGTAACGGTGTTCAGGCCATCGCGCGCCAACCGGAGGCATATGGCGTTATCCGCCAGAACATGTTCATCGGTTTCGCGCTCGCTGAAGCTCTTGCACTTTTGGGCTTCGTCGCGCCGTTCGTCTTCAAATAAACCGCCGACCCTTCGACTCCTTGAGGGGAGGAATCAATGACTGACCTCATCGCCAGCGGCGCTGAAAGTAGTGAGTTCAACGTATTGGCAGTGCCGATCGGTGAGCTGATCATTGGAACGGTCGCGTTCCTCATCGTCTTTTTCGTCTTGGGCAAACTCCTTCTTCCGAAGATCAGCAAGGCTTTGGAAGAGCGCGAGCAGGCCATCGAAGGCGGGCTCAAGAAGGCGGAAGAAGCTGAGGCCGAATCCGCGCGACTTGCCGCTCAGAACCAGGACGAACTCGCGAAGGCTCGTGAAGAAGCAGCAGGCATTCGTGCAGCTGCACAAGCTGAGCGAGCAGACATCATCGAGAAGGCACGTTCCGAGGCACAGGCAGCTGCAGCCGCAGTTACCGCTTCGGCGCAGGCTCAGATCGAACAAGAGAAGAACAAGGCCGGATCCGACTTGCAGCGCAATGTTGGAGCGATCGCCACTGACCTGGCAGGACGCATCGTTGGTGAAGTACTGACCGACAACGCAACCGCTCAGGGAGTTGTTGATCGGTTCATCAGCGAACTCGAAGCCGCCTCTGGAAGCAACGGGAAGGCCTGATGTTAGGCGCGAGCAGGACGTCAATGGCAGCGTTGCAGGAATCGCTGGTTGCCCGCTTCACGGACTCGTCTGAAAAGAGCGAGTTCGAGGCAGCTGGCGACGGACTGTTCGCTGTGGTCGGACTTCTCGGCGAGGAGCGTTCACTTCGCGCGATGCTGGCAGACCCAGCAATCGGCGAGGGAACAAAGACCGAAACCATCAAGACGCTGTTTTCTGGCAAGGTTTCGGATCTCACCGTCGAGATTCTTACCAACATCGCCACCTCACGTTGGTCCAGCGACAACGACATGGTTGATGCCACAGAGGAAGCAGCGGTCACGCTGATTCTGATGGGCGCAGAGGTAGATGGACACATCGACCGCGTTGAAGAGGAACTGTTCCGCTTCGGTCGCGCGATTGATGCGAACCCACCGCTACAGATGGCACTGACTGACCCGGCTTCGAGTTCTGAAGAGAAGGCCGGGATTGTTGATGTGCTCCTCGAGGGCAAAGCTGCGCCCGAGACGATCACATTGGTGTCTCACGTGGCAGGAAGTCTGCGCGGGCGTCGCATTCAGGACGCAGTTGCACGCTTGTCCGAACTTGCCGCAAACCGACGTGGCCGCATCATTGCTGAGGTGCGCAGCGCGGTGGAACTGACTGATTCGCAACAACAGCGACTCGCTGCAGTTCTCGCGACTTTGCACGGGCGCGCTGTTGAACTCAATATCGAAATCGACCCAGCTGTCATTGGTGGGATCGAGGTTCGCGTTGGTGACGAAGTTATCGACGGAACAGCCGCAACGAAGCTAGAACAGGCTCGCCGCAAGCTGGCTGGCTAACAGACCCATAACTCCACGCAACCCCACCGCCTCGCAAGAGGAAGTGGATCGACAAACGAAAGAGAAGAGGCCATGGCCGAGCTGACGATCTCACCGGACGAAATCCGTGGAGCTATCGAGCAGAACGTCGCAGCGTTCTCGCCCGAGAACGCCCGCGAAGAAGTTGGTCGAGTCATCGAGGTGGGCGACGGTATTGCCCGCGTTGAAGGACTGCACTCGGCAATGACCAACGAACTGCTTGAGTTCGAGGGCGGGCTGCTAGGCCTCGCACTGAACCTTGACGTTCGCGAAATTGGTTGCGTGCTCCTCGGCGATCCCGCCCACATTGAGGAAGGTCAACTGGTCAAGCGGACGGGCAACGTTCTCTCCGTTCCAGTTGGCGACGGCTTCCTCGGTCGTGTGGTGAACCCGCTAGGTGCACCGATCGACGGACTTGGACCGATCGAACCCGAGGACATTCGTGCCCTTGAAGTTCAGGCACCCAACGTCGTACAGCGCCAGCCCGTGACCGAACCGATGCTGACTGGGCTCAAAGCAGTCGACTCCATGACAGCCATTGGCCGCGGACAGCGCCAGTTGATCATCGGTGACCGCCAGACGGGCAAGACGGCGCTCGCCCTCGACACGATCCTGAACCAGAAGGAGAACTGGGACTCCGGTGATCCGGCGAAGCAGGTGAAGTGTGTGTACGTCGCAATCGGTCAGAAGGGTTCGACCATCGCGGCTGTGCGTGGCGCACTCGAGGCCAACGGCGCACTTGAGTACACGACGATTGTTGCGGCCCCTGCGTCGGACAACCCGGGCTTCAAGTACCTCGCCCCCTACACCGGTTCCGCCATCGGGCAGCACTGGATGTACAACGGCCAGGCAGTACTCATTGTGTTTGATGACCTGTCGAAGCAGGCCGAGGCCTACCGTGCAGTGTCACTGCTTCTTCGTCGCCCACCGGGTCGCGAGGCGTACCCAGGTGACGTCTTCTACTTGCACTCGCGGCTCCTCGAGCGTTGCGCGAAGCTCTCAGAAGAAATGGGCGGCGGTTCGATGACGGGCTTGCCCATTATCGAGACGAAGGCGAACGACGTGTCGGCCTACATCCCGACGAACGTCATCTCGATTACAGACGGACAGTGCTTCCTTGAGACTGACCTCTTTAACTCTGGTGTTCGCCCGGCTATCAACGTCGGTATCTCGGTTTCTCGTGTTGGTGGTGCTGCACAGCCAAAGGCAATGAAGAAGGTTGCCGGAAGCTTGCGCCTTAACCTTGCCCAGTTCCGTGAGCTCGAAGCCTTCGCGGCATTCGGTTCGGACTTGGACAAGGCATCGAAGGCAGCACTCGAGCGTGGATCGCGTTTGGTTGAGTTGCTCAAGCAGCCGCAGTACACGCCCTTCTCGATGGAACGCGAAGTTGTCTCTGTCTGGGCTGGAACCTCCGGTGGACTTGACGACGTTCCGCTTGAAGACATCAAGCGGTTCGAAGCAGAGTTCCTGGACTACTTGGCTCGCGACAAGAGCGAAATCCTGACGACGATCCGTGAGACCAAGGATTTGTCTGACGACACAGTCACGCTCCTTGAATCGTCACTTGCCGACTTCAAGCGCGGGTTCACCACGTCTGAGGGAACGCTCCTCGGTCACGAAGCCGAAGCCGAAGCCCTGCCTGACGAAGAGATCGAGCATGGCAAGGTCACTCGCAAGGTCCGCGGCTAACTAACGCTACGAAGGACAGGAACTAGAGCATGGGTGCCCAACAGCGGATTTTCCGCCAGCGGATTAGGGACACACAGTCCACTAAGAAGATCACGCGCGCCATGGAACTGATTGCTTCTTCGCGGATCGTGAAGGCGCAGGCAGCGGTGAAGGCCACAGAGCCGTATGCCCTCGCCCTGCGTGAGGCTTTGACGTTGGCAGCTTCTAACGCCAAGGTGACACACCCGTTGGTCAACGAAGTGGAGAACCCACAGCGTGCCGCCATCGTGTTGATCACGGCTGATCGAGGCCTCGCTGGCGCTTACTCGTCGAACGCCATCAAGGAAGCCGAGCGGCTTGCAAAGCGCCTTCGCGATCGTGGGTTGACTCCGGTCAACTACATCGTCGGTCGCAAGGGTGTCAGCTTCTACAAGTTCCGTGAGCGCCCAATTGAGACGTCCTGGGTGGGATTCAGCGACAACCCGAAGTACGACGACGCGAAGAAGATCGCAGCGCGACTGCTGCACGACTTCGTGGAACTTCCCGAAGGGGAGCGCGTTGACGAGATCCATATCGTCTACACGCACTTCGTCAACCGCGTGGTTCAGGAAGCGCGAGTTATTCGTGTGGTCCCGTTGGAAGTTGTCGATGAAGTTGTCGACACGTCCAGCGGCGAAGGAATCCACGGTGGCGAAAACAAGGGTGGTAAGCCGGTCTGGCCGCTTTATGACTTTGAGCCGGATGCAGAAACGACCCTTGATGCGCTGCTCCCACGCCTGATCGAACACCTGATGCACGTTGCGCTGCTTGAGTCGGCGGCCAGCGAGCACGCCGCTCGCCAGCGAGCAATGAAATCTGCAACCGACAATGCCGAAGACCTCATCAAGCGCTACACCCGTCAAGCCAACCAGGCCCGCCAGGCCGAGATCACCCAGGAAATCAGCGAAATCGTCGGTGGAGCCGACGCGCTGTCATCCGCCAACTAAGGGAAGTGAGTTAGAAGATGACCGCTACTGCGGAAACCACCGTTGGAGTAGGCCGTGTTGCTCGTGTGACCGGCCCGGTCGTTGACGTCGAGTTCCCGGCCGAGGCGATGCCCGAGATTTTCAACGCGCTACACACCACAGTCACGTTTGGCGATGCAGACGACACTGAAGGGGAGCCCGAATCGCGGCTGCTTACCCTCGAAGTTGCACTGCACATCGGTGACAACATGGTTCGCGCGATCTCGATGCAGCCGACCGACGGTCTGACACGTGGCGCCGAAGTCATCGACACTGGAAACGCCATCGAGGTGCCTGTTGGTGACGTCACCAAGGGTCACGTGTGGAACACCTTGGGTGTTCCGCTCGATGTACCGGCGGCATCGCTGGACATCACGGAGCGCTGGCCCATTCACCGTCAACCACCCGCTTTCGACCAGCTTGAGGCGAAGACAGAGGTCTTCGAGACCGGCATTAAGGTCATCGACCTTCTGACGCCGTACGTCAAGGGTGGAAAGATCGGTCTGTTCGGTGGTGCTGGTGTCGGAAAGACCGTTCTGATCCAGGAAATGATCTACCGAGTTTCTGAGAACTTCGGTGGTGTGTCCGTGTTCGCCGGTGTTGGTGAGCGCACTCGTGAGGGCAACGACCTCTTCCTGGAAATGACCGAGTCAGGCGTCATCGACAAGACCGCACTTGTATTCGGTCAGATGGATGAGCCGCCGGGCACGCGTCTTCGCGTTGCACTGACCGCACTGACGATGGCGGAGTACTTCCGCGACGTTCAGAAGCAGGACGTGCTGCTGTTCGTTGACAACGTCTTCCGCTTCACTCAGGCAGGTTCTGAGGTCTCGACCCTGCTCGGTCGGATGCCATCGGCAGTCGGCTACCAGCCAACATTGGCTGACGAGATGGGCATGCTGCAGGAGCGGATTACTTCAACTCGCGGTCACTCGATTACGTCACTGCAGGCGATCTACGTCCCTGCTGATGACTTGACTGACCCCGCACCTGCCACGACCTTCGCGCACTTGGATGCGACGACCACGCTGTCGCGGCCAATCACCGAAAAGGGCATCTACCCCGCTGTTGACCCCCTGGACTCGACGTCGCGGTTGCTTGATGCGCAGTACATCGGTGAAGAGCACTACGCCGTAGCAGCGCGCACGAAGGAGATCCTGCAGCGTTACAAGGACCTCGAGAACATCATTGCGATCCTCGGTATCGATGAGCTTTCTGAAGAAGACAAGATCATCGTTAACCGTGCACGCCGCATTGAGCGCTTCCTGTCGCAGAACATGTTCGTTGCTGAGGCATTCACCGGCCAGCCAGGCTCGTTCGTCCCGGTTACCGAGACGGTCGCAGCATTCAAGGCGCTGTGTGATGGCGAATACGATCACCTGCCAGAGCAGGCGTTCTTCATGTGTGGCGGTATCGAAGACCTCGAACGCAACGCAGCGAAGTTGGCAGGCAAGTAGTCATGGCCGATCCGTTCGAGGTTCAACTGGTCGCGACAGACCGTGAGG
>Ga0209175_10000497_pt1 | contig 22965 bp, 13 predicted proteins | sample JI91814C2DNA_FD_187506 | JGI IMG/M metagenome (GOLD analysis project Ga0209175, IMG submission 187506) | Wastewater effluent complex algal communities from Wisconsin, to seasonally profile nutrient transformation and Carbon sequestration -... | ecosystem: Engineered > WWTP > Effluent > Algae...
GATGCGTGTACCCATGAATATGCCCTATCAGCAACGTTTTAGTACATTTGAAAGACATTATGGCCGGATCAATATTGAAGGGATAGAATATACCTATGTAAAAAGAAAAGTGGAAGGCGATATCCTGATTCTGAAATGCCTTCCCGATCATGTCAGCACCCGTTTACAGCAAATCAGGGATAAAATTGCCCTTACCAACAGCAACAGTCATTCGCCCGGAGAGTCGCCCGCAATGTCACAGGTAAAAATATTCAGCATCGAATGTGATCATCCTGAACAATTATTGAATCATTCGCTTCAGGTGATTGCTTCGCTGGTATTTCACAGGTATGTTTCCTCGTTGCCGGTACCTGATGCTACCGATCAGGATAAGCCGCCTCAGTGGCAGATTGGTTAGTACCATCCCTGTCAAATCATCCTTTTATTATTTCATAAAATATTTTTATGCGTGTAGCAGTTTTAACTGTTGCTGTTGTTCTATTTTTCAGCAGTTGCAGTGAAAAGAAAAAAGATTATCAACAGATCACCAGTGATCCCTTTTTATATTCCAGGACCGTGAAAGAGCTGAATAATGTGGTGATGCAGAATAATTTTCCGCCCATTATTGCCTCCCGTAATTATGTATACGCCAATATTGCAGCCTATGAAGTGATTGCTGCAGGTGATCCGCAACATTACCAATCTCTGGCAGGTCAGTTAAACGGACTTGATTCGGCAGCCATCGTGCCCACCGGCAAAAAAATTGATTTTCATTTTGCCGCTTTGTTGGCCTTTTGCCAGCTGGGAGAAGCCGTCACTTTTCCGGAAGGCAGTATGAAAGAATATGTTGATAGTCTGAAAGGTTTGGTGAAAGATCATGGAATGCCGGATGATGTATTCCGGAATTCTATTGACTTTGCAGCGGAGGCAGGAAGGATCATCCTGGCCTGGAGCAAAAAGGATCATTATGCCCAAACCAGAACGGCTCCCAAATATGCTATACTAGATATGCCAGGCAGATGGGTCCCTACACCTCCTTCCTACTTCCAGGCACTGGAGCCACATTGGAGGCAAATCAGAACAATGGTCATGGATAGTGCTAACCAGTTCACCCCACCCCCGCCTCCGGTTTTTGATATCAACAACAAGCAGGGCAAATATTACCAGGAAGTGTTGGCAGTGAAAAATGCAGGTGATAGTCTGACCAATGAGCAAAAACATATTGCCGAATTCTGGGACGACCTGGGCAATAAGATGAATGTCAACGGGCATATCATGTTTGTGACCAAGAAATTCTCTCCTCCCGGTCACTGGATGAATATTGTAGGGATTGCTGCACAAAAAGCAAAAGTTGATTATGCTACCACGGTATACGCTTATACCAAAACAGCGATTGCCATGTTTGATGCCTTTATCCAGTGCTGGGATGAAAAATTCAGAAGCAACTATGCCAGACCCGAAACGGTGATCAATAAATACATTGATCCCAACTGGATGCCCTACCTGCAAACACCTCCTTTTCCTGAATATACCTGCGGCCATAGTACTGTTTCCTCAGCATCTGCAGAAGCACTGACCAGTGTGTTTGGCGACAATTTTGTTTTTACTGACACATCAGAACTGGAATTTGGTATCAAAAACCGTTCATTCAAATCATTCCGTGATGCAGCCATTGAAAATAACTGGGCCCGCTTTTACGGCGGTATCCATTTTCACAATAGCTGTATCATCAGTACCGAATATGGTGCAAAAGTGGGCACACTGGTGAACGAACGGTTGAAAATGAAAAAGTAAAAAGAACAAAGCATCAAGACCGCTCATCCTTAACGCCTTAAACGGCTGTTGGATACTCTTAACCATTTAAGCTATTATATGAAAAAATATTTCTGGATCGGCCTGACCGGGTTATTCATTTTTGAATTAGCCAATGTTTTTTTCATCATGCCCATGCCTGGCAGCCAGCGGATGAACAGCATTGACATTGCGTATTTTTTATATAAATGGCGCTGGATATTCAGGAGCTTATTTGGCTTACTGATCTTACTGGGCCTTTTCCGGAGCAAGTGGAAAAGAAAATGGGTACCCGTTATCCCATTGTTATTACTGGCGGCTTTGATTTATATGACCAATTTCAAAATGGCAGCAGATGCCATGTTCAAACAACCCCGGAATTTGGTATTTACCGGTGCTGCCAATAATAACATCAATCTGCAACGCCTCGTAATTGGCGTGTACATCAATGGCAAAGCCAGTGCATACCCCATTCAACTGATCGGTTACCATCACCATATTCAGGATACTGTTGGAGGAAAAAATATTCTGGTTACTTACTGTACTGTATGCCGTACCGGAAGGGTTTTTGAACCGGTGGTGAATGGAAAAAAAGAAAAGTTCCGCCTGGTAGGGATGGACCACTACAATGCGATGCTGGAAGATGAAAGCACCAAAAGCTGGTGGAGGCAGGCAACCGGTGAAGCGGTAAGTGGAAAACTTAAAGGACAACATTTGCCTGAAATTCTAAGTCATCAAACCACGCTTGCGCAATGGTTGCTACTGTATCCCGATTCAAAAATCATGCAACCGGATCCTGGATTTATCAGCTCCTACGATAGTACAATGCATTTTGAAAACGGGCAGCGTAAAAATGCACTTACCGGAACCGACAGTTTGTCCTGGAAAGAAAAATCCTGGGTCATCGGAGTAAAAGCCGGTGAAAAACGAAAAGCGTATGACTGGAACCGATTGAAAAAAGAGAGGATCATTTATGATACCCTCCATAATACTTCATTGATGGTTTTGCTGGCTTCAGATCAACAAAGTTTCTTTGCCTTTTCCATAACAGGTATTGAAAAACCGATTTTAAGGAATGACACCCTGCTGTTGGGCAAGAAGCATTTTACCCTCAACGGACATGGCATCGACACTAATTATAACCTGACTCCCTTGCCCGCTTACCAGGAATTCTGGCATAGCTGGCGCAGCTTTAATCCGGGTACATTTAAACAGTCAGACTGATTAAATCCGAAAAATTGCTGACAATACTTAGTGCTTCAGGAATCTTTTACTGATCTCATCGTATTGCCCAAGGAGTTCATTACTGCGACCCTGCTCATCGAATATTTTTTCCCAGGTACTCAGCGGTTCCCAGATACAGGTCCCTTTGCCCAGGCCATTACGGACTTCAAATGCGATTTTATTGACTTCCGCCTTTCGGTGCGAATACTCTACGACATAAATATCCCGGTTATACCTTCTGGCCAGATCATCCAGGTTATCCCGCAGATCATCCAGGGTGCCGTGCCATTTGGGATAATAGGACTGACCAATCACATCAAAGTACACTCCTCTTGCCAGCATATTATCAATAAAGAAAACGGATTCATCATTTTGACCGCCCAATGCCACATGCAGCATCATGGTAATGGAAGGATCCACTGATTTTACAGCAGCTGTTCCTGCAGTAATCAATTGTGCCAATTCGTCGAAATTGGCCACATTTCCTTCCGGCCACACAATACCATGATTGATTTCATTGCCTACCTGCACCATATCCGGTGTGGTACCCTGGTCTTTTAATTGCTGAACCACATCTTTTGTATAATCATGCAGTGCTTTCTTCAGTTCCTCAAAAGAGAAACCCTTCCAGGCAGCCGGTTTGTATTGTTTTCCGGGATCGGCCCAGTAATCACTGTAATGAAAATCGAGCAGGAGTTTCATACCGGCTTCCTTTACCCGCTTCGCCATTTTCTTGGTATTTGCCAGATCGCAAAATCCTTTTCCGGGAGAATAACCACTATCGCGGGAAGGATCATTGAATACCCGCAAACGCACATAATTGAAGCCATGATCTTTGAGGATACGGATCGCATCTTTTTCTACTCCCTTATCAGAGAATTTCATTCCTTTCGCTTCCAGTTCGGGTAAAAAAGAAATATCCGCACCCATCATCTGATCGGCTTCCTTTTTTTGAATTTGCATCGGAACCTTAAACTGTTGTTCTGTACTTTTTACCAGGACTGATTCCGGTGCAATAGTTTGGATATCTGTACCCCCACTCCATAATCCCTTTGCTTTGGCTTCAAATTTCATCATCCCGGTACTTTCTCCCGCCTGAATGATCACCTGACATTTTCCGCTGAATAATCGTCTTTGCCAGGCACCATCGGCACATTGATCGGGTTCATGACTACTGGGATCTCCGTTCCCCACCCCAATAATTTTTCCGGGTCCTTTTAATTTGAATTCGATCAGGTTATCTGCATCCGGTACTTCACGGCCTTCCCGGTCCAGTACGGTTATATTTAATACGGTGGCATCTTTCCCATCTGCCAGCAATGTGGTTTTATACGGTGTCACCACCACTTCTACCGGTAGTCCTGTTGTCTCTATTTTCTCTGTCAGCTTTTTCCCATTCTTATAAGCAATCGCTTCCAGTTTCCCTGGTTCATAAGTAATGGCCCATTTCAGGTGCCCGTTACGGGGCATTTCTTTTTTGCCCTTGCTTTTACCATTGAGGAATAATTCAACATTATCAGCATTCGAATTCACCCAAACATCAATGGAATCACCAACCGGTTTATTCCAGCCCGGTGCTTTTTCCCGGTGATTCCAGTGCGGGGAAATATGCAAAACATCTTTATCGGTCCACCAGCTCTGGTAATAGTAATAGATGTTCTTGGGGAATCCACACATATCCATTAGTCCGAAATGCGAATTGATATTGGGCCATTCATAAGGCGTGGGTTCTCCTCTGTAATCGAAACCGGTCCATACAAAACCACCCAGCCAGTAATCGTTGGTGGCGGCCAGTTGCCACCAGGTTTCTGCTGTACTGGCCCACCAGGGTGCGGTGATATCCTGGTCAGGTACATAAGCTTTGATGGTATCTTTTTCAAGAATGCCCCGGGTGGTTACCGTACTCCCCATCTCTGTTCCAATGATGGGTTGATTGGGATGATCCCGGTGATAATCTGCCACAGCATACTGGCGGTAATTAAAACTACGTACCGGTATTACTTCATTCACCCCGTTGAATACATTGGCCACATCAGCCGCATAGGTACAGGTACGGGTGGGATCCAGTTCTTTTTGCTTGCTGATAAAAGTTTGTGCAATTCTTTTTCCGTTACTGTTGGTATGGATCCAGCCTTCTTCGTTTCCAATCGACCACATAAAAACAGAAGCCCGGCTACGGTCTCTTTTAATGAGGCGTTCAAACTGGCTCATGTATTCCGGACTACTGTTCAGTAATCTTTGTTCATCCATTACCAGCATACCCAGACTGTCACAGGCATCCAGTAGTTCGGGAGTGGGTGGATTATGACTGGTACGATAGGCATTCACGCCCATGTTTTTCAGTAAGCGAATCCGGTAATACTGCAAATAATCCGGAAGTGCACTGCCAACACCGGCATGATCCTGATGGTTATTCACTCCAAGCAATTTGATATGGCGGCCATTCAGGAAAACACCATTTGGTTTTATTTCTATCTCACGGATGCCAAATCTTTGTTTGGTACTATCCACTACTTTTCCATTCTGTTTAACTACAGAAACTACCCTGTACAAATACGGGTCATCAACAGACCAGCGACGCGCGCCTCCAATGGCCATTGATTGTTTGACTATCGCTGAACCGTTGGGTGGTAATTGCAGGGCTTGTTCTTTTACCTGCACCAGTTTTTTTCCATCCCGGTCAGTGATATAGGTTTGCACGGTGCAACGGGATGTTTCAGGGCCCTGGTTGATCACCGGGGTTTCAATAAATACACTGGATACTTTTTCATCACTCTTGCTGTAAACAAAAACCGCATTCCGGTCAATATGCAGGTTATCATATTGATTCAGCCATACATGCCGGTAAATACCGGCGCCTTCATAGAACCAGCCTTCATACTGGCTGGCATCCACTCTAACCACCAATACATTGTTTTTATTGAAATGGATATAGTCGGTCACATCATAGGATTCACCGGTATAGCCACTCAGGTTGTTTCCCAGATAAAAGCCATTTAACCAGAAACTGGCATTGCGGAATACCCCGTCAAACTGTAACTGAAATCTTTGTCCGGAATCCTTTGCTGAAATAGTAAAATGTTTACGATACCAGCCGATACTGGTTTCAGGAAATAAACCTCCCACAGGTTTATACCCGTGCACCATCACATCAAAATTATCTTTGTATGCAAAAGGAAGTTCCACGGCCCAGTCGTGCGGAAGATTAAGTTGACGCCATTTGCTGTCATCAAATTTTGGATCGATCGCTGTTTTGGGAGCGGCTCCTGATTTTGAAAAAATGGTACTGATGGTATAGTTGAAATCCTTTTCTGCATTGGCCGTATGCCCAAAATGAAAACGCCAGTTCTTGTCGAAATTAATCTGCTGGCGTTGGGAAAATGACAGCAAAAAGCAACAGCAGCAGGCTGCAGTCAGGAAGCATTTATTCAGCATGTGCGGGGATATTTTAAATACCCATAAAGCTACTGATTAGTTGAACGCACTCAAAGCAGTAGTAGGTTTTCCGCTGTTATCAAAAGCACCCTTGCTGTACCCTTTCCAGTTGCCATAGCTCTGGGGTTCCCAGTAAAAAACTCCCAGGCCTTTGTTGCCGGATACGCTATTGACTTTACTGATGAGATCAGCTAAAAAAGATTGGCAGGCAGCGGATTGATCCCAGCTCATACCTACTTCGCAAATCATCACGGGTGTATTGTAACGGGCAATCATATCATTGATATTGGACAAGCACTGGGTATTCTGACTGGCCCAGTTCGCGGGATCGGGGTACAGTGACATCCCGATGATATCCCATTTACCTCCATTGTTCTTTAACCCATCCAGGTTCCAGCGAAAAAGGGAATTATCCTGTCCGTTGGAAATATGAACAATTACCTGAATGATTGGATCCACTGCTTTCACCGCATCATACCCTTTATTTACCAGTAAGGCATAATTGGCCATATTCACGGAGGCTTTACCGGTGGGCCAGAGCATCCCATCATTGGTTTCGTTCCCTACCTGTACCCATTCGGGTGTTACCCCTGCTGTTTTTAATGCGGTAAGAACCGAAAAGGTATGATTGTAAACGGCGGTTTGTAAACCAGCCAGGTCTAATGCTGCCCATGCTGCCGGTTTGGTTTGTTGTCCGGGATCAGCCCAGGTATCACTGTAATGAAAATCGATCATGATACGCAGACCCAGGTTTTTTGCCCGAACAGCTTTAGTCACCACATCGGCACTATTGTTCCATCCGCCGGCGGGATCCACCCAAACACGGAGCCGGATGGCATTCATGCCAAGGTCTTTCATGAGCTGCGTACATTCTTTGGGGGTGCCGCTGCTATTGTAGAAAAGTTTGCCGGATGCTTCCATCTCAGTCAGCCAGCTGATATCGGCTCCTTTGGCAAAACCGGCGTGAAGCGGAGGCGGATTGCCTCCGTTATTGCCACCACCACCAGTACCTGTTCCGGATTTTCCGCAAGCCATAACAACGAAGGCTGACAAGAGAAATGCAAACCGGCTGAACATAATGATTGATTTAAAAGTTGCTCTGCAAAAATAAAAAAAGCGGTCATCAATTTACTTGATAACCGCTTCCTATTGATGAACTAACTGCTACTTTAGTTTCTTCTGAGTTTATAAGAATAGTTACCACCCCTTCCGATATTCAGGGTAATGGTATAATTACCAGCTTGTGTAACTGCAATATTGGCTCCACCATACTCAGGTTTTCCATCAGCAGGTGCATTGTCGCCAAAATCAATTGACCAAGCGTCATTAGCCCTGAATTTCATTTCACCAACGGTAAGGTTGGTTGTAATGGTCCAGTTTCCGGTAGCCGCATCTAAGGTCATGGGTGTACTGGCACCCCAATCACCGGCTGTTGCATTACCAATAATTCCCCAGGTATTAATCTTGTCAAAGCTCCAGGTCATATCAGTGGTATTCGCTCTGATTCTATACAGTCCGGCAACTCCTGCACCACCGGAAGGCAGTGTCAGGTTGGGTCCGCCATTTTGCAGATTGCCACCACCAGCATTGCCATAATCTCCAAACGGCCAGTCATTTCCTTTTACCAGTTTAAACTCGGGAGAGGCGTTATTGAAAATAATATAGCCTTCGTATCCACCGAATCCGCCATTGCGGGTTTTCACCACTTGCGGAGCTGAACCGGGGCTCCAGCCCTGGTAGTTTCCTGCCACGTTCATGGCATCGGGGAAGGTATAAGTTACAATATCAAGATAAGAGGTAACGGTCATGGTTAACACATTGGAATAGATCGGATTTACATTGGATCCGACACTGGCTTTTACTCTGACCTGAATGGGCGTAGCCACTCCATCACCAATGATTTCCTGCATTTTATCATTGAATTCCTTCACAGTAAATGATTTGGAAACGGCAGTACCCATCGCTACTTCCGTAGTGGTGGCACTGGAAGCGAAATTGGTTCCTCCTTTGCAAAGCTGAATCGTGTACGTGATGGCGGCATCATAGCCGAAATCAGCCTTTCCCCAGCCGAAAACGGTAGCAACATTAGCCGCATTGGCCTGCAACAGTACCAGGGTAGCGGAAGTTACTGTAAGCTGATTGTCCCCGCCTGGCTTCAAAACTGTTCTCTCCACGTCTTTATTGCAGGAGATAACAGTTGTGGCAACAACCGTCAGCAACAGCAGGTTTTTTAATATAGCTTTCATAATCGTTAGTTTAATTAATTATTTAGTTAACAGTATTAATTAGTAGCCATCATTCTGTCTCAGGTTAGGATTGGCCACGAGGTCAGCAGAAGGAATGGGATACAGTTTACGATGTGCCCCAACGGCCTGTCCGTTCAGTGTATTTCCTTTCCAGGCCCAGAGGTAGGTACCTTCTGTAAACAGACCAAAACGAATCAGGTCGGTTCTGCGAACAGCTTCCCAATGTAATTCTTTGGCTCTTTCATCAATCAGGAAAGGAAGTGTCAGGTCACCGGAAACAATATTGCCGCTGGCATTACCATAAGCTCTTTGACGGAGATTATTGATATATGTAAGTGCAGTTGCACTGCTTCCGCCGGAACCGCCTCTTACCACGGCCTCAGCATAGTTCAGGTAGATTTCTGCCAGACGGAAGAAGGGGAAATCAGTATCCACCCAGGTAGGGTTGGATCCATTCCCGCCGGTAGATGTTTTATTCCTGAATTTGATAATTCCGTATCCGTCATTGGCACTGGAAATATCATTGATCTCCAGGTTCTGTCCGCTGGTATAGAAATTTTGTCTTGAATCACCCACAGGGCCGGAAAATTTCTGAACAATCTGTTTGGTGGTTCTTACACCACCCCAGCCAAAGTCAACACCATGATCGCCTGCCTGCATGGAGCCTACGATTGGTGCATGTACCAGGAAAGTGGTACCACCCCAGGTACGGGCTTTATTTCCATCGAAGTTAACAGCGAAGATGAATTCTGACCCGGAAGTAGTGTTATTGTCCGCCAGGAACAGGTTGCGATAGTTATTGATCAGAGCATATCCGGGGATAGCCGTGATTTTATTACAATAAGTAATACACTCGGAATACTTTGCAGTACCGGTATACACCTGTGCATTCAGATACAAACGGGATAATAATGCCCAGGCTGCTGCTTTATCAGCACGGCCATATTCATTCGTACGGGCATCTTTCAGTTCTGTTTCAATTGCTTTCAGTTCTGATTCAATATAATTGAACAGATTGGTCCGGGTGATTTGATTCGGCAGAAAAGCGCCTACATTATCATCTTCCGTTACAAAAGGTACATTGCCAAACAGGTCCATCGCATGGTAATAGCTGAGGGCTCTCAGGAACCTGGCTTCAGCATGCATGTAAGCAATCTCGGTGGCATCGGCACCGCTGATACCTCTATCACTTACTTTGGAGGCATCACTTTCGCGGATAAACTCGTTGGCCAATGTGATCTGAAAATAAATACGACTGTATAAGGCCCTGATAAATACATCGGCAGGGCTCCAGGTCATGTGATGAAAGTCCTTGATGGTGGCATCATTCCATCCAATCACGGCTTCGTCAGTAGACAATTCCTGGGCTGACCAGTATTGGCGGATATAACTGGAGAATCCTTCATCGATACCGGAGATATCACCGGATCCGTCGGGACCGTTATTACCAGTCAGGGTGAGGCCTGCATACACTTTGGCCATCACAGATTTATATCCTGCCAGGTTCACATATAAGGAAGCGGCAGTATTTCCATACTTCGGCTGCCTGTCAAGATCCTTGGTACAGGAAGCCAGGAACAGTGCTGCTGCAGCAATCATTCCTGTTATTTTAATTATTTGACTTCTCATTGTGCAAGCTTTTATTGATAATTATTTCAGTTATTGATTATAATTCCAGGTTAGCGCCCAGTGAGAAAATCCTCGGTCTGGGATAAAAATTATTGTCGATACCTCCGGCAATTTCAGGATCCAGTCCGCGATACTTCGATGTCACGAACACATTCTGAACGTTTCCGGTAACCCTAAGGTTGGCTTTGTTATTAAATACTTTTCCGAAATCATAAGAAACGGTAAAGTTGTCCATCCGGAGGAAGGAGGCATTTTCAACATAATAGTCAGAGAAATACTGGTAGGTACCAAATCCGGTTTCCTGGTAGTTACGGTGAACATTGTTCAGGAATGATTGAGAACCAGGCTGGAACACACCATTTCCGGAGAAGATGTTATTATACATATAGTTTCCAAAATTGGCCCTTAACACCGTTGAGAAATTCCATTTTTCGTATGAAACCGCTGTGTTAAAGCCCAGTACTATCGTAGGCTCCGGAGATTTGTAACGATAATAGTCCAGGTTATTGATCACGCCATCTTTATTCCTGTCAACATATAAACCTTCAATTGGTTTTTTCTGGTCAGTATATACCTGCTGCAGCACAAAGAAGGAACTGGGGCGATACCCTACTGAATGGATCTGGATAGTATTTCCCACACCACCAGAGATACCGCCGGTGGCTACTCCAATAAAGGTAGGATCATCAACTTTCGTCAGTCTGGTTACTTCATTTTTATTATAAGTTATATTGAAACCAGCATCCCAGGTCAGTTTGGTTTTGCGGATGATATTCGTATTCAGGGTGAACTCAATACCCTTATTATTCATATCCCCAACATTGGTAAAGATCCGGTTGGTGAAATTGGTTCCTACCGGAACATCAATAAAGCTCAGCAGGTCGATGGTTTCTTTGTTATAATAATCCAAGGAACCGCTGATCCTTCCATTCAGGAATCCAAAATCAATACCGAGGTTGATTGTCTTGGTTTCTTCCCACTTAATATTGGCATCATAACCAACCGGGCGCTGAACCTGATAAAAACTATTACCAAACTGGTATTGTGCTGTTTCAGCACCCAGTGTATAGTTGGCGATATAAGCGTAGTCGTTTCCGATTTCCTGCTGACCCGTTATACCATAACCCATGCGCAGTTTCAGGTTAGACAATACTTTATTTCCTTTCAGGAATGATTCCTCACTGATATTCCATGCAAATGCGGCAGACGGGAACCAGCCCCAGCGGGTATCCGGACTGAACCTGGAAGAACCATCACGACGCAATGTTGCTGTAAACAAATATTTGCTGTGTACAGAAAAGTTAGCTCTTCCATAAAATGATACCAGTGTATTCTGGGTTTCAAAAGGGAAAGGATTTGCGGGTGCAAATTCCTGTCCGTTGGCCCGGTAATCAGGATAGTTAGGACTCATCCGCATGAAATCCTGGTAACCATAACCCGCTGTTATATCCAGCCGGCTCCTGATGGTTTTCAGGTCTTTTACATAATTCAGGTAGAAATCAAGCAATTTATTTTTCTTGGTTTGCTCATATTTATTGTTCACACCACCACGTATATACGACATGGCTGCAGAATCCATTATATATACGGTACCCTGTCCTTTTGAATAATCATAACCTACATTTAATACAGCACGCAGGTCTTTCAGGAAGGGGAAAGTATAATCCAGTTGCAGGTTGGTGATGATCCTTGTTACATCACTCTGATCATCTCTCAGATTCAATTGTCCAACTGGGTTTTTAGGAGCCAGTCCATCGGGCTGGTTATTATTCGCCAGCCACTCCCAATAACCACCAAAACGGTTATCGTTGCGGTTAATTACCTGGGTGGGGTCAAAGAAGGCAGAACCACCAATGGCACCTTCGTTGGCAAAGAAGTAATCACTGAAAGTAGCTTTCAGATTCAGATCCACTTTCAATGAATTTTTCAGTAAACGGGGGTTCAGGTTCAGGGCTGTTGAAAACCTGCCCAGGGTTCCGGTTTTCAGGATACCATTTTGTTTCAGGTAACCCAGTGAAAAACGATAAGGGAAGTTCTTGATACCACCGGTCATGGCGATATTGTTATCCGTAGCAAAGGCATTATCATAAACCTGATCCTGCCAGTTGGTATTGGCTGAACCAAGCAAGCCTTTCTGCGAATTATTTCCTTTTCCATTTACCACTGCTTTGAATTCATCAGCATTCAAAACATCCAGTTTATCGCCTACCACTGAATAGGAATTCAGGGTACTGAAGCTCAGTCTGAACTTGCCGGACTTTCCCTTCTTGGTCGTAATAATGATCACCCCATTGGTAGCCCTGTTACCATAAATAGCAGTAGCAGAAGCATCTTTCAGGATATTGAACGTCTCAATATCATTGGGGTTAATCATCGCCAGCGGATTGTTTGATCCGGAAATTCCACTTTGCTGATCAACCGGTACACCATCAATAATGATCAGCGGATCATTACTGCCTGACAGGGAAGAAGTTCCCCTGACACGGATACGACCTCCTGAACCAGGAGCTCCGCTTGGTGCCGTGATTTGCACACCAGCCACCTTACCATTGATCAGTTGCTCTGGTGAGGTCAGCGGTCCTTTGTTAAAATCTTTGGTGGAAACAGTGGAAACAGAACCGGTCAGGTCCTTTCTCCTCGCTGTACCATAACCAATCACCACCACTTCACCAAGTGACGTGTTGTTGATAGCCATGGCCACTTCCACGGATGTTTTACCATCAAGTGAAATTTCCTGTGCGTTAAAGCCCACAGAAGAAATCACAATTGCGGAAACACTGTTATCTACTGTAAGACTGAAAACACCTTTGGCATCAGTCTGTGTACCCGAACGGTTTCCTTTTGCTGAAACAGTAGCTCCCTGCAAAGGAGTTCCGTCTCTTGCATCTGTTACCTTACCGGTAACAACCTTGTTTTGCGCCAATGAAACCTGGGAAATCAGGACCAGCAGCAGAAGGCCGGTCACTTTCTTGAGTTGTTGAGTGAACATAAGCAATCATTATTTTATTAGCAATCAGAAAACAATAAGATTATGTACTAAGTACACAACCCAATGTGTATAAAACACACAATGTTAAGACTATTTTAAAATCTGCAAAAATAATTTTGATCATGTACCGGGGAAAGGAAAGTCATTGCTCATCTTAAACCGGCAGGGTCAGACATTTATATTAATTTTTATTAACTGATAATCAATTAATTATACAGCAGCGGCTCCTGCTTTCTTCCTGACAGGCTTTTTGGGCTGACTGGTTTTCAGTTTATATAATTTTCCCGGGCGATGGGGAACATCTTCCTCCATCTCCCCTACGTCCTGCAGCCAGTCCTTCAGGGAAATCTTCTTCCTGAAATTGCGGCGATCCAGCTCCACACCCAGGATGGATTCATATAATTCCTGTAACTGACGAAGCGAAAATTTCTCAGGTAACAGATTAAATACCACCGGCTGGTTCATGATCTGCTGCTGCAGCCTCTTTAAACAGGTATCGAGGATCAGCTTATGGTCAAAGGCCATTTTGCGGATATCGTTTACGGGATGCCAGTTGAGTTCATTATTGTCCAGCCGGAGTTTATGATGACTGATATCAATCAACGAATAATAAGCAATGGTAATTACACGGCCCGAAGGGTGACGGTTGATACTTCCAAAAGCCTGCACCTGCTCCAGGTACACATCATCCAGTCCGGTTCTTTCTTTCAATATCCGGTAAGAGGCTGTTTCGAGGTGTTCATCCGGCCGAACGAGGTCACCTAATAAGGAATCAAGTCCGGAGAATTCCTCCAGATCAGACTTGATCAGTAATACTTTCAATTCCTTCTCATCATATCCGAAAATCACACAGTCCACCGACACCGCAATATTGAAATATTCCAGGTGACTGATCTTTTCAATGGCTGCGGTTTTTAAACCTGTATGCTGTGCCATACTCCCCTTTTTATATTTTACTGAATTACAAACTTAACGGCTACTGATTGATTCAAACCAGTAATTTTTATAAGATAATGCCCGGCTGGTAAAGACTCCGTTTTTCCGGCCAGCGTAATCCTTTGTTTTCCCTTTACAAGGATACCATTTTGTATTATTCCCAGTTGCTGTCCGCTGTTATTATATAATACCGCCTGTATCATTCCTGTCCGGGGTACATCAATTTCCAGCAGGGAAGAAGGATTCACAGGATTGGAATAGATCATCGCCCGTATACCATCAGCACCAAGGCCCGGTCCGCTTCCGCTGGCAGTGATGACCGTGCTCACCAGGTTCCGGTTCAGGAATACCTGGTATTCCCCGGGTTGCAGGGTAAAATTTTGTGCCGCGCCGGTAGTGGTAATAGTGCTGCCGGTAAAATAATTATACCAGGTGCCTGCCGTTGGGAAGGTTACTGAACCAGATTGCGCCGTTACATCAAAATTGCCAATGACTACGATACAGGAACTGTCATTGGCACTTCTCAGCCGCAGCGATTTGAATGCACCGGACATGTTCCGGTCAATCGTTGTGTTATTGGCAATAAATACATCCTTGAACCAGGGATGAAAACGGATCCGGTTCAGGTTGCTGAATACATCATATATCCTTTTCCGGTTGGGCTCTGTTTTATAATCCCAGCGAATAGGTTTCTTATCGAGCCGGCAATTGTTATTGACTGTACCATCCGTACAACGGTTGATGGAAAAATCAAAACCCAGCTCGCCGAACTGCCAGAGCATCTTTGGACCGGGTCCCATATAGAAAAAGGCACCGGTCATTTCGGTCCTGCGCAGGGCCGTGGCCAGATCTCTTACATTATGTGAGGCATTGGATGTATTGCCAAATTGGAGGGCTTTATACATGATTCTTTCTTCATCATGACTTTCCATATAAGCCACGAGGTGCGGGTTGCTCCAACCCCTGGCTGAATGGAGATATCCTTCAAAATTGGAATTGGCGACAAAACCCATGGTGGCTTCCTGGAAATTAAATGTGTTGTTTCCCCAAAGCATCATGCCATAGTTGGACAATTCCACTTCCTCGGTATTATTCGCAAAATGTTCCAGAATACAATAAGTGCCTGAAGATTTCAGCTGCATGGTATCATAATACCGTTTCCAGATGGCCACCCTGTCTGCATGGTAATCACTGATACAGGACTCATTGGAAGTGCTTCCTCCGCATTGAACATTTTGTGTAAACCCTTTTGACAGATCCCAGCGGAATCCGTCGATTTTATATTCCTGTAACCAGTACTCTATTACCCGGCTGGTAAAATAACGTGTGGCCAGACTTTCATGGTTAAAATCGTTGAATACATTATAAGGATGCGTGGCACTTACATTCAGCCAGGGATTATTGGCTGCAGGTTGATTGGTAGTACCATTCCAGTACAGCGCCGCCAGCGGATTACTGCCGGTAGTATGATTTAATGCAATATCCATGATCACGGCAATGCCATTACTATGACAGAGATCTATAAAGGATTTCAGACTATTTTTTGGACCGTAATATTTATCCGGTGCCATGAAATAAGAAGGATTATAACCCCAGCTTTCATTGCCGTCAAACTCATTTATAGGCATGATCTGAATGGCATTGACACCCAGATTTTTAAAATGATTGATCGTATCCCGGAGGGTTTGCCAGTCGTGAGCGGCGATGAAGTCACGTAACAACAATTCATAAATCACCAGGTTCCGCTTATCCGGCCGTTGAAAATTATTGACATTCCAGGTATATCCCGGAGAATTGGTTTGCAGCACACTCACGATTCCGGATTGTCCGGCAGGATAGGCTTTCAGATTCGGATAAGTGGCAGGAGTGATAAAGGAATCATTATTGGGATCCAGTATTTTTTCTGCATAGGGATCTCCCACTTTAATTGTCCCGTCTACAAGATATTGAAATGCATATTCCTGTCCGGCCGTTAAACCGGTAATGCGTAACCACCAGTAATTGCCATCCGGGGTTTTATTCATCTGGTAAGCCGTTTGCTCGGACCAGTTACTTCCCGGAAATTCTCCAATGACTGATACCCTGTTCTTTCCCGGTGCATATAATACCAGTACTGCAGAAGTATTGCCTGTTTCATAATTAATCCCGTCTCTTACGCCGGCAGGCAGGGCCGCTATATTTACTGCAGGGGCCACATAAAACTGAAAGGATTCTGATTTGGTGGTAGCTCCAACCGTGGCATCTACCCGTATGGTTTGATTGCCGGAAGTGGTCAGCAGCGGATTCGCACTGATGGTAGTAACACCGGTTGCAGCTTGTATCTGTGTGCCGTTCAGGAAGAGTTTCATGTCGGAAGACTGATTAGCAATCGCCGTCAGACTGATATTATCACCCTGGTTTTTTGAAATCGGTTCTGGCACACGGGTATACAATGGCTGGAAAAAAGGAGTACTGAATCTTGTGGACAATGTATTGTCATAAACCGGAATATACATATCGCTGCCATCCGTATTCCGTTGTACCACTGTACCGCTGCCGCTTCTGAAAAGGATGGCAATTTTTTGAATGACCTCCCCACCCGGTACCCCGAAGAATGTCCGGATATTATTGATGGTATACTTCCATTTATTACCTCCCAGCGAAACGGCCTGGGCAGCAGTGGGAGTGGTGGCCCAGGTGAATTTTACATATTTCCAGTCGGAAGCCCCGGTACTTAAATTAGTAATCACCCCAACATGCACATATACATCGGAGACAGGCGTATAATTCAGCAATCCCTGATTGCCCTTGCTGGCATCCAGGGTGATTTCAATATTATCAATGTCTTTGGGGAAATCTGCTGTCCAGCTTAGTAATTGTGCCCTGCCGGAAACAGCAAAACAAAGGATCAGTAGTCCTGTTAAAAAGTACTTTGACATAGCAATCATTTTATAAGCCGGCACCAGCGCCGTCTGCTTTCAGTGATCGAAGGTAATAAATATGTACTTGCAACACATTAAATTTTTACCCGCGAATCCGGCACATTCTCCGGCCCTGCTTACCTTTATTTACTAATTCATAACGTGTTATTGCTATGTATTCAAAAGACCAAACCAGGGAACTCCGGCAGGCCAGTACTGATTTATTGAAAAAAACCGGGCAAATCGGCGAGGCCGACATTGACCTGCTGCGGAATCTGCTGCGCTTTCATGAATACCGGTATTATATAATGAATGACCCGCTTTTAGCGGATGTGGAATATGACCAGCTTTTTAAAGCGCTTCAAAAACTGGAAGCGGAGAACCCCGGTTTGTTGACGGCTGATTCTCCCACACAACGGGTGGCTAAAGGACTGACCAAAGATTTTCCAACGGTCCAGCACCTGGTGCCGATGTTATCACTGGATAACTCTTATAATGCGGAAGACCTGCAGGATTTTGACCGCAAGGCCCGGGAACTGACAGGGCTGGATCAGATTGAATATTGCGTAGAGCCCAAATTTGATGGCGGCAGTATTTCATTGATTTATGAAAATGATCTGCTGGTAAGAGGAGCCACCCGGGGAGACGGCGTGGAAGGCGATGAAGTAACGGCTAATGTAAAACAGATCAGGTCCATCCCGCTCTCCGCTAAATTTTCTTCCTATGGTATTCAACAGGCAGAGATCCGTGGTGAAGTACTGATCAACAAAGATAATTTTCGCCAATACAATGAAAAACTGATGGAAGAAGGATTGCCCCCGTTAGCTAATCCAAGAAACGCAGCGGCAGGCACTCTTCGGATCAAAGACCCCGCTGAAGCTGGTAAGAGAAATCTGGAAGCCTTTGTCTATCACATCAGTTATTATACCATGCAAAAGGGGAAACCGGTCCCACCGGAGCTAAAGCAACACAGCGGATCGCTTTCCTTATTATGGGACCTTGGATTTCGCAGCCCGGAAAAGGAAAAGAAAATATTCAAGGGCATTGACAAAGTAATCGCCTGGTGCAATGAATTTGAATTGATAAGGGATGACCTGCCCTATGAAATTGACGGCATGGTCATCAAGGTGAATGATTTTGCCTTACAGGATAAAATGGGAATGACCTCCCATCATCCCCGATGGGCTATTGCCTATAAATTCAAAGCCAGACAGGCCACTACCCGATTACTGACGGTTGAATACCAGGTCGGGCGTACCGGTGCAGTAACGCCGGTGGCCAAACTGGAACCCGTGGCCGTAGGCGGGGTTACTGTAAGCAGTATCTCCATCCATAATGAAGAGTATATCCGCGAAAAGGATTTGATGGAAGGGGACATGGTATTGATTGAAAGGGCCGGTGATGTGATTCCTCAAATTGTGAAATCACTTCCTGATTCCAGAAAAGGAACAGAAAAAAAAATCATCTTTCCAAAAACATGCCCGGTTTGTAAAAGCCAGCTATTTAAAGAAGAAGAAGAAGCCGTCTGGCGTTGTATCAATATTGAATGCCCTGCCCAGGTGGTGGAAAGGATCATTCACTTTGTAAGCAAGGATGCCATGGATATCCGCGGATTCGGGGATGCCAATGTGCGGAAGTTTTATGAACTGGGATTACTTACAGATATCCCTTCGGTTTACAAACTGGATTTTGAAAAAATTTCCGGCATGGAAGGTTTCGGACAAAAATCCATCAATAATCTTCAGCAGGCCATTACTCAATCCAAAACACAACCCCTGCACCGGCTGATCTATGCACTCGGTATTCGCTTTGTGGGAGAAACCACGGCTAAAACACTGGCCCAGGCCATTACCCATTTACTGGAATTAAAAGATTATTCTCTGGAAGCCCTGCAAAACCTGGAAGATGTGGGACCCAAAGTGGGTGGAAGTATTCATCATTTCTTCAGCAACCAAAACAATATTGACATGCTGAAAGAACTGGAAAGCCTGGGATTGCAACTGAAGAATGAAAAAAAGCAATTGTCGGCATCGGGTAATCTGACCGGACAAAGTTTTCTGTTTACCGGTACTTTACCTACACTTAAGAGAAGTGAAGCCGAAGCCATCGTTGAAGCCAATGGTGGGATCATCCTGGGAGGAGTGAGTGCCAAACTCAACTACCTGGTAGTGGGAGAAGATGCAGGCAGCAAACTGGACAAGGCCAAAAAACTCAACACGATAAAAATCATATCAGAAGAGGAGTTTTTACAAATGACAGTTAAAAAATAGTTGGAAAGAGGTATTAAAATGGTCTAACTTCATTTCACCATCCCCCTGATAAACCTGATTCGCCCCCTTTAGCAATGGTATCCATTACCAGGACTAAAACCTTATTGTATGATCAGGAGCTTATCCGGCGAAAGCTGGAAACAACTGAGCTTTCCCGGCTGGAAAAAACAAAGGAACCGGTATGCGGTATCCAGCAGGGGCAGACTCGCCAGTTACCAAACAGACCTTACGGCCGATGGAAAATTATTAAAGGGCTCCCTCACCACCGGATACCGCACACTGAACCTGCACCGTCCCGGAGAAAAAGGAACACTCTATCTGCACCGGGAAATCGCCAAACTCTTTTTAAAAAAACCATCCCGGAATCAGCACTATGTCATCCATCTCAATCACCAGAAACAGGATAACAGGATTCAAAATCTTCGCTGGGCTACAGCCGAAGAGATGACTGCACATCAGCAAAAAAGTCCGGGTAAGATCGCCTACCGTAAAATACAAGCAACCCGTATTGTGGGGCTGAAGTTAACAGCGGCACAGGTGAAACAGATCAAAAAAATAATTGGCGATCCGAAACGTAAACTCACCATGAAAAAACTGGCAGCCCGTTACGGGGTGAGTGAAATGACCCTGTACCGTATCAAAAGCGGAGAAAACTGGAGCAGGATTTGATCTGATATTGTTTGCAACTGCTTTTACTTCGTACAAAGCTTTCCTATCTTCATTGCCTAAATACTGAACATGTTGCAAACGGCTACTATTAACTTCCTGAAAGAGCTCAAAAAGAACAATCACAAACCCTGGTTTGACCTGCACCGGAAAAAATATGAAGCGGCCAAGGCTGATTTTGCGGCTTTTATTCAGCAGGTGATTGATCAGCATGGTAAAAAAGATCCGGGTATCAGTGGATTGCTGGCCAAGGACTGTATGTTTCGGATCAACAGGGATACCCGTTTTTCAAAAGATAAATCTCCTTATAAAACCAATTTCGGCGCCAGTATCAATAAGGGCGGAAAGAAAGCCTGGAATACTGCTGGCTATTATTTTCACCTGGAACCCGGCAGTTGTTTTACCGGAGGTGGTATTTATATGCCGGAACCGGAAGTGCTGAAGAAAATCAGACAGGAGATTGATTATAACCTTCCTGCTTTTAAAAAGATTTTATCATCCAAAAAATTCAGTGGGGTTTACAATGGGCTCAACAAAAATCCGGAATACCTGCTCAGCCGGGTACCAAAAGGTTTTGAAGCCGATAATCCGGCTGCGGAATACCTGAAACTGAAATCTTATATCGCGATGGCGCCACTTAGCAATACCGACCTCACATCAAAAGACCTGGTAAAGAAAACGGTTGCCGCATTTGAAGCATTGCAACCGCTGATTGCATTTATTAACCAGGGAGTGGAGTAATACTGTGTAGCAAGGTTATTTCAGAGGAGAGAGAAATTTAAAATATTTCCCACAAAGGCACTAAGAACACAAAGAATCTCTCTTCGCGCCTTTGCGCCTTTGCGCCTGCCTGCCGGCAGGCAGGGTTAAATCTCTCTGCGTAAACTCAGCTTCCTCCCGTTCTCTGCGGTGAATCTCTCCCGATAAGAACGCAAAAATCCCTTCGCGCCCTGGCGTCTTCGCGGTTAAATCTCTCTCATTTTGTCCAAAGGACTCTTCGAGCTTAGCAAAATCTTTAGCCCCCTGTATGATCACAATAACCCCTTCCCTGCCAAATACTCCGCAATCTGTACCGCATTGGTAGCAGCACCCTTCCGCAGGTTATCACTCACCACCCACATATTGAGGGTATTGGGCTGGCTTTCATCGCGGCGAAGTCTGCCGACAAATACATCATCCTTTTCATGCGCATCCATTGGCATGGGATATTGCTGGGTAGCCGGGTCATCAACCACCACCACACCGGGTGCCGCAGAGAGAATGGATTTTACTTCAGCCAGATCGAAGTCATTTGCAAATTCCACATTCACACTTTCACTGTGACCACCCATCACCGGAATTCTTACTGTGGTCGCAGTGACCCGGATTGAATCATCGCGCATGATCTTACAGGTTTCCTTCACCATCTTCATTTCTTCCTTGGTGTATCCATTGTCAAGGAATACATCAATCTGTGGAATTACATTCAGATCAATCGGATATTTATAAGCCATGGGGTAATCGCTATTCTCTCCTTTTACTTCTTTGGCCCTTTCGCCATGCAATTGCTCCACAGCTTTTACACCGGTACCGGTTACACTCTGGTAAGTACTCACCACCACTCTTTTGATACCGTATTTTTTATGAAGCGGGTTGAGTGCTACTACCATCTGAATGGTAGAGCAATTCGGATTGGCAATGATTTTATCATCCGCTGTCAGCAAATCTGCATTGATCTCAGGTACCACCAGGGGTTTGCTGGGATCCATCCGCCAGGCAGAAGAATTATCAATCACGGTAATGCCCGCCGCTGCAAACTGAGGAGCCCATTCCAGCGAAGTACCACCACCAGCAGAAAAGATAGCGACTGCCGGTTTGGCTGCAATGGCATCGGTCATGCTTACCACCTTATACTTATTCCCCTTAAATTCCACTTCCTTACCCACTGATTTTTCTGATGCTACCGGAATAAGTGTAGTTACGGGAAAATTTCTTTCCGCCAGTACCTGGAGCATTTTGGTGCCAACTAAACCTGTGGCACCTACCACTGCAACTTTCATTTGATGATCCTCCTGCCTCCCTAAAGGGAGGAATTTTTAAATGAATAAATAGATTTTATCAACCCTTTCATCCCTGAAAACATCAGGAAAAAAAAACAGGCCTTCCGGTTAGGGAAGGCCTGCTAAACTTTTATGTTGTACATACATAACGCTGCAAACCTCCCTCAGGAATGTTTCTTAGTGCGTTTTGTATGTTTTGTATATCTCATCTGTTATTTCGTCTGTCTTTTCAATGCCTGACAGATTACAAATGTAGATGCCCGTTGTTTTTCCACCAAATAATGACTGTTGTTTTTCACTGTTTACAGCCGTTTTTATCCCATGGTTTCAGGGAATGGCCTTTCTATTTTCATTTCATGAAAAAAATATACTTATTACTGATCTTACTTACACCTGTTTGTTTGCATGCACAGAACCGGTATGATGTACTGATTACGGAAATCATGGCTGATCCTGCTCCGGTAGTTGGTTTACCCAATGCAGAATGGATTGAATTGAAGAATGTATCCAGTACTGCCATCCAGTTACAAGGCTGGCGAATCGGGGATCTCACCAGTCTCAGCGGACCAATGCCAGCCTTTACCCTGCAACCCGATAGTTTTTTGATTGTCTGCAGCAGCAGTGCAGTTGCAGCATTATCTGTCTGGGGCAGCACAATTTCTGTTACCAGCTTCCCATCACTGGATAATGATGGCGATCAGATTTACCTGCGTGCTGCCAACGGTCGCATAATGCATGCCGTAAATTATCAGTCGGGCTGGTACCGGAATGAATTAAAAAAGGACGGCGGCTGGTCGCTGGAGATGATTGATCCCCGGCTTCCCTGTACCGGCAGCAGCAACTGGATAGCCAGCAGCCATG
>Ga0209175_10000506_pt1 | contig 22782 bp, 22 predicted proteins | sample JI91814C2DNA_FD_187506 | JGI IMG/M metagenome (GOLD analysis project Ga0209175, IMG submission 187506) | Wastewater effluent complex algal communities from Wisconsin, to seasonally profile nutrient transformation and Carbon sequestration -... | ecosystem: Engineered > WWTP > Effluent > Algae...
AATTTGTTTTCGATTCGTTCTATTGAAGTAACTTTGAGGCGGGTGGTCCGGATGTTTTTAATAGTATCATACATTTGATGCAGTATTTTTGCGGGCTTCACATCGCTCTTGTTCCTGAAGGAGTAGAAAAGAGTGAGAAGCAAGAATAGTATGAGGATGATTTTGAACTTCACAAAGGATAAAACAATAAAAATAGATAATAGTTTTTAGTTATTTTTGAATTTAAATTTTTTTATGAGCTCAATCATTGGAATTATTCCTGCCCGGTATGCTTCGACTCGTTTTCCAGGAAAACCTCTGGCAATGATCCGGGGAAAGTCTATGCTTCAACGGGTGTATGAACAGGCGTCCAAGTGCAGATTGTTAAATGAAATAATTGTGGCTACTGACGACCTCCGCATTGCGGAGCATGCCAACTCGTTTGGCGCTACCAGCATAATCACCAGAACGGAACACCCAAGTGGTACCGACCGCTGTTATGAAGCCTATGTTTCAAATAACAAGAAATTTGAGTATGTAATTAACATTCAGGGAGATGAACCATTTCTGGATCCTGAACAAATTGATTCGCTGGCACGGGCCTGTGCCCAGGATACGGAAATTGCCACCCAAATGATTAAGTGTACGAACCACGACGTGTTGTTTGATCGGGGTGAGGTGAAAATAGTATTAAATACGAATCGGGAAGCACTTTACTTTAGCAGAAATGTTATCCCATTTATAAAGGGCCATGATGAACGGGACTGGCATAACTGTTTCGACTATTACAGGCACGTTGGTATGTATGCCTACAGATCAGACGTACTCGAAAAAATAACTCAATTGGAACCTTCCACTCTCGAAAAAGCCGAATCGCTTGAACAATTACGCTGGATTGAAAATGGTTATAAAATAAAATGCATTGAAACCGCCTACGACAGTCACTGTGTGGACACTCCCGAGGACATAAAAAAAGTTCTTCGACTCATGAAAATAAATTAAACGGAACTATAAATATTTTTTATGGAACACCCATCTTCCATTTCAGTACTCGATTTTACGTATCATTTGCCGCAGGAAAAAATTGCGGCTTATCCCTTAACAGAGAGGGATGAATCTAAATTATTAATTTATAAGAACGATGTAATTCGCGAAGATCGGTTTAAAAACGTCAATCAATTTCTTCCGGAGAAAAGTGTTTTAGTATTCAACACCACAAAGGTGGTTCATGCCCGACTTAAATTTTTAAATAGAAATGGAAAAACCATTGAGGTTTTTTGTCTGGAACCTTTTAAGTCCTCTGCGAACCCGGGATCAGCCATGGCTTCAAAAAAAAGTGTGAAATGGAATTGTTTGGTGGGCAACCTGAAACAATGGAAGCAGGAGGAACTGACCCTTGAAAAAAATGACATTACGCTCAAAGCAGCAATAGCCGAATACCGGCAGGGAGTGCAGGGGGTAAGTTTTTCTTGGACCCCGGCACATCTCTGTTTCGCTGAGGTATTACAAGAGTTGGGTGTTATACCCATTCCTCCGTATTTAAAAAGGGATAGCGAAAACATAGATCACGACCGCTATCAAACCATATATGCCGGTACACAGGGGTCCGTTGCGGCTCCAACGGCCGGGCTGCATTTTACTGACCGGGTGCTTGATACACTTAAAAGACAGGAAATCGAAATACTGAATGTTACCCTGCATGTTGGGGCGGGGACATTTATGCCCGTAAAAAGTGCAACCATGAAAGATCACCCCATGCATTCGGAGTGGTTGGAAGTATCGGTAGAAACGATCAGGGAATTGTTTCTTAAACCTTCGGAATGTATTATCCCTGTTGGAACCACTTCACTAAGAACTGTGGAATCCATATACTGGATGGGCGTAAAAGCCTTTCATAAACCGGAATCCAGTTTACAGGAGCTCGAAGTGGGACAATGGGATCCTTACGAATTAGAACCTGTAAGTAAAAAACAAAGCCTGACGGCCTTGCTGGAATGGATGCGGGAACAAGATGTTTCAAAGATTACTTGTAAAACGAGTATACTTATAGCCCCACCTTATCAACTCAAACTAACGGGTGGCATCATCACGAATTTTCACCAACCACAAAGTACCCTGTTGTTATTGATCAGCGCTATTGTGGGGAAAAAATGGAAGGATATATACAGTTACGCGTTGGTAAACGATTTTCGGTTTTTAAGTTATGGGGACAGCTCACTACTGTTAAAATAGGTCAATTTAAACCACATAACTAAAAAGCGCTGTCTGGTCAGTGCGGAATGGCATTATTTTTTATATATTTGATAAAACCTCTAATAGCAACATTATGAAATTTTTTTACGTAGCTACTATTTTTGCTCTGGCTGGCCTTTCTGCTAATGCTCAGATTTTGACACAAAGTAACCACGCACCAGCCGCTGGTGATATCAGCGCAGTTTATCAGTGCGACTCGATTGGTGTAACTCCCGGCGCTTCAGGGGCCGGCGCAATGTGGAATTTTTCCACTATCACCTCCCATACGAATATTTTAAAAACCTACACCACAAACGCAACCAGTAATCCGGCTTATCCTGGATCTGATCTTGTGCAGTTCTCGTCCGGTACCGATGCATCTTATTATAAGTCCAGCGCCACTGAACTCAAATATTATGGTGGCGCCATTTCAGTATCCACTGTTGTTGCCAATTTAACGTACACCTCTTCAGCTCCGGCCATACGCGGTGTTTATCCGATGTCGTTGAGTACGTCCAGTTCTTCACCTATTTCAGGCACCATCGATTTTACACTTTCGGGTATTCCAATTAGTGCTACATTTAATGGCAGTAGCCATGTTGTGGCTGATGGCACAGGTTCTTTGTCTTTACCAGGCGGAGCGGCGGGTATGTTTAACAATGTGATGCGTGTGGTGACGTCACAAACACTTAATTTTTCTGTCGCTTTTCCGCCCACCACAGGTACTTTAACACAAAGAAGTTATGACTATTACTCAGTGGGCGTTAAAGTGCCTTTATTAACTATTTCGACCTCTACAATTGTGAATTCGGCCATTGGCTCTCCTACACAAACTCTCGTGTTTATGCAAAAGGATTATCTAAATCCGGCTTTGGGTTTAAAAGGCAATGCTGAAAAAGCAGCGGAGATTTCAGTTTACCCAAATCCTGCCAGTACACTAATCAATTTTAAAACTGAGATACCTTCGGTGAAAGAAGTACTGATCTATGATATTACCGGCAAATTAATCGATAGACAGGCATTTGCTGACGGAAAAATAAAACTGGATATATCTTCCTACAACAACGGCTTTTATTTATACAAAGCAGTTAACGCGGTTGGCGAAAGTCTTAAAACCGGCAAAATAGCTGTAAATCACTAATAGAATTAAATCTTATAAAAGCCACTCTTTTACGGGTGGCTTTTTTTATTTTTGTAAAACAAAAAATGAATGCAATGAACATAGAAGAACAAATAAACACCGAAATTAAAACGGCCATGTTGGCGAAAGATGCAAAGCGCCTGGAAGCCTTAAGGGCTATTAAATCGGTGGTGTTGTTATTAAAGACCTCACCAGAGGGCTTAACCGACGATAGTGTAAACAAGGCTCTGCAAAAAGAGGTTAAAAAAAGAAAAGAATCAGCGGACATCTATAAAAGTCAGAACCGCCCTGACCTGGAGGCCATTGAACTGGAACAGGCCGCGGTGATGGAATTGTATTTGCCAAAACAAATGGGCGAAGACGAAATCAAAGCTGAGTTGACCAAGATCATCGCTTCTGTGGGAGCAAGTGGTCCGGGCGACATGGGAAAGGTAATGGGTGCGGCCTCTAAAGCATTTGCCGGTAAGGCGGACAATAAAATCGTTTCGGCCTTAGTGAAACAATTATTAGGATAACCTCAATTTCTAAAAGCCCTTCGATATTTAGAATACCGAAGGGCTTTTTTATGCGTAATTGTGGCCTTCTTTATTTTTGCGCCAACAGTTCCTGTTCGTTTTGAAGCACAAATAGTTGTACGTGGCTGAGTTGGTTGAGGATGCCCATCACATTGAGCAGGCCATATTCATGTGTTTTGTAGTATTCGATGCACGAGGCATGCGTGGGTATTTTTTTGAGGTGGCTGTCTCCCTTTTTATCAATCAGAGCATTGTACTCATCTACCAGGCGTATTAAAGAACTCATTTTTGCAAAAGAGGTTGAGTCCGAAAAAGGGTCTACACCTTGTAGGTCACTTAGCAACATTTTTTTCTCTTCGAAATCAGGAGCAATTTTTTTATGCCCGGTTGCCCATTCTAACACAATCTCTTTTAATCCCCGGCAGGTTTCTACAATTTTTTGACCGAGCAGGGCGGAAGATGGTGGTAAAGAATCGTTAACAAGGTGTTCTTGAAGAAACTGCTGTTCACGTTCCACGATCTGTTCGGTGGTAAGGAAACTGTAGGTATCCCTTATATCTACCATGGTTGAGGATCTTGGCGATCGGATCAGCGTAAGCCACAAACCACAGATCATAATGATGAGTATAGACACCGTAATGGTGTTCACTTTTTTTTCAGCGTCACGTATCCCCGAAAAGAAATATAGGGGGAGAAAAATGAGTCCGAGAATGATTAGAGAGAGAATGGCCATTTTGTTGGCATATGGCCAGTGCTGAACTTTAAACAATACGGAAAGACTCATCAGGATGCCGGATAATACGCCCAGGCCTATGATTAGCTGATCTTTCAGGCTTTGTTGTTCTTTTACTTTCACCGTAAAGAACAGCGGCAGAAAAACAAGGCTACAGGCGATAATGCCAAGGAGAATTAACACCGAGGCCCCGGGCCAGTGCATAAATTTAAACAGGATGCCCAGGCTCATGGAAGTAGCCGAAAAGGTACCGCTGATAATCATTGTTTTTTTCATGGTATAATAATTTTTGTAGGTTAATAAAAAGAGGGTTTCTTCTTCTATCTCCCACAAAGCCTCTTTATAAAAGGTTCTGATGGTTTTTTGATAAAAGTCCTCGAAGTCCCCGTTCTCTTCGAGGTTTTGCTCAATGATACAACAAACATGATCCAGGAGGTTTAGCTGCAGGCCCTCCATCTCAACGCCACGTGCACTAATGTCGTTAAGAATGTAATCAATCTGTTTATCGGTCAGGCAATACATTTAAGCGTTTTTTGTTTTTATGTCCAATAAAAATTTCATGGTATTCATGAAATCCGCCAGTTCGTTTACTTTTTCCAGAGTTTTGTTTTTACCCGAAGGGCTCAAACTATAGTACTTTCGTACCCGCTTACCAATGTATTCGGTCTCAGTAGTCACCAGGCCGTCGTCCTCTAAAGCATGAAGGGTTGGGTACAGCGCACCCTCAGTGATCTGGATCCGGTCGAACGTAAGCTCTTTCACTTTTTGAGTAATCTCGTACCCATATATTTTTTTATTGTCGGACAATAATTTTAAAACAATTGTTTTAAGCGTGCCCTTTATTAATTCGGAAGAATAAACCATGAGTATATAATTAATTACTTAGGACAAAGATACATAAGAATATTATGCATTCGACTATTGGGTAATGTACTTTTTTGTAAGTATTTGAAAAACAAGCAAATAAAATTGTATTCTGAAGATTTTGGAACAAAAAAACCGGGAAATTATCCCGGTTTTGCTTTTGAAAAAACGTGTTTGGAGTATTAATGTAACCTAAAACGGATGGGTAATTGAAAATACACTTTCACTGCCCGGCCTTTTACCTTTGCCGGACTTTTAAAATCGGGGATCAGAGACACTACGCGTTTGGCTTCATCGTCAAGGCCATAACCCAAATTGTTTTGCAGACTCACTTTTTCAACTTTCCCGTTTTCGTTTACCACAAATTTCACATAAATAGTGCCTTGTTTCCCTTCATCCGAGGCTAACGCCGGATACCTCAGGTTGGATGAAATAAATTTGTAAAGCGCCGGAAGTCCTCCTTCAAATTCTGGCTCCTTGTCTACAAAATACAATTCTGCCGGATCGTCAGAAGCAGTAAGTCCTGATGCGCCACCACCTGTGCTCCCGGTGCTAGTGGCAAGCGCTTCGTTTCCAACCGATCCGGTTGTTGTGCCGGTAAGGTTGGGGTCTGTTACCTGGTTTAAAGCCGTGTGTGTTTCTACACTTACCGAATCACTGATACTTACGACACTATTTTCAGGGGTTTCTGTACGAGCCGGTGGTAACGGTTCTCTATTTGTTGTATTTCTTGCCGATTCCTCCGGTTTTGTATGAAACACGGTGGTAATGGTTGAATCCTGATAGAAAGGAACATCACTTTTTTGAGGGGGCAAATCATTTGGGTTGCTGAAATAAAACGCGAGTCCCATAAATGTACCAAAGCCGGATGCGACAAGGAACAATGATTTGAACAGGGTGTTTCCGTAAGCGGAACGGATGGCGTAAGCGCCGTAATTTTTATTGCGGCCACTAAAGATAACATCGTTTAGATGTTGCTGGTTGTTGATGAAGTAACTCATATAACTGGTTTTTAGTTTTCCTCCGGCGGTTATGGCGCGCTTCATAGTGCCGGCTTCGGAAGTAAAATTATTTATAAGCTGGAGATAATTCTACATGGTCATTAAATGTGGTCGTGGTTTGTTTGTATGTGGAGGAAAACAAAAGGGAATTGGTGATGGTAAAAAGGAATTATCTTAGTATCGTGATGTCGCCTTTTACAAGTTTGTGTTTGTCGGAAGCATTATAAAAAAATACATAAAAATAGGTGCCGTCAGGCACCTCGGCACCGGCCCACTTGCCATCCCACGGGGTGTAATGCGATTTTTGTGAATGCACGCGTTGCCCCCATTTATTAAAAACTTCGAATTCAAAATTAGGATGATTTTCCACATTGACGATTTGAAGAACGTCGTTGTAGCCATCGCCATTAGGCGTAAAGTGATTTTCGACAGCCACGCTGCAAAGTTCTTTTAGAATGCTAAAATTTAAGGTCGTGTCGGTAACCAAAGTGTCGGCACTGGAACGCACGGACACGCTTATTGAATAATTTCCTTCATTTAAATCGCTGATGCTGTTTACGTTTTGTTCTCCGGTACTCCACACAATGTTTATAATATTATCGGTGGTGGTGCCGGTTATATTTAAACCCGCTGTTCCTTTTTTACACGCGTCGGGCGTAAGTAGTATCTCAAACCCATAACTGGCTTGTGGAAAAAAAAAGCCCGGAAAGAGACAACATAAACAGACAGTAATTTTTTTGAGTAACATCATAATAAATTCCTCAGCATAGAGCACGATACGCAGGATAAATATAAATAACCCAAACCGAAGATAAAAATTGATATTTTTTTTATTTTAATTGTATCTTTAGCAGCATAGTTATGAAGAACATCATCGAAAAAGTGAGCCGCGAGGCCTTGCTGGCAGAACTGACCAGGGACCGTTATGTCAGGAAAACCAATAATGGACATAACGAAATTTATATCATTAACCACCACAATTCCCCAAACGTAATGCGGGAGATTGGACGTTTGCGCGAGGTGACTTTCCGGCACGCAGGAGGTGGCACAGGGAAAGAAATTGATATTGATGAATTTGATACCAGTTCGCACCCTTATCAGCAATTATTGGTTTGGAACCCGGAAGATAAGGAAATAGTGGGTGCCTACCGGTTTATCCTGTGCAAAGACGCCGAATACATTAATGGAAAAGTGCAGCTGGCCACTACTGAGTTATTTGATTTTAATGATAAATTTTACAAAGAATATTTACCGGAAACCATTGAGCTGGGTCGTTCGTTTATTCAACCCGATTACCAGCCAAGCGAACAGTTTCGTAAGGGACTCTTTAGTCTCGATAATTTATGGGATGGCCTGGGAGCTATTGTTATTGATAACCCTTCACAAAAACATTTCTTCGGCAAAGTCACCATGTACACTGATTTTAATGTGCACGCCCGGGATTTTATCCTTTCGTTCATGAACTACTATTTTCCTGATAAAGACCGTTTGGTAACTCCTATTCACAGTGTGAATATTAAAACCGATGTGAGTGATTTCATACAACAGTTAAAAGGTCTCGATTATAAGGAGGGGCACGCGGTACTGAACAAACATGTGAGGGCTTTAGAGGAGCATATTCCGCCTTTAGTGAACGCGTACATGAATCTTAGCGCGACCATGAAATCGTTTGGTACAGCCATTAACCCAGACTTTGGTGGTGTTGAAGAAACCGGCATTTTAGTCACTATCAGTGATGTGTATCAAAGTAAAAAAGAAAGGCATTTTAATTCGTACCTGGCGGAGAAAGGCTTGTTGAAACTATAATGCAAATCAGAAAAGCCATATTTAAACAAAGCGCCTCAAGTATTTTTGGCTGCCCTAAACCTACCTTACAGGAATACGCGTTTATTGGCCGCAGCAACGTAGGCAAGTCCTCTTTGATCAACATGTTGTGTAATAACAATAAGTTGGCCAAAACATCCGCTACGCCAGGTAAAACGCAGCTAATCAATCATTTTGTGATTAACGATCATTGGTACCTTGTGGATTTACCGGGTTATGGCTTTGCCAAAACAAGTAAGAGCTCACGGGCGAAATTTGAAACGATCATTTTTGATTACTGTAAAAAACGAGAAACATTGGCCTGTTTGTTTGTCCTGATCGATAGCCGGTTACCACTTCAAAAAATTGATCAGGAGTTTATGCTTTGGTGCGCCGAAACCGGAATTCCCTTCAGTATCATTTATACAAAGACTGATAAAAATTCGAAAGCGGAGTTGGCAAGAAATATAAAAAGTATTGAAAAAGAACTATTAAAGATCTGGGAGGAACTGCCCAACAGTTTTATTTCTTCGGGAGAAAAGGGGACTGGGAAAGAAGAGATTCTCGATTTTATTGAATTTCAGTTGAATCAACCTCATATTCGCCGAACACCAGATAACGATGCCCCTGAAGAAGAAACGGCGGATGAATTGCAATGATAAAGAAGATGGTAAGTGACTGGGATCGCCTTCAGGAAAAATTAGAAGAACGTTTTGGTACCAAAATGGACTATGATTCCATTTTGTTTGTTATCGGATTGCAGGAGTTAAGCAAGCCTTTTAAAAAGTACAAAAAGGATGAGAAGCTGGAGGTCATGCACATCGCTATCTGTACCTTGCTGGAGCCTTATGGTTTTTATGAATTCGCCGGTCGCGATGAGGAAGGTTGGCCACATTGGAATTTAAAAGAGAACCTGCCTTTTTTAGATGCAAAACAACAAAACAAGTTAATCATTGATTCCATTATTGATTACTTTAAAAAAGAGGAGTTCATATAAACTGCTTCTTAATTCATTCCCGAAAACTTAAAAATTCTCTTTAAAATATTAGTCGGTTGTTTCGTTGAGCAACTGTAAAATCTCTTTTTGATCTGTTTTTTGCCACATAGGGCCAACCCAACGGACAAAATTACTCTTAATTAAAATTGTTAATATCTCCTGCTAGTAAACATAGCAATTTCAACAGGTTATGAACTAATGCGTCATTTCCAAAGTCCTTTCCTGTTGCAGCTTTCGATCATTTTCAACCAAAATTTGTTCATTTAATATAAAAAATTAACAGTGTTGATAAACACGGATTTTTCAACAGGGTGGTAAAAAATGGGGTAAAGTGGTAAAAAGTGGTAATTATTTACATATTTTTGCTAAAATCTTCATTTTCAAGGAATGACAAGTTTAATTGGGGAATACGATTGCAAAGTGGACGCAAAAGGGCGTTTCATGTTTCCTGTTGACTTGAGGAAGCAGTTGGAGACCGGATTTGAAAAAGGGTTTGTGATCAATCGCAACCTCCATCAGAAATGCCTGGTATTGTATCCATTGGCCGAATGGGAAAAGCTCAATAAAAAACTTAGTAAGTTGAATCGATTAATCAAGGCCAACGATGTATTTGTAAGAAAATTTACCGGAGGCGCAACAAATGTGGAAGCTGATAATTCGGGGAGGTTGTTGTTGCCAAAATCGCTAACAGATTATGCGGATATAAAATCTGATCTCAAAGTATTGGGAAGTAATAATGTGGTTGAGTTGTGGGATAAGAAAATGTACGAAGAGTTCCTGAACCAGGATATCGATATTGAAAAATTAGCGGAAGATGTTTTGGGTGGACTAAACTTTAATGATCCAGCTGATGAGTAACGCTTATCACAACCCCGTTCTTTTACAAGCCTGTATTGATAATTTAAACATTAAACCAAATGGAGTTTATGTGGACCTCACCTTTGGAGGTGGCGGACATTCGGCACATATTTTAAAACAGTTGAACGAAAAAGGTAAACTGTTTGCTTTTGATCAGGATGAGGATGCCCATAAAAATGATTTAAAAGATCCTCGTTTTGTACTTATCAAACAAAATTTCAGATACCTGAAAAATTATCTGCGTTTGTATGGTGTTTTAAAAGTGGATGGTATTTTGGGCGACCTGGGTGTTTCTTCCCATCAGTTTGACGAAGCGTCAAGAGGATTCTCTATTCGTTTTGATTCGGAGCTGGATATGCGGATGAATCAGAAGAACCCTTTATCGGCGAAACAAGTGGTGAACGAATACTCTGAAAAGAAGCTCATCGAAATTTTTAGAAATTACGCGGAAATAATTAATGCGCCAAAGTTAGCTGCATCCATAGCTGCAGCAAGAACAGTGAAAGAAATTAGAACCACAGAAGATTTGAAAGAAGCCATCAAGTCCTGCACGCCAAAATTTGAGGAGCAAAAGTACCTGGCCAAGGTATTTCAGGCTTTGAGGATTGAAGTCAATCAGGAGATGGACGCATTAAAAGAGTGTTTAACTCAATGTGTCGAAATTCTGGACCCCGGAAGCAGGCTGGTCGTTATTTCCTATCACAGTTTGGAAGACAGATTGGTGAAAAATTTAATAAAGAGCGGCAATATAGAAGGCATCGAGGAAAAGGATGTGATTTACGGCACTGGAAAAAAAATATTCAAGAACCTCACCTCCAAGCCTATTTTGCCGGGTGAAGAAGAAATTAGGAGCAATACAAGGGCAAGAAGCGCAAAACTGCGCGTGGCAGAAAAAATTTAAGGAGAATAGAGATACAAATATAAAATACAGGGAACCTACAAGTGGCTAACAAATTCAGGGACATACCAAACGCCAGCACCAGCGAGCCAGACATTCAGCCGGTGGTGGAGGAAGTGGAGGCTGTTCGTCCAAGCAAACCCATAAAGCCAAGAAAGAAAGGTGTGTTGGCCAAAGGGCTTTCATCTGTTTTTAGTGGAACGTTTTTGGGTAATGAAAAAAATGTAAAACACCTGCCCTTCATTTTGTTTCTGGGTTTAATGGCCATTATCTACATAGCCAATGGTTACTATGCCGACGATAAAATTCGGGAAGCCAATAAAATTTCAAACCAATTAAAAGAACTGCGCTCGGAGTACATCTCAACAAAAAGTGATTTGATGTTCGCCAGCAAACAAAGTGAAGTAGCAAAGTCAGCGGAAGCCCTTGGCTTAAAAGAACCGGTGGTTCCACCCATAAAAATAGAAGTGGACAGCTCCTTGTTGTATACGGAAAAAAACTAATTGGAGAATAAAAAAGACATATTATCGCGTACGTATTTGGTGTACATTTTCATGTGCCTGTTTGCACTTGGTATTTTATACCGGATCTGTGTTATCCAGTTTGTGGAAGGGGATAAGTGGCGCGAAAAGGCCGAAGCGCTTACCACAAAGGTAGAAGATATGGAAGCAGTACGCGGGAATATTTTTGACGCGAATGGCGCCCTGCTTGCCACGTCGTTACCTTATTTTGAGGTGGCTATGGATATTAATGCTCCAAGCATCACTGATAAAATTTACAAATCGAATCGTGATTCCCTGTCATTTTTGCTGAGCAAGTTGTTTCACGATAAAAGTCCTAAAGAATACCTGAAGATCCTTAATAAGGCGCGTAAAACCGACGACCGTTATGTCCTTTTAAAAAGGAATGTCTCTTACAAAGACCTTCAGGTGTTAAAGAGTTTTCCTATTTTCAGAAAGGGACGACGGGGAGGCTTGGTAACATTACAGACCAACCGACGTGAACGTCCATTTCAAATGCTTGCCGGAAGAACGATCGGTATGGCAAGACAAGGCGTGAAACCCGTTGGTTTGGAAGGGGCGTTTGATACAATTCTAAGAGGTGTGAGTGGAAAACGGTTGATGCAAAAAATTGCCGGCGACGTTTGGAGGCCCATCAATGACGAAAGTGAAGTGGAGTCTATTGATGGTAGTGATCTTTATACGACGATAGATATTAATCTTCAGGATGTGGCGACGCACGCATTGTTGAAGACCCTTGTTAAAAATAATGCCTCTTATGGCTGTGCGGTTTTGATGGAGGTAAAAACGGGTGAAGTGAAGGCCATCGCCAATTTGTCGCGTAAAGATTCATCGGAATATACTGAAAGTTTTAACTATGCAGTAGGTTATGCTACGGAACCCGGATCAACTTTTAAACTGGCTTCGCTTCTGGCGGTGATTGATGACTATGGTGTGAGTCTGGAAGAGAAAATAAACGTAGGTAACGGAGAGTGTACCTATTTTGATAAAACGGTAAGGGACGCTCACGCGCCGGAAGCCCCTATATTAACCTTGCAGCGGGTGTTCGAAACTTCATCCAATGTGGGGGTGAGTAAGATCATTACCAAGTATTATTCTAAAAATCCCCAACAATTTGTAAGTAAAATAAACTCGTTCCATTTAGGACGCCCTTTAGGACTCTCAATTCCTGGCGAAGGAATTCCACTAATTAAACATACCCGGGGTCCGGGCTGGTCCGGTGTTACCTTACCGCAAATGAGTTATGGGTATGAAACCCTGATTACACCTCTACAAACGCTTACACTTTACAACGCCGTGGCCAACGATGGGAAAATGGTGAAGCCTCGTTTTGTGAGGGAAATAAAAAGAAATGGGGTTACAGTTAAAAAATTTGAAACGGAAGTCATGTCTGAAATGATTGTTAAAAAAGAAACAATCAGAAAAGCAAAGAAAATGTTGGAGGGTGTTGTTACCAATGGGTCTGGAAAAGCGTTAAACATTACCGCGTTTAAAGTGGGTGGCAAAACGGGTACAGCTGCAATTGCGAGAACCGGTTACAGAAAAGGAAGTGGAAGAACCGCTTACGGTGACGTGGGTGACAGAATCTACCAGGCTTCATTTGTTGGTTATTTTCCGGCAGATAATCCTTTGTATACCTGCATAGTTGTTATTAACTCACCAAGCAACGGTATTTATTACGGCGCCGCGGTGGCAGGGCCTGTATTTAAGGAAATTGCCGAAAAAGTGTATTCCAGCAGTTTAAATTGCATAGATCCTGTAAACAATAGAAGAGAGTTAATTACCAGAGCACCCGCCACAATAACCGGCAGGTCTGAAGAGCTGGATGAACTCACCCATGCGTTTTCTATCCCATCGCAGAGTGTTAGTGCGGGAAAAATCGTTTACAGAAATACGGCCGATTCATCGAGAATAAAATATGTGGAGGTAAACTTCGAAAAACAACTAAAAAAAGGAATTATGCCGAATCTTCAGGGGCTGTCGGCAAAAGACGCGCTCTATTTACTGGAGAATAACGGAATAAATGTAAAAATACTTGGCTTCGGAAGTGTTAAAAAACAAAGCATTGAGGCCGGACAGAAATTTAATAAGGGAAATAAAATCGTACTAACGCTAAGCTAAAAAACATTGGTTAACCATGATTTGCGACACCCGTATATAACAAAAGATGAAGTTACTAAGTGAAATATTATATAAAGTGAGACTGGAAGAGGTCATTGGATCCACCCACATGGCTATCTCTTCCGTGGTGTTTGACTCAAGAAAAGTAAAAAAGGACTCTCTATTTATTGCCACCAAAGGTACTGCGGTTGATGGACACACCTACATTCAAAAAGCCATTGAATCGGGTGCGGCGGCAATCATGTGCGAAGTTCTTCCTGAAACTCTGAATGAAAATGTGACTTACATTAAAGTTACCGATTCTACTTTTTCGTTAGGAATCGTTGCCTGTAATTATTTCGAAAATCCGTCGCAGAAAATAAAATTAGTAGGAGTAACGGGAACAAATGGCAAAACCACAACGGTTACTTTATTATTTAATTTGTTCAGGTCATTAGGCTATTCGGTTGGGTTATTATCTACGGTTCAGAATAAAATTAACAATGCCATTATTCCATCTACACATACCACACCTGACGCGCTGGCACTGAATGAGCTGCTCGCGGACATGGTAGCGCAGGGTTGTGAGTTCGCTTTTATGGAAGTGAGTTCGCATGCGGTGGTGCAGAATAGAATTGCCGGCATCAGTTTTACCGGTGCTGTATTCAGTAATATTACACACGATCATCTGGATTATCACAAAACATTTGACGAGTACATCAAAGCAAAAAAGAAGTTTTTTGATCAATTACCTTCTGACGCCTTTGCGCTGGTAAATAAGGACGATAAGAACGGATTGGTGATGATTCAAAACACCAAAGCAAATAAAAACACCTATGCCCTAAAGTCAGTAGCTGATTTTAAGTGTCGCATTATTGAGAACCATTTGAATGGCCTTTTACTGAATATCGACAATCAGGAGATCTGGGTTAAGCTGATTGGCACTTTTAATGCATACAACGTATTGGCGGTATATGCCACAGCGTTGCTTTTAAAACAAGACCGAACTAACATCCTTACCGCGCTTAGTAATTTAAATTCGGTGGAAGGACGTTTTCAATATGTGCGTTCGCCAAAAGGTGTAATTGGCATTGTGGATTATGCCCATACCCCAGACGCTTTGAAAAATGTACTTGAAACAATCAAAGATATTCGCACCGGCAACGAACAGGTGATTACCCTTGTTGGTTGCGGTGGCGACCGGGATTCGGCTAAAAGACCGGTAATGGCTGCAATTGCCTGCGAATACAGTAATAAGGTGATCCTTACTTCTGATAATCCCCGGAGTGAAGATCCGGAAGAAATACTCAACCAGATGGAAAGAGGAATTACGCCGGCTGATACAAAAAAGGTATTGCGGATTACCGACAGAAAAGAAGCCATCAAAACAGCCTGTAGTTTTAGCAACAAGGGCGATATTATTCTTATTGCCGGAAAAGGGCACGAGAAGTATCAAGAAATAAAAGGAGTAAAGTATGACTTTGATGATTTTGAAATTTTAAAAGATCTAATAAAAACTCTGGGGATATAATATGTTATATTATTTATTTCAATATTTAGACAAAGCGTTTGACTTTCCGGGTGCGGGAGTGTTTCAATATATTTCCTTCCGGGCTGCACTGGCTTTGATCACTTCTTTAATTATTTCCCTGATTTTTGGTAAGCGTATTATCAATTTCATTCGCAAAAAACAAATTGGTGAAACCATTCGTGAATTAGGCCTTGAAGGTCAGAGCCAGAAATCAGGAACTCCGACCATGGGCGGTCTTATAATAATCGCCGCCATAATTATCCCCACACTTCTTTTCGCGAAAATCCTAAACGTGTATATCGTATTGATGCTTATTTCAACTATTTGGTTGGGAGGAATAGGTTTTTTAGATGATTACATCAAAGTGTTTAAAAAAAATAAAGAGGGACTGAAAGGAAAATTTAAGGTCATTGGTCAGGTGGGAATAGGGCTGATTGTGGGCTGCGTGCTTTATTTTCACCCGGATGTGGTGGTAAAGGAACGTGTGGTTTCAACGGCCAAAGATGTATTTAATATTTCTACTGGTCTCGACAAAACTGTTAAAACCCCTAAGTATGCCGACACACCTGTAAAAACATTAAAGACGACTATCCCGTTTTCGAAAAACAATGAACTGGATTATGGAAAATTTATTTCATGGGCATGTGACGATTGCCTGAAGTACGGTTGGCTGATCTTTATTCCGATGGTGATTTTAATTGTAACCGCCGTTTCAAACGGTGCTAACATTACGGATGGTATTGATGGACTTGCTGCCGGCACCAGTGCCATTATTGGCACAGTATTGGGGATATTGGCATACGTATCCGGTAATACCGTTTTTGCTGACTACCTCAACATCATGTACATTCCGCATTCGGGTGAGCTGGTGGTTTTCATTGCGGCTTTCATTGGCGCTTGCATTGGCTTTTTATGGTACAATTCATATCCAGCACAAGTGTTTATGGGCGATACCGGAAGCCTTGCAATCGGGGGCATTATAGCGGTATATGCTATTGCTATTCGTAAGGAACTACTCATCCCTATTCTTTGTGGGGTGTTCCTGATCGAAAGCGTATCAGTAATTCTTCAGGTGTATTATTTTAAATACCAGAAAAAACGTCGTGGACTTGAATACGCGCAAACGCATCGTTTATTAAAGATGGCACCCTTACATCATCACTATCAAAAAAGCGGGTTTCATGAATCCAAGATCGTTATGCGCTTTTTTATTATTGGGATCATGCTGGCAGTATTAACCTTTGTAACCTTAAAATTAAGGTAATGAGAAGAAGAATGGTCATATTGGGAAGTGGCGAAAGTGGAGTGGGTAGCGCTGTGCTGGCCAAACAGAAGGGGTACGACGTTTTTATAAGTGACAAAGGATTAATTAAAGAAAAATATAAAAAGCAGTTAATCGAAGAACAAATTTTGTTTGAAGAAGGTGCTCATACCGAGGAAAAAATACTGAATGCCGATGAGGTGATCAAAAGTCCCGGTATTCCTGATAAGGCGGAGCTGGTGCAAAAATTACTTGCTAAAAACATTCCGGTGATTTCGGAGATTGAGTTTGCCGGACGTTATACCAAAGCAAAGAAAATCTGTATCACCGGATCAAACGGTAAAACTACCACCACGTTATTAACTTACCACATTCTGAAAAAAGCAGGATACAAGGTAGGATTAGGAGGTAATGTAGGGAAGAGTTTTGCCATGCAGGTGGCCCGCGAACACTATGATTATTATGTTTTGGAGTTAAGCAGTTTCCAGTTGGATGGCATGTATGAGTTTACCGCCGATGTGGCTGTTTTGCTAAATATTACGCCCGATCACCTGGACCGTTACGAGTATAAATTTGAAAACTATGTCGCCTCCAAGTTCAGAATAACCAATAATCAAACAACCGAAAATTATTTTGTGTATTGCGCCGATGATGAAGTCATAACCACCTTCATGCAACAGCACCGAATAACTTCTACGCTCATTCCTTTCAGCATCAAAAAACCAATTGATGGTGACGGGGCATTTCTAACAGAGAACCAAATAACCCTTAATTATAAACCAAACCAAGAACCCTTAATTATGACAATTGAAGAATTAGCCTTACAAGGCAAACACAATGTCTACAACAGCATGGCCGCTTCGCTGGCATCGCGCATCGTAGACGTAAGAAAAGAAATCATTCGTGAAAGCCTCCAGGACTTTCAGAACATTGAACACCGTTTAGAATTTGTTGCCTCCATTAATGGCATCGAATTCATAAACGATTCAAAAGCTACCAATGTTAATTCTACCTGGTATGCTTTGGAAAGTATGGAGAAACCGGTGGTATGGATTTGCGGTGGCCAGGACAAAGGCAATGATTATAATGAGCTGACCGAGCTGGTGAAGGCCAGGGTGAAAGCCATTATCTGCCTTGGGAAAGATAACCGTAAAATTGTGGACGCATTTAAGGGATTGGTGGACACATTGGTGGAAACCGATTCGGCGAGCGACGCTGTAGCGGCTGCGTATAAAATTGGAAAAAAAGGCGATGTGGTGTTATTATCACCTGCCTGCGCTAGTTTTGACCTGTTCCAAAATTACGAAGACCGGGGCATGCAATTTAAAGCGGCAGTAAGAAGACTTTAATCCTTTCTTGAAATTAGTTATCTGATTTAAAAGATGAAACTTTTTAATTACTTAAAAGGGGATAAGGTAATATGGGCGATCATGTTCCTTTTATCACTCCTGTCGGTGCTGGTGGTTTACAGCGCTGTAGTAACACTTGCTCATAAATTTAAGCAGGGAAATACAGAGTTTTATCTTGTAAAACATTTCGTGTTGATCTCAATAGGGTTCGTCATCGCGTATGTTTTTCATAAAATCAGGTACACCGTATTTTCAAAAGTGTCGCAAATCGGATTTATAATTTGTATTCCGCTTCTAATTTATACTTTATTGAGAGGGGTCAGTGAGGGGGAAGCTTCCCGTTGGCTGCCTATTCCGGGATTGGGCCTTACCTTCCAATCCTCCGATATTGCAAAACTGGTGCTGTTGATCTATGTTGCAAGAATATTAACCATAAAAGGAAAGGAATTGAATGACTTTAGATCCGTATTCCGTCATTTACTTTTACCTATTGGCGTGATATGTATTCTGATTTTGCCAGCTAACTTTTCTACTGCGGCCCTGTTATTTTTTAACTGCATTCTGCTGATGTTTTTAGGTGGAATAAACTTCAGAATAATCTTGAAAATAATGGGTATTTGTGTTCTGTTCGCTGCGTTATTTTTCTCGTGGGTGTGGATTCTACCCGAGAGCATCCCCGGCGGGCGCGGTCCTACCTGGAAGTCGCGGATAGAAAATTTCAGCAGCGGCGACGCAAAAAGCAATTATCAAAGTGAACAGGCAAAAATAGCGATTGCCACGGGAGTTATTGGTAAGGGACCAGGCAACAGCACACAGCGTGCGTTTTTGCCCCAGGCTTCTTCCGATTTTATTTATGCCATTATTATTGAAGAATATGGTTTACTTACCGGTTTTGCCCTTCTGTTTTTATACATGATACTGCTTTACAGGGGGATAAAAATTTTACGAGATAATGACAAACCTTTTGGCGCGCTGGTGGCCATTGGATTGTCTTTTAGTCTGGTGTTTCAGGCGTTGATTAATATGGCAGTTGCGGTTAATTTATTGCCCGTTACCGGTCAGCCGTTACCCCTTATTAGTATGGGTGGTACTTCCACCTGGTTTACAATGATCACGCTGGCAATTATTTTAAGTGTAAGCAGAAGTATAGAAGATAAAACGGAGGAAAAACTTGAAACAGCTTAAAGTTATATTGAGTGGTGGTGGAACTGGCGGTCATATTTTTCCCGCGGTGGCTATTGCCAATGAAATTAAAAAACTGGTACCAGAGTCCGATATTTTATTTGTAGGTGCTTTGGGAAAAATGGAAATGGAAAAAGTTCCATTAGCCGGGTATAAAATTATTGGTGTGCCCATTGCCGGACTGCAGAGAAAGCTAACGCTCGCTAATTTAAAACTGCCATTCCTTATCATCAGGAGTTTACTCAAAACCCGGAAAATAATACAGGAATTCCAGCCGGATGTTGTTGTAGGAACCGGAGGGTATGCAAGCGGGCCGGTTTTGCGCGCGGCCAATAACAAAGGAATTCCGGTATTGATTCAGGAACAGAATTCCTATGCGGGTATAACCAATAAAGTACTGTCCAAAAAAGCAAAAAAAATCTGCGTGGCTTATGAAGGGATGGAGAAATTTTTTCCCAAAGAAAAATTACTGCTTACAGGAAATCCAGTTAGACAAGACATTAATAATGTAAAACAATACCGACAGGAAGCTATTCACTTTTTTAAGCTCGATCCTGATAAAAAGACCATACTGGTGATTGGTGGGAGCCAGGGGGCGAGGGTTATCAACGAATCCATCGGTAGCGGTCTTTCGGTGCTCGCCGAACAAAACATTCAATTAATCTGGCAAACGGGCAAGGGCTATTACCCTGTTGCGCAACAACAAGCCGAACCGTTTAAAAACAAGAACATTTATGCCCTTGATTTCATTTCGCGCATGGATCTCGCGTATGCGACCGCCGACATTGTCATCTCAAGAGCAGGAGCCAGTTCAGTATCTGAACTATGTAATATTGGAATGCCCTCCATCCTTGTTCCCTCGCCCAATGTGGCTGAAGACCATCAAACAAAAAATGCCATGGCTTTGGTTAATAGAGGGGCGGCCTTATTGGTAAAAGATAGCGACGCGAAAGTTCAGCTTATTCACACCGCGCTCGAATTACTTAACAACAAAGCACAACAGGTTACGCTCACAAACAACATCAGTACGATGGCCTTTCACAACTCGGCTAACGTTATTGCCCTGGAAGTCTTGAAACTGGCAAATTATAAGGTCAGTGGTTAACGATGAATGGTCTGGAATGAATAGAAGTAATTTATAATAATTATAAAATATGTTTTATAAAACCCCGAATATGTTACCGGCCTGCTACCATTCATCGGTTTTTAATCTCTCATCAGTTGTCTTTCATCAAAATAAAAAATGAACATTCTCAACTACAAATTATATTACTTTCTTGGTGTTGGCGGCATCGGGATGAGCGCTCTTGCCCGATTTTTTAAGCATTACGATAAACAGGTATATGGCTACGATAAAACGGAGAGTGTACTTACAAAACAATTGCAGGACGAAGGGATTAAATGCAGTTATATCGAAAATTCCTCCGGGTTCCTGCCTCTTCTAAACGCGTTTAAAAAGGAAGAGGTGTTAGTTGTTTATACGCCCGCAGTTCCCAAGGATCACAAAGAGTACCAATTTTTTTTAGACAGTGGTTACACCGTTTTAAAACGTTCGCAGGTTTTGGGACACATCAGCGATCAATTTAAAACTATCGCTATAGCCGGAACTCATGGTAAAACCACCACCACCACGCTGGTGACCCATCTATTAAAAAGCGCCGGAATCAACTGTTTCTCCTTCATGGGAGGTATTTCCAAAAATTACAATACGAATTTGTTATTGGGAGATGTTAACAACAAGGATACCTGGTTTGTGGTGGAGGCCGACGAATACGACCGTTCGTTTCTGACCCTTCACCCGCAGATAGCCCTGATTACAAGTGTTGACGCGGATCATCTGGATATTTACGGGGATGAAGGGCATGTCAGAGAAGGGTATTCATTATTTGCGAAACAGGTTAAAAAGGATGGGGTGTTGGTTGTTAAAAAAAATGTTGATAACGATTTGAGGCTCACGGATAAACACCTTATCTACTCGCTAAATTTAAATACAGAATATTGCGCACAATCGATCCATATTGAGGATGCGCAATTGACCTATAACATACAGAGCCCGGTAGAACCAATTGAACATGTAAGTCTTGGTGTGTCAGGTTTACACAATGTTGAAAATTCTATTGCCGCTGTAGCTATTGCACAGCAGTTGGGAATAAAGGGGAGTGTGATAAAGGAAGCGTTACGTTCTTTCAGTGGTGTTAAACGCCGGTTTGATTACCGTGTTAACACCGGCGAAATGGTTTACATTGATGATTATGCGCATCATCCAGAAGAATTGAAGGCAACGATCAGTTCGGTTAGGAAACTGTATCCGGGAAAAAAAATCACCGGAATTTTTCAGCCGCATTTGTTTAGCCGCACGCGTGATTTTGCTGATGGTTTTGCCGCGAGTCTTGATCTTTTGGATGCGTGTTGGTTACTTGATATTTATCCAGCCCGCGAACAGCCAATTGAAGGAGTGACATCAGCCTGGCTGCTCAGTAAAATGAAAATAGAAGATAAGCACGTAATGACGAAACAGGAAGTACTGGAGCAAGTTAAACATCGCCAGCCAGAGGTGTTGTTAACATTGGGTGCCGGGGATGTAGACTCACTGATTGGACCATTGGAAGATATTTTAAAAAATTAGTTTGAAAAAAATAAACTATAAAAAGATTTTAGTCACCGTTCTTTGGATTATTGCAATTGCAGGATTAACCAGCTCTTTGGGTTTTGTATCCAAAAGCGAAAACAATATCGTAGCGAATAATCTGAACATCACCATTTTTAATAATGATGAAAATCTTTTTTTAAGCGAGACGGATGTACGTCAGTTTTTAATTGATCGAAAAGACTCGGTGTTAAACAGTAGTTATAAAAACATCAATATTCCTGAAATCGAGAAAGCGCTTAACTCACATCCCGCTATTGAAAATGCTGAAGTATCGCGGGAACTGAATGGGGAAATTAAGATCGATATCCAGCAACGTACACCGGTGCTAAGAATCATTAACCAGGACGGCGAAAGTTATTATGTTGATTCGCAATCTAAATTAATGCCGCTAAACGATAATTATTCTGCACGTGTAATTGTAGCGAGTGGCAACATATCTGAACCTTACGCCAGAAGAAGTCAGTTTTCGGTAGATCAGATCAGGAACAGTGAGTTGTTTAGTAGCGTGAGTTTATTAGACGATCTTTTGGATGTATCAAACTATATTAATAAGGATAGCAGCCTTGCGTGCCTTATCCATCAAATTTACGTCAATGAAGATAAGGAACTGGAACTATTTCCCGCAATTGGTAATCATAAAATTGTTTTTGGAGACACTAAAAATGTGGCCGAAAAGTTTAACAAGTTAAAAGTGTTTTACACTCAGGGACTCAATAAAACAGACAGTTGGACAAAATATTCAACCATCAATTTGAAATATAAAAACTTAGTGGTTTGCACTAAAAAATAAAACGTATGGAAAAGAAAACAAGTCAAAACAACCCGAACCTGGCTTCAGAGCTTGTGGTTGGATTAGATATTGGAACAACTAAAATTGCGGCCATTGTAGGGCGCAAAAATGAATTTGGTAAAGTTGAAATTCTGGGCATCGGTAAAGCAGAATCTTTGGGCGTAAACCGTGGAGTTGTTGTAAACATTGAACAAACGGTTGCTTCGATAAAGTCAGCAGTTGCCATGGCGGCTGATAAAGCAAATGTCGATATTGGTGAAGTTATTGTAGGCATCGCGGGCCAGCACATCAAAAGTATGCAGCACCGGGGGATGATTACGCGACAAAGCCTGGATGACGAGGTTAGCCAAAAAGACATCGATTATTTAATTGATAAC